>FWWL01005765.1_pt1 | contig 18818 bp, 16 predicted proteins | sample 2228331 | NCBI WGS metagenome assembly FWWL01 (sample SAMEA103939775, study PRJEB20133) | metagenome
ACTGGCAATACCAGCGTCCGATGGATTGGGAAAGCATCCTCTCGAACATGAAAAACCCAGCCACCCAAGCCGAGAAGGTTTCTCAAAACGATCTGCAGGAAAGAATCCTGCACGGCTGGCTGGGCCAGCTGGCCGGGGGCAGTTTTGGCACAGCCATTGAGGGGTATCATTCCACACAAATTCAAAAGGTGTACGGCGTCATCGAAGACTACCTGACCGAACCCGAAACGGTCAATGATGATGTGGTTTATGAACTGGTCTTTTTAGATGTCTTTGAAAAGTACAGCCGAAAGCTGACCTCCATCGAGATTGGGCTGGAATGGCTGCGCCAAATTCCCTTTGGATGGTCGGCCGAGTGGGTCGCCCTAAATAACATGAACCTTGGCTTCATGCCGCCGCTTTCTGGCGCTTTTCGCAATCCATACAACGATTGGATTGGCGCACAAATGCGCGCAATGGTGTGCGGAATGCTGGCGCCCGGCTGGCCGTTGGAAGCCGCGCGGCTTGCTTTTCTGGATGGCTGCGTTTCTCACGCCGCCAACGGCGTCTACGGCGGCATGTACGCTGCCGTGCTGACCTCGCTTGCCTTTGTGCGCAGCGACCTGCGCACACTGCTGGCAGAGGGGCTGACTTACCTGCCCCAGCGCAGTGAGTATGTGGCGATTGCCGGCGAAATTTTGCAAATCCTTTCTGCCACTCCCGATCCGCTGGAAGCATGGCAAAAATTAGACACGCGCTTTGAAGAGTACAACTGGATTCACGCCTACCCCAATCTGGCCGCCGATTTGTTTGCGCTGTGGCACTGTGATGGCGAGATGACCGCCGCCTTCCGCTGGCTGGCGCATGCCGGCTTGGATGTGGATTGCAACGCCGGCTTGGTCGGCACGGTGCTGGGAATCATGTACGGCACACCCGCAAAGTGGGCTGATCCCCTGCACGATACGCTGGAAACCTATCTGCGCGGCAAAGAGCGCCTCTCCATCCGCAGTCTGGCGGAGCGGACAACCCGGTTAGCCGTTCTTCCCTGATTTAAACCGCAATGGGTGTGCTTTCGAGGTAAATCGTCTCGCTTTTATCGTCGTACCCCAATACCTCCGCATAGCGTCCCCAATTGACGACGGTTTCCAGTTGCTTTTCGGCTTCTTCCGGCGGGAATTCCAGTTCCAGCGCGGTTTGAATCACGTTCCATTTCAAGCGATGATTTTCTGCCGAGCGCAGCAGGTTGAAAATCCAGCGAAAGATCGGCAGACGGCGGATGCGGGTGGCAAAAATTTCCTTGCGCGCCAGAATGCTGGCCTCTGCAAACGTTTCGCCCAGCACCGTCAGGGTAATATCCCCTTTTTGGATGGTCGCAAACCGCAGCAATTCAGCCGCTTCCGTTAAGCGCAGCAGCGTATCCGAGTCAATCGAAAGCTCCTCCGCCAGCCGGTAAATATCCGCCCCGTTTTTATGATTCTCAAAGATGTGTTCGAGCATACCGGTCAAATCGCTGATGTTGGTTTCGGGCAGGGCGCGGGTCATGCCCGGCTCGCCCGGCGCCGAACCCAGTTCTTCGGCTTCGGTCATCGTCTGGCCGGCAAGAATACTATAGGTGCGATCCACCACGGCTTGAAACTCCAAGGATTTTCGTTGGCGCGGATGCGGCAGATTGACTTCGAAATCGGCTACCACCCGCCCCGGATTCTTATCCATCAATACCAGCCGGTCGGCCATGAAAACGGCTTCTTCGATATTATGACTGACCATGAGAATGGCACGGGTGGGGATATTGCCGCTCAACCACAATTCCAACAACTCACCGCGCAGGGACTCGGCGCTCAACACATCCAGCGCCGAGAACGGTTCATCCAAACAGAGCAGTTCCGGCTCAACTGCCATGGCGCGCGCAAAACCGACTTTTTGGCGCATTCCGCCCGAAAGCTCGCGCGGGTAAGCATTTTCAAAGCCGTCCAACCCGACCCGGTCAATCAAATCCAAAGCCAGCCGGCGGCGGTTATCAGCATCCACCCCGCGCGCTTTGAGCGCCAGTTCCACATTTTCCTGCACCGTCAGCCACGGGAAGAGCGCAAAGGTTTGAAAGACAATCGAAGCATACGGATTGACTCCACTTAATTTCTGGCCGCGATAAAACACATTCCCTTGTGAGGCGGGTTGCAAGCCGGTGATGATGCGCAACAGGGTGCTTTTGCCACAACCCGAAGGACCCAACAGAGCAACGAACTCGCCTTCTCGCACGCTCAGGTTGACTTTGTCCACCGCCACAAAGCGTTTTTCGCCGCTGCCGTAGAATTGTGACACATTTTGAAGTTCGAGTAATACCGTATCGTTGCTCATGGGTTCACTCCATCCGGTAAATTTCTTCCGCCTGCCGGTATAGCGGGCGCCACACCAGTCGGTTGATCAGCACCACCACAATCACCATGACCAACGTCCCTGCCAGCAGCAAAGGATAGTTGCCCTGATCGGTTGCGTGAGAAATGACCGCGCCGATTCCGACCGTCTGCTGAACTTGGCCGCTGAAGGTGACATACTCCGCCACGATGCTGGCATTCCATGCCCCGCCGCTGGCAGTAATCGCGCCCGTGATCAGGTAAGGGAACAAGGCCGGCAGGATCAGGGTTCGCCAGCGCTGCCAGCCTTTCAAACCCAGCAAGGCCGTCGTGTACTTCAAATCCTGCGGAATCGCATTAGCGCCGGCAATCACATTGAAAAGCAGATACCACTGAGTTCCCATCAGCATCAACAGCACCGCCGCCAGATTCAACCCGCCCGGCAATTGCAAAATAAACATCAGTAAGACCGGAAAGAGCGCAGTAGCCGGCACCGAAGCAGCCACCTGTACAATCGGTTGAAAGACGCTGGCCACCCTCGGATTGGTGCCAATTAATACCCCAATCGGAATCGTCCATGCCAGGGCAATCAGCAAGGCCAGCGAAACCCGCACAGCGGTCGCCAAAACCCCCACACCAATTTCCCCCCATTCTGCTCCATCCACCGCCATCAGCATGATCGCCGCTCGTGTAATGCCGAAAATCAGCAGGAGGATCACGCCGCCTGCCAGGATTCGGCCGAACCAGATCTGCCAGCGTGCTGGCGGTTGACTTTCCTGCTCCACCGGGAAGCGGCGCATCAACCAGCCATCCATTCGCTCGTTGAGCGGTGAAAACACCTGCCGGCTCAGGAAACGCATCAAGCCGGAGTTGGACAACCAAGTATAAAACCACGAAGTCGGCGGATTGTCGCTTTCGACCATCTCCAACTTGAAGCGGTCCGACCAGGCAATCAACGGCCGCCAGACCAGTTGATCCAGCGCCACGATCACCAAAATCAAGGTTGCCAAACCATAGCCAATCGCCCCCAAATCCCCTTGAACGGAGGCTTCATGCAGGTATGCCCCAATCCCGGGCAGGCGGAAATCACGCTGGCCGACGGTGAAAATTTCGGCAGCCATCAGGAAGAACCAACCACCTGCCCACGACATCATGCTGTTCCAGATCAGGCTGATCATCCCAAACGGCAGTTCAAGACTCTTGAAACGCAGCCAGGCATTCAGGCGGAAAATAGCGCTGGCTTCCCGTAGTTCCTTGGGAATGGTGGTGAGGGATTGGTACCAAGCAAAGGTCATGTTCCACACCTGACTGGTAAAAATCAGCACCACCGAGGCCAGTTCGGCAGCGATGTTTTGCGGCAGAATGGCGCTTAAACCCAACAGGACAACCGGAAGAAAGGACAAGATCGGCACACTTTGCAGCACATCCAGCAGCGGCATCATCACCTTTTCGGCGCGCCGGTTGTAGGCAGCCACCCGCCCGTAGATCAGCGTGAAGACCACCGAGAGAAGATACGCCCCCACCATACGCAGCGCCGAAAAGAGCGCGTAGGCTGGCAGACGTGCCGGCTCCAGCGAAATTTCTCGGCCGGGCACCGCCTCAGGGGCGTTCATCGCCAGCCGTGCCCCAAAGTATATCAATACCACCAGCCCAATCAGCGCCAGCCAGTCCACCCATTGCAGACTGCGCAATCCCGATCGCTGCGGATCAAAATTTTGGCGGAAGGTCAGTTCGGACTTTTTCATCGCGCTAGCAGGCCCTTTTTCCGTGACCAGTCAATAGCCTCACGGATTGCCCGGTCAATTTCCACACAACATGCCCATTTTATCTCACTTCGTGCCTTTTGGGCATCGTAATAAAAATGCCTGCCAGCCAGATACAGTTCGGATGCCGAAACCGGTAGGGGCAGCCAGTTTTCCAAAAGGCCGTATACGCCTGCCAAGCGGCGAACAAGTCCAGCCGGCAAAAGAGTGCGGGGCGGCGCTACTCCGGCCAACGCCGCAATCTGCCCAACCAGTTGAGCAATGGTCAGGTTTTGCCCGGCAAGGATGTACCGTTCGCCGCGCTGCCCGTGTTGTAAAGCCAGCAGGTGGCCGCTAACTGTGTCTTGCAACGAAACCACATTCAACCCGCCCTCAACGATCACCGGCAGGCGGCGCTGAGCCACCTGAACCACCAGCGAGCGCGATTGGCGGTACAAATCCCCCGCCCCGATGACCAAACTCGGATTGAGAATGACCGCATCCAGCCCGCGCGCTACCGCCTTTTGTACTTCCAGTTCCGCCAGATACTTGGCGTAACCATACGGCCAGCGTTCGGGCCGGTAGTTCCAGGTGTGCGTTTCATTCATAATATAGGCTGCGTTCCGGCTGCCAGGAATTTGGGGCGGCACTCCCAACGCGGCAACCGAACTGGTGTGGACGAGCCGTTCAACGCCGCATTCCAACGCGGCCTGAAGCACGGCACGTGTCCCTTCTACCGTGACGGTATAATGCCGTCCGACATCGCCGCGGCCGCCGCCCATCAACGCCGCGGTGTGAAACACCACCTGCACCCCCTGCATGGCCTGAATGAGACTGTCCGGCTGACTCAAGTCACCCAGCGCATGTTCAACCGGCAAATCTTTGAGGAGCAGCAAATTCGAGGTTGGACGATGAAACGCACGCACCTCAAAGCCGGCTTCTAAAAGCGCCCGGCACAGAGCCGAGCCAATGAAGCCGGTCGCGCCGGTCACCAGCGCTTTACTCATCCAGCCACTCCACAATCGTGGCTTCGCCCTGCCCAACACCCACACACAGCATCGCCAGACCATAAAAGGGACGCGGTTGAGTCGCAGCCCGGCGACGCATTTCATACAGCAACGTGGTCAAAATCCGTGCCCCCGAACAGCCCAGCGGGTGACCTAACGCAATCGCCCCGCCGTTGACATTGACCATCTCTTCCGATAATCCCAATTCCCGAATGACGGCCAGCGCCTGAACGGCAAAGGCTTCATTCAACTCGACCAGTCCGATTTGTTCGATGCCCAGCCCGGCTTTTGCCAAGGCTTTGCGCGCAGCCGGCACTGGGCCGATGCCCATGATGCGCGGCAGCACGCCGGCTGCTGCGCTGCTGACAATCCTCGCCATCGGCTTTAGGCTCAGTTGACGGGCTTTATCGGCGCTCATCAACAGCAAGGCTGCCGCTCCATCATTCAAACCGGACGAATTACCGGCAGTGACTGTCCCCCCCTTGCGGAAGATGGGCGGGAGAGCGGCAAGCGACTCGAGGGTCGTATCGCGGCGTGGACGCTCATCTTGGGCTACGCGGAGCGGCTCGCCCTTCCGCTGAGGAATCTCCACCGGCAGAATCTCCTCCGCAAATCGGCCTTCATCCTGCGCGGCGATTGCCCGCCGGTGACTTTGAAGGGCAAAACGATCCTGTTCACTGCGGGGAATGCCGGTCATCTCGGCAAGATTTTCAGCCGTTTCGCCCATGGCTTCAATTCCGTACATCGCTTCCATTTTAGGATTGGGGAAACGCCAGCCCAGCGCCGTATCCCAAGCGGTTAGATTACCAAACGGAAAACCCTTCTCGGCTTTGGGCAGCGCGTACGGAGCCCGTGACATGCTTTCGACCCCTCCCGCCAGCAAAATGTCGCCGTCGCCGGTTTGGATGGCGCGCGCTGCCAGATTGACCGCCGCCAACCCCGAAGCGCATAGACGGTTGACGGTCAAAGCCGGTACTTCCGGCGGCAGCCCCGCCAGCAGGGTAGCCATGCGCGCCACATTGCGGTTGTCTTCCCCGGCCTGATTGGCACATCCCAAAACCACTTCGTCAATCTCGCTGCCCTTCAGGTGATTGCGTTCCACCAATGCTTTGAGAACCAGCGCTGCCAGATCATCCGGGCGGACGGCAGCCAGCGTCCCGCCCAAATTGCCAATGGGTGTACGGATTGCATCTACGATGACTGGAATGGACATAGCGCCTCCTGCCATGAATTGTGGTTTTCATTCGCGAATCAATCGCACAGCAGTGAGCGAGAGGATGCTGCCGTCAGCGGCGCTCAATTCGAATACCTCCAGATAGATCACTCCCGGCGGCACACTGCTTAGGTCAATCTCCTTTTGAAAAGCGCCGGGGTAACCGTAATCCGGCGCATCCACCATCAGGTAACTGGATTGATACTCCACCCCGTCTTCGGAAGATATCCGGTAGTTCAGGGTTGCCTCAAACGGCAGGAGCGTCACTCCGCCGCTGATCTCCAATCGCTCTCCCACGCGGCTGTTTTCGAGAGGCACATCCAGGTTGATTTCCTGCCACACCTCCCCCATCCGTGTTGAAGCGGAAATCAGTTTCAAGCCAGCCGGCGTCAGCCGCATGGCCCACCGTATGGCTTGATTGGGGCAGCAGCCGGGGTCGTTGGGGCCGTGAATCAGACCTTCCAGACGAATCTCGTTATTTTCAATCTGCAACCGTTCGACTGCTGGCCGGTCATCCAAAAACAAAACACCGGCCTGCTCGCCCCTGCCATTGCGGTTCAACACGGCCACAACCCAAACGAATACCCCAGTACCCCCGTAGTTTGCCGCCAGCAGGACGGCTGCATCCGGCAGATCATCTCCGTTCAAATCCCCGAAGGCAATCGCATCTCCCAGCCGAACCTGCATAAAATCCACCCCTGCCGGATCCTCCCCGCGCTGAAATACGCCATCCGTCAGGCGGAAGGAAACCGCCTCCCTTTCAATCCCTGCCGGCAGGGTATATTCCAGATTCTCTAACAGGCTACGGGTCAGACCAGCCGGGGTAGCCGTCAATGGGATCGTTGGGGGAGGAGGAGCGGTTGTTTCTGTTGCTGCGCCGGACTGTTCAAGAACTGACGGCAGGTTACAGGCAGCCGACACAAACATTAAAAGAACGAACAGCCATTTTGCACGGTTCATCATAAACCTCTGATTTTCTAAATCAAATCCACATCATGCGCCCCGGATTCTTTCTGTCCGGCAGGGGTGATGCGAATGAATTCCGCATTCTGCCACAATTCCTGCAAGTTGTGGGCGCCGGCGTAACTCATCCCGGAGCGCAGACCGCCAACAATTTGATGCAAAATATCGCGCACCTTACCGCGGTACGGAACCAGCGCTTCCACCCCTTCCGGGACAACTTCGCTCCACAACTCCTCAGAGAATTCTTCCTCCTGGAGCGGCTTGTCCAATTTTCGGCGCTCCACATTGGCAGAAAGCGAAGCCATCCCGCGCACGACCTTGTAGCGCCGTCCCTGCCGCACAATTTCAGCGCCGGGAGCCTCATCTGTCCCGGCCAGCATCGAACCCAGCATCACCGCGCTGGCGCCGGCTGCCAGCGCCTTGGTTACATCCCCGGAGGTGCGCATTCCGCCATCCGCGATGATCGGCACATTCAGGCGGTGACCCTCTTCGGCACACTCGGCTACCGCCGTTAATTGCGGCACTCCAAAGCCGGTCACCACCCGCGTGATGCAAATCGAACCAGCCCCCACTCCAACTTTGATGACATCCGCACCGGCATCGGCCAGTTCACGCACTCCTTCGGGCGTTGCCACATTACCCGCAACCAGCGCAACAGCCGGAAAAGTCCTCTTCAAACGACTGACCATTTCCAAAGTATGTTGTGAATGACCGTGAGCAATATCCACAACCAGCACATCCACGCCGGCTTCGACGCAAGCCGCTGCGCGATCCATGTCATCCGGGCGTACACCCACGGCAGCGCCCACCCTCAGCCGGCCGTGCTGGTCCTTGGTCGCAAACGGATGGTCTTGAATCTTGATGATGTCCTGCACGGTGATCAAACCCGCCAATTTTCCTTCCTCATCCAGCAAGGGCAGTTTTTCCACCCGCGCCTCGTATAGTTTTCGACGCGCCGACTCGAGCGACTCCCCCGCTCGGGCAGTAACCAGCCGTTCACGGGGGGTCATCACCACGCTGACCGGGGCAGTTTCATCGGTTGCCAGCAGCACATCGCGGGTCGCTACCAGTCCCAACACATGATTTTGCTCATCCACCACAACCAGTCCGCCGACATCTTCAGCCCTCATCATTTGGCGCGCCTCTGCCACCGTCGCTGACGGGCAAATGGTCAGTGGGTTCAACACGACCAGACTCTCGGCACGCTTGACCTTGCGGACTTGCTCAGCCTGTCGTTCGATGCTCATAAAACGATGCAGGATACCCAAACCACCCTGCTGCGCCATGGCAATCGCCATTGGCGCTTCGGTAACCGTATCCATGTTGGCTGAAAGGATGGGGATATTCAGCTCGATTTCTTTGGTGAGAGTTGTTTTTGTGGAAACATCGCTGCGCGAACGGATGACTGACTTTTTTGGAACCAGCAACACATCGTCAAAGGTCAAACCAATCTGCGGGCGAAGTTTCATGCTGCACCTCCTGCTGAGCGAGTGAATAGAATCAGGTAAAATACGCTCATGTCTTCTATGTCCATTTTACCGCCAAACTGGTACGAACAGGATGTGGTTTCTGCCGCACAACAATTGCTGGGCAAACGGTTGGTGCGCTGGTTGAATGGTCAACGGGTGGGTGGCATGATCATCGAAACCGAAGCCTACCGCGGCGAAGAAGACCTCGCCTGTCATGCCCGCGCCGGTTTTACCCAGCGCACGCGGGTGATGTACGGACCGCCGGGCAGAGCGTACGTCTATTTTACCTATGGAATGCACTGGTTGTTGAATGTAGTCTGCATGGAGGAGGGTTACCCGGCAGCTGTGCTTATTCGCGCCATTCAACCGCTGGAAGGGATTGAGATCATCGCCAGCCGTCGTGCCGGCCAGCCACCGCACCGCTGGACCGATGGCCCGGCAAAACTTACCCTTGCTTTGGCTATTGACGGCAGCCTGAATGGCGCCGATATCACCAACCCCGCCTCCGGATTATGGATCGAAGACGCGCCTTTGCCGCAAGGGGTGGTCATTCAGCAATCCGCACGGATTGGCATCGAGCGGGTAGCCCAACCATGGAAATCCATCCCGTGGCGTTTTTACTTACAATGGGATAATTCAATGGGGCAATTTCGTCCCGTAAAATAAACGCTGATGTTCGGCCATGGCACGCAAAACATAGGCCTGAATCAACGGAAATAATTTTCGTTCGCCGTGCAGCTCACTTTCTAATTTTTGTACGCTGAATGGCGCAGAGAAGGTCACTCTTGGTTGGATTTTCCAGCGAATAGGCGAAATCACCTGAAAAGCCACCTGCATCACCTCAGCCGCCACCTGAGCGTTCCACGCTTTGCGGAACAACCATCGCCCAATTTTCAACGCCAGCGGCGCGGTTACCTGACTGATGACCCCAATCACCAAACGCGTTTCAGGCACTTTGCGCAGCCAGAATTCAAGGCTGGGCAACCAATAACGCACTTCGCCCATTGCTCCGTTCATTGTTCCCGGATCGGGTTCAATCGTGCCGCGCGGAAACGTCAGCAACACACCGCCATCCTTCAAATGCTGGATCACCTCCCGCAGGACGTTGGCACGTTGGTTCATATCCCGGGTTGAAAAGATGAGATGACGACCGACATACGGCAAGTTTCGCAGCAGCGGCATTTCGCGGGCAATCACCTTCACATCCTCGCGCTGCAATAACTTGGCTAAGACAAACCCATCGAACGTGCCCGGATGATTACAGGCAACGATCAAAGGCCCGCGTTGAGGGAGGGGTTGTTCGGCAGCCCATTCGATATTACAGCAAAACTGCTCCAAAAACCGTGTCAGCCCTACCACCAAACCAAAGCGGTAAATGTCTTCGTCCAATGCAGCCAGGCAATGCGCCATGCGGTACAGCGGACGCTTCAACAATTTCCCCAAAATTCTCCTACGCCAGTCTCGACTCGTCCAACCGGCCACGCGAAAAACCTCGTATTCCAACGCGGTATACAAGTTGGCAATGCTGGGCTGAGCCGGGCAGGAAGGCATGGGCATCTCACGGGTGGTCATGACGAACTACGCAACGCCTGACGGGAAAGTTGTAAGCGGTAGCGGCGCATCACGCGGCGGCGTTTGCGTTCCGGCAACGCTAGGATGTAACGGCAGACATTGGCAATTTTTTCTGCCGAGCTGCCGCCATTTTGCAGCGGTTGGAGACGGCGGAGTTGCTCCACATCTACTTCGGCGTACACCGGTTTACCCAATACCAAAGCCGTGTAAATAACCGTTGAATTTTCAGCCACCAGCGCATCGCAGTTGGCAATCATGTGATGAACATTGCCCTCCGTAAACACTTTGGCGTGGGGGGCGATCATCTTGATCTCGAACAGAGCCAGCTCGATATTCTCATTCGGATGCAGCTTGATGAACAGGGGTTTTCCGTTAGCAATTTGCAGCGCACGCTGCAAAAAAGCCACACGATTGTGCCATTTGCCGCTCTCTCGGCTGGCAGATGTAGCTGCCAGCACATACCCCCGGTAGGGAAAATCATTATCCAGATACTGTTGGATGTGATCGTAATTTGGAATACCGGTTACGAAAATCTTTTCAGGGCTGATTCCCTTACGAATGAACAAATCGCGGTAACCGGCAGAGGCCACACAAAAAGCCTCATACTGATTGGATAGACCGGTTGCGGCAGTGTTTGCCAGCCAGCGCGGTAAATGCAGGGTCTTCACCAGTTGATATCGCAGCCCCTCTGGCTCGGTCATTCCTTCCTGCACCAGCACAATCGGCTTGTTGCGGATATTTTGTTGAATAATCAGATCGGTACAGGTCACAACCAGATCATATCCACCCTGTCGCCCGCCAAAATCAACAGGGAGGTTATGTTTTTGCAGGTATGCTTCTGTTTCACGGCGATGCCGGCCGCCCAGAATCGTAAAATCCAGCAGCCTACGCTGGGCTGCCCACCCCATTAAACCTTCGGCGTAGAAGGGTGTGAAAACGCATTCATGTTCCGGCAACGCTCGGGCAATTTTGTGCATCATCATCGTCTGATTGAGTGATCCGCAAATCAACAAAACCCTCTGTGGCATCTGCCCACATCCTCCGCTGAGAGTTTCCTGCTAAATGTCTCATTATTAAGTATCCCCGCCAGCCTTAAGAGCCGTTCAACTTTTGACTAAAGGAGCGTTATAAACAGGCTAACAGAAGGTTAAGGAGACGAAAGAGGACAAGACGAAGGTTCAAAATGATTTCTCAATCTTAAAAAATGGAGAACGAGATAGAAAATGAGAGAAATTTTTGCTATACTTTAATCGTGGAGCAAAAGTTGTCCATACCAATTCGTTGCCGCGCTTTATTCGTGCTTATTCGCCGCGCTCGTCATCGGGTCGCCTGATTTTGCTTATCGCTGCCAATCCATTTCAGGTGACCCTGCCAACCGCAAGGGTCATTTTTTTACCAGAATTTCAGGGAGGTGGTTTGTGATGTCATACCCGTTTCTGAATGATGCCTTACAAGCGGTCAAGTCGCTGGCTTTTCAACGCGTACCGCTCAATCTGGTCAGCACCTATAAAGGGGTGCATTTCATCGAACGCATCCAACCGATCAAAATTGGGGTGGATTCCATCACGTTCCGCGCTCCCCGCCTGCAGGTGTGTGTGACCCTCCGAGACCCCGTGTACCTGTATTCGCGGGTGCTGCCCGAGACGGTACGCGCCAAACCTCAACTCCTCAATACTTCTCCGCAGGAATTGCGGCTGAGCGATTTTTCCTTCAACGGCAATTTGTGGTTCGACCGCATGGAGCAACGCGTTCAACCCGACCGCCCCATCGAGGTCATGTTGAAACTGCATAACCGCATCTACTCAGCAACCCTGCGGGATATTTCACTGCACGGCGCCGGTTTATTGCTCTACACGGGCGATCAGCCCAATTTCGATGTGCTGGTCAATACACCGGTTGATCTGCGCTTCGACCTCACCCCCACTACCTCGCTGGATCTTCACGCAAAGGTGGTTTGCCGCCGCCGGGTAGGTTCGACCATGATGGTTCTGGGTGTGCGCATCTTTCCCAGTGAAGAGCAAACCCGCTGGTTGGAAAATTACATCGTACGCCGCAAACTGGAGATTTTGAACGAACTGGATGAGTTGATCAACCAGGAAATGGAGCCGCAAACTGCCGCGGATTTATACTTCTAAGGCGGGGTACAGCGGTAAAGCTGATACGGTTCAATCCTCACCACGGGGTGGCAGCCCTCAGCGGAAATGGGGTTGCGCCAATCCTCGGTCTGGCGGAGGAGCAATTCAAGGCTTTGACTGGGGTCATTGGTATTGACCACCACCACAGCCTGAGGGATGGATTCTCGCTGGTTGAGTTTGTCAAACCATTCAGATTTCCCCCCCGCCCTCAACAGATAATACCAGATCGGTGGCCCATCCATTCCGTCAGCAATCACCACGCCTTCAACCTCCAAATGTTCAGCAATCCAAACCGCCGTTCGTTCAGGGGCGGCTGGCTGTGCCAGCCGCATCCCTTTCTGAATTGCCCATGGTAATGCCAGCAGGAACAGGATCATCAACCAGCCTTGCACCACCCCACCGGTTGAAAGTTTTGGCCAATTTTTGCGCCGGCGTAACCAATCCAAAAACGCAACCCAGCCAGCGGCTGCCAAAACCAGCAACAGCGCCAACAACCAGATCCAGATCTTTCGCCAGGCATTTGGCCGTTGAAGCGCCAGCACAAAACTCACCCACAGGATGACCGGCAATAACACCGGCACACGCTGACGGCTGGCACGCCAGTGGAAGACGATTTCGAGGGTAACCCCCAAACCGGCCCATACCGTGAGAAAAACCGGCACATCCATCTGCCACTCCCGCCAGGTTTCACTCAGGCGCGTCCACAGGGTTGGCCAGAAATCATCCCATCCCAGTGGCTGAACGAAGGGATTGGAAAACAGACTCTGCGGCCCGCTGATCAGCAGCACCGGCAGGTAGAGAAAATAAACCCAGATGCCGGTTGCCAAACCGCTGATGACCAGCGCCGAAAAATAACGCCGACGATTGCCATAAGCCTGAGCCATCTGCGGCTCCACCCACAGCGAAAAGAACAGCCATGCATACACCGCCCCCAGCGGATAAAGCATGATGGGAACGGTGTAAAACCCCAGCGCGCCGATTACCGAAAAAATCAACCAGCCGCTCCAGTTTGGATGAGTCTTAAGGTAAGTGGCAATTGTCCAAGTCAACAGGCTGAATAGTGCGAGAAGGGTATAGCCCCGTCCATCGGCTGAACCGCCCACCAGCAGCGGCGTTACCGCCAGCAGTCCACCAGCCAGCCACCCAGCCCGCCGGTTGTACCAGATCCTCCCTAAGGCATAGGCGGCTGTCACGCTCAGCACTCCGCCAAAAAATGCCGGCAAGCGCATGACTGCAGGCGCATCTCCCAGCAGGCGGGTCACAAGGTGAACCAGAATGGTGTGAAAAACGTGATTATTGGGCAAATGATAATCGCTGACCACAGCCCACAAGGAGCGGCGTGCAAAGCCAATGTAGGTATAGGCTTCGTCATGCCCAAGCGGCTGATCCAAAAAAGGAATCCTCAGGATAATGGCAGCTGCCAACAACATCCCCACTCGCAGCCATTCCCCCCGTTCCGACAGCCGCGGACGAAAATCAGCCCGTAGGTCTTGCCATCCTTCGGAAAGAATCCGAACGCCTTCCCTCAACCAGTGTGATCTACGAGTGGCAATCCACAGCAGGGTCAACGTTATCCACGCGAGCAAAAACAACGCCGGCCTCAGTACCAGATGCCGTTGAGGGGTGAAGGCTTCCATAGCGCCGTCCGCTGTGAGGCTGTCCATCAGCGAGCGCACCAGCGGAAAACCCGCCAGCGCCATGAACATGCCTGCCAGGCCGATCGTCAAACCTGCCAACGCCAGGCTACGCCAAACTGCCCTTCGAATCAGTTGATCATCCCTCCGCTGAAAGTCAACTGATAGGCAATCCGCTCGCGGTGGAAAATCACCTCCATACCTTCAAACCATTCTAGTGTACCGCGCCACGCACAGGAATAACGGAAATCACCCTCTTCGAAGGTATCCGGCCCGCGAAAAGGCGCTTGCGCATCCACTTTTTGTAAGGCTTGCCGTAAAAACGAATAGATCTGTGCCGGTAGCGGCTCTTCCAGTTTCACGCCTCCCGCATAAACCATGGACCACCACGGTCGGTTGCGGTAATAAACCATCTCCTGTCCGGCAAAGAACTCTTCCCCAAAGTACACATCCCGGTACAGCCAATCACCCAGGCGGTATTCCAGTTGAACGCTGCCCGGCAGGAGCGGCTGCACTTTGGCAGTCATGTCGGCAGCGTAAGTGTTGCGTTTGGCTTCGATCAGGAAAGGAACCAACTGCGAACCCATATCACTCCTCTTCTAAAAGATAATTTTCCAGGTCGTCCAAATCCACCCCTAATTCAGAAATTGCCCGCCCCAAAGCAGATGCGCCGGCAAGATGGACACTGCGTGGATTGCCGGTAATCAGCGGATGCCATTCAGGCAGATCCATGCCCATTGCCAAACGGCGATACGCGCAGGTTTCCGGCAGCCAGGTATTGCTTCTCGCCGTTTCGGAGGTGATTCGCACACAAGTGCTGACCTTTTCGAAGCGGCGGGGGTAATCCTTGCAGCGGCAGGTTTTCAAATCCAGCAGCCGGCAGGCAACTGCCGTCGTCCACACCGCCCCACTTTCCTCATCCTCCAGGCGATACAGACAGCACCACCCGCAGCCATCGCACAACGATTCCCACTCGGCCGGGGTCATCTCCTCCAGTGTTTTGCGTTTCCAGAACGGATTGGCTGACGGGCTATCTGACACGGTTTACCTCATCGCCTGCGCGGTCGGCGTTTGAGCAACCGGAATAACAGGAAAAAAGTTGCCAGCGGCCAGATCCATGCCAAATCTCCCGGCCCGCCTTCACCCGTGCGTGCCACCGTGCGGCGGATACGAATCAGCCGGTAATCGCGCGTCAGGCGATCGAGTTCTTCATCACTCAGTTTGAGCGCATCCACCCCAAACAAACGCGCCGCGAAACCGCTGGCAACCAGCACCTGCCGTAAAATCGGCAGGCGCAAGTCGGCATCCAGCACCTCTTCCGCAATCCCTGCCCACCACCCGTTGGGCAACCAAACTTCCACCTGGGGGTTGGCGATGATATTGCGATACCAGTCCGAAACCGCCCCGAAACCAGCCACACAGTAAATTTCGCCGTGGACAATGGCATAATTGACCGGCGTGCGATAGAGTTTGCCGCTTCTCCGTCCGCTATGCTGCAGAACCATGATCTGACCGGCGTAACGGGGAGCAATATTAATATGCTTGCCCAATCCCAGCCGCCACAGCCACACCATCAGGACATTGCCTTTCTTGAAAACCTGTCGCAAACGCTCGGCAAATTCCGCCGAAATCGGTTCTTTCATCATCTCCCTCCCTTGAAAAGACCCTCAAAGAGTACCTGTTTTGGTTGCGGTGAAGTCATACTGTCTATTATAATACGCGGCATGACCCTGACTCCGGCAGAAGTTGAACACATTGCCCAACTGGCGCGTTTGGATTTGAGCGAAGACGAAAAAATCCGCTTTCGGGAACAGCTTTCCGCAATTCTGGAATATGCCGCCCGCTTGCAGCAGGTGGATACTCATGACATCCCGCCCACATCCAGCGTATTGCCACCGCGCAGTATCTTAAGGGAGGATGGTTCCCGCTCCCCCCTTTCGCGCGAGATGATTCTGTCCAATGCCCCTCACCCCCATAAGGGGTACTTCCGCGTCCCGCCGGTGTTGGAGTAGATTGGATGGGAGCATTGCAAAACCTTACCGTCCGGCAAGCCCTGAACGCTCTGCAGAGCGGTTCGATCTCCAGTGAAGAATTGACCCGCGCCTGTTTGAGCCAAATCGAGCAGTTTGAAGGGAAAATCCACGCCTTTATTACCCTCACGGCTGAAAAGGCGCTTGAAGATGCGCGTGCCGCTGATGTCCGCCGTCAGGCAGTCCGCCATCATCCAGACGAAACTGTTCCCCCGCTGTTGGGACTACCGATCGCCGTCAAAGACTTGCTGACCCTGTCCGGCGTGCGCTGCACCTGTGGTTCACGCATTCTGGAAAACTTCGTCCCTCCGTTTACGGCGACTGCCGTCCAGCGGCTGCTCGATGCCGGTGTGGTGGTTGTCGGCAAAACCAACACCGACGAATTTGCCATGGGGTCGTCCACCGAAAGCTCGGCCTACGGCGTGACCCTCAATCCGTGGGACACCGAGCGGGTGCCGGGCGGTTCCAGCGGCGGCTCCGCCGCCGCCGTAGCGGCGCGCATGGTTCCGGCCGCTCTGGGTACCGACACCGGCGGCAGTGTCCGCCAGCCGGCCGCCTTTTGCGGCGTAACCGGCATCAAGCCAACCTACGGGCGGGTTTCTCGTTATGGACTGGTGGCTTACGGTTCGTCGCTGGATACCGTCGGCGTGCTGGCGCGCAGCGCCGAAGATGCAGCCACCCTGTTCTGGCCAATGGCTGGCTTCGATCCTCTAGATGCCACCACCGTTGATCACCCGCTTGCTGGCTGGGTTGAACCCCGCCCGGAAAATCTGAAAAACCTGCGAATCGGCGTTCCGAAAGAATATTTCATACCGGGTATGCAAGCCGAAGTAGAGGAAAAAGTACGCGCCGCCATTCAATTGCTGGCCGGGCTGGGCGCACAGGTACAGGAAATCAGCCTGCCGCATACCGAATATGCCCTGCCGGTCTATTACCTAATCGCCCCTGCCGAAGCCTCAGCTAATCTGGCGCGCTATGATGGCGTCCGCTTCGGTTATCGCGCCGAAGCAGAAACCCTCAGCGATTTGTTCAAGCGCACCCGCTCCGAAGGATTTGGCGCTGAAGTCAAACGGCGCATCATGCTGGGCACCTACGCCCTTTCAGCCGGATATTATGACGCTTACTACGGGCAGGCTCAAAAAGTTCGCACCATGATCCGACAGGATTTCGAGGAAGCATTTCGACAGGTAGATGTGATTGCCGCGCCGGTTACGCCCACCACCGCCTTCCGCATCGGTGAACATCGCGACGATCCGTTGGCAATGTATCTGGAAGATGTATTTACCCTGCCAACCAATCTGGCCGGAGTGCCGGGTCTGGCCTTTCCGGTTGGGTTTGACCGGCAGGGTTTGCCGGTTGGCATGCAGATCATGGCCGCTCATTTTCAGGAAGAACAACTCTTCTCTGTGGCTTACCTCTACCAACAGCATACGGACTGGCATTTACAAACTCCCACTTTGATTTATAAAGAACGAGGCCGATAGGATACCTACCGGCCTCTTGCGCGCTCCGCCTTTTAATCAGGGCTTCCCCTTGTCCTGATTTACGGGCGGTTGTTTGTCTTTGGGAGGTTTGTTCAAGCCGGGCGGAGTAACCTTCTTGCCCGGATTTTCATCCGCTGGTTTTCCACCACCGGCAGGCGGTTGTGCGCCGGGTTTGTTCATCGAGTCCGGACTGGGAGTGGCTTCGGGGGTTGCAACCGGCTCTTCACCTTCGGCAGGTTGGGTCTGGCGGGCTTTCCCAATCCATCCCATTTCCTGCCAAACCTTACCCCATCCACCCTGTTCCTGCTTCATGGCAAAGAACTGATCGGCGGGTAAGCCCGACTTCTGGCTGGCCTGCAGGACTAACATGATTTCACCCATCCCATACCCCTGACAGAACCAGCCCATCACCTCCTCATAAGTCACGCCGTATTCCATTGCCAGTTTTGCGCCTGCCGGGTGCTGTTGAGTCAGGTCGGTGCAGTAGTTGCCAGTGTTGACCTTATCCGGAAGGGGTGTAACCGTCTCTTCGGGGGAAGGCGTTTCAGTCGTTTCGGCGGGCGTTTCCTCGGTTGGCGCAGGCAGGGGCTCTTCGGGCTGTTCCAACATGGCTAAATGCCGCCACACCTCACCCCAACCGCCTAATTCTAATTTGAGCAATAAAATCTCCTCGGCGGTCAACTCACTCTGTTGACTGGCCTGCAACGCCAGCATGATTTCCCCAAATCCAAAGCCCTGACAGAACCAGCTCATCACATCATCATAAGGCACGCCATAGGCAGCTGCCAGTTTGACACCCACGGGGTGGGTCTGCTGGGAGCAGGAGGGCAGCGGAGGCTCGCTAGCGGGTGGATCTTCTCCTTCAATCGGTGGAAGTGGCGTGGTTTCTTCCTGAAGGTTTTGCTCGAGCAAACTCAGTTGTTCCGGCGGCAGTTGATCCAGCAAAGCCGTCATCGCATCCACCTGCAGGGCAATCAACTCAGCGGCGCCTTCGGCGCCAGTCTGAGAACCCTTTCCAGGTGCCGTAGCCTTTTCCAATGCCTGACGGGTGAGCTGCCAGTATCCGGTCAGCACTTCGGGTAGATAATCAAAGGCTTGCTTTTCGATCAACTGCCCCGCTTCTTCCAGCCGGCGGTTGGCAAATTCCAGCGCCAGCTGAGTTTGAGCAGGTTCACTGCTCACCGCCAGACGCAGGCTTTCAATACCGGTTTTCAGCGGATAGAGGGGGCTGTCAGGCAG
>FWWL01005767.1_pt1 | contig 18815 bp, 17 predicted proteins | sample 2228331 | NCBI WGS metagenome assembly FWWL01 (sample SAMEA103939775, study PRJEB20133) | metagenome
CGACGGGACGATCGGGAGGTGCTGAACGGGATCTTATGGATTGTGCGGACCGGGGCACCCTGGAAGGACCTCCCTGAGCGATATCCCCCGTACCAGACCTGCCATCGCCGCTTTCAGGAATGGGGCCGAAGCGGGGTGATGGAGCGGATCCTGCGGGCCTTGGCCGAGGATTTGCAGAAACGGGGGGAGCTGGAACTAACGGAATGCTTCATCGATGGGACCTTCGTGATCGCAAAAAAGGGGATCAGGGATGGGAAAGACCAAGAGGGGCAAGGGTTCCTGGTATGCAGGGGCAGACGGCCTTGGTCATACTTTCGCCCTATCCGCAACGGGTACTACGTCGCAGGAGGTGACTTTAGTGAAGCCGACCCTGCAAGCTAGTTTCCTTGAGGAGAAGCCCCAACGCTGGATTGGAGACAGGGCCTTAGACTCCGACCCGCTGGACGAGTGCTTGACGGGGGAAGGGATTGCTTTGATTGCCTCCCACGGGTCGAATCGGAGGAAGCCACCCACGCAAGACGGGAGGAGCTTGCGGCGCGGGTGGAGGCGCTGGAAGGTGGAGCGATTGTTCCGTTGAGCGCAAAACTTCCGGCGTGTGTTGGTGCGTTATGAACGGTATCTGGAGAATTATCTCGGCTTCGTGCAGTTGAGGTGCATGGTCATCCTGCTCAGGAACTATTTTTGAGATGACTTCCAGTGCATTATAGGGCGTTACCCCTCTCCCGCTGTCCAGCCTTGTCAAGACTTGAGAGGCTTGTTTTGTAATCTTCGTTCCCAATGCAACAGAAAGTCGCTCCTCCCTCCCCTTGGAGTTGCGTCTCGACTGTTCGTGTGGGGCGATGGGCCTCGCTCCAAAACTATCGGTGCAGATCCACCATAAAGTCATGCCCTACCACTCAACGACCCTGGAACTGTCAGAAGTCGCGAATGCCGGCCTTGCGCAGGATTTGCTCGTACCAAGGGGGAAGGCGGAATTCCTTCACCACGCGGCCAGGGGTGTAGGGCTTGAGGTCCAACACCGGCGTGCCGTCGTAGGCGTCCAGCCCGCTTAGCTTGTGTTGTTGCTCTTGACACAACGAACGCGGCTAGCCCGAAATGACTCTCTACCTTTCTTGCTATCAAAGCTTCTTTCAAGCACAAACTCCACGCGACTGCCTGGCTTTCTACAATCCATGGGCAAATCTTTTACTTTTACGTAAACGTCTTCACCTCCATCATCGCGTTGTATGAAGGCGAAAGGCCTGCCTTCGGGATAGTCCTTAACAGTGCCCTTCCAGTATTCTACCCCCTGTACTGCACCTTCCTGCCAACGTCTATAACAGATCCTCTCTAATTGCTTGGGGTCTTTAGGTAATTCTGGCCAAGGCCGCCCAGCTGCATTTAATGCTTCTTTTACAGCGATTTCCACATCTTTCAACTGAGATGGGATATTCCATTGTTGAGCTAAACGAACAGCCTTTGCCAATTCTACATGCTCTGCTGCAACATCTAGCTTTCCCAACGCCAATGCAATTCTTGCCATCAATGCAATGTGGCCAACCTTGTACTGTATCGCTTGGGAGTTATCCAGCGCATCGCACATAAGTCGGTATGCCTCAGCAAAGTTATCCGTTTGGAACTCCAATAAAGCCAATTCCGCCTTCAAATACCAATCAGCACGTGGGTGGGACAGCAAGGCACGCATCTCTTCCTTTGCACCATCCAAGTCCCCAGAACGCGCCAGAGCTAAGGCAGCTGTGCGTAGCAGAAAGAATTCTTGTGGGAAATCTTTCAGCCCAATATAAGCAAGTTGGCGTGCTTCTTTATGACGTCCTAGCTCCAGTAGTGCTCTTGCTTTAATTACATAGAACTCTTCGCGTTCTGACATTCCTCGCCTACCTTCGAGTATCCTTGGACGATCGTCTAGATTGTTAGCTGTTAAGCGATCTGCCCAATCGATGACAACCTTCCAATTTTTGTTTCTTTTGGCGATTCTCATCATAGACAACACCGTACTTGTAATCAGCTGAGAACTGTCAGGATTCAGCCCAAGGATTTTGTTAGCCGCAGCAGCACCGGTTTGCAAATTACCCGTTTTCTCAGCGGTTTTTAGGTCCTTTTGATACCATACCCATCCCAGCTCTCTTTTGGCTTGCTCTATAGCCCCCTTAGCGCACTCCTCTTCAGAATATCTTTGAAGGACCTCTTGGGCGATTTTCTCAGCATCTTCCAGTCGTCCAAGTTTCCGCAAGCAGTGAACGTACCTCCATCCAATCTTGACATTTGGGGTCTTTTGCCAAAGAAGGTGAAACTTATTGCAAGCCTCGTTGTATTTCTTTTCTTTACGCAATGACTCCGCTTCACCGAATTGTTTCTCAAGTTCTTGTTCTGTCTCCATAAAGGCTCCTTATGAGAAACAGGCCTATATCCAAGTTATCTTCGCCCTCCCTGGTACTTCATAACACAGATTGTGTATGTTGTCAAGCAAAGAGCCGTTTGCAAGGAAGCTTGTTAGAAGTCGCGAATGCCGGCCTTGCGCAGGATTTGCTCGTACCAAGGGGGAAGGCGGAATTCCTTCACCACGCGGCCAGGGGTGTAGGGCTTGAGGTCCAACACCGGCGTGCCGTCGTAGGCGTCCAGCCCGCGCACCACAAGCACACAGCCCTCCCGACCCAGGAACTCCACCGTGCTCACCCCGATGGGGTTGGGCCGCATGGGCGCGTCGCACGCGAAAATGCCCATCATGGGCACGTCCTCCGGCCGCAAGCCATAACGCTGGATCAGTCCCCTCGGCCGCAGGCGTAGCACCTTGTCCTCCGGCCGCACCCGATCCATGAAAAATACGACAATGAGGTGCGAAAAGCCGTCGATATGGTCCAACGCCTCGCCGAACTCAGGCAAGATCTCAATGCGGGAAATGACTTCGTCCCAGCTGCGGCCCAGTTGCTCCCGCGCTTCCGGGCCGGCAACTTCGTTGCGCACAAATCCAATGGCGCGAACGGTGTACTCCACATCCACCCCCTTCTAACCACCAGGGTTCCGGAACCAAACCACGGCCACGATGGACCTGAGGCGGTTGAACTCCTCCACGTTGGCCACGACGTCCAACAACCCGTCGCCGTCCACGTCCAGCACGACAAGCTGGTCCCACTTTTCCCCGTTGAAGGTCCCCAGCCCGAGGAAACCCGCGCCCCACTTGATGACGCGGGGCACCCAGCCTTCAACCTTCTGCTCCAGCCACCATAGGGCGGCCACGTCTTTGGGGAGGATGCCGTCGCGGTGGATGGCCGCGCCGACGATGTCGGCCCGGCCGTCGCCGTTGAGGTCAGCCACGGTGAGGGGGCGGGAGCGCCACCGCAACGCCGGGTGCTTCGCGATCGGTTCGTGCACAAACCCAAGGCCGCCATCGCTGCGGTTCCAAAACACGTGCACAAACCGTTCCGACTGGGCCACAACGTCGAGCCGACCATCACCGTCCAAGTCGGCCACGGCCACTTGCTCCTTGCCATAAAACTCAGGGCTGCGGTAAAGCTCCACTTTAGGCCACGGTTGATCGAGCCCCCTCGGGCCAGGGTTGAGATAAAGCAGAACGGCTTTCTGTTCGTCGAGGGTGTCCCAGTCGGCGTTGTTGACCACGAGGTCAGGCAGGCCATCACCGTCCAGGTCGGCTGTCACAAACCCATGGCCGCTGGGCACTTCGGGGTCGATGGGATACAGGCGCCACTGGGCGGGATCGCGGGGGTCCCCGCCCCAAGTGCGTGGATTGCGGAACCAGCGGAGGCCCACGCGGGGCAGTCCTTGCACTGCCTCGGGGGTTCGCGGCCCCCCGGCTCTACGCGCGGCCCGGCCGCCCACCACGACGTCCAACAGCCCGTCGCCGTCCACGTCCAACCCCTTCACGTACAGGTAGTGGCCCCGCCCCACGCTTTCCGGAAGCAACCCGCTGTCGGTCCATCGGTATGCCTCCCACGGGGCTTGAGGATCCGGCCGCGTTTCACCCCAGAGGATGCGCACGCCGGCGGACTCCCCAGCGTGCTCCACCCCCTGCACGACCACAATGTCGACGATTCCGTCTCCGTCCAGATCGCCAAAGGCGGCGTTCTCCGCGTTGGGGAAGAACCCCACATCCACAGCCGGCCAGAAGCGGTGCGGATCTAACGCCAGGCCGGGGTGGAAGACAACCCTGATCCGGCCCGTCCACTCGTAGTTCACCAAGCAATCGGGGTGGCCGTCACCGTTGACGTCCGCCACGTCCAGCCCGTTGGGAAGCCAGTCGCCAGGGTTGTCCACGGGGTACATGCGCCATGGGATCCCCAGTTCGGGGTGTAGGGGATGCGGCTCGGTCACCGCTCGATAAGGGTTCATCACGCCGGTGCCCAAGTCCACAAGGAAGAAGAAGGCCAACACGGCCACGGGAAGGGCCGCCAAAGCGGTGAGCACTTGGCGCATGGCTGTCCAAACCTACCGCGGCCAAGCGGAGGGGACAACGCCGCTTCTCCCCGTTCCCCCTTGGGCGATAATCCCCTCGTGCAAACGATCGTTCTCGCCGGAGGCTATGCGAAGCGCTTGTGGCCCATTACTTTTCATCGGCCGAAGCCCCTGCTCCCCGTGGCGGGTAAACCCGTGTTGGACTGGATCCTTGGGCAACTGCCCGCGACAAGGCCCCTTGTGTCGGTGAACAGGAAGTTCGCCCCGCAATTTGAGGCCTGGGCCCGCGGCCGCGAGGTCCAACTCGTGGTGGAAGAAACCCGCGCCGAAGAAGAAAAGCTCGGAGCCATCCGCGCTCTGCACCAGCTGGTGGATGCGCTCCAACTGGACGACGACCTCCTGGTCGTAGCGGGGGACAACCTGGTGGAGCTGGACTTTTCCGCGTTTGTGGCCGCGTTCCGTGGGACAACCTTGGTGGCTCTGCACGACATCGGCGACGCAGCCAAGGCGGTACGGCGCTACGGCGTGGCCGTAGTGGACGGCCACCGCGTGGTCAGGTTCTACGAAAAGCCAGAACAGCCCGTTTCCAGTCTGGTGAGCACGGCGTGCTACCTTTTCCCTCGCCGGGTGCTTTCCCTGTTGCCGCAATTCTTGGCCGAGGCGCCCCACGGGCACGATGCCCCGGGCTACTTCCTCGCCTGGCTTTTGCAGCGCGAGCCCATCGACGCGTTTGTGTTCTCGTCGGCGTGGTTCGACATCGGCGACCGGGAGAGTTTCATCCAGGCCAACTTGCACTACACGGGAGGCCGGTCCTGGGTGCACCCCGCCGCCTGGGTGGTGGACTCCGTTCTCGAGCGCAGTGTGGTGTTGGGTCCCTGCCGCATCGAGGGCTGTCGGCTGGAAGGCTGCGTGGTGGACGAAGAGGCGCACCTGAGCAACGTGGAGCTGCGCAACGCGTTGGTGGGGCGGGGAACGTGGCTCGCGCGATGAGCCTTGTGATTCGCCACGCCCGCCTCGTGCTCCCCACTGCGGTGGAAGAAGGCGACTGCTGGGTGGAAGGTCCGCGCATCGCGGCTGTGGGAGAATTTCCACCGCCTTCCCATGCCGGAGTTCTCGATGCCCACGGCCTTTTCCTCGCGCCGGGGTTCATGGATCTCCACGTGCACGGGGGCGGCGGAGGCGACTTTGCTCTGGGCGACCCCGCCAGCGCCCGCAAAGCGGTGGAGTTCCACACCCAATTCGGCACCACAGGTCTATTGGCTGCCTTGCCGCCCGCCCCGTGGGAAAAACTTGCACGGGCCTGTCAGGCGCTGATGGGGATCCCCGGCGTGCTCGGGGTCTACCTCGAGGGGCCGTTTCTGTCCCCGGCCAAGGCGGGTGCGCTGCCCGCGGATAGGGTTCTTACGCCCACGCCGGAGGCCTTGGCCGGTTTTCGCCGCTTTTTAAGCCGGTGGAGGAATTTTGTGCGCGTGGTGGTTTTGGCCCCGGAGGTGGACCCTGACGGGGTCATGCTGGCTGAGGTGGTGGCGTCGGGGGCCGTGGCCGCCCTGGGGCACAGCGATGCCTCCTACGAGCAAGCGATGGAGGCCGTGCGAAAGGGGGCGCAGCTGTTCACCCACCTGGGGAACGCCATGCGGGGGCTTCACCATCGCGAGCCGGGCCTGGTCGGCGCGGCGTTGGACTGCCCAGCTTACGTGGAGCTCATCTGCGACGGAGTGCACGTGCATCCGGCGTTTGTGGGCCTTGTCGCCCGCGTGAAAGGTTTGGACCGTATCTGCCTTGTCACCGACGCCATGCCTGCCGTGGGCCTGGGGGACGGGCTCCACCCCTGGGAGGAGCGGGCCGTGGTGGTGCGGAGCGGTGTGGCCCGCCTTCCCGACGGCCCGCTCGCCGGCAGCACGCTGACCATGAACCGCGCCGTGCGCAACTTCCAAAGTTTTGCCGGTTGCTCCCTCTCCGAGGCCGTGCGCTGTGCCACGCTCAACCCGGCCCAGCTCCTCGGCCTCGCTCACCAATGGGGCAGTTTGGAGGTCGGCAAGCAGGCCGACCTCGCCCTGTGGGACGAAACCTTGGAGGTGCAGCTTGTCCTGCGGGCCGGGAAGGTCGTCTACGCCCGGAGGGGATGGGCTTAGCGGACTGTGGGGCCACCGTTGCGCGTCACAGTAGCGCGCAATCAGTAAATTGCCGCTTAAATTTTCATCCCCCCTTGAGAATTCATCGCAAGACAACTCGTCTCTCATCACAGATCACTGATCACTTGCCTGTCCCGTCACTGTCGTCTAGAGGTCGCTCCAGGTGTGGCCGATTTTCACGTCCACTTTGAGGGGCACGGCCAGCTCCCACACGCCCTCCATGATGGCGCGCACCTGCTGCCCCACGTTCTCCGCCTCATTTTCGTCCACTTCGAACACCAGCTCGTCGTGGATGGTGAGGATCATTTCTGCGGGGAGGCGCCCGTGTTGCCACGCCCGGTGCAGGCGGAGCATAGCCAGCTTGAGGAGGTCGGCGGCCGAGCCCTGGATCGGCGTGTTGATGGCGTTGCGGCGGTCGGCGCTGTACCCCACCCGATCGCGGGAGGCCAAGCCCGGCAGCGGCCGCCGCCGGCCCAGCATCGTCCGCGCATACCCCGTCTTCTGGGCCTCCTCCACCAGCTTCTCCACAAACGGCCCCACCTTGGGATAGGCCTGGAAAAACCGATCGATGAACGCCTTGGCCTCCTTTTGGGCAATCCCCAAGTCGCGGGCCAGGCCGTAGGGGCTGATGCCGTAGATGATCCCGAAGTTCACGCGCTTGGCCACCGTGCGCATTCGGCTGTCCACCTGTTCAGGGGGAACGGCAAAAATGGCGGCGGCGGTGCGCCGGTGCAGGTCCTCCCCACGGCGGAAGGCCTCCAGGAGGTTTTCGTCGCCCGACAGGTGGGCCAGGATCCTGAGCTCGATCTGCGAGTAGTCGGCGCCCAACAGGACTTTGCCCGGCGGGGCCACGAACGCCCGGCGGATGTCCACCCCGTTGCTTTTGAGGGGGATGGCTTGCAAGTTGGGGTCGGAGGAGGAGAGCCGACCGGTGGCCGCGGCCGTCTGGTTCCACGAGGTGTGCACCCGGCCCGTCTTGGGATGCACGTACCCCGGCAGCTTCTCGATATAGGTGTTGCGCAGCTTCTCCAGTTCCCGGTAGGCGAGGAGCTTGGCGGGGAACTCGTGGTGGGCGGCGAGCTCGCGGAGCACCGTGGCGTCGGTGGACGGCCCGGTCTTGGTTTTCTCCAGCACGGGCAGCTTCAGACGGCCATACAGCACCTCGCGCACTTGGGGCGTGGAGTTGGGGTTGAACGGCCCACCCGCCAGGGCCTCCAGCTCCCGCCGCAGGGCCCAGAGCTGGACCTCGATCTCCTTGCCTTGCTCGCGCAGCACGTCCACGTCCAAAAGCACGCCCCGCCGCTCCATCCACCGCAGCACCTCGATGAGAGGAATTTCCACGTCCTTGTAGAGGTCCAAGAGCTCGGCTTCGCGCAGGCGTTGGGTGAGGATCGGCCGGAGGCGGCACACCACTTCGGCGTCCTCGGCGGCATAACGGGCCGCCCGCTCCACCCCCACCTGGGCGATTTCGCCCACCCCGTCTCGCTCCACAAGCTGTTGGTAACTTTCCATCTGCAAGCCCAGCTCCTCGCGGGCGATGACGTCCAGGGCATGGGAAGGCGCGTCGGGCTTGAGAAGCCAGTGGGCAACCATGGCGTCGAACACCACACCCCGCACCTCCACCCCGTAGTTGGCCAACACCTGCAGGTCATATTTGAGGTTTTGCCCCAATTTGCGCGGCTTTTCGCTTTCCAACACGGGCTTGAGTGCGGCCAGGACTTGATTCAAGGGGAGCTGGGCGGGAGCCCCTGCGTACGCGTGCCCCACAGGCACATAAAAACCGCGGCCGGGCTCCCAAGCAAAGGCCAGCCCCACAATCTCCGCGGACAGGGGATCGGTGCTTGTGGTCTCCAAGTCGAGGGAAAACTCCTCCTGGGCCTTCAAGTTCTGGACCAGTTCGTGCAGGGCTTGGGGGGTGAGGATCACCTCGAAGGCGAGCGAAGCGGAGGGCTGGGCGGCCGTTTCGGGCAGGCGCAGCTCAGCGAGGATGGTGCGGAACTCCAGCTCGTTCAGCAGGGCGCGCAGCTGGGCCGGGTTCAAGGGTTTTAGACGGCACTCCTCCAAGCTTAGGGGCAAGGGGGCTTCCCGCAGGCGGACCAGTTCCCGCGACAGCAAGGCGTCGTCTTTGTGGGCCTGGAGCGCCTCGGCCACCCGCCGGTTGGGGATGCGGTCGGCCTGGGCCAGGATCTCCTCCAGCGACCCATATTGCCGCACGAGCTCAGCGGCGGTTTTCTCGCCCACCCCGCGCACGCCGGGCACGTTGTCCACCGCGTCGCCCTCCAAGGCTAACAGGTCCACAATTCTCTCAGGTGGAACGCCGAATTCCCGCTCCACCCCTGTGCGGTCGAGGAGTTCCAGGCGGTCGGTGGGCCGGCGCCCTGGCCGCAGCAACGCCACCTTGTCCGACACCAATTGCGCCATGTCCTTGTCCCCTGTGAGGTGAAGGGCGGGGATCCCCCGCTCGGCTGCGCGCCAGGACAGCGTGGCCATCACGTCGTCGGCCTCGTAACCCGGGCTCTCCACCACCACCACGCCCAATGCTTCCAGCAAGGGCTTCAATCGCTCCACCTGGGGCACCAACGCCTCGGGCATCGGCTTGCGTGTGGCCTTGTACGCGGCGAACGCCTCGTGGCGCACCGTTTTCCCTGGAGCATCGAGCGCCACCACCACGTAGCGGGAGGGAAAGCTGCGCAGGGCCATGAACAGCGTGCGCAAAAAGCCGTACAGGGCGTTCACCGGTTCGCCCTTGGTGGTGGTGAGGGGGGGGATGGCGTAGAACGAGCGGAAAAGGGCGGAGTGGCCATCGATCAGCAGCAGGCGCTCCTCCGCGTCTTCCAAGCCCAGGGCCTCCAGCAGCGTCATTTCGACCGCTCCAACAGGGCGCAGATGGCCACGGCCACAGCGTCGGCGGCGTGATCCGGCCCAAGTTCCTGCACCTGGGCCAGGTCCTCCACCATGCGGATCATTTGCTCCTTGGGCGCCGCACCGCTCCCGCAGATCCACCTCTTCACCTGCCGGGGGGCGAAGGTGTGGAGGTCCCGGCCGCGGGCCAAGAGCTTGACCACCCCCACCACCTCCGCGGTGGCCATCGCCGAGGGCGCGTTGCGGGCCAGGTACACCTCCTCCAACGCCACGGCCTGCGGTTGGAATGCCTCCACCACTTGGGCCAACGCATCGTAAATGGCGCCCAACCGCTCGGGAAGCGGCGTGTTGGGCCGTGTGCGCACGGTGCCCGCGGTGAGCACGCGGAAACCTTGGGTGGATCCGGCCACCACGGCGTAGCCCGTGGCGGCAAGGCCCGGATCCACCCCTAAAACGCGCTCCTCGGCCATGTTCTAACTCGCCAACCCCTCCAAAAGCACCTTGAGCTTGTTCCAGCGGGGATCGCCCTTGGTTTGCGTCGTGCACGTGGCCTTGTGCGGTTCGACGTTGAGGTCGGCCCCGCACTCGGGGCAAAGGCCGCGGCAGTCTTGCTTGCACAACGGCTTCAGCGAAAGCCCCAGGCGCACACCGGCCTCCACAAACGGCCGCAACTCCAAGTACTTCCCTTCCAGATCAGCCGGGAACACGTCCATGTCCCCAGCGTAATGGACGTTCTCCAGCACGTCCCGCAGACAGCGGGAACACTGGCGATGGGCACGGGTATGGACGCGGATGTTGAGCATCACCTGACCATTTTGGTACATGGCCCGCGCTTCCGTGCGCACCGGGCCTTCCAGGTGCACGGTTTCCCCCCGCCAGTCCAGTTCGGAGAAGATTTCCTCGCCGCTGAGGTGGAAAAACCGGCCTGGAGCTGCCCGCAGAGCATCAAGATCAAACTTCATGGGCTCCTCCTTGGCCCCCAGCCACGGGGACCAAGAAAAGTATACCCCGCGGATCTCCGACCATAGGGCTGCCCTTTTTGTAGTGATGGGTGATGAGTGATCAGTGACGGGTAACGAAGGCGACCCCCTTTGAATCCTCGGCGCGCTACTGGGAGAATAATTGGGCAACGCTTTACCCGCGAGTAGGGGAAGTAGGGCGCTTTTCTCACTACCTTGCTTGCTCGTCACGCGTTACCCGTCACCTTTTGTTTTCCCATCACTCCTCACTGATCACCGATCACTCTTTTGGGGCGTTGAACTTCCGAACCTCCCCCCCTACCATTGCTCCCAGTCCAACGAGGAGGGATACCGGTGAAAGTGTTGCTTGTGCGGGAAGTGCCTCATTTAGGCGTTCCTGGGGACGTGGTGGACGTGCGCGAGGGCTTTGCCCGCAACTACTTGCTCCCCAAGAGACTGGCGGTGTTGCCCACGCCCCACGCGCTTCAGCAGTTCCAGAAGCTGCGGGAGCAGTACGCCCTGGAGCTCGCCGACCGGCGCACCCGGGCCCAAATGCTTGCGGAAAAGCTCAACGGGGCCGAGCTCATGTTCGCCCGCAAGGTCCACGACAAGAACCGCTTGTACGCGGCGGTGCGGCCCCAGGACGTGGCCAAAGCCATCGCCGAGCGCTTTGGGGAGAAGATCGAACCGACGCGGATCAAGATGGAGGCCATCGAGACGCTCGGTGAGCACGAGGTTGAAGTTTCCATCTACGAGGGCATTGCGGCCAAGTTGAAGGTGGTCGTGACCCCTGCCGCGTAAGCCTGCTGTTTTTGGCGAGAAGCTGCGGGCCGGTCTTGCCTTTCCGGTCAAGGCCGGCTCGTTTTTTGGCGAGGTGATGCGCGGGGCGGCAGGGACAGCCATTTCCCGGGTTACCGGGCTTCTCCGCGATGCGGCCATCGCCTACGCGTTCGGTGCCTCCGCGAGCTACGACGCCTTCCTTGTGGCCTTTTTCATCCCCAACGCCCTGCGGCAACTGCTGGGCGAAGGGGGATTGGCCTCCGCCTTCGTCCCTGTGTACGCCGCCCGGCAGCGGCAGGGGAATGCAGGGGAACTGGCGCGCTCCACCCTCGTGCTGTTGCTGGCCGTGCTGCCGGGGATTTGCGCCCTGGGCGCTTGGTTGGCCCGCTGGTACGTTCCCTTCCTGGCCGCGGGGTTCAACCCCGAGAAGATGGCGGAAAGCGTGGCCCTCAGCGCGTGGCTTTTCCCGCTGCTGGGTTTTGTTTCCCTGAGCGCCCTCCTTGGGGGAATTCTCCACGCCCACGGGGAGTTTTTCTTGCCTGCGGTGGCTCCTGCGGTGCTGAACATGGGGATGGCGGTGGGGGCTTTGTTGCTCGCCCGCTTGTTCCCTCGCCCCATTTTGGGGCTGGCCGCTGGGGCGCTTTTGGGAGGGGGGGCGATGGTCCTGGCCCTGTGGCCGTGGGCGTGGAGGAAGGTGCGTGGCCCGCTACGGCTTTGGCCGTTGGATCCTGGGCTGCGCGAGGTGGGCTGGCGCCTTCTGCCCGCGTTGGGCAGCCTTGTGGTGGCCGAGGCCAACGTGCTCGTGGACAACCGCCTGGCCTCGTACTTGGCCCATGGTTCCATCGCCGTGTTGCAATACGCGATGCGGCTGTTTCAGCTGCCGCTCGGGGTATTGGCGGTGTCGGTGGCTTCCGCCGCGTTGCCCCGCTTGTCCCGCTTGGCCGCTAAAGAGGAAGGGGAGGCGTTTGTCCGGTCTCTGGCCCGGGGGGTGGTGTTCACCACGGCCTTGGTGCTTCCGGCCCTGGCCGGGTTGCTTGTCCTTGGCCGGCCCATCATTGTCGTGCTGTTCGAGCGCGGGGCATTTACAGCCCTGGACACGGGGCGCACCTTTTCCGCACTGGCGGGCTACCTTGCAGGATTGTGGGCCTATGCGTTGGTGTACCTGTTTTCCCGTGCGCACTTCGCCTTGGGCCGGCCGGCCGTTCCCCTGATCGGCGCCACCCTTTCGCTTGGGGTGAACATCGGGCTCAACCTGTGGTGGGTGAAGCTTTGGGGGCCGTTTGGGTTGGCGTTGGCCACGGGCGTGGCGGGGTGGGTGGACGCGCTGTTTTTGGGTGTCACCCTCTGGCGGCAGCGCCAAGGCTGGATTCCCATCCCCCTTCTTGGGAAGGTGGCGGGGGCCGTGCTCGCCATGTCCGGGGCTTTGCTCGTGCTGATGAGCGCCCTCAGGGCCCTACCGCCCTGGGTTCAGGTGCTGGTGGGCGTGCCGGGAGGGCTGCTCTTTTACGGTTTGGCGGCGTGGGCGTTGGGGTTCAGGCCGAGTCCGGCCGAAGGATAAGACCCGGTTCCCGCGGCTTTTCCCGCTCTGGGAACAGGCCCAACAGTCCTCGCGCGAACTTTACCGGGTCGTCTTCGGAGCGGTACTGGGCCAACCAGGTGGCCAGCTCGCGGGCCGCTTGCCGCACCTTCTCCCCATCGATTTCGCCCTTCCGGTGCAAGGGCACGAAAATTTCGGCCAAGGCGCGGCCCAACGGCGGGGGCGCCAAGTCGACGAGCACCACGGGCGACAGAGCCCGATCCAGGTGGCGCAAGGCCGCTTCGATTTCCATGTCGTCGGCCGGGGCGCGCCGCAGGAGGTCCGCCAGAACGTCCGCCAGTACGTCCACGTACCTTCCCAGCTCATCAGGGTCCACACCGCGCCCCACCAAGTTCTGGAACCACGTTGCCCAGGCGCGCTCCAACTCCCGGGCCCGGCGGGCACGGAGGCGCTCCTCCGCAGCCTGCAGGTACGCGCAATCTTGGACGCACCGAATCAACCGGCCCCGGTGGCTTCCACAACAACTGCTGCACAAAAACTGATCCGTGGCCGGACAGCGGCGGTCCCCTACCCGGCCGCACACCGCACACCGCGCTCGGTTCACGACAGGCCCAGCTCCTTGCGCACTTCCGGGGTGATGCGCTCCGGAGTCCAGTGGGGTTCCCACACCAGGTCCACCTGCACGGTGTGGCCAGGGAAATGTTGGATCAAAGTTTGCTCCACTTGCAGGGGGAGGGTCGCAGCCAGTGGACACGAGGGGGTGGTGAGGGTCATGGCCACACGGATGCGACCCTCCACGACCTCCACGTCGTAGATCAGCCCCAGGTCAACAATGTTGATGCCCAGTTCAGGGTCGGTGACTTGCTGGCGCAGAACCTCCCGGACCTCGGCAGCGGTGGGGACCATCCCCTTTACCTCTTCCTGCGCCGTCCTTTGGGGGCAAGGGGGGCTTCGGATTTGGGCATGCGCGGGTTCGCTAGGGCCAGCACGTCGGCCAAGGTGCTTTCGGCCAACATCTGGGTGAATTTCTGCTCCAGGCTCATCCAGAACGGGCCCACAGGGCATTCCTCGTCCACTTTGAACCCGCTGCCTCGGCCCCGCAGGCGGCCGTACACCAGCCCCGGTGTCTCCGGTTCCAGCGTCTTGAGCACGACGCCCAACTTGATCTCTTCGGGCCGGCGGGCCAGCTGATAGCCTCCGGTGCGGCCCTTCTCTGCGGTCACCACACCCGCCCGGCGCAAGTCCAGGAGGATGCGCCGGATGAAGGCCTCGGGCACCCGATAGCCTTCCGCGAGGTCGCGCGCGGAATAAAAGCCTTCCCCTCGGGTCGCCAAGTCGTACAGCACACACAAACCGTAACCCAAGCGCTTATTCGTGATCATAGTGGCGCCATTTTATAGCCCCCAGCAGGCGTTGTCCACAAAGATTTGGGCCTGATGCCGCGCCCAACCATCCGCCTCCAGAATCGTTTCCAGATCAGCAACGGCCCGCACACGGTGTTGTTCCAATATCCTCTGGATCCCCTGGGCAATGGCGGTGAACGGGACCTTTCCCCCTAGGAAGGCTTCCACGAGCACCTCATCGGCGGCGTTGGCCACGGCCGGTGCGGTTCCCCCTTCCTGCCCAGCTTGCAGCACCGTCCAAAACCCGGGATATCGCGCCCGGTCCACCTCGCCAAACTGCAGGGTCTCCCCCACAAGCGAAAGCCGCGCCACCGGGGGGGCCACGCGGTGGGGATAGGTCAACGCCGCGCGGATGGGGATGCGCATGTCCGCAGCAGAAAGCTGGGCCAACATGCTGCCGTCGACCAGCTCGACCAGGGCGTGAACCCGGCTTTGCGGATGCAGCACCACCTGCAGCCGATCCCACGGCACGCCGAACAAGTGATGGGCCTCGATGACCTCGAACGCCTTGTTCACCAGCGTGGCCGAGTCCACGGTGATGCGCGGCCCCATCTTCCACGTGGGGTGGGCCAGGGCTTGGGCCGGGGTCACGTGGCTCAGCTTGTCGGGGGGCCAGTCGCGGAACGGCCCGCCCGAGGCGGTGAGCCACAAGGAGGCCACCTCTTCGCGGCGGACCCCCTGCAGGATTTGAAACAGGGCGGCATGTTCGGAGTCCACCGGCAAAATCTGATCCGGCCGTTGAAGTTGGCGCAGGATCAGCTCGCCGCCGGTGACCAGCGACTCCTTGTTGGCCAGGGCCAAGGTTTTGCCGGCACGGAGGGCGGCCAACGTCGCCCGTAGACCCGCCGCCCCTACCACGGCATTGACCACCAAGTCCACCTCCGGCAGGGAGGCCAATTCCTCCAAGCCTTCAGGTCCATACACCACGCGAATTGAGGGCCCCAGCGCGGCCTCAAGCGCCCGCGCCTCTTCGGGTCCGGCTACGCCCAGGTAACGAACGCCCCATGCGCGGGCCAGCTGCGCCAAAGCGGACACGCTTTTGCCCGCGGCCAAGGCCACAACTTCCAGCTCCTGGCCTTGACCGCGCAGCTCGTGCACCACATCCAAGGTCTGGGTGCCGATGGAGCCTGTAGCGCCCAAAAGGGCCAGGCGGTGGGAGGGGAGGTTCACGCCGGCTGGAGGGCGAACTCCGCCAGCACCGCGTCGATCTCCTCGGCGTCGAGGGACTCGCGGCGCAACAGCTCCTGGGCCAACCGCTCCAACGCCGCGCGGTTGCGGCTGAGCACCTCCCGGGCCTTGGTGTACGCGGAAAGGAGGATGTTGCGGATCTCCTGGTCCACCAGCGAGGACAGGGCCTCGGAGTGTTCGTCGCTTTTCACGATTTCCTCGCCGAGGAAAATGTTCGTTCGCTCGGCGGCGAGGCTGATGGGGCCCAAGTTTTCGGACATGCCCCACTCCACCACCATGCGCTTGGCGATCTCTGTGGCCCGCTTGAGATCCTCCGCCGCGCCCGTGGTTTGGTCCCCGAACACGATCTCCTCGGCGGCCCGCCCGCCGAACATTACGGTCAGGCGGGTCATGAGCTCGTCTTTGGAAAGCAAGTAGCGGTCCTCGGTGAGGGGTTGGGCGAAGCCCAAAACACCTGTGCCGCGGGGCACAATCGTCACCTTGTGGATCTTTTCGCTTCCGGGGAGGGCCTTGGCCACCAGGGCATGGCCCGATTCATGGTAGGCAATGCGTCGGCGCTCCTCTTCCTTGATGTACATCCCCTTGCGGGCCAGGCCGGTGAGTACGCGGTCGAGGGCCTCTTCAAATTCGGCGGCGCTGACGCGGTCCTTGTTGCGCCGGGCCGCGAGCAGGGCTGCCTCGTTGCACAAGTTCTCCAGGTCCGCGCCCACAAACCCCGGTGTGCGCCGGGCCAGAAGCGCTAAGTCCACGTCGGGGGCCAGCTTCTTGTCCCGGGTGTGCACGCGCAGGATGGCCTCGCGACCGTGGAGGTCCGGCGGGGGCACGGTGATCTTGCGGTCGAACCGTCCGGGCCGGAGGAGCGCGGGGTCCAGCACGTCCGGGCGGTTCGTGGCCGCGAGCACGATCACGCCGGTGTCCCCCTCGAACCCGTCCATCTCCGCCAAAAGCTGGTTGAGGGTCTGCTCGCGCTCGTCGTGGCCGCCCCCCAACCCGGCCCCGCGCTTGCGGCCCACGGCATCGATCTCATCGATGAACACGATGCAGGGGGCGTTCATCTTCGCCTTTTGGAACATGTCCCGCACGCGGGCAGCGCCCACGCCCACGAACATCTCCACGAAATCGGAGCCCGAAATGGAGAAGAAGGGAACCCCCGCCTCGCCGGCGATGGCCCGGGCCAAGAGGGTCTTCCCCGTCCCCGGTGGGCCCACAAGCAAAATGCCCTTGGGGATCTTCGCCCCCAAGCGCACAAACCGCCCAGGGTCCCGCAGGTAGTCCACGATCTCTTTCACTTCCTCCAGCACCTCGTCGATGCCGGCCACGTCCTTGAACGTGACCTTGGTGAACTCCTTGGTCACCAGCTTGGCCCGGGACTGGCCGAACGTGAACGCCCCGCCCCCTTGCATCCGGCGGAACATGTACATCCAAAAGGCGATGAGGACCACCACGGGCAACACGTAAATCGCCAAGGTGAGCAGCCAGGAACTGCCCCCTGTGGGCTCAAAGCGGTACTGCACACCCTTGGCGTCCATCAGCTCCACAAGCGAGGTGTAAAGCGGCGAGCTCTCCGGCGGGCCCTGGGTGACAAACGGCTCTCCCGTACGCAGCCGCCCTTCGATGCGCGAGCCCTTGATCACCGCTTCGCGGACATCGCCGGCCTCCACCCGCGTGAGGAAAAACGAGTAGCTGAACTCGTTGATGGTCCGTTGGGAGGACCACCACTGCTGGAAAAGAAGAACGCCAATGGCCACGAGCACGAGGAGGAACAACAAGCTCCTCGTGTTGCGCGGCACTTGCACCTGCCTTCCGTTCATATCGGCATCATTGTAGCCCAGGGGCGGACCGGTTCAACGGTGGTGGCCTGAACCGCGCTCCGCTACAATGCCCGCATGGCCGCCTTCCTTCGCCTGTTCTTCTTTTTGCTCGCTTTTTCTTTGCTGGCCTGGGCCGGGCCGGAAAAACTGGACCCCTTGCTCAGGGCCATGCTGGCGGCGCAAACCGAACCCGGGCTTTCCGCCCTCTTGCACCCCGAACTCCTCCCCACGCTTCTTTCCGCGTCGTGGACGGCGGTGGAGGCCTCGCCGCTGCATCAGGCCCCGGTGGCCCAGGGCGTGGTGGTGCGGGCCTTTGTGCTCCTGGCCGACGAACGCGCCGAACTCGCGGGTTTCCACGTTCGGCAGCACGTAGGCCGCTTGTTGATCGGCGATGTGCCCCTTCACGTGTTGCCTAAGCTGGCCGAGCAACCGGGCGTCGTGTTCGTGCAGCCCAGCCGGCCGGTGGAACCCCAGCTCGACCGCTCGGTGGTGGAGGCCGGCGTGCCGGCCCTTTGGTATGGAAGCCCTGCCACCACAGGCCAAGGCGTGATCGTGGGAATCGTGGACTCCGGCGTGGACATCTTGCACAAGGACTTCCGCTCCGACCGCGACGCATCAGGAACTGAACGGGGCTCGCGCATTTTGTGGTTGTGGGACCAAAGCCTGCCCGGGGGTGGACGGCGGCCCGCCTGGTGGGGCGACCTGCCCACCGAGCCCATCTACGGCGCGTTCTACAGCCGGGCGGATTTGGAGGCGTTCATCGCCGCAGGCACCAACCCCAGCCCGGACACCTTGGGCCACGGCACCCATGTGGCCGGGATCGCCGCCGGAGACGGATCTTCTTCCACCCTGAACCTGCGCGGCGTGGCCCCGGGCGCCGATCTCGTCGTGGTCAAAAGCACGTTTTTCGAGGACACCGTGGTGGACGGGGTGCGGTTCGTGTTCGAAGCCGCACAGGCTGAAGGCAGGCCCGCGGTGGTCAACCTCTCTTTGGGTGGACACGGCGGCCCCCACGACGGGACTTCCCTGTTCGAACAGGCGATCGACGCGTTACTTGACCGGCCGGGCCGGGCGGTGGTCGTGGCCGGGGGCAACGAGGGCAACAAGAAAATCCACGTCGGCAGCGACGTGCGCACGCCCACCACCTGGACCCTTGTCGCCGAGGCCGCCACCGTTGCCGTGAACTTTTGGTACACACCGCGGGCCACGTTTTCCCTAACCGTGCGGGCCCCCACGGGTGAAACCGTTTCCGCTTCCCCTGGGGCCCAACGCACGTGGGTCACCCCAGCGGGAACCGTGTGGATCGACAACTCCGTGCTCCCCGACCCGCGCAACGGGGACAAAACGGCCACCCTGCTCATTTCCGGAACGGCGCCGGGTTCGCGGTGGTCCATCACGTGGACGCCCGTGTGGGGTGGGGGAAGGGTGGACGGTTGGGTGGAAAGCCCTGCCTCGGGGTGGTTTGTGGAAGGGGACAACACCATGACCATTGCCGAGCCGGGGAATGCCCGCCGCGTGATCACCGTGGGCGCCTACGTGAGCAAGACGGAGTGGAGTTCGCTGGCCGGGCCGCAACGGGGCGATGGGGAAGTGGGGGCGCTGGCCACGTTTTCCTCCCGCGGACCTACGCGCGACGGAAGGCTGAAACCCGACCTGGCAGCTCCGGGGGCGTGGATTGCCTCGGCCAAGTCCCGCGCCGCACAGTTTGCGGACCGGTACACGCTGCCCGACGGTGA
>FWWL01005769.1_pt1 | contig 18808 bp, 8 predicted proteins | sample 2228331 | NCBI WGS metagenome assembly FWWL01 (sample SAMEA103939775, study PRJEB20133) | metagenome
ATCAGAGTATCAAGTTTCCGGTCATGACCCTGTTGCGGGCGATGGATCCCGCGTTCAGTCAGAACTCCGATATCATCCGCGCGTTCTATGGCGACGTGATCAAGGAAGAAAAGGTCGTTGATCGGCGCAGTGCCTCCAAATTGCAGGACAAGGTCGCCGTGGAGGACATCGTCTTTCCGCCGGAAAGCCCTAACGCCGGGGAGATCATTGTCGAATGTGGGCAGGTCATTTCCGAGCAGGCGGCGGAGCTGATTTGTACCTCGGGGCTAAAGAGTGTCTGGGTCATGCCGAATCAGCGGGATCGTTTGATCCTCGATTCGCTGGCTGAGGACCCCACCGCCAGTCATGAAGAGGCCCTCCTAAGGATTTATCAGCGTTTGCGTCCCGGTAATCCGCCGCAGTTGGAACGGGCGAGGACGCTCTTTCACGAGAAGTTTCGGGACCCCAACCGTTATCGCCTGGGACGTGTGGCGCGGTTCCGGATCAACCGTAAGCTGGGACTTAACGTCTCAGAGGATGAAATGTGCCTCCGGGCCGAAGATTTGATTGCGGCGATCAAGTATTTGGCACGGCTTCACGCCGGCGACCCAACGGCGGAACCGGACGATATTGACCATTTGGGAAATCGTCGGGTAAGGACGATCGACGAATTGGCCTGCGAAGAGCTGCGGAAGGGGTTCCTGAAGCTTCGCCGCACCGTGTCGGATCGGATGAATTTTGGCGACGTGGCCGATATGACGCCACGCAGCCTGATTAATCCAAAGAGCGTCTCGGCGGCCATCGAGTATTTCTTCGGGCGAGGTGAGCTGTCGCAGGTGGTGGATCAGACGAATCCACTATCGATGCTGACGCACGAACGCCGTTTGTCGGCATTGGGGCCAGGCGGCTTGAACCGCAAGCGAGCCGGATTTGAAGTGCGTGACGTCCACGCATCGCACTACGGACGGATGTGTCCCATCGAAACGCCTGAAGGAACCAACATCGGGTTGATTTCAAGTCTGGCGATTTACGCCAGTGTGGATGACTACGGTTTCCTCATCACTCCTTATCAGGTGGTAAAAAACGGCGTCCTGCAGGATGAAATCAAGTGGCTGCGGGCTGACGAAGAATTCGACGCCTACCTGGCGCCGGCCGACGCCCCGGTGAAGGATGGAAAAATCCAGGGCGATACGATTGTTGCCCGGCATCGCGGTGACTTTAAGATCGTCCCTGTTTCCTTGATCCAATATATGGACGTTTCACCGGCACAAATTGTCGGGGTTTCGGCTGGGCTGATTCCCTTCCTCGAACACGACGACGCGAACCGGGCATTGATGGGTTCCAACATGCAGCGGCAAGCGGTGCCGCTTTTGGTGACGGAACCGCCCCTGGTCGCCACGGGACTGGAATCACGCGTGGCGGAAAACTCAAGTCTCGTAGTCCGCGCACGCCGCAGTGGGACGGTCACCTATGTCGATGCGAACCGCATCGAAATTGACGGGACCGACGTCTATCATCTTCAAAAATTCGTCGGTTTGACAGAAAAGACGTGCCAAAATCAAAAGCCTATTGTCCGTGTCGGCGACAAAGTCAAAAAGGGGCAAGTGATCGCCGATGGCGCGGCCACGTGCCGAGGAGAGTTGGCACTCGGGCGCAACGTCCTCGCGGCCTTTATGTCATGGGAGGGATTTAATTTCGAGGACGCCATCATCATCAGTGAGGAATTGGTCCACTGTGACGCTTACACATCGATTCATATCGAGGAATTTGACGCAGAAATCCGCGAGACAAAGCTTGGACGAGAGGAGTTCACGCGGGATATTCCCAACGTCAGTGAAAAGCAACTGCGGAACCTCGATGAAAACGGTATCGTGCGGGTAGGGACGCATGTCAAACCCGGCGACATCTTGGTGGGTAAGGTTACTCCGAAGTCGAAAACCGAATTGACGCCGGAGGAAAAACTGCTCCATGCCATCTTCGGACGGGCTGGTGAGGACGTGAAAAACGATTCCTTGGAGGTCCCGCCCGGTGTTGAGGGCATTGTGATCCACACCCAGAGGTTTGCCCGGCGAACAAGCCTTTCGGAGCGTGAAAAAGAGGAATTCGATAAGACGTTGAAGCAGACCGAAGCCGAGGGCAACGCTAAGATCGCCGAGGCGTTCATCAAGCTCGTGGAGGCCATCGAGGAGGTCCTTGGTCGGAAGTTAACGGATGATGACGGGGTGCCGCTGCTGGAAGGCAAGGAACACAGGTACATCGCAGAGCAGGCCGAGAGGTTCCAGCTCGATAAGATCGAAATTCGCAGTCCGCAGAAGCGGGCGAAAGTGGAGAAGATCTATGAAGAGCTTTGGCCTGCCGTGGAGGCCGCCATCGACGAACGGAATCGAAAGGTCAACTCATTGAAACGCGGAGATGAGCTAAAGAGCGGCGTGCTGCAGATGGTTAAGGTTTATATCGCCACGAAGCGCCAGATTTCGGTTGGCGATAAGATGGCGGGCCGACACGGGAACAAGGGTGTGATCGCCAAAATCGTGCCCAAAGAGGATATGCCCTTCCTGGCGGATGGAACACCGGTCCAAATCCTGCTAAATCCGCTGGGTGTGCCGAGTCGTATGAACGTCGGCCAGATTTTGGAGACCCACCTCGGTTGGGCGGCAGCTACACTCGGTTTCCGTGCGATCACTCCTGTGTTCGACGGGGCCAATGAAGACCAAATCCGAGCCTGTTTGAAGGAGGCCGGCTTGCCTGAAACGGGTAAGGTGACGCTCTATGACGGTCGGACTGGCGAGCCGTTCGAACAAAAGGTGACGGTGGGCTACATCTACATGATGAAATTGCACCACCTCGTCGATGATAAGATTCACGCCCGGGCGACAGGGCCGTACTCGTTGATCACACAGCAGCCACTTGGTGGAAAAGCTCGTTTTGGTGGTCAACGGTTCGGTGAGATGGAGGTCTGGGCATTGGAAGCGTACGGCTCGGCCTACATCCTTCAGGAGCTATTGACCGTCAAGAGCGACGACGTGGAAGGGCGTACAAAGATTTATGAATCGATGGTCAAGGGCGAAAATACCCTTGAAGCCGGGACACCTGCTAGCTTCGACGTGCTTGTCAATGAGATTCGTGGCTTGGCCCTCAATATGCAATTGGAAAAGGGACCTTCGTTATAAGGGATGGGACCCTTTGATGTCGAACTGCGTTGTGTCTAACGGTGTCGAAACGGGATCAAAGCGGAAAAAAGAATAGGCGGCTGCCAGCTTGTTCTTTGAACTGTTATCAATAAGGAGTCCGAGCGGTGAGTTACGGCGAAACGACCTACGAACGCGTTAATGATTATGTCGCGGTCAAGATCAGCTTGGCACGACCGCACGACATCCGTAGTTGGTCGTTTGGTGAGGTCAAGAAGCCCGAGACGATCAATTACCGCACCTACAAACCCGAACGAGACGGACTGTTTTGCGAACGGATTTTCGGTCCGGAAAAGGACTGGGAATGCAGTTGCGGTAAATACCGGGGCATGAAGTATAAGGGGATGGTCTGCGATCGCTGTGGCGTGAAAATCACCCACAGCCGCGTTCGCCGGAAGCGAATGGGGCATATCGAACTGGCCAGTCCAGTGGTCCATATTTGGTTTTTCAAGGCTCCTCCCAGCCGCCTCGGGACCCTCCTCAACATGAAGGTGGCCAGCCTGGAGAAGATCATCTACTACCAGGATTATGTGGTGATTGATCCGGGCGATACGCCGCTTCAAAAGTATCAGTTGCTCACCGAAGAAGAGTATCGGCAGGCCAAGGCGGAGTATGGCGAAGGAAGTTTCCATGCCGACATGGGTGCGGAGGCCATCCGCCGGTTGTTGATGGATTTGGACCTGGTGCAATTGTCGCGGCAATTGCGGGCGGAATTGGCCGAGACGAACTCCAAGCAGAAACAAAAGGAGTTAATTGCCCGCTTGAAGCTGGTGGAAGCCATCCGCGACAGTGAGAACCGTCCGGAATGGATGGTCCTCGATGTTTTGCCGGTGATTCCGCCAGATTTGCGTCCGCTGGTATTGCTCGAATCGGGCAATTTTGCCACGAGCGACTTGAACGACCTCTATCGCCGCATCATCAATCGTAATAACCGCCTGAAAAAGCTTGTGGACCTCAACGCCCCCGAGGTCATCATCAAGAATGAAAAGCGGATGTTACAACAGGCGGTCGATGCATTGTTTGACAACAATCGGTGCAAGCGGCCCGTGCTGGGATCGAGCAACCGGCCCCTCAAGTCGTTGACCGATATGATCAAGGGTAAGCAGGGACGCTTCCGGGAAAACCTCCTGGGTAAACGTGTGGACTATTCGGCTCGTAGTGTCATTGTCGTGGGGCCGACACTGAGGCTGCATCAGTGCGGTTTGCCGAAGCGGATCGCCTTGGAGTTGTATCAGCCGTTCATTATCCGCCGGCTGCGGGAATTGCAGCATGCCGATACGATCAAGAGCGCCAAGAAGATGATCGAGCGGCGGGATGAAGAGGTTTGGGACATTCTGGAGGAGGTGATTCAAAACCATCCGGTCTTGCTTAACCGTGCTCCGACGTTGCACCGCATGGGTATCCAGGCCTTCGAACCGGTTTTGGTTGAGGGCAACGCCATCAAGTTGCATCCGCTCGTGTGCAAGGGTTACAACGCCGACTTCGACGGTGACCAGATGGCCGTCCACTTGCCTCTTTCAGTGGAGGCCATTGTGGAAGCCCACACGCTGCTGATGTCCTTCCACAACATCTTCAGCCCGGCCCACGGTAAGCCCATCATCAGTCCTTCTCAGGACGTGGTCATGGGGTGGTATTATTTGACACTGGATACCCTGCCCAACTGCAAGGGCGATGACATGGTCTTCTCGTCCTTGGACGAGGTCGAGCTGGCGTACAGCCTGGGGAAGGTGGCAACTCATGCCCGCATTCGCGTGCGACTGCCTGATTCGGTAAGGGTCAAGGGCCGCGATGATATTGCACCGGGCTCTGTGATTCAAACGACCGTGGGGCGGGTCATCTTCAACAGCATGCTGCCCAAGGGCATGCCTTTCTATAACGAGACGATGACTTCCAAGAAGTTGTCCGAGGTCATTTCCGATTGCTATGAAATGCTTGGACGGCCGGCCACGATTGACCTTTTGGACGACATGAACCGCCTCGGTTTCCGACAGGCGACACGCAGCGGTTTGAGCTTCGCCACCGACGACCTCGTGATGCCGCCGAACAAAAAGAAGATCATCGAACAGGCCGAACGCGAGGTGATTCGGACGGATGCACATTTCCAAAAAGGGGTCCTCACGGAGAGCGAACGGAAGAACAAGATTCTTGACGCTTGGACCCAGGCCCGCGAAATGATCACGCGGGAACTGAAGGAACAACTGGAAAATGACCGCCGATATCCCGGATACGTCAACCCCATTTACTTGATGGCCCAATCCGGTGCCCGTGGTAATATCGAGCAGATCCGGCAATTGGCCGGAATGCGTGGGTTGATGACGAAACCGTCGGGCGAAATCATCGAAACGCCGATTAAGGCCAATTTCCGTGAGGGCTTGTCGGTGTTCGAATACTTCAGCTCGACCCACGGGGCGCGGAAAGGATTGGCCGACACCGCGTTGAAGACGGCGGATTCGGGGTACTTGACGCGAAAACTCGCCGACGTGGCCCAAAACGTGGTTGTCACGATGCACGATTGCGGAACCACGCAAGGGATCACCAAGAGTGTGATTTACCGCGGCGAGAAGGTGGAGGTGAGCCTCGCCGATTCGATCAAAGGTCGGGTCAGCCGTCACAACATCGTCCATCCCATCACCGATGAGGTGATCGTCCGGGAAAATGAATTGATCACTCCCGAGATCGCCCGAAAGATTGAGGAATTGGGCATCAACAAGATTCAAGTACGGAGCCCGATGACGTGTGAGGCACCCCTTGGTGTGTGCGCACTTTGCTACGGCATGGATCTCTCGACCGGTCGCTTGGTCGAGGAAGGTCTGGCCGTGGGGATCATCGCCGCCCAAAGCATCGGCGAGCCCGGTACCCAGTTGACGATGCGAACATTCCACATCGGTGGTACTGCCGCACGGGCTTTGGAGGAGGACTCGATCCGTGCAAAGCGCGAAGGTTATGTCAAATTTGTCCGGATTAAAGCCGTAACAAACCCCGAGGGACGGGATGTTGTGGTTTCGCCGAGTGGGCAAGTTGTTCTCGAAGATGAAAGGCATCGAGAGCTAGAGAAATACGACGTGCCGAAGGGTGCGTACCTACTCGTCAAAGAAGGGCAAAAAGTTAGCGTTGACCAGATCATTTGCCATTGGGAGCGTCACAGTGTTCCCGTGATCGCCGAGTGTGGCGGGCGTGTGCGGTTCGAAGACTTGATTGAGAACGAAACGCTGCGGATCGAACGCGATGCCACGGGCGCCGAAAGGTACATGGTCCTCGATCATCGTGGCGGCTATCAGCCACAAATCGTGATCGAAGACCCAGAAACCGGCAAGATCGTGGCCTGGGAGTATTTGCCCGTCAAGGCCCAGATTCTCGTTCGATCGGGCGACATCGTTCAACCCGGTACGTTGCTGGCCAAACAACCGCGAGAAGTGACGGGAACGCAGGACATCACGGGCGGTTTGCCTCGGGTTACGGAACTGTTTGAGGCTCGCGAACCGAGGGACCCGGCCGTGATTGCCGAGATTAGCGGCACCGTCGAGATTCTCGGCGAAAAAAAGCGTGGTCGAAGGACGATCGTCATCCGGAGCGAGAGTGGTATCGAACGGGAACACTTGATTGGCCCGGGCAAGCACCTCCGGGTTCACACCGGAGATTATGTCCAGGCCGGTCAAGCCCTTGTGGAAGGTCCGCTCAACCCGCACGAAATCCTCCGGATTTCCGGAGAAGAGGAGTTGCAGCGATACCTCGTGCAGGAAGTTCAGAGCGTGTATCGCCAGCAGCAAGTTGACATCAACGACAAGCACATTGAGATCATCGTGGCCCAAATGCTGCGAAAGGTCCGTATTCTGGATGGCGGAGACACAGGGCTGTTGATCGGAACAATGATCGATAAGTTTGAATTCCGACGACGGAACGCGGAGTTGGCCCGGTGTGTCAAAGTTGTCAGCCCGGGCGATACCGGTTATCACGAGGGCGAAATCGTCCCGCGGGAAGTCTTTGAGCAACGGAATGCCGAGGTGGAATCGCGTGGTGGTGTCCCGGCCAAGGCCGTGGAACCCACCCCCGCACGGGCAGCCGTTCAATTGCTCGGGGTTTCCAAAGCAGCGGCCCAGAGTGATAGTTTCATCTCGGCGGCCAGCTTCCAAGAGACAACGCGGGTCCTCACGGAAGCAGCCCTCGCCAGCAAGGTCGATCGTTTGGTCGGGTTGAAAGAAAACGTCATCCTAGGCCGACTTATCCCCGCCGGTACCGGTTTCCGAAAGTATCAACGGGCGGAAGTACGGTTACGACCGGAGGCCGTCGAGGAGCTGGCAACTAAGTCGTCATTGACGAATATCGCGAAATTCGTCCTCCTTGAGGACATCCCTGAGAAGTCACCATCTCAAGCGACGCCGACGGATGCGGGAAATAACCAGAATGGGATGGTCGTCTCGGCAGGTGACGGGAACCAGGACGTGAAATCGTCGCCGTCATCGTCTGCGGAACAAAATTGAGACCTGCGGTACCGAGAACGGCCTGAGAACTTCACGTGCGGTTCTGCACCGAAGCAGCAGGGATGGGCCAAGGGATTTAGGCCGGACGAACCACGGGCGCAGTTGGTCCCAATGTTCAGGGGATGTCCGCTGCGCCTTTTTTTGTTTGCGGATCGGGATTTCGCTTGCTTCTCGCCCGGACGATGGGAATCATCATGGCGACTACCTCTTCCGGGGAGAGACCGTCAGTATTGATCTCAATGGCGTCCTGGGCGCGGACCAGTCCGCCAAATGGGCGCTCTCGGTCGCGCCGATCTCGTTCCAGAATATCCCTAAGGACCTCTTCATACGCGATCGATTTCCCCAGTCGCTGGTAATCACGGCAGCGACGGCGTGCCCGTTCTTCAGGAGAAGCCACCAGAAAGAATTTGCAATCGGCATCGGGGAAGACCACGGTGCCTTGATCACGGCCTTCAGTGATGAGGTTTGTTTCCTTAGCGACAGCCCGTTGCATGGCGATCAGATATTGCCTGACCAATGGTGAATCGGCGGCGATTGAGGTAACACGCGTCACCTCCGGGGTACGGATGGTCTCGGTGACATCTTCCTCACCGAGGAAAACCTTCGTGCCGATGACCCGCAGGTTGAGCCCGTCCAGTAGCCGGGAGACCTGATCGGCATCGTCCCAGTCGGTCCCTTTGCGCAAGCCTGCTAAGGCCACGGCGCGATACATGGCCCCGGTGTCGAGATACCGAAAGCCCAATTGTTGGGCCAGCATCTTGGCGACGGTACTCTTTCCGGAAGCGGCCGGCCCATCGATGGTGACGACCGTAAACGGCGCAGTCGCCTTTGGATGTGTGCATGAGGCATCAGTTTCTGACGTTCTTAAGGGGTTTTGCATGGCTATTGATCACGCTCAGGCGAACTTCACGGAGATGAATATCGTCTGAAACCGTCCAATGTTGGCGGCAATTTGGTCATCCTTGATGGCAAGAGGTTCCAGCACCTCGCCAAAGGCATCTGTCCGGTAAGCGGACTGAATGGGCCGACACAGCCGAAGATTAAGGGGCCCTGCGCGACCCTCCGTTTCTGTAAGCAGAATCCGCAGCTCGGTTACCTGGTCGTTGACGACCACCGGCTCAATAGCGCTGACGATAACATTTTGAACGTCGAGTGTGAGGAGCCAGGCCGAAGATGGGAATGGCGGTGGGGACACACGTGGAATCTCGACGGTTGGTTGCATCAGTTGGAATGCCGCGCGGAGGGGATACCGGATATCCAGCCCAATGCCTACGGTGAACTCTCGTGTTGTTTCGCCGCGGACAAGCAGTAACGTGTCCAATTTGCGGAGGCCAACCATCCGGTGGTAAGGCAAACCAGGTGTCAATAGCGTCAGGGAATGGGATGAACCTGCCAGTTGAACAAAGTAAAGGCTCTCGAACCTCTCCAATTCGGTTTCCACGGATGCGAATCCCAGGGATCGGCGGACCGCTATCGACTCGTCGCTCCATGCGAAACGGCATGCGTAATAGGAGTTCCAGGGGTTGGCGTCCGGCATCCGCTCGGGGTCTAAACGGATGTCGATGCGTATGAACGGCAAATGGGGAAAGGCACGGACGATTTGGGTGAATCGGGCGACAAGCTCGCCTCCTGCATCGACAAGGCGGCCCGACGTGTGCACTTCTTCCGTTCCTGAGGCGGTTTCCTGTTGCTCGATCGTCTCGGCAATCATACGGGAGTAGTACGCTTCCGGATCATCTTCGGACCCTCCCAATGTGCTACTTTGAAGGAATCGCATAGCCAGGCGTTGACCAAGGAGATTCCGGCCATAAGGCAACGGATATAGCCCTTGAATGCCACCGGTTGTTCTGTCGATTTGGACCTCGAAAGATTCGGTTTGGAGGGTGATCTTGTTTTCGTCGTCGGCGGACTTTCCCCGTAACCAGAGACGACTCCACCAGGAGGCCTTCGGCCGTGAAGATTTTTCCTTTTCGGTTACAGAGGGGTATTCGCTCCAGCAGTAGCCAAACGAAGGGACCGACACCACGGTGGCCCGCGACTCACCCGGATTTCTGCCGACCGTTTCCTCTCCCTTGGCTGCCGAGCTGACAAGGGCGCGACAGGGGAAGCTCATCGGGTTGATAATCAAACTGCCGACAGAAGCGGCTTCTGGGCTACGCGGTAATAGTTCAACCAGGGAAGAGGCAACCCCTCGGATGGCTTCCGAAAGCCGCGACAATAAGTCTGCCGATTTCGGCATCGCGTCATGGGCCGTGAGGCTGTCGTCACTTTGTTTCAGGGCCTCTTGGGCCGTTCGCCAGGACTGCTCTGCGATCTCGTCCCATCGGCCACTGACAAGTGACCGCATCACGACAAGATTTGATAAGGCATCCGCATGGACGTGCACCCGCACAAAACGGACCCACCGACCGATAGGATCGACCTGTGATTCCGCGACGGCTTGGGCAAGGTAGGGGGGACGATACTCGTCGGCCTTGTACGTAAGACGGGACCCGACGTACTGGGTATTCCGGAAGTAGGGCGTCAATAAGGTAAACTGGCCAAGGATCGGCGAATACCCCGCGGCGCAGCGGAGGAACTTGTACCATGTCGCCACCTGGCCTGGCCAGTGGGCAAAGATCACCGTGGCCGCATGATCCAAATCGAGTGCTCGACCGACGGTCTCGCCCAACTTGAGGAAGGTCGAGGCCCGAGAAGCGTCCAGCGGCACCCGCCCCACGGCATCAATCACGGCCTCGTCCAAGCCCTCCCAACGGAGTTTACTCTGATTGGGGACCGGAAACTTGCCGTCGTCCAAGGCGAAATGAAGAACCCCCTCATAGCGAAAGCTACTTAACACCCCTGGCAGCAGCGGGCTAAGTCCAAAACGCCTCTTTCCAAAGATCTGAGGACGAGTTCCTAAGATTTCCTGCCACTGTTTATGGCCATAGGCCAGGTGTCGGATAAGCGTCGTTTGGGGCAAGAAGGCACTTGCCGATTCTTCGTCCTCGCCGCCCACGACATTGGCACGACCAGCTTCTAGGGCTTCTTTCAGTGACTGGAGCGTCCTCGAATGATGGTGAAGCATCCTTACGAGAAGACGCCCGGTCGTCAGGACATTGACTTGTTTGCCATCCTCCAGTTCGCGCTGTAATCCCGGTCCAAGTGTGGTGCCTGCGGTCAGTGTGAGGTCGATCAGGTGGGTTTGGACGGGGTAGAAATACTCCCGTGATTCCGTCAACAGGTCGAAGCTCCTTTGAAGGTGCTCTTTCACTTGGTCCGTATTGCCCTCAAACAGTGCCGCCGCTGCCTTGACGGTGTGATCGCGAAATCGCAACTCGTCAAGATTACTCATGTAGCGAAGTTGGCGGGTCATCAGCTCAACTTGGAGGTAGGCATACCCTAGGGCGACGAAATCATCGATCCATTGCGGCTGTGGGACTTCCAGGGGCTGGCCCGTCAGATTGCCGATTGCCTCCCAAAGACCGGCAAGATTACGATAACGTCGAACGACAACGGATTGGCTAGGGGGCAAATCCGCTAACCAGGTACTGGGAAGGCATTTTTCCGAACATTCGGGGATGACAATCAGGGCCTGATCCGGCGCCATGGGGGGATCATATGCCCGTTCCCATCGCGGTACGTTCTGGGTTTGCTGAATGAGGGCCGGGTGAAACAGCCCACAGAAACCGGCGAGAATCTCTTCCGCTTCTTCATCACTGCGGCTAACCTGAAAGTCTTCAAGGCTGTAGCACGGAAGAAGAATCATGAGTTGTTGAATCAACATGTGCTCATTTGCCTCCTTGAAAGGCGAGGTGCGAAGCAATCCTCGTAAGTTTCTCTAGTATATCAGGTCTTGCCCCTGATTGCCGCTACGAAGGACAACCTTGAGTTTTGCCACTTTCTGCACCCATGGGGCACATGCATCCGCTGGGCCAAAGTCTGCAATTTGCGCTTTTTTGGTAGGGGCACAGGCCTTACTGCCCATTTCTTCCACTGTCGCACGCTGGGAAAAAAGCGGACCAACCACAAGGGACGCCCCACCAGTTGTGAACCAATCCAGTTACTTGTCGGGGCACGCGCCGTCGTACAAACAAAACATTTGGAGGGCCACGCGCCCTCGTGGCCGGGAACAACGATGGATTGTCAATCGGCACGTCTGCGGACGCGACGGCGCGCGTTGCTGCAAATCTGATGCAATAGGTCTTACTTCACGAACACACAACTCAACCACGGGGGTACCCCGATCAATTGATAACGCTGATCCTGGCACTTCAGGTGCTGTCGTGGTCGCGTCACACCGCAGAAAACTGGGTAAACTCCGGTACGGATCGGAAGGCTTGGGTACTGCAGTAACCGGCACGACGGCAGACAGTGCTGCGCAAAAGCGGCAAAAAATTCGTATGGACCCACACGACCATTTCTGTTACCTTCCAGGTTAATGCCTGTTTCGCTTTAGATCATGCCTTTTTCATAAAAGACACTTCCCGTGCGACTCTTTACGACGAAGGCGCTCATTGTCCTGTTGATACCGGCGATCCTCTTTTCTCATCACGTTTACGCAGAAGATGGTGTGATTGACGAATCGCTGGAGACATTGGGGTACGCGTTTTTGTTCATCGCGGCTTTGGGAAGGATTTGGGCTGCTGCATATATCTCTGGGAAAAAAGGCCGGGACTTGGTCGTGGATGGGCCATATTCACTGGTTCGACATCCACTCTACATGTTTTCGGCCCTCGGCTTTATTGGGGCTGGTCTGGCCTTGAGCTCGTTGACCTTGACGGCATTTTTGCTAGCGGTCTTCTTTGCGGCCCATTATCCGGCCATGATCTGTGAAGAACGGTTTCTTGCCCAAAAGTTTGGGCAAGCCGCCAGTACCTATTTTAGTGTTACGGGCCGCTTGTGGCCGAATTTCCATTTTCGGGCCGGCCCCGACGTTCAGGCGGTCAATGTGAGAGTCTTTACCCGTGCGGTCCTGGACGCCGCACTGATTGGGTTGGTGTTTCCGGCCGCGGGGGCCCTCGAGTGGCTTCAGGTCCACAAGGTGATCCCCGTGCTGTTTCATCTTTACTGAGAGGGCCGTCACCTTGTCCATTTGCCCCCTCCGCGCGGGCATGGCCGGTTAACTTTTCCGCGGTGCGGGCTGACACACCGGACAATAAAAGGTGGATCGCTGGCCAAGAACGATCCGGCGAATCGTGCCACGACGGCATTGGAGACATCGCTCGCCGGTTCGTTGGTAAACCCGGTGCTCATCCTGGTAACGACCGGCCTCATTGCTGGGGGTAACATACGCCCCATCGGACAAGGTGGAGCCCTGCTTGGCGATAGCCTCCTCGAGGACGGCCTGTAAGGCTCGTTGAACCCTTTGCCATTGACGGTTGCTCAGCAAGTGGCAAGGCGTTGCAGGATGAATTTTTGCGAGGTGGAGGGCCTCCGAGGCGTAGATGTTTCCCACACCGGCAATGGCCCTTTGATCAAGCAACGCCACCTTGATGGCACACCTTCGGTGACAGAGTCGATCCCGGAGCTCTTGCCAAGAAACGGTCAAGGCGTCTGGTCCGATCTTCTGTGGCCCCAGCTCGGTGCACCAGGAGTCGGCATCGAGAAGCCGTACAGCCCCGAGGCCGCGAACATCACGAAAGATCATCGTGTGTTCAATCGGAACAAGCTTGCAAGTCTCTTGACGGTGAGGCATTCTGACACGCAGGACGAGGCGGGTATGGCTGGGGAGCTGAGGCGGGTCGAGCGAGACGCGACCGGTCATGCGGGGCTCAATGACAAGAGCGTGGTCGTCGTCAAGACGTAACACCAATCGCTTCCCACAACGTTCGATGGCCGTGATCTGCCGTCCAACGAGCGCAGGAAACAGGGTTTCGGGCAACGGTGTGTACTTGATCGGATGATGATGCGAGGGAGGGCAGAACGCCTCGATAATCACACCGCCAACGAGCGGGAGGACCCCGCGTCGCATGGTTTCGACTTCGGGCAGTTCAGGCATAGTAAAGCACGTCAGGCTTGATTCTGCAATTGCGCGACGACGGCCAAGGCCGCTGCCCGCTGCTCCTCCAACTGTCGTAGCGACTCACGCTCCTTTTCCACCACATGATGGGGCGCCTTTTTCACGAAATCGGCATTTTCGAGCTTGCGACGTTTCGAGTCAATCAACGACTCGAGTTTCGACAATTCCTGTTGCTTGCGGGCAATCTCGCGGGCCCGTTCTGCGTCGGACAACCGAACACGGACACACAGGCCGTCGCTCACGTGAACAACCGTGCTCAGCGCGCTTGCGTCACCGCTGACGAACTCGATGTGCGCCTTTGCCATGACTTCGAAATACGGGACCATGGGTTCGAGAAGGGCGTGAAATGCGTCGGTGCATTGAATCTCAACATTCATCGTCTCCGCAGGAGGAAGGGTATTCCGCATGCGGTATTCCCGCAGAGATTTCAAAACCTCTTGGAAGCAGCCAAACTGGGACTCAATGTGGCGATCCTGATGGGCCTTCACCGGGTGAGGCCATGAGGCAATCATGATGCTTTCTGCCGCCGGGACCGGTGAGGATATTCCCCGCTCGGGGGCAACTTTGCCCAGCAATTGCCAAACGTGTTCCGTGATGAAGGGGATCACAGGATGGAGCAACCGCAAAAGGACGTCGAGGGCATGGGCCAGCAATCTTTGAGCCACTGCCCGCGTGGCCGGGTTCTGCAGGCGAACTTTGACCATTTCCACATAGAAACTACAGAATTCGTCCCAGGCGAAGTCGTAGAGCTGCCGGGCCATGTCGGAGAATCGGTAGTGCTCCAAATGCTCGGTGACTTGCTCAATGACGTTGGACAAGCGACTCAGCAGCCAACGGTCTTCCAGCATTAGCTCGTCGTCTTTCACAGGTCCCGGTGTGAACCCCTCCAGGTTCATCAGGACAAAGCGGGAAGCATTCCAAAGCTTATTGCAGAAGTTCCGAGCCAGTTCAAAGCGTTCGCTGACCACGGGACCGCGTGGGAGTTGTCGATCCTCCGGTTTTTCAGCCCATTGGGTGGCGAAGGGCTTTTTACAATGCGGGCAGACGATTCGCGGCAACATGCGATTTTCCCGGGTCTGCTCCAAGAGTTGCCCACACGAAGGGCACTCGAAGCTCACCGGCATGCGAATGTCCTGCGTCTCGGTGGTCAGGTACGCCAGTCCAAAACGCAAGGCGTCCGCGCCGAATTTTTCCATGACGTCAACGGGATCGACGCCGTTCCCCTTCGATTTCGACATTCCTTCGCCGTATCCGTCGAGAATCTTGGGATGGATATAGACTTCGCGGAAGGGGACCTCGCCAACGTTGTAAAGCCCGGTCAAGACCATCCGCGCCACCCACAGAGTGATAATGTCTCGGCTGGTGACCAACGTGCTTGTGGGGTAGAAATAGCGAAGCTCGGGGGTGTCCTCCGGCCAACCGAGCGTCGAGTGTGGCCAAAGGGCAGAGCTAAACCAAGTATCTAGGACATCCTCTTCCCGGCGTAATGTATGGCCGGGCACGGCATCGGGGGAAAGGTCTTCCAAGGCGCAAATCAGCCATTGCCGGTGCTCTTCATCCCATCGCCAAACGACATCGCTTCGGCCGTCAAACGCCCGTCTGAGTTCCTCTTCGCTTGCTGCGTCGCAATACCAGATGGGGATTTGATGTCCCCACCAAAGCTGGCGGCTGATCGGCCAATCGCGTTTTTCGCTCAACCAGTCCAGATACGTCTTGGCATATCGGGGGGGGATGATCTTCACGCGACCTTCGATGACGGCGTCCATGGCCATCTGGGCCAGTTTTTCCATACGAATGAACCACTGGTCGGTCAATAGAGGCTCGATCGGTGTCTTCGAGCGGTCGGAATGGGCCAAGTCGATGATACGTTCCTCGACTTTTTCGAGTAGGCCCAAGGCCTCCATGTCGGCCACCACACGGTTGCGGGCCTCCATGACCGTTAACCCCTGGTAGCGACCGGCGTTCTCGTTCAGCGTCCCATCCAAATTGAGAATGTTCACCATGGGCAGGCCCTGCCGCAGAGCCACCTCGTAGTCGTTGGGGTCGTGGGCCGGTGTGATCTTCACGCATCCGGTTCCCATTTCGGGCTTGGCCCAGATGTCTGTGATCAGGGGGATGGGTCGGTTCTGAAGGGGCAACATGACCATTCGCCCGGCCTTGGCCATGTCCCGCAGTTTTAAGAGGGTCGGGAGTAGCGTCTCTCGCCGCTTTCTCAAATCCTCAAGCTCTTGTTCCAGCTCTTTCCGCTCCTTTTCCCCGGCGTTCTGGATGCGTTTTCGAAGCTCGCGTTCGGCTTTATCCAAGGCTGACTCGGGGTCGGGATGGACGGCCACGGCCGTGTCGCCAAGCATCGTTTCGGGACGGGTCGTGGCGATCGTCACAAACGGTGGTTCGCCGGGCTGGGGATCGATGACAGGATACCGGAAATACCAAAAATGTCCCGGTATCGGTTCGTGGAAGACTTCATCGTCGGCGACGGCCGTTTGCAACATGGTGTCCCAGTTCACGAGCCGTCGCCCCCGGTAGATCAAGCCATCCTTGAACAGGCGAAAGAACGTATGTCGAACTGCGCGGGCACAGATCGGATCGAGGGTGAAGCGGGTCCGTCGCCAGTCACAACTGCACCCCATCCTCTTGAGCTGGGAGAGAATACGGGCCTCGTAAGCGTCCTTCCATGCCCAAATCCGGGCAACGAGTCCCTCGCGTCCCAAGTCGTGCCGGGTCTTGCCTTCTTCCATGAGAAGGCGACGCTCAACCACCGCCTGGGTGGCGATCCCCGCGTGATCGGTCCCGGGGATCCAAAGGGCGTTGAACCCCTGCATCCTCTTCCACCGAATGAGGATATCCTGGAGCGTGTTGTTCAGGGCATGTCCCAGGTGCAATGCGCCCGTGACATTTGGCGGCGGAATGACGATGGTGTATGGCTTGCGCGAGGGATCGGGATCGGCGTTAAAGTAGCCTTTCTCTTCCCAGAATTGATACCAAGTGGCCTCGGCAATCTTGGGATCGTATTGTTTCGGCAGGTCCGTCATTCCCACCAAGGATTGGTTAGGCTGTGACTTTTTCTGGGACATGGTTTGAACTTTCCTTTGCCTGTGCTTTCCGTTCCTCGTCTTTGCACAACTTGTACTCGTAGCTATCGGCAAGGGCAATCCAGCTTGCCTCGATGATGTTTTCGCTGACGCCGACGGTCCCCCACGAATCGGTCTCGTCGCGGCTTTCGATCATGACACGCACGCCGGCGGCGGTCCCGGCCTGGGAGTTGATCACACGCACCTTGTAGTCCACAAGCTGCATAGTGGCCAAGCTCGGGTACGTGCCGTTAAGGGCCTTCCGCATCGCGGCGTCAAGGGCGTTCACCGGGCCATCCCCCTCGGCAACCTCGTGTCGAATTTCATCCCCCACACGAATCTTCACGGTGGCCTCGGTGACGATTCGTCCATCACTTTCCGTCTCAATATTTACCCGATAGGCCAATCGCTCGAAATGCGGTTTAAACGTCCCCAGACATTGCTTGACCAAAAGGTCGAATGAACCCTGGGCGGCCTCATATTGATAGCCCGCATGTTCACGCGAAACCACCTTGGCCAAGATTCGTTCCAAGATTTTCGGATCGGCCTGAATATTTAATTTTGCCGTAGCCGCCATGATATTTGAGCGCCCCGACAGCTCACTAACGAGAATCCGCCTTTCGTTTCCCACCAATTGGGGGTCGATGTGCTCGTAACTCACGGGTGCCCGATTAACGCCGCTGACGTGCATTCCGCCTTTATGGGCGAAAGCACCCCTTCCCACGTAGGGTTGATTATTTCGGTACGGCATGTTGACGGTCTCATAGACAAAGCGGGAAAGCGCCGTCAGATGCCGTAGGGACTCCGGCAATAAGACGTCATATCCCTTTTTCAACCGCAAGTTGGCCACCACCGAAATCAAGTCGGCGTTCCCGCACCGTTCTCCAAAACCGTTGATCGTCCCCTGGACCTGACTGGCGCCGGCATCCACTGCGGCCAGGGAATTGGCCACGGCCACGTCGCTATCGTTGTGACAGTGGATCCCCACAGGGACAGGGAGGATATCGACGGCCTTTCGCGTCATTTCGGCGATTTCGTCGGGCATGCTACCCCCGTTGGTATCGCAGAGGACAACAGTACGGGCACCGGCCTCCACTGCCACGCGAACCGTGGTCAGCGCGTAGTCGGCGTCGTACTTGTAGCCGTCGAAAAAGTGCTCGGCGTCGAAAATGACCTCCCGGCCATGGCTACGAAGGTACTCAATCGTCTCGGCGATCATCCGCAGATTCTCTTCTCGAGTGGTACGGAGGACCTCCTCGGCCTGAAAGGCGGATGCCTTGCCGACGATGGTGATGACGGACGTCCCAGCCTCAAGTAACGCTTTTAGCCCGGCATCGTCCTTAACGTCCGTGTTCTTCCGCCTTGTCATGCCGAAGGCCACGATGTGAGCTGTGCGGAGATTCAGGTCGCGCACTTTGTGAAAATACTCGCAGTCCTTCTCGTTCGAGGCCGGGTAACCACCTTCGATGTAATCGAAGCCGAGCTCATCCAGCCGGCGGGTGATGATCAATTTGTCGTACGTGGAAAAGCTGATTCCTTCTCCCTGCGCGCCGTCTCGTAACGTTGTGTCGTAGATTTCGATTCGCCGCATGGCATTCCTCGTTCAAGGATCAGTCAAGTCGTGGTAAGCGAAACAGCGGGGCCAACACCTCGAGAAAGGACCTTCTGTTTCAGTGCTACGAAAAACAAAAAACCCTGGGGCCGTCACAGGGACCTCAGGGCTTCTATTGGCTTTGGACCAAGTTTTGGATTGCCTCGGTGCCCTCGCGGTCCCTGGCTCAGGTAGCAATAATTATGCCAATAATGCCGGCGCTGACGATCAGATCGTCACGCATCAGGCAAAGCGGCACTGAGTCAGAGATTCGCACGGACACCGGAAATTGGCTCCTCATTCCCAAACGCACCATCTTGTTTCAACTATATCGGCCCCATTCTTATTCGGCAAGTGTGGCCAAAGAAAATCAACCTCGCCGGAGACGACGGTTTACGACGAGATGGCCAAATCGGTCGGCGTTCCCGGTCTTGACGCCGCCGTTACCTGAAGTGGACTCATCGAGGCAATTAGAAAACATTTTGCTGTCCAAAATCAGC
>FWWL01005770.1_pt1 | contig 18808 bp, 19 predicted proteins | sample 2228331 | NCBI WGS metagenome assembly FWWL01 (sample SAMEA103939775, study PRJEB20133) | metagenome
GGGAGCGCGCCGTAGGGCATCGGGGTGTCGGCCGAGGTGCGCGCGGGCGGCATCGAGCAGGCGCCGAGGAGCGCGCCCTTGAGGTGGTCGGGGGCGCGGGTGCCCTCGCGGGCGGCGAGCCCGGAGAGCCGGGTCTTGACCCAGCCCTCGCGCTCGACGAGGTCGCGGCACAGGTGGCAGCCGTGGACGTGCGCCCACAGCCGCTCGGCCTCCGCGGGCGGCAGCTGTCCGTCGAGCAGGGCACTGGCGCGGGCGCCGAGGTGACCGATCACGAGCGGGTGACCTCCTGGGGCATCGCGGGCCCGGCGTACCGCTCGCGGCCGTCGGTGGGCGCGCGGTGCGCCAGCGTCTGGCGCAGCATCGCGCGACCGCGGCTGATCCGGGAGCGGACGGTGCCGAGCTTGGTGTCGAGGATGGTGGCGATCTCCTCGTAGGACAGTCCCTCCACGTCGCACAGGACGACTGCGGCCCGGAAGTCCGGCGGGAGGGTGGCCAGCGCGGCCTCGACGTCGTCGTCGAAGTGCTGGTCGGTGTAGGCGATCTCCGGCGCCGGCGCGGCACTGGTGAGCCGTGCGGCGCGGTCGTCGGAGAGGGCGTCGAAGCGGATCCGCTGCTTGCGACGCGCCTGGTCGAGGAAGAGGTTGGTGGTGATGCGGTGCAGCCAGCCCTCGAAGGTGCCGGGGGTGTAGGAGTCCAGCGAGCGGAAGACCCGCACGAAGACCTCCTGCGTGAGGTCCTCGGCGTCGTGGCGGTTGCCGGTGAGGCGGTAGGCCAGGCGGTAGACGCGGTCGGAGTGCTGCTCGACGACCCGCTCCCACGACAGGTCCTGGCCCGGGTCCTGGGTCGCCGCTGCCGCGGTGTCGTCCTGCATCTGGGTCCCCCTCGACCGGTACCTGCCCCGCACTCTGGCTCCTCACGGTAGGGACGGCTGCTGAGAGGAGGCTGTGAGACCTCCCCGGTCTGTCTGAGAGTCCAACGGACGAGGCGGGGCCGGTGTTCCCGGGAGCAGTCGCTGGCGCGGCGCGCGCCCGACGGCGTACGACGCTCGTGCCTGCGGCCGGGCGGTGCGGCGCCGCGGTAGGTTGACGCCCGACCATCCCGCCTGAGGAGGCCGTCATCACCACCCCGATCAACGCCACCAGCTGGACCTACAGCGAGGAGTTCGTGGCCGAGGACGACGTCCTGGCTGCGGCCCGTGCCCGCGCCGAGGAGGTCGGCGTGGTGCCGATCAGCCCCGGCGGCGGCGCCGCCCTGCGCTTCCTGGCCTCGGTGCTCGACGCCCGCGCGGTGGTCGAGATCGGCACCGGCACCGGCGTCTCCGGCCTGTGGCTGCTGCGCGGCATGCGCGCGGACGGCGTGCTCACCACCGTCGACATCGAGGCCGAGCACCAGCGGCTGGCGCGGGAGGGGTACGCCGAGGCCGGCATCGCCACCCAGCGCGCCCGCACCATCGCCGGCGCCGCGCTCGACGTGCTGCCGCGGCTGACCGACGGCCACTACGACCTGGTCTTCTGCGACGGCGACAAGCGGGAGTACGCCGCCTACCTCGCCGAGGCCTGGCGGCTGCTGCGCCCCGGCGGCGTCGTGGTCTTCGACAACGCGCTGTGGCACGACCGGGTCGCCGACCCCAGCCAGCGCGACGAGGAGACCGTCGCCATCCGCGAGCTTGGGCGCACCGTCGCCGAACACGACGGCCTGCTCAGCGTGCTGCTGCCCGTCGGCGACGGCCTGCTGGCCGCCAAGAAGGTCTGGACACCCGGGAACGACTGAGCCCCGGGGCGGGGCGGGTCGTCACTCCTGTCACAGGGGTCCCGCGGGCGGGGTAGTACGAGATCTCAGGTCCGCGTTGCGTCTGACCTGAGATCTCATTCGTACTACCCCGGCTCAGCGCTCCCCACGAGCCGTCGGCTCGAAGCCGTCCCAGCCCTGGGCGCTGGCGACGTGCTCCCAGGCCTCGACCTGGACGGGCGGGGCGCCGACGATCCGGGTGCCCGGGGCCTCGGCGACGCCGGCGAGGAACTCCTCCTCGAAGGCCGCTCGGGCCTCCTCGCTCACGAAGAGGTAGGTGCCCTCGAACCACTCACCGCGGCGCATCCGCCACACCTTGAACCGCAGCCCGTCCATGCCGGTGAACCGGGCGTGCGAGGTCGACTCGACGAAGGCGGCGAGCTCGTCGGCGACTCGGTCGGGTACGCCGGCGAGCGACCACCGCACCGAGAGCCCGTGCATGGCGCTACTCCTGGACGCCGACGCCGGCGAGCGGGTCCTCGGACCCGAGCCACGTCAGCAGGGCGCGGGCACCGAAGCCGGACGGCCCGGTGGTCCACTCGAAGCTCTCGCTGGGCGAGTCGCCCACGGAGGCGATGTCGAGGTGCGCCCACGGCACGTCGCCGGTGAAGTGCTGCAGGAAGAGCGCGGCGGTGATCGCGCCCGGGCCGCCACCGGCGTTGTCGGCGTCGGCGACCTTGGACGCGATCCGCTCCTCGTAGACCGAGGCGAGCGGGAAGCGCCACAACGGCTCCCCGGCGCGGGTCCCGGCGGACGCGATCGAGGCGGCCAGGCCCTCGTCGTCGGCGAAGAAGCCGCCCGTGCGCTGCCCGAGCGCCACCTTGATCGCGCCGGTCAGGGTCGCGACGTCGACGAGCGCAGCCGGGCCGAGCTCCGCGACGGCGTACGCGAGGGCGTCGGCCATGACCAGGCGTCCCTCGGCGTCGGTGTTGGTGACCTCGGTGGTGCGGCCGCCGAAGTGGCGGATGACGTCACCGGGACGCATGGCGGCACCGGAGACGGAGTTCTCGGCGCAGGCCAGCAGCCCGACGACCTTGACCGGGCAGCCGACGGCCCCGAGCGCGGCCATCGTGGCCAGCACGACGCCGGCGCCGGTCATGTCGCGCTTCATCGTCGACATCGCCTCGCCGGGCTTGATCGACAGGCCGCCGGTGTCGAAGGTGATGCCCTTGCCCACCAGCACGATCGTGGGGGTGCGGCGCGAGGACTTCTTCGGCGTGTAGTCGAGCCGCACCAGGCGCGGCGGGTTCACCGAGCCCTGGCCGACACCGAGGATGCCGCCGAAGCCGCCCGCGGCCAGCTGCTGCTCGTCCCAGACCTGGAACCTCAGCCCGGCGCGGTCGGCGACCTCGCGGGCCTGCTCGGCCAGCCAGACGGGGTTCTTGAGGTTCGAGGGGACGGTCGCGAGCAGCCGCGCCTGCCATCCGGCACCGCCGAGCGCGAGGCCGCGGGAGAGCGCTTCCTGGCGCTCGGGACCGCAGCCGGCGAGCACGAGCTGACCGAGCGGCACCGTCTCCGGCCGCTCCTGGGAGCGCCAGGAGAAGGAGAACGAGCCCAGCACCACGCCGACGACGAACGCCTCGAGACCGGCGTCGTCGGTGATCGCGGCGATCGAGGTCGCCACCGATGCCCGCCCCTTGGTGGCGCGGGCCAGCGTCGCGCCGGCGCGCCGCAGCGCGTCGGGACCCTGATCGCCGACACCGACCAGCAGGACCCAGCGCAGGTCGCCGTCCTCCGGGGAGCCCAGCGGGACCGGCAGGCGGACCACCTCACCGACCCTGCCCGTGGCCTTCTCGGCCTCCAGCAGGGCCAGCAGGTCGACGCCGAGCTGCTCGGCGAGCCCCTCCGCACCCGGGCCGAGGACCGGCCCGTCACCCTCCTCGGGCCCCGCAGGCAGCACGGGCAGCGCGACGACCTCGACACCGCGTACGGCGTGGGGTCCGACGTCGCTGAGCGCGATCTCCGGCGGGGTGACCTGGGTGGGCAGCGTGGGTGTGGAGGGTGGCATCAAGTCGGGCTCAGCCGACGACGGCCTTGAGGGCGTCGCCCAGGGCGCCGGCCTCCTCGGCGTTCAGCTCGACGACGAGACGCCCGCCGCCCTCGAGGGGGACGCGCATGACGATGCCGCGCCCTTCCTTGGTGACCTCCAGCGGACCGTCGCCCGTCCGCGGCTTCATCGCCGCCATCGCGCACCTCTTCCTCGTCGTCTTGCCCGAACGGCACAGGACGCCTGGTTCCGAGCGAGCCCGGACCACGCGTGGGCCACCAGTATCCCCCACGGGCAGGGTGATCGGCAGCACAGGGTCCCCGTCGGTGGACACTCGCCTCGTACGCCGGATGCGGCAGACTCCCCCGCATGACCAGCCCGCTGACCTCCGGCCCCGTCCTGCTCGAGCTCGCCGACGGCGTCGCCACCATCACCCTCAACCGCCCCGAGGCCATGAACAGCCTCGACATCGCCACCAAGGAGATCCTGGTCGAGGTGACCCGCACCGTCGCGGAGGACCCCGACGTCCGCTGCGTCGTCCTCACGGGCACCGGCCGCGCCTTCTGCACCGGCCAGGACCTCAAGGAGCACATCGGGCTGCTGGAGTCCGGCGGCAGCGACCAGCTCTTCACCACGGTGGAGAAGCACTACAACCCGATCGTCTCCACGCTCATGGAGATGGACAAGCCCGTCATCGCCGCGGTCAACGGCGTCGCCGCCGGCGCGGGCGCGAGCTTGGCGATGGCCTGCGACCTGCGCATCGTCGCCGAGGGCGCCGGCTTCAACCTCGCCTTCGCAGGCGTGGCACTGTCGTGCGACACCGGCGCGAGCATCAACCTGCCGTTGCTCGTCGGCCGGGCCAAGGCGCTGGAGCTGCTCTACTTCCCGCGCACCGTCCCCGCCGCCGAGGCCCTCGAGCTCGGCCTCGCCACCCGCGTGGTGCCGGCCGAGACCCTCGCCGCCGAGGCCGGGGAGCTCGCGCACCGCCTCGCCTCCGGCCCGACCCGGGCGTACGGCGCGATGCGCCGCTCGGTGTCGTACTCCGCCGCCCACAGCGTCGCGGACTCCCTCGAGCTGGAGCGGCAGATGATGAGCGCCACCGGCGCGACCGAGGACCACGCCGCGGCCGTCGCGGCGTTCGTCGCCAAGCAGAAGCCGGAGTTCACCGGGCGCTGAGGGGCTGGGCCCGCGGCCGACCACGGCCGACCGCGGCAAGGTTTGTCGGCGGGCCGACAGACCCGGAAGCAAGACGACAAAGCTTCGTCGTCTCATGGCCGGGTTTGTCGGCGAGCCGACGAACCCGGCCAGTGCCGTCCAGGAGCCGGTCAGCCTGCCGGCGCCGGCTCGGCGGCCGCCGTCGGCTCGGGCTCCGGCTCCTCGGTGGGCTCGGGCTCCGGCATCGGGCCCCACTCGTAGGCACCCGGCTCGAGCCCGACGGCCCGGAGGATCCGCGGGGCGAGCACGTCGCGGAGGTACGCCGGCTCGGGGGCCGGTCCGAGCTCCACGGTGAGCGCGGAGCCGGCGTACCGGTCGTTGAACCAGCCGGTCATCGTGCCGTGGCAGACCCCGCCGCAGTCGAAGGTCTTGCGGGGCAGCCGCAGGATGCGGGCGACCCGCTCGGCGAAGGCGCGGTCCTTGGTGTCGGTGTCCACGCCGTGCAACGGCTGGTGAAAGCTGAGGATGCGGTCGGGCCGCACCCGGGCCAGGAACCGCATGACGGCACGGGTCTCGGGCTCCGAGGCCGGGCGGGGACCGGACTCGTAGTTCCCGTCGAGGTCGGCCCAGCGGTAGGGGAAGTTGCGGTTGAGGTCGACGCCGCGCGCGTTCCTGCGGGTGCCGGCGGCGATGCCGTCGGGGTTGTACGTCGGGACGACCCACAGCTCGGCGCCGATGAGCGGCCGGCCGTCCAGGATCGACCAGAGCGCCGGGCGGGTGCGCTGCTCGTTGCCGTGCATGGCGCCGAGGAGCACCACCGTGGGTACGCCGTTGTCGGCCGGCTCGCCGAGGCGGTGGGCCAGGATCGCGCGGCCGCGCACGGACTCGCCGATCTTCACCGTCTGCACGACCGCCCCGCGGATCGCGCGCTCCTCCTCCGAACCGTCGGCGGCCACCGACGGCATCGGGGCGGTGCCGAGCGCGACGAAGGGGGTCGCCACCCCGGCGAGGAGGCACGCGATCCCGACCCGACCCCGAGCACCGGTGCGGGACCGCGGCATCAGACCGCCGCCGTCCAGTAGGCCCAGGTGAAGACCGCGACCCCGACGACCATGCCGAGGTGGGCCAGCAGGGACAGGCCCGGTCCGCTGGACCAGGAGTCCTCGGGGACCTCGACCGCGTGCCGTCCCCTCGAGGGCAGCCAGCGCACGAGGATCATGAGGCCCGCGAGGGCAGTGCCCCACCACAGGCCGAGCGCCACGATCCCGACCAGCGGGTCACCGGGCACGGAGTCCTCGGGGCCGACCAGGAACACCAGCCACACGACCAGCGCGAGCGAGCCGAGGACCGTGTGGGCCAGCACCCAGGTCGGACCGACGTCGACCCGACGGGCCCCGCCCTCCTCGGAGCCGCCCAGGCGCAGGCGGGTCAGGACGACGACGACGGCGCCCAGGAACGTGAGGACGTAGACGACGACGCTGACCGACACGCGGGTGAGTGTGCCTCACTCGGCGTGTCGTGTGCCACGACCCTCCTGCTCGTCGGCGAGCCGCGCCAGCAGCGCGTCGACCTCGCTCATCCGGTAGCCGCGGAAGGCGACCGAGAAGCGGACGCGGCGCAGGTCGTCTGCGACCAGGGGACGGTCGGCCGGGACCAGCGCGTCGGGGCGGTCGTCGTACTCCTCGACGAGCGGGGCGCCCTTGCCGGCCGCGACGACGGCGATCGCGCCGAGCAGCAGCACGACCATGATCGCGAAGAACCACATCATCGGCCCTGCTCCTCCTCGCGCGCGGCGACCATGATCCGCACCGCCTCGTCCACGTCGTCGGTCAGGACCATCATGTCGAGGTCCGTGGCGGAGATCTTGCCGGCGGCCAGCTGCGTGTCGCGCATCCAGTCGACCAGGCCGCGCCAGTAGTCGGTGCCGACGAGCACGATGGGGAACGCGGTGACCTTCCGCGTCTGCACCAGCGTGAGCGCCTCGAACAGCTCGTCGAGGGTGCCGAGGCCGCCGGGCAGCACGACGAAGCCCTGGGCGTACTTGACGAACATCGTCTTGCGGACGAAGAAGTAGCGGAAGTTGATGCCGAGGTCGACCCAGTCGTTGAGGCCGTCCTCGAAGGGCAGCTCGATGCCGAGGCCGACGCTGACCCCGCCGGCCTGCGAGGCACCGCGGTTGGCCGCCTCCATCGCGCCCGGTCCGCCGCCGGTGACGACGGCGAAGTCGGCCTCGACCAGCTTCCGGCCCAGCTCCTCGGCCTGCGCGTACGACGGCTCGTCGGGCTTCGTGCGGGCCGATCCGAACACCGCGACCGCGGACCCGAGCTCGGCGAGCTGGCCGAAGCCCTCGACGAACTCCGACTGGATCCGCATGACCCGCCACGGGTCGGTGTGCAGCCAGTCGTGGGGGCCGCGGGTGTCCAGCAGCCGCTGGTCGGTCGTGGTCGTGGGGAGCTGGCTGCGGCGGAACCGCACCGGCCCCTCGTAGCGGCTGCGCGCGGACGCGCCGTCCTCCGACCCGTGGTCGGGACCGTGGCCGGAGCTGTGGTCAGAGCCCACCGGTGAGCCACCCCTTCAGCGTCGTCGCGCAGGTCTCGATGTCGGAGACCCGCACGTGCTCGTCCTGCTTGGCGAACAGCGGGTCGCCCGGGCCGTAGTTGACCGCCGGCACGCCGAGCCCGGTGAAGCGGGCGACGTCGGTCCAGCCGAACTTGGGGGCCACCCGGCCGCCCACCGCGGCGACGAAGGCGGCCGCGGCCGGCCGGTCCAGCCCGGGGAGCGCGCCTGGTGCGAGGTCGGTCAGCGTGACGTCGTACGGCGCGAAGAAGTCGGTGACGAAGGCGACCGCCTCGTCGGTGGACCGGTCGGGGGCGAAGCGGAAGTTGACCTCCACGACGCACTCGTCGGGGACCACGTTGCCGGCGACGCCACCGGAGATGCGCACGGCGTTGAGGCCCTCGTGGTACTCCAGGCCGTCGATGACCGGGCGCCGCGGCTCGTAGGCCTGCAGGCGGGCGAGCACGTCGGCGGCGCCGTGGATGGCGTTGACGCCCTTCCAGGACCGGGCGGAGTGCGCGCGCTCGCCGGTGGTGCGGACCTCGACCCGCAGGGTGCCCTGGCAGCCGGCCTCGACGCCGGCGTTGGAGGGCTCCATGAGGATGGCGAAGTCGGCGGCGAGCAGGTCGGGCTCGCGCTCGGCGAGGTGCTTGAGGCCGTTGTAGCGCTCCTCGACCTCCTCGGCCTCGTAGAGGACGTAGGTCACGTCGCGCACCGGCTCGGTGACGGTGGCCGCCAGGTGGAGCAGGACGGCGTCGCCGCCCTTCATGTCGCAGGTGCCGAGGCCGTGGAGGATGCCGGCCTCCTCGTCGAGGCGGCTGGGGAGGTTGTCGTTGAGCGGGACGGTGTCGAGGTGGCCGGCGATCACGACACGTTCCGCGCGGTGGAGGTCGGTCCGCGCGACGACCGTGTGGCCGCGACGGGTCACCTCGAGGTGGTCGTGGGTGCGCAGGGCCGCCTCGACGGCGTCGGCGAGGCGACCCTCGTCGTGGCTGACGGACTCGATGTCGACGAGGTGTCGGGTCAGCGTGACCGGGTCGATCGTCAGGTCCAGGGAGGGACCGGTGGGCAGGTCGAGCGAGGTCATGGGGCGAGTCAACCAGCCGTCGCCGACGCCGGGGTGGACCGGACACCTGTCCGGATCGAGCGCGCCATGTCCTTCCCCTGGAACTGGAACAGGTTCTAGTGTGCCTGCCATGCGCAACGGACTCGTCCTGTTCACCTCCGACCGCGGCATCCGGCCCGCCGACCTCGCGGTCGCCGCGGAGGAGCGCGGGTTCGACACCTTCTACGTGCCCGAGCACACCCACATCCCGGTCAGGCGGACCGCCGCGCACCCGGGCACCAAGGACGAGACGCTCCCCGACGACCGCTACCTGCGCACGCTCGACCCGTGGGTCTCGCTCGCCACGGTCGCCGCGCGCACCTCGCGGATCAAGCTGTCCACGGCGGTCGCGCTGCCGGTGGAGTCCGACCCGATCACGCTGGCCAAGACGATCGCCACCCTCGACCACCTCTCCGACGGCCGGGTCGAGATCGGCGCCGGCTTCGGCTGGAACACCGACGAGCTCACCGACCACCACGTCCCGCCGGAGAAGCGCCGCACGGTGCTGCGGGAGTACGTCGAGGCGATGCGCGCACTGTGGACGCAGGAGGAGGCGTCGTACGACGGGGAGTTCGTGCAGTTCGGGCCCTCGTGGGCCTACCCCAAGCCCTCGCACCACATCCCGCTCATCATCGGCGCCGGCGGCGGCCCGAAGACCTTCCGGTGGATCTCCGAGAACGCCGACGGCTGGATGACCACGCCCACCCAGCAGGACATCTCCGGGCAGATCGAGCACCTCAAGGCCGCCTGGGCCGACGCCGGCCGCGAGGGGCTGCCCGACATCCGGGTCCTCATCGCCTTCAGGCCCGACCCCGACGACCTGGTGCGCTGGGCCGAGCAGGGCGTCTCCGAGCTCATCTGGGGCGTCCCCGACAAGGCCCCCGACGAGGTCATCTCCTCGCTCGACCGGATGGCCGACCGGCTCGGGCTGCAGCCCCCGGCACTCATCGGCTGACCCAGGAGTCGCTGACTCGGCGCTGGTTCAAGGCTCACTCGGCGCGGATTCAAGCCTGAGTCGGCGCGTCTTCGAGTCCGAGTCGGCACCGGTTCGAGGCACGTGCGGCAGTGCCGAGTCACGCTCGAACCAGCGCCGAGTCACGCTCGAACTGGTGCCGAGTCACGCTCGAACCAGCGCCGAGTGAGCGTCAGGCCTTGGAGACGGTCAGTGTGGCCTGCTCGCCGGCGCCGAGGTCGACCAGGGGCGCGTCGGACACGGCCTCCCCCACGTCGTACGACGTCGCGAGGGTCTCCTCGCAGACCATCTGCTCGTGCGTGCGGGCTGCCGCCTGCAGGGCGGGCGAGCCCCCGACGACGAGTCGGATCCGGTCGGAGACCTCGAGCCCGGCGTCGCGGCGAGCCTGCTGGACCGCGCGCACCAGGTCGCGGGCCAGGCCCTCCGCGGCGAGCTCGTCGGTGACCTCGGTGTCCAGCACGACGAAGCCGCCACCCGGCAGCACGCCGACCGCGGTCGTCTCGTCGGCGGCACCGGCGACGGTCTCGAGGGTGTACTCCCCCTCCACCAGCGCCAGCCCGCCCGCGGTCACGGTGCCGTCCTCGGCGACCGACCAGTCCCCGGACTTCGAGCCCTTGATCGCCTGCTGGACGTCCTTGCCCAGTCGCGGGCCGGCGGCGCGGGCGTTGACGGTGAGCTTCTGCTCCACGCCGTACGCCGCCGCCTCCGGGGCGTCGGCCGCGAGCAGCCGGACCGCCTTCACGTTCACCTCGTCGGCGACGATCGACTCGAACCCCTCGAGGTCGGCGGGCGACGGCACGACCACGGTCAGCGTCGAGAGCGGCAGCCGGTTGCGCAGCGACCGCGCCTTGCGCAGCGCGGAGGTGGCCGAGCAGACCTCGCGGACGGTGTCCATCGCCGCGACCAGGGCGTCGTCGCCCGGCAGCCCAGCGGCCAGCGGCCAGTCGGCCAGGTGCACCGAGCGCCCGCCGGTCAGGCCGCGCCAGATCTCCTCGGTGGTCAGCGGGAGCAGCGGGGCGGTGGTGCGACAGACGGTCTCCAGCACGGTGAAGAGCGTGGCGAAGGCCTGCTCGTCCTCGGACCAGAACCGGTCGCGCGAGCGCCGGATGTACCAGTTCGTCAGCACGTCGAGGAAGCCGCGCGTGAGCTCGCAGGCGTCCGCGACGGCGTACGAGTCCAGCGACTCGGTCATGGCCTGGACGTAGTCGCGGCACTTGGCCAGCAGGTAGCGGTCCAGCGGGTCGGTCGAGCCGGTGGAGGGCGCGACGTCGACACCGGCGCCGTCACGCGCGGCGTTGGCGTAGAGCTGGAAGAAGTACCAACTGTTCCACAGCGGGATCATCACCTGGCGCACCGAGTCGCGGATGCCCTGCTCGGTCACGACGAGGTTGCCGCCGCGCAGGATCGGGCTCGCCATGAGGAACCAGCGCATCGCGTCGGCGCCGTCGCGGTCGAAGACCTCGCGCACGTCGGGGTAGTTGCGCAGCGACTTCGACATCTTGTTGCCGTCGGAGCCGAGCACGATGCCGTGGCTGATGCAGTTCTCGAAGGCCGGCTTGTCGAAGAGCGCGGTCGCCAGGATGTGCAGCGTGTAGAACCAGCCGCGGGTCTGGCCGATGTACTCGACGATGAAGTCGGCCGGGAAGTGGGCGTCCTTGCCCTCGGTGCCGGCGAACCAGTCGGCGTTCTCGAACGGGTAGTGCACCTGGGCGTAGGACATCGAGCCCGAGTCGAACCACACGTCCAGGACGTCGGGCACGCGGCGCATCATCGAGCGACCCGTCGGGTCGTCGGGGTTGGGACGCACCAGGTCGTCGACGTACGGCCGGTGCAGGTCCGGCTCGCCGGCGGCGTTGCGCGGGAGCGTGCCGAAGTCGCGCTCGATCTCCTCGAAGGAGCCGTAGACGTCGATGCGCGGGTGGGCCTCGTCGTCGGACTTCCACACGGGCACGGGCGAGCCCCAGAAGCGGTTGCGGGTGATCGACCAGTCGCGGGCGTTCTCCAGCCAGCGGCCGAACTGGCCGTCCTGGATGTGCCCCGGCACCCAGTTGATCTGCTGGTTGAGCTCGAGCATCCGCTCCTTGATCGCGGTCACCTCGACGAACCACGACGAGACGCCCTTGTAGATCAGCGGCTCGCGGCAGCGCCAGCAGTGCGGGTAGGAGTGGTCGTAGGTCTCGCGGCGCAGCAGGATCGTGCCCTCGGTGACGCTGCCGCGCTCGCCCTCGCTGCGGGTGGCGGCCTTGAGGTGGTCGATGATCTGCAGGTTGGCCTCGAAAACCCGCAGGCCCTCGTAGTCGGTGACGGGGAACGTGAACCGGCCGTCCTTGCCGACCGGCATGACCGCCTCGATGCCCTCGCGGTCGGTCACCTCCTTGTCGACCTCACCGAACGCGCCGGCGGTGTGCACGAGGCCGACACCGTCGGTCGTGGTCACCGCGTCGTCGGCGGCCACGACCCGGAACGCGCGGCCGTGCTCCTCGGAGGCGTGGTCGGCGAAGTAGGAGAACGGCGGGTCGTAGGTGCGGCCGACCAGCTGGGCGCCGGTGTAGCGGCCGAGCACGGTCGGCTCGTCGGCGTCCGGGAAGAGCTCTCGCTGGTACGCCGCCAGCCGGGCCTCCGCGACGACGTACTTCGCCGTCGTGCCCGTCCCCGGGACGGGGCCCTCGACGACGACGTAGTCGATCTCCGAGCCGACCATCACCGCGAGGTGGCTGGGCAGGGTCCACGGGGTGGTCGTCCACACGAGCAGATGCGCGCCGTCGAGCACCTCGTCCTCGCCGGTGGCGTGCATCCTCAGGCCCACGGTGACCGCCGGGTCCTGCACATTCTTGTAGACGTCGTCGTCCATCCGCAGCTCGTGGTTGGACAGCGGCGTCTCGTCGTTCCAGCAGTAGGGCAGGACGCGGAAGCCCTCGTAGACCAGGCCCTTGTCCCACAGCGACTTGAAGGCCCACATGACCGACTCCATGTAGTCGGGGTTCATGGTCTTGTAGTCGTGGTCGAAGTCGACCCAGCGCGCCTGGCGGGTCACGTAGTCGCGCCACTCGCCGGTGTACTTCATCACCGACTCGCGGCAGGCGTCGTTGAACTTCTCGATGCCCAGCTCGACGATCTCGTCGGTGGTCTTGATGCCGTTGAGGCGCATCGCCTCCAGCTCGGCCGGCAGGCCGTGGGTGTCCCAGCCGAAGCGCCGCTCGACCCGCTTGCCGCGCATCGTCTGGTAGCGCGGCACGAGGTCCTTGACGTAGCCGGTCAGCAGGTGGCCGTAGTGCGGCAGTCCGTTGGCGAACGGGGGGCCGTCGTAGAAGACGAACTCGTTCTCGCCGCGCTCGCCCGGGTCGCGCTGGTCGATGGAGGCCTGGAACGTCCCGTCCGCGGCCCAGTAGGCCAGCACCTGCTCCTCGATCTCGGGGAAGCGCGGGCTGCTGGCGACCTGGTCGCTGTCGAGGTGGGAGACCTTGGGGTAGGTCATCGTCTGGCTCCTGGGTTCGTCTGCCGGGTTGTCGTCTGCTCACCCAGGGACGACCCTCGCGGACCGCGGTACCACCCTGCTTGCCCCGCTCGCCTCGCTGCGGGACCGCTTTCTTCACGGCTGTGACGGGCCTACCCGTCCGGGTCTAGTGAGCCCCCACGTGCTGCCGGGGTGGGGGCCGTTCTTCCGGAGGCTCGCCGCTGATGACGGCTCGAGCGCCTGTGCGCCCGATCGTACGGCGCTGCGCGGGCGATCCGGAAACCGGTTGTCGGGGTCCCGGCTCGGCCCGGGGTCGCGGTCGGCGTCGAGGTGCGGGTCGGTCAGCCCCCGAGCCAGTCGAGCACCCGGGCGGCGACCCGGTCCGGGGACAGCTCGGTGTTGTCGACGCGCAGGTGCCGGTGCTCGGCGAGGACGGCGTCGGCGGGGCTGGGGAGGTCGGGGTCGGTGTTCATCCGGCGCGCGTCGGCCCCGCGCACGTGGGCGTCCGACCACGCGAGGTCGGCCTTGGACGGCTTGGCCGCGATCCGGTCGTCCTGGACGTTGCGGACCAGGCGCGTCTCCAGCGGCGCCAGGAGCTCGAGGAACGACACGCGCAGGCCGCGGCCGGCGTACGGCTCGATGATCCGGCGCACGATCGCGGCATCGCCCTCCTCGTCGACGAGCCACACGAGGGTCAGCACGAGACGGGTCCCGGTGGCGGCGGCCTCCTCGACGACCTCGCGCCGCCACGCCTCCTTGAGCTTCTCGAAGGAGGGGTGGTCGAAGCCGAAGACCTCGGCCAGCGGCTCGATCACGTGGTGGTTGTGGAAGAGCCGGAAGTCGGAGGTGGCGGCGATCGCGCGGCCGACGGTCATCTTCCCCACCGCCGGCGGACCGATCACGACGAGCAGCTCACCGGCACCCGAGGACATGCGCGGACCGTAACCGGCTTGCCCGGTACCTGGCGATCGAGTTGTGTGCCCGGCATGGGAGAGACGTGGCTGCCGCCGGAGCAGGACCCGCGAGCGCAGGAGGTGACCTGGCGCGGCGAACGGGAGGTGCTGGTCGGCTACCTCGAGCACTACCGGACGACCCTGGAGCTCAAGTGTGACGGCCTGTCCCCCGCACAGCTGGCCATCGCGGCGGTGCCGCCCTCGCGGATCTCGCTGCTCGGCATGGTCCGGCACCTGGCACGGGTGGAGCACAGCTGGACCCGCCGGGTGATCGCGGGGCATCCCGAGATCAAGCGCATCTTCCCCGACGACGCGGGCTTCGCGCTCGATCACGACCGCATCGGCCCGGCGTACGTCGAGGAGGCCTGGACCGCCTGGCGCACCGAGGTCGTGCACGCCCGCGAGGTGCTCGGGCGCACTCCGCTGGACGCCCTGGTGACCGTCTCGGACCAGCAGATCGAGGTGCGCGAGGTGGTCGTGCACCTGGTCGAGGAGTACGCGCGCCACCTCGGCCACGTCGACCTGGTGCGCGAGGTCCTGGACGGACGGACGGGTCAGTGACCGGGCTCTCCTAAGGTGGTCTCCCGTGACCTCTGAGAACTCCCGCGCAGCCTGGGGCCACGGCCTCGCCACCGTCTCCACCGACCCGGCCAGCGACGGCAGCGTCCTGGACGTCTGGTTCCCGCGCCCGCAGCTGGGCACCCGCCCCGAGGGCGACGACGTCCCGCGCGAGCTGGCCGAGGCCGAGGGCAGCGACCACGCGCGCCGGGTCCGCCGCGAGGTCGTCACGATGACGATCGACGACCTGGCCGCCGCGCCGACGACCACCGCCGAGGTGTGGCTGCGGCTGCACCTGCTCTCCCACCGCCTGGTCCAGCCCCACGGGCAGTCGATGGAGGGCGTCTTCGGCCTGCTCACCAACGTCGTGTGGACCTCCGCCGGCCCGTGCGCGGTCGAGGGGTTCGAGCAGACCCGCGCCCGGCTGCGCGCGCAGGGCCAGCACGTGTCGGTGTTCGGGATCGACAAGTTCCCGCGGATGACCGACTACGTCGTGCCGACCGGTGTGCGCATCGCTGACGCCGACCGGGTCCGCCTCGGCGCGCACCTCGCGTCCGGGACGACCGTGATGCACGAGGGCTTCGTGAACTTCAACGCCGGCACGCTCGGCGCCTCCATGGTCGAGGGCCGGATCTCCGCCGGGGTCGTGGTGGGCGACGGCTCCGACGTGGGCGGTGGCGCCTCGATCATGGGCACCCTGTCGGGCGGCGGCAAGACGGTCATCTCGATCGGCCAGCGCTGCCTGCTCGGCGCCAACGCCGGCCTCGGCATCTCGCTCGGCGACGACTGCGTCGTGGAGGCCGGCTGCTACGTCACGGCCGGCACCAAGGTGACTGTCCGCGGCCTCAGCGGGGTCGAGGACGGCGGCGTCATCAAGGCCGCCGAGCTCTCCGGCGCGAGCAACGTGCTGTTCCGCCGCAACTCCGTCACCGGCGCCGTCGAGGCGGTCCCGTGGAAGGGCGAGGGCATCGCGCTCAACGAGGCGCTGCACAAGAACTGAGGCCGCGCCGCTTGGACCGCTCCAGGATCATGGGGGCGTGAACAAGGTCCTCGGAGCACTCGTCGCCCTCACGGTCGTGCTCGCGACCGTGGCCGGCGGCTACGTCGTGCTCCGCCAGGTGGCGCCCTCGTTCATCGCCGACCGCTGCGTCGCCGCCGTGGGCGACCAGGAGGTCGAGCTCACCCCAGAGCAGGCCGAGAACGCCGCGCTCGTCGCGGCGATCGGCGTACGACGCGGGCTGCCGGCGCGGGCGGTGTCGATCGCCCTGGCCACGGCCTACCAGGAGTCGGACCTCCGCAACCTCGAGACCGGGGACCGCGACTCGCTCGGGATCTTCCAGCAGCGGCCCTCGCAGGGCTGGGGCTCCCCCGCGCAGATCACGGACCCGGTCTACTCGACCAACGCCTTCTACGACGCGCTCGTGGAGGTCGACGGCTACGAGGACATGCCGATCACCGAGGCGGCCCAGGAGGTCCAGCGCTCGGCGTTCCCCGACGCCTACGCCGACCACGAGGACGACGCCCGCGTGCTCGCCTCCGCGCTCACCGGCAACTCCAAGGGCGCCTTCCACTGCGAGACCCCCGGCAGCGTCGACGCCGGCGACATCCGGCTGGGCGGCAACGGGCTGACCCCGCGCGCCGAGGCCGTACGACGCGAGGCGGTCGCCGTGTTCGGCGAGCTGTCCCTGGGCGGGTTCGCGCCGGGCGGCGTGCGCAGCGGCCACATGGAGGGCTCGACCCACTACGACGGCCGGGCCGTGGACATCTTCTTCCGGCCGATCTCGGAGGCGAGCAAGGTCCGGGGCTGGGCCGTGGCGTCGTACCTCGCCGCCCAGGCCGAGCGGCTGCAGATCCAGACGATCATCTTCGACGACCGGATCTGGACCGCCCGCCGGGCCGACGAGGGCTGGCGTGACTACGACGCCCCGCGCAACGACGACCCCGACGTCCAGGCGATCCTCGAGCACCGCGACCACATCCACGTCGACGTCTTCGCCTGACCCGCCCACCCGCGACCGGGGTGGGGGTGGCCGGGGCGCGAGTCCCTCAGGACAGCCGCTCCACCGCGGCCGCGATCCGGTCGTCGGTGGCGGTGAACGCGACCCGGACGTGCCGGTCGCCGGCGCGGCCGTAGAACGACCCGGGGGCCACCAGGATGCCGCGGTCGGCGAGCCAGGCGACGGTGTCCCAGCAGTCCTGCTCCACGCCGTCCACGAGCCGGGTGCTCCAGAGGTAGAGCGAGGCCTCGGAGTGGTCGACCCGGAAGCCGGCGCCCTCCAGCGCGGCGCGCAGCGAGGCGCGACGGGCGGCGTAGACGGCGTGCTGCTCGTCGGCGTGCGCGTCGTCGTCCAGGGCGGCGGCCATGGCCTGCTGCATGGGCCCGGGCATGATCAGACCGAGGTTCTTGCGCACCGCCAGCAGCTCGGCGACCAGGGCGGGGTCACCGGCGACGAAGGCACAGCGGTAGCCCGCGAGGTTGGAGCGCTTGGACAGCGAGTGCAGCGCCAGGATCCCGTCGAGCGACCCGCCGTTGACCGAGGGGTGCAGCACGGAGACCGGCTCGGCCTCCCACGCGCACTCGAGGTAGCACTCGTCGGAGACGAGCACCGTCCCGCGCTCGCGGCACCACTCGACGACCTTGCGCAGGTGGTCGACGGGCAGCACCCGGCCGGTCGGGTTGGAGGGGCTGTTGAGCCACAGCAGCGCCGGCACGGTCGGGCCGAGCGAGACCAGCGAGTCGGTCGCGACGGGGGTGGCGCCGGCCAGCACGGCGCCGACCTCGTACGTCGGGTAGGCCAGCTCCGGGAACACCACGGTGTCCCCCGGGCCCACCCCGAGGTGGTGGGCCAGCGTGGCCACGAGCTCCTTGGAGCCGATCGAGGGGATGACGTGCTCGAGACCGAGCCCGCTCACCCCGTGGCGGCGGGCCAGCCAGTCGACCGCCGCCTGCCGGGTGCGCTCGAGCCCGATGGTGACCGGGTAGCCCGGCCACCCCGAGTGGGCGCGCAAGGCGTCCTGGGCGACCGCTGGGGTCGGGTCGACCGGCGTACCGATCGAGAGGTCGACGATCCCGTCGGGATGCGCCTGGGCCCTCGTCTTGTGCTCAGCCAGCGAGTCCCAGGGGAAGTCGGGCAGCCGGTCCGAGACCCGGCGGCCGTCGATGCGCAGACCCAAGTGGGCGCTCAGTGGTCCTGGTTCTGCGGGGGCAGGGCCGCGACCATCGGGTGGTCGTGGTCGATCTCGCCCATCTTCGCGGCACCGCCCGGCGAGCCGATCTCGTCGAAGAAGTGCACGTTGGCGTCGTAGTACTCCTTGTTCTCCTCCGGGACGTCGTCCTCGTAGAAGATCGCCTCCACCGGGCAGACCGGCTCACAGGCACCACAGTCGACGCACTCGTCGGGGTGGATGTAGAGCATCCGCTTGCCCTCGTAGATGCAGTCGACGGGGCACTCGTCCACACACGCGCGGTCCTTGAGGTCCACGCACGGCTGGGAGATGACGTAGGTCACCGGAATCCTCCTGGGGCGGCTCTCGCCTGCTCGATCGCGACTGCCGGACACCTGTCCGGTCTCCAGCGTGAACAGCCTAGTATCCCGTCGTGCCGGACGACGAGGAAGCCCACCCTTTGGCGCCCGTCGCGCCCTCGCGGCGCCCGGCTTCCACGCGTGGCGACCAGCTCTCGGGCCAGGCCGCCAGCCTCGGACCGCACGTGGTCGGGCAACGGGTCGTCGTGCGCCGCATCGTCCCCGGCGAGACCGGGCCCAGCGGCGGCCCCGCGCTCACCGACCTGCTCGGCACCTGCGTGGCCTGGGGCGACGGGTTCTGCGTGGTCGAGCCCGATGGCAAGGACGCCGACGGTGCTCGGACCCCGGTGCGGATCGCCCTGGCCGACATCGTCTCCGGCAAGCCCGTGCCGCCGCGCCCCTCGGTGCGCCTGCGCGTCTCGGCCCGTGACGCCGAGCTGCGCGTGGTGCGGATGTTCCCGGGCACCGAGACCGAGCCGCTCGGCGACTGGCTGCTGCGCACCGACCCGGCCCCCGTCGGCCGCCTCCACAAGCGCGCCAACTCCTGCCTCGCCCTCGGCTCCCCCGGCCTGCCGCTGGCGGAGGCCGCGGCCACCGTCCAGCAGTGGTACGCCGCCCGCGACCGTGACCCGCTGGCGCAGGTCGAGGCCGGGTCGGACGTCGAGTCGGGGTTGCTCGACCTGGGCTGGCGCCCGCTCGACCACGGCGAGGCCGAGCTGCGGCTGGGGTCGATCTCCCGCACGCTGCGCGGCCTG
>FWWL01003227.1_pt1 | contig 18803 bp, 20 predicted proteins | sample 2228331 | NCBI WGS metagenome assembly FWWL01 (sample SAMEA103939775, study PRJEB20133) | metagenome
CAGGTGAGCTATGCCCCTCCAGCGGCGGGCCAGGCGGGGCCTCACCTCCCCTTGGGGGCCCAGGGCGCGTAGCCATCCCTGCAGGCAGGCCCCCACCATGGCCTGGGGGAAGGCAGCGGCCAGGCGCGGCGAGACCTCCCCTATCACGGGGCCCAAGAGCACGATCTCCGCCTGCCGCCACTCCGGGGGGATATGGCCCAGGTCGATGCGCCGGGCCCGCGCCGTCACCACCTGCCGCCGTCGGCCCCCCTGATAGATGTTGCGGAAGCAGGTGGTCACCGGCGAGGGGACCAGGTGCACCTGCACCCCGGCCAGCTCCTGGGGGACGAAAGAGGCCACAGTCACCACCGCCGCCTCCAGGCCCAGGCGGGCGGCGGTAAGGCTGGCATAGGCCGCTGTGCCCCCCACCCGCCAGCCCTCGGGCACCAGGTCTTGCACTAGGTGCCCCACCACCAGGAAACGGGCCATCAGGGACGGCCAGGGCGGCCAGTGCGGGGACGACGCCTGGGGGAGATGATGACCTTGCGCGCCTCCCCGTTGCCGATGCTGGAGGTGACCACGTCTGGGTCGTCCACCAGGGCTAGGTGGACGATGCGCCGCTCCGCCGCAGGCATAGGCTCCAGGGTAATGGGGCGGCCCGTCTGCTTCACCTTCTCCGCCAAACGGAAGGCCAGATTGCGCAGGGACTCCTCCCGCCGCCGCTTATAGCCCTCCACGTCCACGGTGACGATGACCCGCGTGCCGAACTGACGGTTAACCATGACGTTGACGATGTGCTGAAGGGCGGCCAAGGTGGAGCCCCGCCGTCCGATGAGGATGCCCAGGTCCTCCCCCTCCGCGCCGTAAACGTCCAGGACGGCGCTGGAGCGGCCATAGCCGTCGGCGGCCGTCTCTGGGGCCCGCACCGTCACCCGCGTGCGCAAGCCCAAAAGGCGCAGGATCTCCTGTAGGTACTCCACCGCCTTGGCCACCTCGGGGGCACTGGGGTCTTTGACCACTATCCCCGCCTCTTCCTCCTCTTCTTCCCCTGGCGGGGTATAGGCCTCCAGGGGCACCACCCGCACCCGCGCCTCCTCAGCCCCGAGGCCCAGGATGCCCGGGCGCCCAGGGCTGATGATCTCGATATGCACCTCCTCGCGGCTTCGCCCCAGCTGGGCCAGGGCGTTCTCGATGGCCTCCTCCAGGGTCCTACCGGTTGCCTCCACGCCTTCTCCTGTCATGGCCCTCCCCCTTGGTAGTCTTGGGCTTGGCCGGCGCCGCCGGCGAGGGCAGAGGCAAAAGCACCCTGCGCCAGTCCACCCCCCGGGCACCGTATATAAAGTAGCTGATGAAGACCGAAGCGATGTTGCTCACCACCCAATATAAGCCCAGGCCACTGGGCACGGCCAGCGTGATCCACACGAACATGAGGGGCATCATCCAGTTGAGGGTCTGGTTTATCTGCTGTTGCTCGCGGCTGGCGGCGGTGGGGGCCGTGCTCACCCTCTGCTGAATGTAGGTGGTGATCCCCACCAAGATGGGCAGGATAAGGGTGGTGTCCGGCCGCCCCAGATGAAGCCATAGGAACTCCTGCTGCAGAGGCACGGCCTGGTAGAGGTATGACCAGGGGTAGATGCGGTGGGAGAGGCTCATCATCCCCTCCGGTGTCCCCCCCACCATGATCATGAGCGCCCGGTAGAGGGCGATCCATACCGGTAGCTGCACCAGCATGGGCCATAGACAGCCCAGGGGGTTTACCCCCGCCTCCCGGTACAGCTTGAGGGTCTCCTCCTGCCGCCGCCTGGGGTCTTTGTACTTCTTCTGGATCTCCTGCAGGCGAGGCTGGATGGCGGCAAGAGCCTTGGTGGACTGGAACTGGCGGATGGTCAGAGGGAGGGTCACCACCCGTATGAAGAGGGTGAACAGGATGATGGCTACCCCAAATTGGCCCACCAGGACGTTGTTAAACAACAACAGGACGTTGATCATGGGGTCCACGAACAGGGCGTCCCAGGGGTTGCGACCGGCGGTGGCCACCGCCAGCAATATCCCCGCCACAATGCTGAGGACCAGCAAGGGCAGCCGCCCCCCGCCAGGGCGGGCGGCCATGGCCTGGACAGGGCGCCTTCCGCTCATGGCCTTATGTCCTTCCTCTCCACTCGCCCTGTGCCCGGGTCCACCAGGAAGGCCTGGCCCTTCTGGGTCATGACCAACACCCGTCCATCCATAGCTAGGGGGTCGGCCAGCACGATGTCCCCCAGGGCCACTGGGCCCCAGCGGGGCTGGCCGGAGGCGGGGTCGAGGCCGTAGACGTTGCCGCCCCGGTCCACCACCACCAGCACGCCCCCGGCCAGGAGGGGGCGGGCCCGCACCGGCTCCAGGGCGGGGCGCTCCGGCGTAGGGAAGACCCACCGCGTAGAGCCATCGGCCAGGGCCAGGGCATAGATACGGCCGTCCAGGTTGGGGGCATAGACCACGTCCCCCTGCGGCAGGGGCTGGGCCCAGAACCAGTTGTCGGCCCTAAAGGGGGTCTTCCAGGCCAGGCTCCCAGCCCGCGCGTCGACAGCATAAAGCCTGCGGTCGGTGAGGCCCACCAAAAGGAGGCCATCGGCCAGGGCCAGGTCGGAGGCTACCCCCGCCCCCAGGTCCAAGTGCCACCGCTCCTGCCCGGTGGCTATGTCCAGGGCATAGACCTGGCCGTCCAGGGAGCCCACGTAGACCGTGTCCCCAACGATGACCGGGCGCGACCATATGCCCTTGCCCGCGCGGAAGGGCCAGCCGGGGCGTAACGTCCCTTCTTGGGCGTCCAGGCCGTAGAGGCGCCCGTCGTCCGAGGGCACCAGCAACAGCCGGGAGACGGGGTCCAGGGCCAGGCCGCCGATAATGGGCCCACCGGTCTTGTACCGCCAGCGCAGCTGGCCGCTGCCCCGCTCCAGGGCATAGACGGTGCCATCATAGCCCCCCACATACACCAGCTCCTGGCCCACCGCCGGTGCCCCGTAGAAGGCCTGGGGCCTTATATCGTCATCGCCCGGGAAGCGCCACTGCACCCGCCATTCCTGGGGGTCTACGGCCGCCAGTTCCCCCGCCTCTAGGCTCAGGAGGAGGGAACGGTCGAAAGTGGTGGGGGGCATCCAGCCCCTGGGGCCGCCCACCGTGGCGCAGGCCACACCCAGGAGCACCAGGGCCAAAAGGCCCACTATACCCCCCAGGCGCAGGGCCCTAAGGGGAGGAGAGCTAAGGGACCGGATCGTAGCCACCAGGATTCCAAGGGTGACAGCGCAGGAGGCGCCACAAAGTGAGGGCTCCCCCTTTGAGGAGACCGTAGCGCTCCAGCGCCTCGTATCCATATTGGGAACAGGTGGGGAGGAAACGGCAGGCCGGGGGGCGGCCCGGCGATAGGTGCCGCTGGTAGAAGCGGATAAGGGCCAGGGCTAGCCCCCTCAACCCTCCCCCTCCTTGCCAGACTCTAGGAGCCCCGCCTGCCGCAGGAGGGAGACGGCGGCAGCCAGCAACCGATGGTAATCGGCCTGGGCCGCGGGGGGGCGGGCCACCAGCACCAAGTCCCAGCCCTGTCGCAGGGCCAACCTTCGCACCCCCTCTCGCAGGCGTCGCTTCACCTTGTTGCGCACCGTAGCCTTGCCCACCTTCCGCCCCACCACGAACCCGATGCGGTTGTAGGGTAGGCCGTTGGGGAGGGCCCGCAGGCTCAACATCTGGTTGCTGTAGCCACGGCCCCAGCGGAACACGGCATCGAAGGCCCGCCGGCCCCGGAGCGGCATCAGCCTGGCCACCACCCCTCACACTGTAAGACGCCACCTCCCCTTCTGACGCCGGCGTTTCAGCACCTCTCGCCCCCCCTTGGTGGCCATGCGGGCCAGGAAGCCGTGCTTGCGCTTGCGACGCAGGTTCTTGGGCTGATATGTCCGCTTGGGCAACGCCGCCTCCTGCCCGGCGCAGACTCCCCTGAGGACCGCCGCTCACTATGATAGGTGGGGCCCCTCCTACAGTCAAACGCCTTGCGTTGACAGCCCCTAGGGGGGTTGGTAGCCTGGAGGCAGGGGCCACCATGAACGTCATCCGGTGCACCGTTATCGACCACCGAGGGGCAGTGAGCTTCATCGCCCACCCCGATGCCCTCCCGGCCCTGGTGGCGGCCTGTGCCACCAACCCCTCTACCCTGGAGGAGCTGCTGGAGCGGGCGGAGCCCTATTACCGCAACCTGCGGGACTACGTGCTATCGGGCCTGGCCGTGTTCGATGAACACAACACGCCGGAAGACCCGCAGGCCATCCGCGAGGCCCTGACCAAGCTGCCCCCCCACCAGCACCCCGTGTTCCGCGTCCTGGACGACGTCACCAGGGAGACCAGCCTGCAACCGGTGAAAGCGGGGGCGGTGGTCTTCAACCTGCGGGCCAAGCGCATCATCCAGATCGTTAACAACTATCGGGAGATCAAGCGCAGCGGCTATGCCCGCGTCTTCGACGGCCAGGGGTTCACGGGGCGAGTCTTTCGCTATCGCTTGCCCGAGGAGTGGGCCCTGGTCCCCTGAGGGAGGGCCTTCCTGGGGAGGTCATGCTGCCTGAGATGGGTTGGGGGCGCCCCCTCTGGGCGGAGGTGGACCTGGACGCCCTGGCCCACAACGTGCGCCTCCTTAAGGCCCGGGCCGGCGGGGCCCGCCTTATGGCCGTAGTCAAGGCCAACGCCTATGGCCACGGGGCCCTGGGGGTGGCCCGCGCCCTCCTCCGGGCAGGGGCCGACGCCCTGGCCGTGGTCTGCACGGAGGAGGCGGCGGAGTTGCGGCGGGGAGGCATTGAGGCCCCCATCCTGGTGATGGGGCCCACACCCCCTGAGGACGCCCCCACCCTGGTGGAGCTGGAGGCGGCCACCGCCGTGGCCTCCCTAGAGGTGGCCCAGGCCCTGGCCCAGGCCGCCGCCCGGCGGGGGCGCGTCCACCCCGTGCACATAAAGGTGGACACCGGCCTCAACCGCTTCGGCCTGCCCCCGGGGGAGGCCCTAGCCCTGGCCCAGGCCCTGCGGCACATCCCTTCCCTGCGGGTGGAGGGCCTCTTCACCCACTTCGCCGCTGCCGAAGAGGGGGACAAGGACCTCACCCTCGCCCAGTTCCGGGAGTTCATGGCCGTGGCCCGCCAGCTGCCCTGGGTCCCCGTGCGACACGTGGCCAACACGGCCACCATCCTGGACATGCCCGAGCTGGCCCTGGAGATGGCGCGTCCCGGCCTGGGCCTCTATGGCTGTTATCCCCCGGGCATGAGGGGCCCCCAGGGCCTGCGCCCCGTCCTCTCCCTCAAGGCGCGCCTCATGCGCATCCTGGAGCTGGCCCCTGGCCAGGGGGTGAGCTACGGCCACACCTGGCGGGCCCCCCGCCCCAGCCGCATCGGCCTCGTCCCCTGCGGATATGCCGATGGGCTTCCTCGTGCCCTCTCCAACCGGGGCTGGATGCTGGTGCGCGGCCGCCGCGTCCCCATCGTCGGACGGGTGTGCATGGACATGACCATGGTGGACCTCACCCACGTCCCCGAGGCCCGCCTCGGCGATGAGGTGGTCATCATCGGCCGCCAGGGAGAGGAGGAGATATCGGTTGATGAAATGGCCTCCCTGTGCGATACCATAAGCTATGAGATCCTGTGCGGCATCGGGCCCCGCGTGCCCAGGGTCTTCCTTCAAGGCGGTGCGGTGAAGGGAGTGGAACGGATGGCCAACACCTGGGAGGAGACCCCTGCCCGGCCCGAGGCCAGGCGCTGACCGTGGGCAGGAGGTTCCACTACCCCCTCACCTTGGGCATTGTCCTGTTCTTCCTCCTCTCCTTTTACGGGGTGGTGGCCGTGGCCAGCCAGCTCGACGACTACCTCCTCCCAGGCAACGAGCTCAACGTGGGCATCCTAGCCCAGCTCCCAGGCGTGGACAGCGGCCATACGCCAGAGGCGGCCACCATCGAGGAGCGTATCAACATCCTCCTCCTGGGCCTGGACCGCCGCCCCGATGACCCTCCCCATGCCCCCACCCGTACCGACACCATCGTCATCCTCAGCCTCGACCCCTACAGCGATACCGCCGGGGCCCTCAGCATCCCCCGCGACATGTGGGTGGAGATCCCCGATGGCCACGGGCATTACATCCAGCAGCGGATCAACGTGGCCTATGAGCTGGCGGAGACGGGCCTCATCCCCCATCCTGAGGGGGGGCCGGGGCTCATCAAGGAGACCATCCTCCACAACTTCGGCGTCCCCATCGACCATTACGTGGTGCTGGACTTTGTGGACTTCATACACATCATCGACCTCTTGGGCGGGGTGGACATCGACGTCCCTGACTACGTCTATGACCCCGCCTACCAGGAGTGCCACTCCTGCCCGATGACCCCTATAGTCTTTGAGCCTGGGCCCCAGCGCATGGACGGCCACCGTGCCTTGGCCTATGCCCGCATCCGCTTCGGCTCCAACGACTTCGAGCGCATCGAGCGCCAACAGCAGATCATGCGCGCCGTCCTGCGCCAGGCCCTAGATATGGGCCTTTTGCTGGACCCCCCCAAGCTGAGATCCTTATATAACCAGTTCCGCCAGTCGGTGGACACGGACATCTCCCTCCCCCGGGCCCTGGGCCTAGCCCTCAAGGTGCGCCAGATCCCCCAGGAGCGCATCAAGACCATGTCCCTGGCCCCAGCGGCCCGGGACTTCGTCACCCCCCAGGGGGAGGCCGTCCTCCTCTGGGACCAGGAGGAGGCGGCCCGCATCGTGCGCCGCTTCTTCTTGGACGGACGCCTGGAGCAAGAGGCCCCCACCATCGAGGTGCGCAACGGCACCGACATGCCTGGCCTGGCCGTCCGCGTGGCCCAGTTCCTCATGGACCAAGGCCTGCCCCCAGACTGGGTGTCCGTCTACCCCCAGCCCTCGCCTGGGCAGCCCTTTACGGTCATCTACAGCCCCAAGGGGAAGGACTACAGCGCCCGCAAGCTGGCAGAGTGGCTAGACATCCCCCCTGGCCAGGTGGTGAACAATCCCACCCTGGCCCCGCCCAGCGAGGCCGACATCGTCATCGTCGCTGCCGGGGACGTGCGGCTCTGGGCTCGTGGCCCTTAGGGGCCCTCACATCTGGAACCAGTTCTGCATCTGGAGGAGGATGCCCATGTCCCCGGTGAAGGTGAACTGGCCGCTCATAAAGGCCGCCGCCCCGTCCAGCTCCCGCCGCACGATCTTCAGCCACACGTCGGAGGGGGCGTGGATGGTCACGTTGGGGCTCTCGGCCGTGCCCTCGCTCACCTCACACCGGCCCTCCTGGATGCGCACCACCCAGTTGCCGGGCTCCGGCCCGGTGAAGTTGAACTGGAGGACAGCCTTCACCCCCTGTGCCCGCTCGGGGCGGAAGGCGTTGGGCATCATCTGCATCAGCTCGCGGATGGAGCCTGGAAGCTGCTGCTGCGTCATGTCCAACCTCCCGCGTCCAAAGGTGGGGAATGCCTCGCCCAGCATAGCACCTCTTCCTCATCCCCGTCCAGCCTGCCCCGTCGGGCACATGTCCAGAAGGGGGCAGCCTGGGCAGCGGGGCCGCGCCCGGCACCGCTCCTTGCTGTGCCGCACGATGAGGGCATGGTACTCGTTGAACAGGGCAGGTTGGGGGGGCAGGGCGTCCATAAAGAACCGCTGCCACTGTCCATAGGAGTCGCCCCGAGGCCCCAGGCCTAAGCGCCGGAAGAGCCTCCTGGTATAGGCGTCCACCACGAAGTAGGGGTGGCCTAGGGCGTAGAGGAGGATGGCATCTGCCGTCTCCGGCCCGATGCCGTGGGTCTCGAGAAGCCTCTCCCGCAGCAGGGCAGGGGGATAGGCGGAGAGGCCCTCCGGCTCTCCCCCGCAGGTCTCCAGGAGGAAGCGGGCCAGGGCCTGTAGCCTCCTGGCCTTGGCCCGGTAATAGCCGGCAGGGCGCAGGAGCTCCTCCAGCACCTCCTGAGGGGCCTGGGCCAGGGCCTGGGGGGACATCATCCCTGCCTGTCTCAAGTGGGCCATGGCCCTCTCCACGTTGCGCCAGTTGGTGGCCTGGGTGAGCACAGCCCCTACCATCACCTCCAGGCCGTCGCCAGGCCACCATCCCTGGGGCCCATAGGCCTGTAGGAGCCGGTGGTATATCTGGAGCAGGGCCTCCTGTGTCCCGGCCACGCCTTCGCCTCACCTCTCCCCACCGCCATATAATGGCCTCATCGAGGCCGGAGGTGAACTGATGGTTCAAGAGCAGTGGCCGCCGCAAGACCTCTCCTTCTCCCTGGAAGCCCAACCGGTGGCCGAAGGTGTCTTCTTTGTCCAGGGCATGAGCAACGCCGGGTGGGTGATAACCGACGAGGGGGTGGTGGTCATCGACACCACCCTGCGGGTCAGCGGCCCCGCCCTCTTAGAGGAGATCCGCCGCACCACCGATAAGCCCATCCGCTACATCATCTACAGCCACGGGCATATCGATCACGTGGGGGGATGCCAGGCCCTGGCTGGGGAGGACACCGTGGTGGTGGCCCACACGCTGGTGGTGGACCGATTGCGCAAGTACGAGGCCATGGCCCCTTACAACGCCCGCATCAACGCCCTCCAGTTCCACATCTCCGTGCCCGAGGACGCCTTCCGCGGCTTCCGCTACCCCGACGTCACCTACCATGACCGCCATTCCTTCAGCCTGGGGGGCCGCCGCTTCGACCTTTACCACGCCCGTGGGGAGACCGACGATGCCACCTTCGTCCACATCCCTGATGCTGGGGTGGTGTTCGCCGGCGACCTCCTGATAAGCGTCTTCCCCAACGTGGGCAACCCCTTCAAGGTGGTGCGCTACGAGCGGGAATGGGCCGAGGCCCTGGAGGCCATCTTGTCCCTTGACCCGCAGGTGGTCTGCCCCGGCCATGGGCCCGCCCCTTATGTGGGGCGGGGGCAGATCCAAGAGGTCCTCTCTCACAATGCGGAGGCCCTGCGCTTTCTGCACCAGGAGGTGGTGCGCCGCCTCAATGAGGGCCAGCCCCTAGACCAGATGGTGGCCCAGATCCGCCTGCCTGCCCATCTGGAGAAAAGCCCCCACTTGCGCCAGCTCTACTCCCGGCTGGAGTTCGCCGTCATCAACATCTGGCGCCGTTACAGTGGCTGGTACGATGGCGACCCCGCTGACCTCATCCCTCAGCCTCGGCAGGAGTTGGCCACCATCCTCCGCTCCCTGGTGGGAGACGACGGCAAGTTCATGGCCCACGCTGAGGCCCTGCTGGCCCAGGGCCGCCCTCTCCTGGCCCTAGCCCTGCTCCAGGTCCTCCTGCGTGCCGCCCCCCATCTTAGGGAGGCGCGGGCCCTGCGTGCCCGCATCCTGGAGCGCCTGTTCTGGGAGGACGAGTGTCTCATGTCCCGCAATCTTTGGCACCACTTCTTAGACGCCGACCGCGCCTTCCTGGAAGGGGGCCAGGCCTGCTAGGAGCCCCTACGTCCCCTCGAAGAACCGCCGGGGGTTCTCCACCAGCATCTCGTGCACCTGGGCCTCCGTGACCCCCATCTCCCGTAAGGCAGGGATCACCTCCTGGAAGATGTGGGTATAGCTCCACTTAGGGGCCACGGCCTGCAACACCTCTCTGGGGAACCAGTCGATGAACCCGCAATAGTCATGGGAGAGGATGAGCCGCCCGGAGTAGCCCCGCTTACACAGCTCGGCCACCGTCCGCACCCGCCCTTCCAAGGTGGGGAAGATGGGCAGGGCGTCCGTGCCGTAGAGACCGAAGCGGTCCATGCCGATATATGAGCCGTTGTCCATGAGCTCCATGAGGTAGCCCAGGTCCTCCGTATCCCCAGAGTGGCCGATGACCACCCGCCGCAGGTCCACCCCTTCCTCTTGGAAGATGCGCTGCTGCTCCAGGCCCCGCTTGGTGCCGGCATGGGTATGGGTGTAGATGGGCACGCCGGTCTGCAGATGGGCCCTGGCCACCGCCCGCAACACCTTCTCCACCCCCGGGGTGATGCCCGGCTGGTCGGTGGCGCACTTGAGGATGGCCGGCCGCACGTCGGTGCCCTGGATCCCCTCCCGGATGTCCTGCACGAACATCTCCGCCATATGGTCCGCGTCCCGGTTCTGGAAGTAGTGAGGCAATTCGTTGTAGGTGTAGAGGCCGGTGGCCACTATGAAGTTCACCTCCGGCACCTGGGCCGCCACCCTTTGCATGAGGCTGATGCGCCGCCCTAGCCCCATCACCGTCAGGTCGACGATGGTGCGCACCCCGTGCTTTATCACCTCTCGCACTTGTTGGGCTACCTGGTCGGCGATGGCTTCTAGGTCGTAGATGCGGGGGAAGGCCTCAGGCACCCCGTCAGAGAGGACGATGAGATGCTCATGCATAAGGGTGAGGCCCAGCTCCGAGGTGTCCACTGTGCCCCCCAGGGTGGGAAGCTGCATGCCGCCCTCCTTGCCAGAAAATCTCGCTCTTTCTTCTGGTATCACCGGGGTAGGGCCCTGTCAAGGGCCGCCGGCGAGCGGTACAATGCAAGGGCCAGGCATGGAGGGGGAGAGGGAGGCCCAGGCGCTGGCCCAGCGCCTGGAGGAGTTCCTGGGCCGCTATTACGGGCCGGTACAGGTGAGCGGGTTGCGCCGCCTGGCCGGCGGTACGCAGCGCCAGACCTGGGCCTTCCAGGCCCAGGTGAAGGGGGGCCGTGAGCCCCTTCGCCTGGTCTACCGCAGTGGCCCCCCGCCGGGGGCGGTCATGGGCGTGCCCATCGACCGCGAGTACCGCCTCTTGCGGGCCGCCTACCTCTCGGGGGTGCCTGTGCCTAGGGTCCACCCCCTCACCCATAACCCCTTTGAACCCGTAGACATGTTGGTCATGGACCTGGTGGAGGGGGAGACCATCGCCCGCCGCATCCTGCGTGATCCCCAGTTTGTGGAGGCCCGCCGCCTCCTCCCCTACCAGATGGGGCAGGCCCTGGCCCGCATCCACAGCATCGACCTGGCCGCCCACGGCCTGGCCGACCTCCCGGGGCCGCCCCCGGGCATGAGCCCCGCCCGTTATGCCCTGGAGACCCTCCGCCGACTCTTTCGGGCCATGGCCCCCGGCCCTTACCCTGTGCTGGAGCTGGCCTTTCGTTGGCTGGAGGAACACCTGCCAGGGGGAGGGAGGCGGGCCTTAGTGCACGGGGACTTCCGCCTGGGCAACTTCATCGTGGGGCCCGAGGGCCTGCGGGCCGTCCTGGACTGGGAAGGGGCCCACATCGGCGACCCCATGGAGGACGTGGGCTGGTGCACCGTCCGCTCCTGGCGTTTCGGCCACGACCACCTGCCCGTGGCCGGCCTGGGGAGGCGGGAGGAACTGCGTCGGGCCTATGAGGAGGCTGGGGGTCCACCCCTGGACTGGCAGGCCTGGGACTGGTGGGAGGCCTTGGGCAACCTGCGCTGGGGGGTCATCTGCATCATGCAGGCCCGCCGGGCCCTGGACGGCCATGAGCCCAGCGTGGAGCTGGCGGCCTTCGGCCGCCGGGTGTCGGAAACGGAATGGGAGCTCCTCCACTTCATAGAGAAGGGGAGCCCACCCCCTGGACAGATAGGCCGCGCCATGTAAACTAGAGGTGGCGGGCCCCAGCGCCCGGCCCCCAGCAGGGGCGTAGCTCAGCGGCAGAGCACCGGTCTCCAAAACCGGAGGTCGGGGGTTCGAATCCCTCCGCCCCTGCCAGCTCTTCAGATAGGGCGCGGCCGCCCCACGCGGGCGCAGCAGTCGTGGGATGGCAAGTGGGCCAGACCCAGTACCTTATCTAGGATCTGGGCTACCTCCCCACCCCCCTGGGCCGGGGGGATGCGTGTTACAGGTCCAGGGTCACCGGGGCGACAAGTCTTAGCGGATGGTGCCCTGAACCACACCGGCGTTGGGGAAGTCGGTGGGGCTGCCCTCCTGGACGACGGTACCCTCGATGGTCACCGTGCTCCCGGCCCTAAAGGCCAAGGACAGGGGCCAGGAGGCAGAGGTGACCTGGCCAGTCAGGGAGAAGCTATGCGTCTCCGGCACCGAGGTGTTCTGCCACTCCTCGCACAGTTCGCCGGCCACGTCCCCAATCTCTACCGTCCCCCTGGGGAACCGGGCGGTCATGGAGCCGGAGACTTGGGCGCAGGGGTACTCAGAAGTGTAGCCGCTCCAGTCAATGGAGAGAAGGGCCTGGAAGGTGCCCGAAAAGTCGCCCCACCACCACTGCAGAGCCCGCACATGGATGGAGCCCCGCACGATCTCCTCGCACACCAGGTCGTTGTTTAAGGGGTTACAGGAAGGCCCGCCACTGGACTTGCCCCCCAGAGAGTATTGGGGATTCCTGACGCTCACCCCCTCAAACACGGCCTTCGCCCCGCCATCTACGGCCTCCACCTCCCAGGTGGCCTTTGGGGCGGCACAAAGGCTAGGGGGAGGCAGGCCGCGGCGCTCGCAGGGCCTGCAGGGCAGCCAGCATCACCTCCAGCGCCTGCGCCATCTCCGGACTGCGCAACATGCGCCACATCTCCATCAGGCCCAGGGGGCGGGTACGCGGCTGGGCCAGCTTCTCGTTGGCGGCCTGGGCGGCATACATAGCGAGGCGGAAGAGGGTCTCGTACCGCACTTGTCCCAGGGCGCCGGCGATCATCATGAGGTTGGCCATCAGTGTCATGAACTCACGCCGGGTAGCGGCGCTGAACATCTCATCGAACTCCTCCAGGAGGCCTTCCACCGCCGCCAGCAGCCCGGTGCGCTGAAGGCGGCCTATCACCGCCAGGAGCTGCTCTATCGCCTCTTGGTGCTGGGCCAGCTTCGCCAGCAGGCGGTCTAGGGCCTCCCGATCCACCTGGACTGGCCTTTCCTCTGCCATGATGCCCTCCTTTAGTATCCAAACAGCGTGGCAAACCACAAACGTTCGAAAGCCACCTTTACCGAGCGGAAGAGCCGCATGCCCCCGAGCATGCGGCAGTCTGGGTAAAGGGCTCTTCCGTATAGCTTGTCTGTGAAGTCGCACCAGACGGCGGCGCCCAGGTAGCCGGTGTCCATCACGCACACGCCGATCATGTTATACAGCTCGCCCATATAGGCGCCGCGTATCCGGTCTAGGATCTGACTCACTACGTGGTCTGCCTGGAAGTGGGCGAATACCCCGGCCATGCCCAGACCGATGGTGGGGGCCACCACGTCCCCGATGCCGAACACTTCTGGGTAACGTGGGGAGGCCATGCTGGGGAGGGCCACCTCCATGTAGCCGCCCTCACCTGCCAGGGGCGAGTTGCGAACAGGTGCGGGCGGCTCGTGGGGCGGGATCAGGATGGCCAAGTCGTACTGCAGGGCCCGCCCGTCTGCAGAGCGCAGCACTCGATTGTCGCGGTCATGGGTCGTCAGCTGAAACCCGCCTTCAAAGTCCACACGGAACTGCTGCAAGAGCCCACGGAACCCCTCCACCATCAAGGAGCCGAAGATCTCCATGGGCTCTTGCCACTGGTGGAACACTGTGATCCGCGTCCGATCAGCTATGTGCCGCTGGTCGGTCAGGTAGCGGATCAGGCAGGCCACCTCGAAGGGCGCAGGGGGACAACGGTAGGGCCATGTGACAGGGCCCACTACCACGTGCCCTCCCTGAAAGGCGCGGAGCGCTTCCCGCAACTTTAGGGCGTATTCCAGCTCCCAGGGGCCTTCATAGCCGGCGGTGAGAGGGTCATGTCGGACCACGGCGCCTAGGGCCACTATCAAGAAGTCGTATTCCAAAGGGCCCACATCGGTCTCCACCCGTCGCGCATCGGGGTCGATGCGGGTGACGTTGGCCTGTATGACCTTGGTACCGTAGCGGGCCTCCAACAGCTTCAGAGGCCGGCGCACTTGGTCGGGCTCCCGCTTACCCGTCATCACCCATAGGTAGCTGGGCCGGAACTCATGCCAGGGGCTACGATCAACCAGCACCACCTCTACCTCTCCAGGCCGGGACCACTCGCCCAGCCGTTTGGCAGCAATGGCCCCACCGGTGCCTCCGCCCAGGATCACTACACGTGGCATTGCCTCCACCTCCTGGCCCCATAGTCCAGACGCCCCGCCCCACTGCCATTGTATACTATTGGTGGAGGCTGTGCGGGCGTAGCTCAGTGGCAGAGCACCGGCCTTCCAAGCCGGTTGTCGCGGGTTCGATCCCCGCCGCCCGCTCCAAGGGCTTTCCCTTTGGGTTGTGGGCCTCGGCCACCGGTCTGTCGCAGGTCAAGTATTGTGGGGCCGGAAAGAGGGCGGCTAAAATTGAAGCGCGGCATACGGGGGTGACCAATTATGGGGAAGATCAATGTGGCCATCATAGGGGTGGGCAACTGCGCCTCGGCCCTGGTGCAGGGTGTCTATTACTACCGCAACGTTGATGAGAAGGAAGAAGTCCCCGGGCTTATGCACGTCAACCTGGGCGGCTACCATGTGGGGGACATCGAGTTCGTGGCCGCTTTCGATGTGGACGCCAACAAGGTGGGCAAGGATCTGGCGGAGGCCATCTTCACCCCGCCCAATAACACCTACAAGTTCTGTGATGTCCCCCCCTTGGGGGTAAAAGTGGAACGAGGCATGACCCACGACGGCCTGGGCAAGTACCTGTCCCAGATCATCACCAAGGCCCCCGGCCCCACTGCGGACATCGTGCGCATCCTGCGGGAGACGCAGACCCACGTGGTGGTCAACTTCTTGCCCGTGGGGGCGGAGGAGGCCACCAAGTGGTATGTGGAGCAGGTGTTGCAGGCCGGGTGCGCCTTCGTCAACTGCATCCCGGTGTTCATCGCCCGCGAGCCCTACTGGCAGCGCCGGTTCCAGGAGCGGGGCCTGCCCATCATCGGCGACGACATCAAGAGTCAGGTGGGGGCCACCATCCTCCACCGGGTGCTCACCCGCCTGTTTGTGGAGCGAGGGGTGAAGGTGGAGCGCACCTATCAGCTGAACTTCGGCGGCAACACCGACTTCCTGAACATGCTGGAGCGAGAGCGCCTCATGTCCAAGAAGATCTCTAAGACCCAAGCCGTCACCTCCCAGCTGGGATACGAGCTGCCGGAGGGCCAGGTGCACATCGGGCCCTCGGACTACGTGCCCTGGCTACTGGACCGCAAGTTCTGCTACATCCGCATCGAGGGCACGGCCTTTGGGGGCGTACCCCTGAACCTGGAGTGCAAGCTGGAGGTGTGGGACAGCCCTAACTCGGCGGGGGTGGTCATCGATGCCATCCGCTGCGCCAAGCTGGCCCTGGACCGGGGCATCGCCGGCCCCCTCATCGGCCCCAGTGCCTACTTTATGAAGTCGCCCCCCAAGCAGTTCACCGATGTGGAGGCGCGGCGGCTGACGGAAGAGTTCATTGCTGGCAACGGCCACGCCCAGGCCTAGGGGCACTTGTGGCCCCGCCATGTGGAGATATTGGCTGTTCTGGGTAGCCGTCCGCACCGTGGGGCGGTTACCTTTGCCCTTGGTGTACGCCTTGTGCGATCTGGCCGGGGAGGTAGCCTATTGGGCCTTTCCCCGACGGCGGCGCCACGTGTGGGACAACCTGCGCCACATCATGGGGTCCCAGGCCCCCAGGGCGCAGGTGCGGCGGGCGGCCCGCCGCGTCTTCCGCCACGTGGCCCGCTACTACGGCGACCTGGTGTGTCTACCCCGCCTAGACGTGCAGGAGTTCTATCGGCGGCGTCTTCGCCACCATGGCCTGCAAGAGCACCTGTTGCCGGCCATCGCCAGCGGGCGGGGGGTCATCATCCTCAGCGGCCACATGGGCAACCCCGAGCTGGCCCTGCAGGGGCTTTTGGCCCACGGCATCCGCGCGGTGGCCCTCACCGAGCCCTTGCGCCCCCCCAAGCTCTCCCGCCTGGTGGACGGCCTGCGCTCCTCCCAGGGCCACACCTTCCTGCCCGTGGGGGTGGCCGGGGTGCGGGCCGCCCTGCAGGCCCTGCGCCAGGGAGGGGTGGTGGCCCTCATGGGCGACCGGGACATCCAGGGGCCGCGGGCCCGCCTCCCCTTCTTTGGGCAGGAGACGAGTATGCCTGTGGGGCCCATAGAGATGGCCCTGCGCACGGGGGCCCAGGTGGTGCCCGTCTTCTGCTACCGCCGTGGCGACAAGCTGGAGGTGTTCATTGAGCCCCCTCTGGAGCTGACGGTCAGTGGCTACCGCCAGGAGGACGTGCGCATCAATACCCTCCGCTTCCTGGCCCGCCTGGAGGAACACCTGCGCCGCGACCCCAGCCAATGGATAGTCCTGGAGCCCGTATGGGATACTGATGGTGGCGAAGGGTATGGGTAAGGCCGACCTGCACATCCACACCGCCCTCAGCGACGGCATGGCCACCCCGGAGGAGATCCTCCGCTACGTGGAGGAGAAAACCGACCTGGACGTCATCGCCATCGTCGATCATGACAGCCTGGAGGGGGCCCTGCGCACGCGGGAGGCCTGGGCCAGGGGCCGCTACCGCTTTCAGGTGGTGATGGGCATGGAGGTCACGGCCATCGAGGGCCACCTGCTGGCCCTGTTCATCGAGGAGCCGGTGCCCGCCCTGCGCCCGGCCCTGGAGGTGATCGAGGCCGTCCACCGCCAGGGGGGGCTGGTGGTGGTGCCCCACCCCCTGAGCTGGCTCACCCGCAGCCTGGGGCGGCGGGACATCGAGCGCCTCCTGCCCTACTTGCACGCCCTGGAGACGGCCAACGCCTCCCTCGGTGCCCGTCCTGGTCAGCGGCGGGCGCAGGAGCTCAACCGCCGCCTCTACCGCCTGGCGGAGGTGGGAGGCTCCGACGCCCACTTCCTACAGGCCATCGGCAGCGCTTACACCCTCTTCCCGGGCGCCACAGCCGAAGACCTGCGCCAGGCTATACTTGCCCGCCGCACGCAAGGGGTCAACGGACGCCACCCCACGGTGTGGGAGCTGGGGCTGGTGCAGGTGGTGCGCCAGTCGTGGCGGGGGCTGCGGGCCACCCCCCAGGCCATGGGCCTGGGGGCCACGGCCAAGAGCTTTATGCAACGCCTGTTCCCCTGGATGCGGCCATGAAGATCGCCCTCGTCTCCCCCTATGATTGGGCGGTGCCCGGTGGCGTCAACAACCACGTGCACCACTTGGCCTGCCAGTTCATGGCCTGTGGGCACCAGGTGACGGTGGTGGCCCCCTCCTCGCGCCCCTGGGCCCACCCTGAGCCTTACCTGCGGGTCATTGGCAAATACACGGTGGGCTTGCCGGCCAGCGGTTCGGTGGCCCATATATCCCTCTCCTTTGTCCTGGCTGGGCAGGTGCGGCGCCTGCTGGAGCGGGAGGGGTTCGACCTGGTGCACCTGCACGAGCCCTTTATGCCCTTCCTCCCCTTCCAGTTCCTGCGCTTCTACCGGGGCCCCATGGTGGCCACCTTCCATGCCGCCCGCGAGGGGGGGAGCCGCCTGTATGCCTACGCCCGTCACCTCATCAGGCCGTACATGGACCGCCTGCAGGGGCGCATCGTGGTCTCTCGGCCCGCCCTGCGGCTGGTGGGCCGCTACTTCCCTGGGCGCTACCGCATCATCCCCAACGGGGTGGATGTGACCCGCTTCGGGCCAGAGGTGGCGCCCCTGCCCCACCTGACCGATGGCAAGCTGAACGTCCTTTTCCTGGGCCGCCTGGAGCGGCGCAAGGGCCTGCCCTATCTCTTGCAGGCCTTCGCCCTCCTGAAGAAGGAGTGGCCCCAACTGCGTTTGGTCATCGTCGGCGGCGACGGGGGCATGTTGGCCCCCTGCCAGCGGTTCGTGGAGAGGACAGGCCTGGAGGACGTGGTGTTCGCCGGGTATGTGCCCGACCCTCAGGTCCCCCGTTACTACCGCAGCGCGCATATCTTCTGCGCCCCCAATACAGGGGCCGAGAGCCAGGGCATCGTCCTCTTGGAGGCCATGGCCTCCGGCCTGCCTGTGGTGGCCTCGAACATCGAGGGGTTTGCCGAAGTACTGGAAGATGGGCGCCAGGGCCTATTGGTGCCCCCGGGGGACGGCTATGCCCTGGCCGAGGCCTTGCACCGCCTCCTTTCCGATCCTGCTCGGCGGGAGGCCATGGGCCAGGAAGGGCTTAAGACCGCTTCCCGCTACGCCTGGCACCGCATCGCCCAAGAGGTGCTGGCCTACTACCAGGGGGTGGCGGGGCCTTAGGCATGTCCTACCTCTTGCCGCGGCAGGCGTTGGAACGGGGGTTAGGGCCCTTGGTGATGGTCCTTTCTCGCCTGGGCGTTCACCCTCATGTCCTCACCCTGGCCGGGGGTGCCGGCAACCTGGGGGCGGCGGTGCTGGTGGCCCGCGGGCACTTCCTTGCCGGGGGCGCCCTCATGTGGGGGGCCAGCGCCCTAGATATGCTGGATGGGGCCCTGGCCCGGGCCACCGGCCGCCAGAGCGCCTTCGGCTCTGTCCTGGACGCGGTGGTGGACCGGGCGGCGGAGGCGGCCCTCTTCTTCGCCCTCCTCTTCCGGTTCACCGCGGAGGGGGACCGGGAGGGGGCCCTCTTGGCCTTCGTGGCCGCCATCGCCTCCTTCATGGTCAGCTACGTGCGGGCGCGGGCCGAGCTCACCGGGATCGCCATGCGGGAAGGGGTTATGGCCCGCCCGGAGAGGGTTTTCCTGCTGGGCCTAGGCCTTATAATAGATCATGTAAAGCCCGTGCTGTGGGTGCTGGCTGTCCTGGCCAGCCTCACTGCCGCCCAGCGCTTCCTGCTGGCCTGGGGCCGTACCGCCCGTGGAGGAGGAGAGCATGATCCCCCTTAAGGACCAGGAGCTCATCCGCCAGCGGTTCGCCGCCGAGATGGTGAATCAGGTCAAGATCGATTTCTTCACCCAACGGGAGCTGGGGATATATGTGCCCGGCAAG
>FWWL01005771.1_pt1 | contig 18800 bp, 18 predicted proteins | sample 2228331 | NCBI WGS metagenome assembly FWWL01 (sample SAMEA103939775, study PRJEB20133) | metagenome
TTAAAGCCACGGGGTGTTTGGAGTGGAACGCCAGCGCGTGTAGGGGGGCGTTTTTCTTGTTCCTGGCTACAATAACCAGTTCCGTTCCATAGGGACCTCTGAAAAGCAAAACCCCCGCTCCGGTGGGAGCGGGGGGAGGGGGCTAAGCTTTCTCCCGGTTCGCCTTCACCACTTCCTTCGCCCAGAGGGCGAGGGAGTGGTGGGGAAGCCGGATTACCTCTCCTGCTTCGAAGACCCAGGCCGCGTAGCCGCGGCCTGGGACCACAGGGTACCTCTTACCTACCGTCTTCACTGCCCTCTCGTATACACGAGAGGGCACTTCGACGAAACCAATCTTTCTCATTTCCTCTCCTTCCCGCCTAGGTCGGGAAGCCACCAGCCTCCAGGAGGGCTGGTGGCGTCTTGTACACCACCAGCCCTTAGGAAGCTGGCAGGTGGGGTTGCCCCCGCCTTCCGGCCCTGGTACCGGCTCCCCGCCTCCTTCGAGGCTTTTACCCCCGGGAGCAGGGGTTTCTCCCCCTTACTCCCATTTATAGCACATCCTTGTTCCTGGCATCAAGCTGGGGCGCAAACCCTAAAAGGAGAAGCATATGGGACGCATGGGGGGCTACCGCCCCCTTTTCCCTTTCCATTTACCCAAAGACAAAGAGAAACCCCCTTTTTGTGGGAAGAGGTTTTTCGACGTGCTTTTGGCTGCTCCCCGGGATCTTCGGGCTGGAAGAAGAGTTCCCAGAATCTGGCAACTCCCCGGGCTCAGAGTCCGAGGCTTTTCAGGAGAAGTTCCCCTCAAGTTTCCGTCTAAGGGGATACGGCCACCTCACCCCAGCGGCTCACGGTGATCCGCCGCCCCTGGATGGTGAGGGTGGCCGGGGGGTTTGGGCTTTGCAGAAGTCCCTGCGGGCTGAAGATCAGGGTAGCGCCGGATACCGAGGTGCCTGGGGGATAGGCAATCTGCTGCACCACGGTGCAGGTGATGGTGGGGCACTCCATGAGGGTGGCTCCGTTGGAAGAAACCACCACACGGGTGCTGATGCTCTTGCTGTAGGCCAGGCTCTGGGCGGTGCGGATCAGGGCCGCGGTTTTGGGCACGGCATCCAGCCTGGCCCGGTTCAGGATGCTCTGCCCGATCCTGGGCAGGGCCACCGCGGCCAGGATGGCGAGAATACCCACCACCACGAGAACTTCCACCAGGGTATAGCCTTTAGCGGTTCCCGTTGACATAGAACTTGTTCGAGCGCTGGGCCCAGGTGTAGACCACGAAGGAGTTCCCCTGGAGGCCTAAGGCGCAGCCGACACCACGCTTTGCCGCGGGCCAGGAGTAGGGGGTGGGCTGGTTGGCGATGGGGTCCCTCAGGGTAAAGGGGACTGTGCAGTTTTTGCCGTTCACCAGGCCCGGCATCCCACCTGGGGCTCCGGTGTAATCCGCGTTGGGCAGAGTGCGGAGCTGACCGCTCATAAGGTCCTGAGGGGATACGGAGAGGTAAAGGGCCAGGTACCCCTGGAGGGCCTGGATCACGGTGCTCCCGTGGGCCTGGGCGGCGGCGTCCAGACCCTGAAGCCGGACCCGGGAGTAGCTGGCGATGGAGGCAGCCACCAGCACGCCGACAATGCCGATGGCTACCAGAAGCTCGGTTAAGGAAAACCCCTGATGGTTCATCTCTTTCATTTTCCCACAGCTCAAGGCCCGGTGCTGATCTGCTGAGCGATGGCGAAGTAGGGGAGGAGAACCGAGAGCATGATGAGGCCCACGATCCCTCCCACGAACACCAGCAGGATGGGCTCAATGACCGAGGAAAGGCCGGAAAGGATGGCCTCCGCCTCTTCCTCGTATGAGGAAGCGGAGTGCTCCAACATGCTGTCAAGCTGGCCGGTATCCTCCCCAATGCGGATCATGACGAGGAAGAGCTTGGGGAAGAGGTCGGGGTAAGCGGAAAGGGCCTGGTGGACCTGGACCCCCTGGGTGGCGATCTCCCGGCGGGCGGCGGCCAGGGCGTCCTGGTAGATGAGAAGGCTCAAGGACCGGCGGATGTAGTCCAGGATCTCGTAGGTGTGGATGCCCGCTCGGTGCATCAGAGCGAAGGTGCTGGCGATGCTCGCCAGGGTGGAGTAGCGAAGGAGGGGCCCGGCGATGGGCAGGCGGAGGAGCCTGGGCTCCAGGACCTTGCGGTAGTCGGGCCTGGACCAGATGTAGCGGATGGCCTGGATGCCGCCGAAGACGCTGAGGCCCGTGAGGGCCAGACCCAGGAAGGAGGATAGGAAGCGGGAGGTGCCCACCACGATCTGGGTCAGGAGGGGCATCTTGGCGTCCATCTCCTTGAGGATGGAGGCGAACTGGGGCACCACGAAGACCATGAGGGCCCAGGTGAGAAGAAAGGTGAGGACCACCACAAAGGCCGGGTAGGTAAGCGCGCCCTTCAGCTTGCGCTGGAAGGAGGCGGCCTTGGTGTAGTGCTGGTAGAGGAGGCCCAGCACCTCGTCCAGTTTCCCCGTCTTCTCCCCGATCTCCAGAAGGGCGATCACCAGCCTGGGGAAGAGCCCGGTGCTGGCGAGGCTGCGGGCCAGGGGTTCCCCGGCCACGGCCTGCTGGTAGGCCAGGAGGTAGCGGGCGCGGTGCTTCTTGGGGATGGTGTCCTCCAGAAGCTCCAGGGCCTGCGGGGGGCTGATCTTGCCGGTGCGCAGGAGGGAGGACATCTGGCGGAAGAAGGCCGCGAGAAGCTGGGCGGGAAGGGTTTTCTGCCGGACCTCACGCTCCAGGGTGAGGTCCTCGAGGGGGAGGATGTTGTTCTCCCGGAGGGCCAGGAGGGCGGCTTCCGGGTTGTCGGCCTCGATGCGCCCTTCCCGCACCGTGCCGGAGGGGTCCAGGTAGCGGAACCGGTATACGGGCATGGCTTAGCGGGTGGGAACCAGGATGTACCCGGCCCGGCCCAGCTCGTCCACCGCCTTGACGATCAGGGCGTCGTAGCGGGCCTCGGGCAGACTGGCCGTGACCACCACCACCTCCCCATCCCCGAAGGTGCTGGCGGAGGACACTACCGAGTAGGCGAGGGGGGCGGTGTGGTAGCCCACCTTGCCCTCCTTTTCGGAAGCCTTCACCGCCGCGAGAAGCTCCGCGATCCTGGCCCTTGGGGTCCCATCGGGCCCGTACAGGTAGAGGGTCACGCGGCCCGCCCCCGCAAAGGCCCTGCCGGTGTAGCCGGGCAGGCCGGGTTCGGGCACCAGGACGGGCGGAGTGGAAGCGGCTTCCTGGACCCGGGGCTGGACCGGGGAAGGCTGGGCGGTCTGGGAGGTTTGAGGAACCTCAGGGGCAGGGGTCTTCTCCGGCTCCGGCAAGGTGGGAGGTTGCCTGGGATCCTCCACGGCAGTGGGCTTTTCCGCTTTCGCCCCTTCCCGGGCCACCGCGATGACGCCGGGCAGATCGGGCACCTGAACCTCCAGGGGCGTGATCATGGCGAGGAGGACGCTTTCCTTCTGCCCCTCCTTGGTGGTCTTGAACAGCTCGCCGATGATGGGGATCCAGGAGAGGATGGGAACTCCCTGCTCGTCCCGGGTGTTCTCCTGGTAGATGAGGCCGCCCAGGACGCCGGTGTTCCCCTGCGGGATCTCCAGGGTGCTGGAGAGCTTCTTCTTCCGCACGTCGATGGTGTTGTCGATGGGGCCTTTGGTGGGAAGGGAGCCCAGCTCCATGGTGGCGTCCACCTGGACGGTGCGGTTCATGCGAATGCTGGGGGTGAGGCGGAGGACCAGGCCGTACTCGATGGTGCTCAAGGCAGTGGCCTGAGCCTGGGCAGCTCCCCCCTGCTGGCCGTCGCTCTGGCCCTGGGACTGGGTCAGGGTGTACAGGGTGCCCCCGGAGGTGAGGGCGGCGGTGGCCCCGTCCAGGACGAGGTTCTCCGTGCTCACCAGGGTCCTGGCCTGGCCCTTGCCCTCGAGGGCCTGGAGGCTCACACTGAGCAGGTTGGCGATGTTGGAGGGCAGGGTGCCCGCGATGCTGAAGCCCTGGCCCCCGATGGCCGCGGTGATGCCCCGGAGGGCCACCTGCAAGGAGGGATCGAGGCTCTGGAGGGCGGACCTCTCCACCTGGGTGATCCGCACCGCCAAGCGGACCTGTTTGGGCCTGCTGTCCAGGATGGGCAGGTAAGCCTGGGCCTGGGCCACCTGGTCCGCGGGGCCCTCCAGCCAGAGCCCCCCTGTGCTGTCCTGAACATAGGAGAGATCCTTAAAGCCCAGGTTCTTCAGGAGGGTTTCCGCATCGGAAGGGCTCAGGTAGGTGAGCTGGAAGCGCACCCTGGTCTTGGCGGCGGGAGCGTCTTCCCCCTTAGGCGGGTCCGCCTGGCGCAGGAAGTCCACCACCCGCTGGTGCAGGGCCAGGGGGCCCACCACCAGGACGCTCTTCTGTTTGGGCAGGACCTCCACGCGGGCCTCGGGGTCGGGGAAGGCTTCCAGAAGGGCCTTGAGGCCCTTAGCCAGGTCCTCGGGATCCCCGTAGATGGGGTAGGCCTTGGAGAGGGCGGGGGTGGACTTTTTGGGCTCCTCGGGCTTCAGGGTAGCGAGGGCAGCCTTGGCCGCCTTGTCGAAGGCCTCGGCCAGGTCCGGGGGCACCTCCACCAGGAGGATCCCACCGGCCTGGCGGACGCGCCCTTCCCCGAAGGCGGAGAGAAGCGCCTCGAGGGCCTTAAGGGCTTCCTCCTGGGGAACGTTCTGGGGCGCGGAGTAGGCCAGGAGCACGGGCTTCCTGGGCTCCTCCGGCTTGGCCTTGCGGGCCTCCTCCTCCATCTGGGAAAGGAGGGATGCGGCCCGCTCCACAGCCTTCTCCTCCCCGCGCACCAGGTAGAGGCCGAGGGCGCTGGCGGGAAGGATCTCCACCCCGAGGGTGGCGGACAGGCCCTGGCGTCCCTCGGGAGCCTTGAGGACATCCACATTGGGCAGGGAAAGGACCCGGTAGGCGGGCTCCGGCGGCTTGGCCGGGGGCGCTTCCTCCTTCTTGGCCGCCTGCTTCTGGGCCTGGGCGCGGGCCTCGAGGTCGCGCAGGATGGGCACCACCCGCTCCACCGCCTCTGGGCTCCCCTGGAGGACCACGGTCCGGGCGGCCTCCACGTAGAGGACGGTGGAAAGGCCAAGGGCCTTGGCCGCCTCGGCGAGGCCCGGACCCGCGGCCTCGGCGGGCAGGACCACGGTCAGGGTGCCGGTGGTCTCAGGAAGCGGGGGAGGAACCTCCTCGGGCTTGGGAGCGGGCGGAGGAGGCGGGGCCGGGGTCAGACGGGCGATGTCCTCCCGGGTAGCCACCAGGACCACGCCCTCAGGCAGCAGGGTGTAGGCATGGTTGGGCGCGTAGACCCTGAGCAGGAGGTCCAGGAAGCGGCGGAAGGGAACGCCCTTCAGGTCCAGGACCACGGGGTCCTTGGGCACATCCTTGATGAGAAGGCGGACCCCCGCGGCCTTGGCGGCAGCCCGCAGGGCCACCTCGAGGCTCGTCCCGGGCTCCACGCTTCGGTAGCTCACGGGGGTGTTGTAAGGGGGTTTGTCCGGCAGGGACTGGGCAAAAGCCCCGAGAAGCCACAGGAAAACCGCAAAGAGGGCGGGGAAGAGGAAGGCCTGCCTCATCATTGGACCTCCATACCGAGTGGCAACTTCACGTTCTTACCCTCCACACGAACCTCACAGCCGTTGGCGCTCACGGAAACCAGTTTACCGATGCCCGGTATCTCCTCTCCCACAGAGAGGGAAACCTGCACCCCTCGGACCAGGAGGACCGCGCTGGCCTGCCTGGCGAGGCTCACCCCAAGGCACCGCACCCCGGCCTCCCGCGAGGGGTTTGCGGGCGGGGCCTTTTTCGGAGGCTCCGCCTTGGGGCTGGGCGGGGGAGGCAGGGCGGCAGGCGGCGGGGGCAGGGCGGGAAGCTCCGCCTTAGGGGACGCGGCCCCCGGGGAGGTTTGGGCAGGCCTGGGCGTCAGCGTGGGGTTCCCGAAGGGATCCCGCTCCACGGGAGGTGAGGCGGGAGCCTGTGTTGCTTCCCCTTCGGGGGAAGCCCCCGCGGATATGCCCTTTGCAGTACCGGCCTGGCCGCCCGGTGCCGGGGCCGGAGAGGGTGCGGGCTGGGAAGGAGCCCCCCCCGGCTGGACGGGGGATGGCGCGGACGGGGTGGGGACGGGGGGAACCGGTCCTGTGGTCACCGCGGAAGCCGGTGGAGCCGCGGGCTCGGGGGAAGGTGCGGGTGGGGGAGGCGAAAGGAAGATGCGGAGGAACAGGTAGACGAGGGCCAGGCCCGCCAGGGCCCCGCCCGCAAGGGCCAGGCGGGGGTTCAGGGCCCGGCCAGCGGGAAGCTCCCGGCGTTTGGGTGCGGGTGCCTCGGCTTTTGGGGCAGGCTCGTGCTCCTGTCCGGTTTCCTGCGCCCCCGCGCTGGGCTTGGGCGCTTCCTTGGGCTTTTTTTGAAATCTCCGGCGGAGGTCGTCCAGCATGGTTCACCTCGCGGAAGGGCTTTCCACCCTGACCACGGGAGCCTTCAGCCTCAGGTCCACCACCAGACCCCGGTCGGACTTTTCCACGCGAAGGGAGAGGATCGCCAGCCGGGAAGCCAGAAGCCCCTCGAGGCCGCCCACCAGCTCCCGGTAGCTGGGAACCTCGGCCTTGAGCTGGATGCCCACGGCCTCCACCCCACCGGGGAAGGGCTCGGCGTCGGCGATCTCCAGGCGCTTCAGGCTCCAGCCCCGGCTCCGCAAGGCCTCCTCCAGCCAGCCCACCCCACGGGTGCGGGGGTCCGGGGGCCAGTGCACCGCGCGGAACTCCGCCTCAAGCTGGGCCAGTCGGGACTGAAGGGTGGGAAGCTCAGCGGCCTGCTTCCGCAGGGCGGCCACCTGGGTTTCCACGCGGCTCACCTCGTCCCGGAGGGAGGCCAGGGTGGCCGAGCGCTCGATCACCCGGGAGGGAAGGAACAGGAAGAGGAGGAAGGGAAGGAGGAGGGGCAGGTAGCGGGTGAGGGTCTTCAGGTCCTGGGGCTTCACCTGCTTGGTCACGGTTTGCCTCCTTCCCTGGCCCCCGGCTGGCCCCCTGCCGGGGCCGCCACGGGGAAGGCCACCTCCGCGGTGTTCCAGCCCGCGTCCAGGGCGCTCACCCGGAAGGCGGAGGGGGAGGAGCCCAGCACTTCCTGGTAGCGGGAAACGGCGGAGGCCAGGAGGGGGACCTCGCGGCTGTACAGGGTAAGGCGCGCCTCGCGCTCCTCGAGGCGGAGGCTGGAGATGTAGACCCCGTCGGGCGTGGACCGGGCCAGGCTCCGGAGAAGCTGGTAGAGGGGTGAGGTGGGGGAGGTGGCGGTGAGGAGAGCCTCGAGGTCCTGGACCCTCCGCCTCACCGAGGCGGCCAGGCTGATCTGCTGGTTGAGCTGGTTGGCCTCGGCGTTCAGGGCCTCCAACCGGGCCTGGAGGCTGCCGATCTGGCTTCCGAGGTAGAAGTAGTAGCCCAGGAGGCTCAAAGTCACCAGGGAAGCTACCCCGGCGATGGGGATAAGGATCCCGGCCTTCTCTTTGGGCCGGGCCCAGCCCAGCTCCTGGGGGAACTGGGTGGAGGCGAAGTCCAGGTAGTGGGCTTCCAGGGAAAGGTCGGGGAAGGGGTCGGAGGCCAGGAAGGCCAGGACCTCATAGGTCTGGCGCGTGGCGTAGGTTTCCCGCTCCATGTGCTCCAGGAGGAAGGCGGTGTCCACTTCCTTCCCCTGAAGGGGAGTGGACTCCACCACGCTCTCCAGCCCCTCGCCGGAGCGGAAGCCCAGGACCAGGAGCCGGGACCGGTGGAAGGCGGCGAAGCCAGGCCTCGGAAGGGTAGCCGCGGTGTGGGCCACCAGGATGGGCAGGAGGTCGATGCGCTTGACGGAGGGCTTGGCGGCGAAAAGGGCCTCCACATCCGCTTTGTACACGGCAAAGACCTGGGCCCCCTTGGTGGTGGGGTAGTGGCGCGCCGTGACTTCCTCGCTCACGGGCCAGGCCCTCTTGACCTCCGCGCGCCAGGCGGCCTCCCCCTGCCCCAGGGGGACGCTGCGGGCGGCGCTGTCGGTGACGTGGGCGGGTAGGGTGGAGGCCAGGATGAGCCAGTCCACGGGGGGCCCCTTGCGGAGAACCTCTAGGGCTTCCTTGGATACCTTGGCCTCCTCCATGGGACTGCCGGGGTGGGAGGTGGCGGGAATGGGGACCACCCTGCCGTTCTGGAGGTACTCGATGCGATCCCGATACAGGATGGCCGGGCGGGAGAGCTTTGCGGGCTTCTGCGCCAACGGGCACCTCCTAGATCTTCAGCTTCTGCTCGTCCAGAACCGTGGCCGCCGCCTTCTGCGAGATGAGCCCGCGTTGCATCAGATCCCGCAGGCACTGGGCCAGGGTGATCATCCCGTGCTCCTTGCCGGTGTACATGGTCTGCTCGATGTTGTTGATCTTGTTCTGCTGGATCAGGCTGGCTATCGCGGGGGTGTTCACCAGGATGTCGAAGGCAAGGACCCGGCCCTGGCCGTCCACCCTGGGGAGAAGCACCTGGGAGATGACCAGGGAGAGGCTGCTGGCAAGCTGGAGGCGGACCATCTCCCGGTAGCCCTCGGGAAAGGCGTCGATGATGCGGGTAATGGCCTCCGGGGCGGAGCGGGTGTGCAGGGTCGCCATGACCAGGTGCCCGGTCTCGGCGGCGGTGATGGCGGCCTGGATGGTTTCCAGGTCCCGCATCTCGCCCACCATGATCACGTTGGGAGCCTGGCGCAGGGCGCTCCGCAACGCCTGGGCGAAGCTTTCCACATCGCTCCCCACCTCCCGCTGGCTGATGATGGCCCGTTTGGGCTGGAAGAAGAACTCGATGGGGTCCTCGATGGTGACGATGTGGATCTCCTCCCGCTGGTTCAGGTACTCCACCATGGCCGCCAGGGTGGTGGACTTGCCGGACCCCGTGGCCCCGGTCACCAGGATGAGGCCCCGCTTGCGGGTAAGGGCGGCTTCGATGGGAGCCAGGGAGAGGCCCAGGTTCTCCAGGGGAGGAGGCTCCTGGGGAATGGGACGGAGGACCGCGGCCATGCGCCCCTGGACCCGGTAAACGTTCACGCGGAAACGCTCCCCGGAGGGAAGGGAGAAGGAGAAGTCCAGGTCCTTTCTGGCGGACCCCTCCTCCTTGTCCAGGAACTTCTGCATGTCGTTGTGGATCATCTCCCGTATGAGGTTCTCCGCCTCGGGGTCCTCGAGGGGACCCCAGGGGATTTCCCTCTGCCAGCTCCCGTGGACCTTGTAGGCCACGTACTCCCCTCCCATGATGACGATGTCGGAAGCCCGCTTCTCCAGGGCGCGCGACAGGACTTCGATGATGGTTAGCGGTTGCCTCATCCCTCCTCTACCTCCGTGGCATAGAAGAGATCCTCCAGGGAGATGACCCCCTGGACCACCTTGTCCAGGCCGTCCTCAAAAAGGCTCCGGTAGCCCTTGGGCCTGGCGAGGGCGGCCAACTGGTCGCTGGTGGCCTCGCCCGTGATGGCCCTGCGGATCTCGTCGTCCACCCACAGAAGCTCGTGGATGGCGACCCTGCCCTTATACCCGCGGTGGTTACAGGCCTTGCAACCCCCGCCCTTGCTGTAGACCTGGATGTGGTCGGGGTGGAAGCGGTGCTTGCTGACCAGGTACTCCTTGGCCTCCGGGTTCTCCAGCTTGCAGTAGGGGCAGAGGCGGGGGACCAGACGCTGGGCCAGAACCCCCCGGAGGGCGTCCGCCACCTTGAAGGCCTCGAGGCCCATCTCCATGAGGCGGATGGGGGCCTGGGGAGCGCTGTTGGTGTGCAGGGTGCCGAGGACCAGGTGGCCGGTCATGGCCGCCTCGGTGGCGATCTTGGCGGATTCCTGGTCCCGGATCTCCCCCACCAGGATCACGTCCGGGTCCTGGCGCAGGAAGGCCCTGAGGGCCCGGGCGAAGGTGAGGCCCACGGCCACGTTCACCTGCACCTGGGAAACCCCGGGCAGGCGGTACTCCACGGGATCCTCCACGGAAAGCACCTTGGGGTTGCGGGTGTCCAGGATCTCCTTGATAAGGGCGAACAGGGTGGTGGTCTTGCCGGAGCCCGTGGGGCCCGTGACCAGGAACATGCCGTTGGAGATGGTGCTCACCTGGCGGAGCTTCTCCAGGATGCTGGCGGAGAAGCCCAGCTGGTCCAGTTCAGGCGCGTATCCCTCCCGGGGCAGAACGCGCAGGACGGCCTCCTCCCCGCTCACGGTGGGGATGATGGAGACCCGGAGCTGGGAGCGGATGGCGCCGTCTTTGGATACGAAGTTCCACTGCCCGTCCTGAGGAAGGAGGCGCTGGGAGGTGTCCAGGTTGCTTCGGATCTTGATCACGTTGATCACCGCGGGCATCTGGGCGGGGTCCACCCGCTCGAGAAGGTGCAGCTTGCCGTCGATCCGCGCCCGCACCCTGGGGTTCCCCTGGTTCCACTCGAAGTGGATGTCCGTGGCCCCCTGGGAGATGGCCGTGTCCACCCAGGAGTCCACGGCGAAGGCCACCCCGCTGAGGTCGTCCACGAGGGCGGGTTCGGTTTCCGGTTCAGGGGTGGCGGGAAGAAGGTCCTCTTTGGGGTTCTGCGCGCGCCCCGCCTGCTGACCCGCGGCGGCCAGGCAGGCCTTGCGGAGGGCCACCGCCGGGGCCACGGCCAGGCGCATGGGCCGCCTCAGGGAGCTGCGCAGGGAGGTGATGAGGGAGTGGTCCAGGGGATCGGCCACCATGACCACCACCTCCCCGCTGGGCTCCACGTGGTGGGCCAGGGCCGCGCCCTGAAGCAGGAAGGTACGGGGAAGCAGGTGGGCGGCCTCCGGGGAAGGCGGGTCCTTTTCCAGGTCCAGGAAGGGGTAGCCGGTGACGTGGGCCAGGGCCTCCGCCAGCACGGTGTCGTTGAGGACCTTGCGGAGTTCGGGAAGGGAGGCGGGGAGGTCCCGGTACCCCCGCTCCTCCAGGTACCGGAGGAGCCTCTGCACCACCTCGAGGTCCGCGGTGTCCAGCATAGGCATCAGGAGTAGGCCAGCTTCTGGCGGAGCAGGGCCGGGTCGGAAGCGTTGGCAAGGGCCACATCCTCCCGCACCAGCCGGTTGCGGACCAGGCGGGCCAGGGTGTCCTCAAACCGAACCCCCACCCCGGAGGTGATGGCGTTCAGGATGTTGTGGGTTTTCTGCTCCCGGATCATGGTGCGGATGGCGTCGTTGACGATCATGTACTCGTAGGCCACCACCCGGCGGCGGGCCGCCTGGCCCTGGGCAACCCCGGGTCCGGTGGCGGGGAGGAGGATCTGGGATAGGACGCCCACCAGGGTGGTGGCAAGGCGCATGCGGGCCTGGTTCTGCTCGTGGTCCGGGAAGGAGCCCACGATGCGCTCCACGGTTTCCTGCGGGGAGCGGGTGTGGTAGCTGGCAAGCACCAGAAAGCCCGCCTCGGCCAGGGACAGGGTCCAGCGGAGGGTGTCCAGGTCCCGGACCTCGCCCACCATCACCACGTCGGGGCTTTCCCTGAGAACGGCCCGCAGGCCCTCCGGGAAGGTGCTGAAGTCCTTGTGCAGCTCCCTCTGGTGCACCACAGCCTTCCCGGGGCTGATCACGTACTCGATGGGATCCTCGAGGGTCACGATGTGCACGTGCTGGTGGTCGGCGATGTACTGGAGCAGGGCGGCCAGGGTGGTGGACTTCCCCGCCCCGGTGGGGCCGGTCACCAGGAAGAGGCCGCGGGCTCCCCGGAGCCTGTCCTGGACCGCGGTTTCGATGCCCAGCTCCATGATGGAGTGAGCAGGCGGAGGAATGAGGCGGACCGCGTACACGATCTCGCCCCGGGAGCGGAAGCCGTGGAAGCGGAGGCGGACCTCGGTGTTGGGGGCCGAGGTGGGAAGGGCCACGGCGAAGTCCACCGAGCGCGGGAGGTTCAGCTCCTCTAAGTAGTCTTTCGGGACGAACCCGTCCCGGTGGATGGCCTCCACAAACCCCTTGACCTCCTCCCGGGTGAACTCCGGGAGGGCCGCGGCTTCCAGGACACCCTCGGGGGTCCTGAGCCAGACCCTTCCGGCGCGGATGTACAGGTCCGAGGCCTGAACCTGGGCTATCGCCTTGGCGACAAACTGAATCAGCGGGTCGACCATCGCCAACATTCTACCGGGCTTGCCGGGAGGTGCCCCGAGAAGGGGCAGGAAAGAAGGGTAGGGGAGAAGGGATGGATTCCAGGGTCAGGGGGGCGTAGGTGCCGTCCAGGGAGTACCGGCGGAGGATCAGGGGTTCGGTGCGGACCCGGTACTCCAGGCGGAGAGGCCCACCGGGAAGCTCCAGGCTAACCCACCCCTCGCCCTGGAAGAAAAGGGGGTAGAGGCAGACCGCCTGGCGGGCCTCCTCGAGGCAGGTGATCTCCAGGGGGGAGAGGTCCAGGCTCAGGGTGCGGGTGCCGCCGGACCGGAAGAGGTTCCTGGGGGCTTCCTGCACCACGGAAGCCGCCCTGAGGGGCCAGGGATCCTCGGGCTCCCGGTAGGAGCCGTCCGGGAAGAGGAAGAGGACCCGGTAGGCGGGCTTCGGCGGCACCGGGGCCTGGGAGGGCAAGGGGTTCGCCGGTGCCTCCTGGGATGGGGAGGACTGGGACGCCGCCCGCTCCAGGCGCAGGACGGTGCCCACGGGGCGGACGGCGTAGCGCCCCGGGGCCACCTCTTCCAGAAGGGATCTGAGGGCTCCCAGGGGATCCTGGGTCCTGAGGTCCAGGGATACGGGCCTCAAAAGGTTCAGGTCCGTGACCGCGTACTCCAGGGTGTAGCCCGCCTGCCGGGCGAGGAAGAGGAGCGCCCCGCCCAGGGGCAGGCTGAGGGTTTGGGCCAGACCCGAGGGAACAAGGAGCGCGGTGAGGATACCCGATAGGAGAAGGGAGCGGCTCATCCTTTCAACAGGATACCGGGAGAGGGTGGGTATCCTGTTTTTGAGCCATGGCGTGGACGGAAACCCGGAAGGTGAGGGAGAAGGGGTTCTGCCGGTTGCGCCCGCCGGGAAGTCTCGCGACTAAAGGCTGGGGTTGAGGGGCCCGGCCACCTGGCGGAAGCGGGCCTCCGCCTCCCAGAGGAGGGAGGACGCCACGCGGGAAGGAAGCCCCAGGGTCTGGGCTATCTCCTCGGCACCGGCGTGCTTCCCGTCAAGAAGCCCGTGCCGAAGGGCGAGAATCAGGGCGTGAAGCCAGCCAATCCGCCGCAGGGCCGCGCGCACGGAGGCCTTCTCCCTGCTGGCTAGGGCGGCTTCCTCCGGGCCCGGGGAGCCGGTGACCGCCTGCCAGGAGAGAAGGTCCCCCTGCCGCACCTCCTCGGCCTCGTCCAGGGGGTGGTCCAGGGAGATCACGGAAACGCTGGCCCGCCCCTTCTCCTCCCGCTCGCGGGCCGCCTTGATCACCCACTTCCGCACCCAGTGGTAGGCGTAGGTGGAGAAGCGGTGGCCCAGGCTGGGGTCGTACCGGTCCACCGCCACCATGAGGCCGATGGTTCCGTAGCCCACCAGGTCGTTGAGGTGGAGCCCTGCCCGGGCAAGGAGTTTGGCTACGTGGACCACCAGCTTCAGGTTGCCCTCCACCATGCGCACAAAGGCTTCTTCGCCCTCCATGAGGTCCTGGAGGAGGAGAAGCTCCTGCCGAGTCTTGAAGCGCGGGGGATGGTAGCCGTTGGGGGGCGTCCTCCCCGTGACCCTGGCTCTGGCCCAGCGCCGCCACCAGCCCGCGGGGATGCCGGTGGCCTCCTCGAGGGCTTTGGCGCTCCGCTGTCCGCGCCGCACCTGCCAGGCCAGGCGGAGCTGTTCCTCCTCGGAGGGAACCTGGTTGACCCCTATGCCCTCGAGAAGCCAGAGGATGTTGGCTTCCGGGGCCGTGTCTGAGGGCAGGGGAGAGGGGAGGGGAAGAGGGAGTTGGGAGGCGTCCTCCTCCGGCGGCTCCGGCAGTGTGTTTTCATCCGCGAGGATGAGATCATAGAACCAGGAAACCTCGTTGCCACCGCTTAAAACGGGGGTTGTGTACACTGCCAACCTCCTTGGACGCTAGCATAGCACGGTCCAGGGGGGGCGGCAAGGGGGGGCGTTGCCATAGAAAAAGAGGGGGGCAAACCCCCCTCCCTTTGTGGTTTCTCGGGTCTAGCCGAAGTGGGGGAAGAAGATGAGGCGGACGTCCCGGGGAACCCGGATGGGAACTCCCTCGGCCACCAGGGCACCCCCCTCCCGGCGGATGGCAAAGACCTTGGCGGCGGGGGAGGCCTTGATGGGGATCGCCAGCTTGCCGTCGGAGGCCGGGGCCATGATCAGGTCCACATAGAAGCGAAGCTCGCCCTTGCTCCCCCTGGGAGCGGGGCGGATGCGGCACCCCACCTCCCGGGCCCAGCGGTAGGTGCGGGCGATGACCTCGGCCTCCTCCTGCTTGGAGATGGAGAACACGGGCGGAGAGCCGATCAAAAGCTCACCCACATCCCCCGGCTGGTGGGGCACGCCCACCAGGGAGAGAAGGATCTGCATGGAGCGCACCGCCTGGGCCTTCTCGCGGTAGGCGTCCGCTAGGTCCTGGAAGCCCAGAGACTTGAGTTCGGCCTCGAGGTCGGGGGCCTTGGGGCTCCCACCGAGGACGGCCCGGTAGTACTCCCGCGCCTTGGCCTCACCGATCCGGGCCCCAAGGGGATGGGAGCGGAAGGCATCCACGCCCTCCCCCTTTGCCACAAAGCGGGCGTAAACCTTGCCGTAAAGGGGAGACTCCGCATAGGGGAGGGCCTTGCGCTCCCTTTCCGGGGCAGGCCAGTCCTGCCAAAGCCAAACCCGATCCCAGACATGCCTGGCACCGGGAACCTCGCCCAGGAAGGCCTCGGAAGGCTCGTCCTGGGTTTCCGCAAGAATCAGGCTCCACCGTTCCATTTCAGTCAACATTGTACGGTCCTGGCAGGAGGGAAGGCTAAAAACCCCACCTTGGGGTACCGGACCCCCTCCCCCCAACCCCGGACAAACCGTCCGCCCGTTTCCTCAGTTTCCCCGGACAGACTGTCCGGGGGTTTTCGCGGTTTCCCGGGGGTTATTGGTAAGGATTTCGCGGTGCGGGGGACAGGTATCTTGGATACACGAAAATAGGGGAGAGGTCATGTATCCAGGTAGCGCCAAGAACCAACCCCCGGGGCTCACACCCCGGGGGCTTCAGGCTCCCGCTACCGGCTCTCCAGAGCCTCACGAACCCTGGACACCTCCAGCCCCACCACCCCCAGGCCCAGGAGGATGAGCCCGGCGGTGCCCGCCAGGAAAAGCTGGGCAAAACCCTCCCGCTTCACCGCCCCCAGGGCGGCGAGCCGGGTGGGGTGGTCCTGGGGCATGGCCCGGTAGACGGGGGTCAGGTACCGCTCGGGGGACACGAGACGGGGGAGGCCCAAAGCCCCCACCCCCAGAAGGAGGACCCCCATCACCATCAGGAAAATGCCGAAAGCGCGCACGTCTTCACCTCCCGCTGTAGGGGTCCAGCTCCCCGGTCAGGACCATGGGCACCCCCTTGCTCATCTGGAAGACCCCGGTGTCCGGGTTGTAGTGGGGGAAGTTGAACCCCTCGGGCATCAGCTCCTTCACAAACCCGCCGAAATCCTCGCACACCAGCCTCCCTTCCTCCATGCGGAGGCGGAAGGGGTTTCGGGGGTAGAGGCGCACCCAGCGCCGGTACAGGGGGTGGCCGCTGTCGTAGAAGGTGGCGTAGATGACCCACTTGACCTCCAGGGTGGAGCCGTCCTGGGGCGGGGCGACGGCGTAGGCCGGGCTCTGAACGGGAAAGCTGTAGGTTTCCAGAGCACCAATGGCCCCGGCGTACTCGGGCTGCCCGCCGTACCGGGTGCCGGAGATGTACTGGATGAGGGCGAACCCGGGCTCATGGGTGGCCCAGGGGAAGTACAGGGCCGGGGGATTCTCGGGGGCCACCACGGGCCAGTAGAAGGGGAGGTTGTAGTTGTTGGGAGGCCGGTAGGGCCATACCGCCCCCGGCTGGAGGCAGATGGGGTTCACCAGGGTCACCGGGCTGGTGGGGTTCCTGAGCCGGGGCACCCCGTCGTACACGGTGCCGTCCGGGCTGGTGGCCCGGGTCAGGATGAAGGGTAGAGCCTCCTCCGTGGGGACCGCCTCCCGGTTCAGGGTGGGGTCCAGGCGGAACTCCGCGGTCCCGTCCTCCCGGACGGTGTGGGTGTAGGAGAGCCAGTAGTGCACCCACTTCCCGTCTCGGGCCCGGCGCAGGTAGGCGTGGAAGAGGCCCTGGGGCTCCAGGAAGTGGAAGGGGGCTCCTCCCATGACGAAGTAGGTGCTCCGCGTCTGCTGGAGAGGGATCAGGGCATCCCCGATCCGGAAGATGTAAAGGCCCAGCTCCCCCCGCACCTCCCACTCCAGGGTTCCGCGGTCCAGCACCCTCAGGGTGAGGCTCTGGATCCCCGTGGGGTCCGTGTTGACCGCACTGCCCGTGCCGGGAGTGGTGTTGCAGGAAGCGGCCAGGAGAAGGATGGAAAGGCCGAGGGTGGGCAGGAGGTAGACCTTCTTCATCCTTCTCCCAGTATAGCGGGGCAGGGGAGAGCTTCAGGCGTCGGTACGGATCGCCGAACCCCAAAACTCCAACCGGATGGCTCGCGCTATGGGCAGTCCCCGCCCACACACACCCCGTTCCGGGTGATCCAGTCCCGCTGGGTTCCGTCTTGGTCGTATGTGGTCCAATGAATGAACCCGTCGGTGCTGCTGATCCAGTTCTGCATCTGGTCGCCTGAAACCTCGCCGGGCCTATAGGCCACACCGTTGTAGTAGATCGTGGTTTCCCCGGTCCTGAAGTCCGTCATGATGCGGAGTTCGTTCTGGTTGGGCGGCTCCTGCGGCGGGTTGTAGGTGTAGTACACGGTCACGGTCGTGGTCCTATAAGACCAAACCTGTGCGGTCGTCGTGACCTGCTGTCCCGCGGTCCCTCCCTGGTGGACCATGCTCATGCCTTCTCGGTACGTCAGGAGGAACACGGTCCAGTCGCCTCCCGCGTTGGCCCAGACCCCGGCCACGCCCGGGCAGAAGGGGCTGGTGGTGGTGCCCACCTGGTTCACTTGAAGGCTCGTGGGGATGCCCAGGCGCACGCAGTCCGCCCGCACGGGATCGGGGGGCGGGAGCTCCGCGTAGCCGTAAGGGTCGGAGCCGGAAGTGGTCCCCATGAGGCCGTCCCCCACATAGCCCAGGACACCGGAGAAGGGGAGGAACAGGGAACCGTCCCCGCTTCCACCCGTAATCTGTCCCCGGACGAACCCAAGAGCGGCCAGAGCCGCCAGGGCCGCCACCCAAATCCGCTTCCTCACTCCATCCCTCATACCCATCACCTCTGCATTCCCGTGTCCACGGGGGGATCGCTCCCCCCGTTGGCCTGCACGTCCACGGTCACGTTCCCGCCCACCAGACGGTAGTCCACGCCGACGGTGGTGGTCTGGCGGGAGGAGATCTTGAAGGACACCTGCCTGCTGGAAGTCACCTCGTAGAGGCTGTAATCGTCCACCCAGGTGTCGCTGAAGCTCAGGGTGTAGGAGCCGGGAAGAAGGCTCACCGTGTTGGCCCCGGGCACCAGGGTCAGGGTCTGGCTCTCCCGCCCGCTCAGGGAGGCCTGGGCACTGTACCCCTGGGGCAGGCCCTGGACGTTCACCTGGAGGGTTCCCGGCACTTCCGTGTACCCCACCCGGACGGTGATGGGGGCGAAGGTGCTGGCCCTGCCCGTCCACAGGGCGGGGCTCGGGGCCCAGATGGCCGTGACCCCTGGCTCGGGGTTCCTGACCACCTCCCTGGCCTCGAGGCGGATGTTCCCTGCGGGCACGTCCTGGAAGGTGCGGGTGGCGGTGAAGTTCACCGTGTAGCTGTTGCCGGAGAGGGTGAGGTCCCCGCCCCCCGGGGCGTTGGGGTCCACCACCACGGTGACGGTGGCGAGGCCGGAGTTCTGGGAAGCCTGCCCGCAGGCCCGGATCTCCCTGACCCGCACCCAGCCGCTACCCACGGGTATGCGGGCCGTGAGGGTGCGGTTCTCCTGCGCCCCGCCCGTGGCGGTGAGGCCGAGGGCGGCCAGGGTGAACCCGTCCGGTGTCCCCATGCCCGAGTACTGGCTCGAAACCTGTTCGTTGCCGAAGCGGTCGCGGTAGACGAAGCTCACCCCGAAGCCCCGCGGGGTGGCAACCCTTCCCAGGGCCTGGCCGTTTCTGTAGAGGTCCAGACCCCCGGAAGCCACCTGGAGCACGTAGACCTCGGCGGGATAGGCCAGGGTGCCCGGGGTCCAGGGAAGGGTGATCCCGCCCTGGCATCCCGTCACCTGAACCTGCCACCGCCCCGCGGATACCTGGGAAACGGAGAGCACGGTGAGGAGCATTCCCTGGCCGCCCCCGTTCAGGAGGAAGACCTGGGAACCGGGGGAGAAAGGAGCGGCATCCGCCAGGACGGTGAAGCGGTCGCTGACGAAGCGATCCGGTACCACGTAGCCCTGGTGGCCGGTAGCCACGAGGGCCGCTTGTGTGGCGCTGGCCCCGGGCAGAACCGCCAAAACCGACTTACCGGTAAGCTCCTGATCAAGGCCTGTCACCGCCTTGTAGGCCCGCTCCTGAGCCTGGGCCAAACGGCGCTCCTGGGCGCTCGTCTGGGTGGTGCGGTTCAGGAGGAGCACCCCAGTCCCAGCCACTGCGCCGAACAGCGCCAGGGCAATAAGGACTTCCACCAGGGCTCAGTACACGTCAAAACGTGGGACCACCCCTTTAGGATGGACCTGCGCCCACGTGGATGGGCAGGTACCCATAGGAGGTGGTCCCCATGG
>FWWL01005772.1_pt1 | contig 18788 bp, 18 predicted proteins | sample 2228331 | NCBI WGS metagenome assembly FWWL01 (sample SAMEA103939775, study PRJEB20133) | metagenome
GCCAGCGCGGCGAGCGCGCGGTCGGAGCGGACGCACTCCTCCAGCAGCCGCGCGACCAGGCCGCGGTCCGCGGGCAGGGGTGCCTCGACCTGCAGGTCGCCGCGGGGCGCGGTGTCGCGGGAGGTGCCGGTGGGACCGGCGGGTGAGGTGGCGCTCATGCTCGCTCTTCGTCGTGGCCGTCGGTGGACGGTCGTCCCATGATGCCCGGTCCGACGAGGGCGGCGTGGGAGGTTGGCCGCATGCGTGAGATCAGGCCGGGAGACGGTGGTCACCTCGTCGTCGTCGGCGGGCACCTGCAGTCCCACGTGGACCTCGAGGACCCGCGGCGCCTGGTCTTCGACTACGTCCGCCGCCTCGGCGACCTGGTCGACGTCCTCGCCCCCGACGGGGAGCCGCTGCGCGTCGTCCACGTCGGCGGTGCCGGCATGACCCTGGCCCGCTACGTCGCCGCCACGCGCCCACGCTCCTCCCAGGTGGTGCTGGAGCCCGACGAGGAGCTCACCGAGCTGGTGCGCCGCGAGCTGCCGCTGCCCCCGCGCAGCGGCATCAAGGTGCGCCCCGTCGACGGCCGCACCGGGCTGCGCGCCCTGCCCGATGGCCGCGCGGACCTCCTCGTCCTCGACGCGTACGACGCCGGGCGGGTGCCGCCGGAGCTGGTGAGCGCCCCGGCGCTGACCGAGGTGGCGCGGGTGCTGGGCCCGTCCGGCTCGGCGCTGCTCAACATCGCCGACCAGGCCCCGTTCCCGCTGGTGCGGACCGTCGTGGCCGGGTTGCGACCGGTGCTGCCCCACGTGGCGGCGGGGATGGAGCCGGCCACCAGGCGGGCCCGACGCCCCGGCAACGTCCTGCTGCTGGCCGGTCGGCAGCCGCTGCCGGTGGAGGCCTGGCGGAGCCGCTCGAGCACCGGCGTGGCGCCGTACCGGGTGCTGGACGGGGAGGGCGTCTCGGCGTCCTTCGGCGGGGGGACTCCCGCGCGGGACCCGGACACGGCATGCTGAGCGGCGTGAAGACGACGAACCGACGCCTGACCCGACCCGCTGCCCTCCTCGGAGCCGGCCTGCTCACCGCTTCCCTGGCGCTCACCGGCTGCAGCGGTGGCGGCGACACCGAGGCCTACTGCGACACCCTGTCCGACGCCAAGGAGGACATCGACGCGCTCGAGGCGGGCGACCCCGGTGCGTTCAGCACCGCGTTCGAGGCCTTCGAGACGCTCTCCGACGAGGCGCCCGAGGACGTCGCCGACGAGTGGGCGACCATGAACGAGGGCGTCCAGCAGATCGAGGACGCCTTCGCCGACGCCGGTCTGGAGCTCAACGAGCTCGGCGACGTCATGAGCGGGGAGATCCCCGAGGGCGTGGACATGGAGAAGCTCCAGGAGCTCGGCACCACGCTCGAGGGGCTCGACAGCCCGGAGTTCAACGAGGCCTCCGACGCCATCTCCGAGCACGCCGAGCAGGAGTGCGACATCACGCTGGGTGAGTAGCCCGGCCGCGGGGGCGGTGGGCGGCGCTCCACCGCCCCCTAGACTGGCGGGCGTCGGCCACGGGCCGGCGCCCGCACCCCCGACCGCAAAGGACCCTGAGCTCCGCTGATGGACGGCTCCCAAAGTCGCCCGCTCTCCCCGCCCCCCGCCCCTCGACCAGCCCATCGCGGCGCTGAGGCGGCACCGGCGAGGGGAGAGCGATCATGACCCCCCTCCTGCTCCTGCTGGTCGCGCTGCTCCTCGTGGTGGCGTGCGGCATCTTCGTGGCCGCGGAGTTCTCGCTCGTGGCGGTCGACCGCAACAAGGTCGACCAGCTCGTCGCCGAGGGCGACCCGGGTGCCATCGGCGTCCAGCGGGCCCTGCGCTCGCTGTCGACCCAGCTCTCCGGCGCCCAGGTCGGCATCACCGTGACCAACCTCGGCATCGGCTTCCTCGCCGAGCCGGCGATCTCCCAGCTGCTGCGCGACCCCCTGACCGCGGCGGGCCTGCCCGACGGCGCGGTCGCGCCGGTCGGCCTGGCGCTGGCCCTGGTGCTGAGCACGATCCTGACCATGCTCTTCGGCGAGCTGGTCCCGAAGAACTTCGCCATCGCCCTGCCGCTGGCCACCGCCCGCGCCACGCAGCGCCCGATGCGGCTGTTCACCTCGGTCAACACCTACCCGATCCGCTTCCTCAACGGCTCCGCCAACAAGATCGTGCGCCGCCTCGGGATCGAGCCGCAGGAGGAGCTGCGCTCGGCGCGCAGCTCCGCCGAGCTCGCCTCGCTCATCGCGCGCTCCGCCGACGAGGGCACGCTCGACGCCGACACCGCCGAGCTGATGGAGCGCTCGGTGGAGTTCGGGACCCGCACCGCCGGCGAGATCATGACCCCCCGCGTGCGCACGCTCTCCCTCGAGCTCAACGACCGCGCCCACGCGGTGATCGACCTGACCCGCTCCAGCGGCCACTCGCGCTTCCCGGTGCTCGACGAGGAGGACAACGTCGCTGGCACCGTGCACGTCAAGCACGCCGTGGCGCTGCCGCTGCACGAGCGCGCCACCACCAAGGTCAAGCACCTCATGGTCAAGCCGATCGTGGTACCGGACTCCCTGCGCCTGGACCCGCTGCTGCAGCTGCTGCGCGAGGACGGCTTCCAGATGGCCGTCGTGCTGGACGAGTACGGCGGGCACGCCGGCATCGTGACCCTCGAGGACGTCATCGAGGAGATCGTCGGCGACATCGCCGACGAGCACGACCGGCTCGGCTCCCGCGGCCGCCAGCGCCGTGACGGCAGCTGGATCCTGTCGGGCATGCTGCGCCCCGACGAGGTCGAGGACCTCACCGGGATCGAGCTGCCCGAGGACGAGGCCTACGACACCGTCGGCGGTCTGGTGATGCGGACGCTCGGCAAGGTCCCCGACAGCGGCGACGTCGCCGAGGTCCCGGTGCCGGACCGCAGCGACCCCGAGGAGCACCGCGAGCAGCTGGCCTCCCTCACCGTCGAGCACATGGACGGCCTGCGCGTCGACCGGGTCTCGCTGCGCCTGCTCGGCCCGACCCCGACGACGGGAGGTGGCCGCGATGAGTGACGTCACCGCCCTGGTCATCGCCGTCCTGCTGCTGGCGGCCAACGCCTTCTTCGTGGGCGCGGAGTTCGCGCTCGTCTCGGCCCGGCGCTCGCAGATCGAGCCGCTGGCGCAGTCGGGCTCGCGGATCGCCCGCACCACCCTGACCGCCATGGAGAACGTCTCCCTCATGATGGCCGGCGCCCAGCTGGGCATCACCATCTGCTCGGTCGGCCTCGGTGCCGTCGGCGAGCCCGCCGTCGCGCACCTGCTCGAGCCGCTCTTCGAGCGCGCCGGGGTCAGCGAGTCGCTGCTGCACCCCGTCGCCTTCGTGGTGGCGCTGACCATCGTGGTCTTCCTGCACGTCGTGCTGGGGGAGATGGTGCCCAAGAACATCGCCATCGCCGGCCCCGACCGGGCCGCGCTCGTGCTCGGTCCGCCGCTGCTGGCGGTCGTCACGGTCCTGCGCCCGCTCATCGTCGCCCTCAACGCGATCGCCAACCGCACGCTGCGGCTGCTGGGCGTGGAGCCCCGCGACGAGCTGTCGTCGGCGTACACGCGAGAAGAGGTGGCGGCGCTGGTCGAGGAGTCCCGCGGCGAGGGCCTGCTGCAGGACGACGAGTACGACCGGCTGGCCGGTGCCCTGGGGTTCACCGAGAAGACCGTGGAGTCGGTGCTGCTGGAGCAGGGCTCGCTCACCACCGTCACCCGCGGCTCCAGCGCCGCCGACGTCGAGGCACTGTGCGCGGCCACGGGCTACAGCCGCTTCCCGGTGGCCTCCGACACCGGTGAGCTGGTCGGATACCTCCACATCAAGGACGTGCTGGAGCCCGACGAGGAGCGACGGCTGCGCCCGGTCGAGGACAAGTGGGTGCGGCCCTTCGCGCCCGTCTCGCCCGGCGACCTCCTGCACGACGTGCTCGAGCAGCTGCAGCGCCGCGGTGCCCACATGGCCCGGGTCGTGCGGGCCGACGGCGTGACCGTCGGGCTGGCCACGCTCGAGGACGTGATCGAGGAGCTGGTCGGCGAGATCCGCGACGCCGCGCACCAGGACGAGCCGTCCGAGCTGCCCGGGCCTGCCGTGCGGTCCACGTCGGGTCCCATGGCCTAGGGTCCGGGTCGTGAAGGAGAGCGCGGCGCAGGTGGACGCCGGGGTGTGGACCCTGCCCAACCTGCTCAGTGCCGTCCGGCTCGCGCTCGTCCCGGTCTTCCTGTGGCTGGTGCTCGGCCCCGAGGCCGACGGGTGGGCCCTGGGGCTGCTCGTCGTCTCCGGGATCACCGACTGGCTCGACGGCTGGCTGGCCCGCCGCTGGGGGCAGACCTCGGTGCTGGGTCAGGTGCTCGACCCCGTCGCCGACCGGCTCTACATCCTGGCCGTGGTCGTCGGGCTCGCCCTGCGCGAGGTCATCCCGTGGTGGCTCGCGGTCTCGCTGCCGCTGCGCGACGCCCTCATGTGGCTGCTCGTGCCGCTGCTGCGCACCCGCGGCTACAGCGCGCTGCCGGTCCACTTCCTCGGCAAGGCCGCCACCTTCAACCTGCTCTACGCCTTCCCGCTGCTGCTGCTCGGCGACGGCGAGGGCGTGGTCGCCGACCTCGCGCAGGTCTTCGGCTGGGCCTTCGCCATCTGGGGCGTCGGCCTCTACTGGTGGGCCGGGGTCCTCTACGCCTGGCAGGTCCGCAAGCTGCTCCTGACCACGCCGCGCCGCGCGCGCCAGTCCGGTACGGCGGCCTGAGCCGTGCCCGGAACCGACCGGCCCCCCGCAGGGCCTGCGGCCCGCGAGCAGCGCGCGACCAGCGCCGTCCTGGACGCGCGCAGCCGCGCCGTCACCCCGCTGCTGGACCTGCTGACCCAGCAGTCCATGGACGAGGACTACGTCCACGTGGCCCGACGCCGGGCCGCCTCGGGGGAGCAGCCCCGGAGCAGTGGACGCCCGAGGCGCACCGCCGCCGTCGTCGTGGGTGTCTTCGGGGTGCTTGTCGCCACCGCCGCGGTGCAGACCGCGCAGGGCGCCGACGAGGCACAGTCGAGCCGGGTCGTGCTGGTCGAGCGGGTCGTCGAGCGCCGCGACACCGTCACCGCCCTGCAGGACCGGATCCAGGAGCTGCGCGGCGAGGTCGAGGACGGGGAGCAGCTGCTGGGCACGGTCACCGGCAACCGGCTCACCGCTGAGGGCCGGCTGCGCCGACTCCAGGTCCGCACCGGCTTCATCGGCGTGCGCGGGGAAGGGGCGCGGGTGACGATCACCGACGCCCCGGCGGGCGGGGAGCTGATCCGCGACACCGACCTGCAGCTGCTGGTCAACGGGCTGTGGGAGGCCGGCGCCGAGGCGATCAGCATCAACGGCCAGCGGCTCACCGTCCGCACCGCGATCAAGAACTCCGATCTGGTCGTCAACGTCAACAGCAAGCCGCTGCGGTCCCCCTACGTGCTCTCGGTGATCGGCAATCGGCGTACCCTCCAGGCAGACCTGCTGGCCAGCCCGAGCGGCCTGGCGGTCGCAGACCTGGTCACCCGCTTCGGGTTCGGCTTCGAGATGGTCCCCGTCGAGGAGCTGGTCCTGCCGGCGGCCGCGCCCCGGACCCTGCTGCACGCCGAGCTGCTCGTGGAGCCCGACCCCCGAGAACCCGAGGGAGACACCCCGTGATCGCCGCACTGGGCCTGCTCGTCGGGATCGTCCTGGGGCTGGTGCTCCAGCCCGACGTCCCGCTCTCGCTCGAGCCCTACCTGCCGATCGCCGTGGTCGCCGCGCTCGACGCGGTCTTCGGCGGCCTGCGTGCCTACCTCGACGGCATCTTCGACGACAAGGTCTTCGTCGTCTCCTTCGTCTCCAACGTCGTCATCGCCGCGTCGATCGTCTGGCTGGGCGACCAGCTCGGCGTCGGCGGCCAGCTCTCGACCGGGGTCATCGTCGTGCTGGGCATCCGCATCTTCTCCAACGTCGCCGCGATCCGACGGCACCTGTTCCATGCCTGAGCCGACGACGCCCGCTCCGCGCGAGGAGCCGGCAGGGGAGATCGGGAGGGAGCCGGTGGAGGAGACCGGCCGGGCCCGGCTGCGCCGGGCGCTCGTGCGTCCCTCGCGCAGCCAGGTCGTCGTGGCGGTGCTGCTCGCGGTGGTGGCCTTCGCCGCGATCGTGCAGGTCCAGACCGTCGAGGACGACGACACCTACGCCGGCTACCGCGAGCAGGACCTGGTCAACGTCCTGTCCGGCCTGGCCGGTGCCTCGCGGCGTGCCCGCGCCGAGATCACCCGCCTGGAGACGGCGCGAGACGAGCTGGTCTCCGACACCGACGCCGAGCGGGTCGCGCTGGAGCAGGCGACCAGCGAGGCCGACAGCCTGAGCATCCTGGCCGGCCTGGTCCCCGTGACCGGGCCGGGCATCCGGATCACCATCACCGAGGTCACCGGCCGGGTCCGCGCGGACACCATGCTCAACATGGTCCAGGGGCTGCGGATCGCCTCGGCCGAGGCGATGCAGCTCAACGGCACGATCCGGGTGGTGGCGCAGACCTCCTTCACCGACGCCGAGGGCGGGCTCGTGGTCGACGGCCAGCAGCTGGCCCCGCCGTACGTCGTGGACGTGATCGGCGAACCCGCCACGCTGGCCGGTGCGATGTCGATCCTCGAGGGCCCGCGCGTGGACCTGCAGGACGACGGTGCCGAGGTCGAGGTGGTCACCCTCTCCTCGCTCGACATCGAGTCGGTGCGCGAACCCGTGGAGCCCGAGTTCGCCCAGCCCGCCGACCCGCAGTAGCCCCGCCGCAGCAGCCCTTCCGACCCGTCAGCATCCCGACCTGAGGAGACACCTTGTACCCCGACGACCTGCAGTACACCGCGGAGCACGAGTGGGTCCGCACCCCGGGCGAGCACGACGGCGCCGTGCGCATCGGCATCACCCACTACGCCCAGGACGCCTTGGGCGACATCGTCTACGTCTCGCTGCCCGAGGTGGGGGAGAGCGTGACGGCCGGCAGCACCTGCGGCGAGCTGGAGTCGACCAAGTCGGTCTCCGACGTCTACGCGCCCGTCACCGGTGAGGTCGTGGCCCGCAACGAGGCGCTCGACGCCACCCCCGAGCTGGTCAACAACGACCCGTACGGCGGCGGCTGGCTCTTCGAGGTCGTCCCCGCCGCCGAGGTCGGCGAGGGGCTCATGGACGCCGCGGCCTACGAGGCCTCGCTCGAGGGCTGAGCCCGTCCGCCGCCTGGCTGCCCGGCCGGGTGGCTTGCCCGGTCCGGGGTTGCCCGACCCCCCACGACTGGTAGGTTCGGCGGAACCCTCACTCTCCACCCAGCGGTGAGGGTTCCGCGACCGGATCGTCCAGCGCAGCACGAGGAGACCCCGATGCCGTTCTGCACCGCCTGTGGCCGGCAGAACCCCGACGACGCCCGCTTCTGCTCCCAGTGCGGGACGAAGCTGGTCACCGCCGACCCCGCTCCCGAGGCCTCGCAGGGCGAGACCACCGCGACGATCTCGATCGCGACCGGCGACCCGCGGGTGGAGACCTCCGACCGGCAGCTCAACCCGGTCGACGCCGCCGCCGTGGACGCGCTCCCGGTGGGCCACGCGCTCCTGGTCGTGCAGCGCGGGCCCGGCTCGGGCAACCGCTTCCTGCTCGACACCGACAAGGTCACCGCGGGGCGCCACCCCGACAGCGAGATCTTCCTCGACGACGTGACCGTCTCGCGTCGGCACGCGGTCTTCGACCGCGCCGGCTCGACCTTCACCGTCTCCGACGTGGGCAGCCTCAACGGCACCTACGTCAACCGCGACCGGATCGACACCGTGCAGCTCAAGGACGGCGACGAGGTGCAGGTCGGCAAGTACCGTCTCGTCTTCTTCGCCGGCCACGAGGTCCAGGGCTGAGCGTGACCGGCTCGACCGCCCCGCTCGGGTCGAGCACCGCCCGGATGAACATCGGGCAGGTGCTCGAGCAGCTGCGCCCCGACTTCCCGGGCGTCACCATCCCCAAGATCCGCTTCCTGGAGGACAAGGGGCTCATCAAGCCCGAGCGCACGCCCGCCGGGTACCGGAAGTTCTCCGACGCCGACGTGGCCCGGCTGCGGTACGTGCTGCGGATGCAGCGTGACCACTACCTTCCGCTGAAGGTGATCGGCGAGCACCTCGACGCCATCGACCGCGGGCTGGAGCCACCCCCGATCGAGCCGGTCGTGCCGACCGTGCCCACCGTGGCGCTGGCCGCCGACGGCACCCCCAGCCCGGAGTCCTTCCGCCGCACCGACGACCTGCGGCTCAGCCGCAAGGAGCTGCTCAAGGTCGCCGAGGTCAGCGAGGAGCTGCTGGAGCAGCTCGAGCAGTTCGGCCTCGTCGGCCCGCGCCCCGGCACCGGCCACTACGACACCGACGCCCTCGTGGTCGTGCGCACCGCGCGCGAGCTCGCCGACTACGGCATCGAGCCGCGCCACCTGCGCGCCTACAAGTCCGCCGCCGACCGCGAGGTCGGCCTGGTCCAGCAGGCCGTCGCGCCGCTCCAGCGCAGCCGCGACGCCGCGGCCAGCGCCCGGGTCGCGGAGGCCGCCTCGGAGATCGCCGCACTGTCCGTGCGACTGCACGCGACGCTGGTCAAGTCCGGCCTGACGCGCTGAGCCGCGTCCCTCCTGCACCTCGGGTGCGGGCGCGTAGGGTGGTGCCATGCGCGAGGTGGACGTCATGGGAGTCAGGGTCGAGATGCCCTCGAACCAGCCGATCGTGCTCCTGCGCGAGGTGGCCGGTGACCGGTACCTCCCCATCTGGATCGGCGCGGTCGAGGCCACGGCGATCGCCTTCGCCCAGCAGGGCGTGACCCCGCCGCGGCCGCTGACCCACGACCTGCTCAAGGACGTGCTCGAGGCCACCGGAAATACCCTCGACGAGGTCCGGATCACCGACGTCCGTGACGGGATCTTCTTCGCCACCCTGGTCTTCGCCTCGGGCACCGAGGTCTCCGCCCGGCCCTCCGACTCCATCGCCCTGGCCCTGCGCACCGGCTCGCGGATCGTGTGCGCCGACGAGGTCCTCGACGAGGCCGGCCTCGCCGTCCCTGCCGAGCAGGAGGACGAGGTCGAGAAGTTCCGCGAGTTCCTCGACCACGTCACCCCCGAGGACTTCGAGGCCCCCTCCGACTGACCCGAGTGGGGCCGAGCGGGCAGGACTTCCGGTGCATGCCGACGAAGGACGTGCCCGCTCGGCGAGAAAGTCTCAGGCTCAGGTCGAGGGTTCGACACGCCGCAGAGTTCTTTGACCGGGGCAGTCCGGCGGCCTACGGTGAACTGTCTCTGTTGTAACTCCACCGTCGTGGTTCACCTGGCCGGCACCAGCCGCTGGTCACCGCGGCACCTTCCCCCGGAGCTACGCACAACGGAGTAACCCCGGAGGATGCGTGTGAACGAGCACGAGCAGAGCGACACCGTCGACGCAGTGCGTACGGCGGAGGCGGTCGAGGCCGCTGACGAGCAGGGACTGCTCTTCACCGACGACGTGTCGCCGCTGCCGAGCGACCTCGGCTACCGCGGTCCCACGGCGTGCAACGCCGCGGGCATCACCTACCGCCAGCTCGACTACTGGGCCCGCACCGGCCTGGTCGAGCCGACCGTGCGGGGCGCGAAGGGCTCGGGCTCGCAGCGGCTCTACTCCTTCCGCGACATCCTCATCCTCAAGGTCGTCAAGCGACTGCTGGACGCCGGCATCTCGCTGCAGCAGATCCGCACCGCCGTCTCCCACCTGCGCGAGCGGGGCACCGACGACCTGACCCGCGTCACGCTGATGAGCGACGGCGCCTCGGTCTACGAGTGCACCTCCAACGACGAGGTCATCGACCTGCTCCAGGGCGGGCAGGGTGTCTTCGGCATCGCGATCGGCGGTGTCTGGCGCGAGATCGAGGGCACCCTCGCCGAGCTGCCCTCCGAGCGCACCGCCGAGGACGCCGACGCGACGCCGAGCGCCAACGACGAGCTCGCCGCCCGCCGCGCGGCCCGCTCCGCCGGCTGACCGGCCCCCCCCCGCACCACACCTCCAGCGATCCCGTGCCGCCCCGGCGGCACGGGATCGCTGCGTCCCGCTGGTAGATTCAGCCGCGCTGACCATCCCACGCGGGAGAGTCCTCCTGCTCCTCACCGGGCAGGAGGCGCCGAAGGGGCAATTCCTCCCCGGAACCTCTCAGGCACCCGGACTGCGTGGGACAGGCGACTCTGGAGCGCGTGCGTGACAGAGGGGGAGGGAACCCGGACGTCCACTCCCAGGAGCCCTTCACCATGAGCGCAGCTTTCGCCGACCGCCACATCGGTCCCCGCCCCGCGGAGGTCTCGGCCATGCTCGCGGCCGTCGGCTTCGACTCCCTCGAGGCGCTGATGAGTGCCGCGGTTCCCGGGGGCATCCGCTCCGCGGCCGCGCTCTCGCTGCCCGAGGCCGCGACCGAGACGCAGGTCGCCCGCGAGCTGCGCGAGCTCGCCGCCCGCAACCGCCCCGCCGAGCCGATGATCGGCCTGGGCTACCACGGCACCACCACGCCGCCGGTCATCCGCCGCAACGTGCTCGAGGACCCGGCGTGGTACACCGCCTACACGCCGTACCAGCCGGAGATCTCGCAGGGCCGGCTCGAGGCGCTCATCACCTTCCAGACCGTCATCGGCGACCTCACCGGCCTGCCGACCGCCAACGCCTCGCTGCTGGACGAGGGCACCGCGGCCGCGGAGGCGATGACGCTGGTGCGCCGGGCCAACCGCAGGACCAGCGGCCCGTTCGTGGTGGACGCCGACGCCCTGCCGCAGACCATCGAGGTCGTGCGCACCCGCGCCGAGGCCATGGGCATCGAGGTCGTCGTCGCCGACGTCTCCGCCGGCCTGCCCGAGGGGTTGGAGGCGGTGTCCGGCGTGCTGGTGCAGTACCCCGGTGCCTCCGGCGAGGTCCGCGACCCGCGGCCGGCGATCGAGGCCGCGCACGCCGCCGGTGGCCTGGCCGTCGTGGCCGCTGACCTGCTCGCGCTCACCGTGTTGGAGTCGCCCGGCACGCTCGGCGCCGACGTCGTCGTCGGGTCCTCGCAGCGCTTCGGCGTCCCGCTCTTCCACGGTGGCCCGCACGCCGGCTTCATGTCGGTGGCCGAGGGCCTGGAGCGCCACCTTCCGGGTCGCCTGGTCGGCGTCTCGGTCGACGCCGAGGGGCGTCCGGCGTACCGACTGGCCCTGCAGACCCGCGAGCAGCACATCCGCCGCGACAAGGCGACCTCCAACATCTGCACCGCACAGGTGCTGCTCGCCGTCGTCGCCGGGATGTACGCCGTCCACCACGGTCCCGAGGGGCTCCGGGCGATCGCGCAGCAGACCCACGGGCTCGCGGCGCGCGCGGCCGCCGCGCTGCGTGCGGCCGGCATCGAGGTGCCGACCGGTGCCTTCTTCGACACCATCCGGGTCTCGGTGCCGGGTCGGGCCGATGCCGTGGTGGCTGCGGCTCGCGAGCAGGGGCTGCAGGTGCTGCGGGTCGACGCGGACACCGTGGGGCTGTCCTTCTCGGAGGTGAGCACCGAGGAGACGCTGACCGGGGTGCTCGCCGCCTTCGGCGCCACGGCCGCTGCCCCGGCTCCGAGTGACGTGGACGAGGCGCTGCCGGCCGCGCTGGCGCGCACCACCGACTTCCTCACCCACGAGACCTTCCACGCCTACCGCTCCGAGACCCAGATGCTGCGCTACCTGCGCCGTCTCTCGGGTCGCGACTACGCGCTGGACCGCGGCATGATCCCGCTCGGCTCGTGCACGATGAAGCTCAACGCGACGGTCGAGATGGAGCCGGTGAGCCTGCCGGGCTTCGCCGACCTGCACCCGTTCGTGCCGGCCGAGGACGCCGAGGGCTACCACGAGCTGGTCTCGACCCTGGAGGGCTGGCTGGCCGAGGTCACCGGCTACGACCGGGTCTCCATCCAGCCCAACGCCGGCTCCCAGGGCGAGCTCGCCGGGCTCCTGGCGATCCGGGGCTACCACCTCGGCAACGGCGACACCCAGCGCGACGTGTGCCTGATCCCCGGGTCCGCGCACGGCACGAACGCCGCCTCGGCCGTCATGGCCGGCATGCGCGTGGTCGTCGTGAAGTCCGCCGAGGACGGCTCGGTCGACCTCGACGACCTGCGGGCGCGCTGCGAGGAGCACGCGGACACGCTGGCCGCGATCATGGTGACCTACCCCTCGACCCACGGCGCCTACGAGGAGGGGATCGTCGAGCTGTGCAAGGTGGTCCACGACCACGGGGGGCAGGTGTACGTGGACGGCGCCAACCTCAACGCCCTCGTCGGCTGGGCGCGCCCCGGCGAGTTCGGCGGGGACGTCTCCCACCTCAACCTGCACAAGACCTTCTGCATCCCCCACGGCGGCGGTGGCCCGGGGGTCGGTCCGGTCGCGGTGCGCGAGCACCTGGCGGCGTACCTCCCCTCGCACGGGATGCACCCGGACCCGGCTCGGCGTGAGGGCATCGGCCCGATCTCCGCGGCGCCGTACGGCTCGGCCGGCATCCTGCCGATCTCCTGGGCCTACGTCCGGCTGATGGGGGCCGAGGGGCTCATCCGCGCCACCGCGACCGCGGTGCTGGCGGCCAACTACGTCGCGGCCCGACTGGGCGAGCACTTCCCGGTGCTCTACCGCGGGCACAACGGCCTGGTGGCTCACGAGTGCATCCTCGACGTCCGCGAGATCACCAAGGCCACGGGCGTCACCGTCGACGACGTGGCCAAGCGGCTGGTCGACTACGGCTTCCACGCCCCGACCATGTCCTTCCCGGTGGCGGGCACGCTCATGGTCGAGCCGACCGAGTCCGAGGACCTCGCCGAGATCGACCGGTTCTGCGAGGCGATGATCGCCATCAAGGGCGAGATCGACCGCGTGGCGGCGGGGGAGTGGACCCCGGAGGACTCCCCGCTGCGGCGCGCCCCGCACACCTCCCGGGCCCTGGTCGGGGAGTGGGACCGGCCCTACTCCCGCGAGCTCGGCGCCTTCCCGACCGGCATCGACCCCGACAAGTACTGGCCGCCGGTCGCCCGCATCGACCAGGCCTACGGCGACCGCAACCTGCAGTGCTCGTGCCCGCCCCTGGAGGCGTTCGCGGAGTAGGTCACGACGAGCAACGGCAGACGGGCCCGCCCCCACGATCGTGGGGACGGGCCCGTCCTCTGTGGTGCCGCTGCTCGGGAGGTCAGACGATCGGCGTCGTGGTGACCGTGAGGTCGTAGCGGAACGCGTTGTCGCAGTCGAGGTCGGCGTTGCGCTTCCTCCAGGTGAGGACCAGATCGGCGTCCAGCGGCTTGTGGATGCCGTCGACGACGATGTGCTGGCCGGCGTCCTCGCGCTCCTCGTGGACCTCGACGGGCTCGCCGTCGCGGGTGACCCGGCCGGCAAGGACGACGAGCTTGCCGTCCATCCGGCCCTCCTGCTGGATCTCGCCCCGGCGGACCATCCGGCCCTCGGGGTGGGTGATCCAGAAGGACTCCCGGTCCTCGGCGCCGACGGCGACGACGAGCTCGTTGCCGAAGGTCCGGTTCTCGTAGACCGAGACGAGGACCGGCTGGTCCTTCCAGGAGCCGGTGCACTCGAGGAGCACGCCCTTCTCCTGGGTGGTGGTCGTCTCCGCGCCCCCGGGCTCGTCGGCGGTCTGTGCGTGGGTGGCGGTGGCGGTGGCCATCGTCAGGGCGCCTGCGATCGCGAGGGTGGCGAGGGCGTGGCGGGTGGGGCGTCGCATGGTGGGGTCTCTCTCCGGTCTGCTGCAGCCTCCTGGTCGAGGCTGTCGGAGGGAGTACGCCGGGCAGCGGACCCCGGTTGCCTCGAGTGCGCCACGGTCTGGACCACCGCGGGCGGCCCCCGGTGGTCCCGATGGACGATGATCGGGACGTGAGCAGCGACCACCACGAGATCGAGCGCACCTTCGCCCCGGACCCCCGCACGACGATGCCGCGCCTGGACGGGGTGGGGCCGATCGCGGAGGTGGGCCCGCCGGTGGTGACGGACCTGGAGGCCGCCTACCTCGACACCGAGGACCTCGCGCTGGTGCGGTCCGGGATCACCCTGCGCCGGCGTACCGGTGGGCCCGACGCCGGCTGGCACCTCAAGCTGCCGGTGGGCTCGGGTCGCGACGAGGTGCACGAGCCCCTGGGGGAGGACGGGGGAGCCGTTCCCGAGCGGCTGCACCAGCTGGTGCTGGGCCGCACCCGGCGTCGCCCGCTGGAGGTGGTGGCCACGATCAGCACCCGGCGCACCACGACCGAGCTCCTCGACCGGGAGCGGCGCGTGCTCGCCGAGGTCAGCGACGACGAGGTGACCGGTCGCCTGCCCGACGGGCCCACGGTGTCGTGGCGGGAGTGGGAGGTCGAGCTCGTCGCGGGGGACGAGGAGCTGCTCGAGAGCGTCACCGAGCGCTTTGCTGCCGACGGTGTGGTGATCTCCGAGGTGCAGCGCAAGATCGAGACGGTGCTGGGTGACCGGCTCGAGCCGCAGGCGGCCCCAGGGCACGTCCTCCTCGCCTACCTCCACGGGCAGGTCGAGGCCCTGCTGCGCGAGGACGTGGCCATCCGCCGGGGTCGGCAGACCGGGGTGCACCAGGCGCGGGTGGCCTGCCGCCGGATGCGTTCGGCGCTCGCCGCCTTCCGTCCGATGCTGGACACCGACGTCACCGAGCCCGTGCGCGAGGAGCTGCGGTGGCTGGGCCAGTCCCTCAGCGACGTGCGCGACGCGGTCGTGGCCCGCGAGCTGCTGCTGGCGGCGATCGATGCGGAGGAACCCTCCCTGGTGCACGGGCCGGTGCGCGAACGGGTGACGACGACCTACGGCCGCGTGGCCGAGGAGGGGATGGCTGCGGCCGCCGGGGTGCTCACCAGCCAGCGCTACCTCGCGCTGCTCGACAGCCTGGCCGCGCTGCTGGTCGACCCACCGCTCACGCTGGACGGGGAGGTCTCGCAGAAGGTCCTGGCCAAGCGCCTGCGCGCGCAGGTACGTCGGCTGGGTCGGCGGCTGGCAGACGTGCGCTCCGCCGGGTCGGACCCGGAGCGGGAGCTGGCCTGGCACGAGACCCGCAAGGCCGCCAAGCGGCTGCGCTACGCCGCCGAGGTGGCACGGCCGGAGCTCGGGAAGCCCGTCCGGCGCCTGGTTGCCGACGTCAAGGCCGTCACGCAGGTGCTGGGCGAGCGGCAGGACACGGTGGTGGTGCGGGCACACCTGCTGCTGCTGGCCGCGGACGCCGCCGACGCCGGCGAACCGACCTTCACCTACGGACTCCTCCACGCCCGCCAGGAGGCCCGGGAGCGCGAGCTGGCCTACCGCGCCTGGGAGACGCTCGACATGTTGAAGTCCGGCACCCGCAGCGCCGGGGTGGCGGTGCGGTTGAAGTAGTCGTCGCCCCACTCGCGGCTGAAGCTCGGTACCGTCGCGCCCGCGTGGCTGAAGCGCCGCAGCAGGTCGACCGGGCTCTCGTTCCACCGGAAGTTGTTGACCAGCCCGGTGATCTCGCCGCTCTCGACCAGGTAGACCCCGTCACGGGTCAGCCCGGTCAGCAGCAGGGACTGAGGGTCGACCTCGCGGATGTACCACAGGCAGGTCACCAGGAGCCCCCGCTCGGTGCCGCGCACGAGGTCCATGACGTCCCCGGACCCGCCGTCGACCTCGAGCACCAGGTTGTCGACGTACGGCGTCAGCGGCTGGCCGGTCATCGCGGCCGTCTGCCGGGTCTGGATGAGCGAGGTCAGCTCGCCGTCGCGGACCCAGTCGGTCGCGCCCAGCGCCAGTCCGTTGTCGAAGACCGAGCGCTCGTCGTCGGAGGACCCGGTCACCGCGAAGGGCGCGGACTCCAGGCCGGGGTACGCCGGGTCGGAGTGCAGCCGCACGCCGGGAGCAGCGATCCGCTCACCGATCCGGGTGCCGCCGCCGCGGCGGGAGTAGACCGACTGGCCCTCGTGGGCGGCGCGCGCACCGGCGTACCAGTAGGCGTCGATCATCAGGTCGGCGACCGAGGTGGGCGGCAGGATCGTGTCGTAGCGCCCCGCGGGCAGGTCGACGCGGCGCGCGCCCCAGCCCAGCCGCTGCTCCAGCTCGGACTCGAGGGCCAGCGCGTCGACGTCGGCGAAGTCGCGGGTCGCGCCGCCCACCCACGCGGACTGGGTGAGCGCGGCGTCCTTGCCGGTGCAGGCGTAGTGGCCGGTCGGCTGCACGTGGCGCAGCCGCAGGCCGGTCGTGGAGCCGAGGTAGGTGGTACTGACCCGGTGCTCGACGAAGCCGTAGAGCACCCGGCCGGCGCCACCGGCGCGACCGAACGCCTCGCCCAGGGCCGGGGCGAAGGTGTCGAAGACGTGGATGTCGGTGGCCGCGGGCGGCTCGTCCCAGTCGGGGCTGAGCCGGTCGCGGACCAGGTCGGCGGCGTCCTCGGCCGGTGAGCCGGCGCGGGCCGCGGCGTCGGCCTCGTGGACCAGCTCGGTCACCTGGGCCTGCGTCGTGGCGCTGCCGGAGACCGTGCCGACGCTGGTGCCCTCCGGCCCGCGGACGAAGCTGATCACCGAGACGTCGACGCCGTGCATCACGCCGTTGGTGGTCAGGGTGTTGTTGGCCCACCGCAGGTTGGCGTCGGTGCGGTTGGTGACCACGACCATGCAGTCGTCGGCGGTCGTGGCGTGCAGGCCCTGCTCGACCAGGCTCTGGGGGGAGATGCTCACTGGCCGCCCTCCTGGGTGGTGTTGAGGATGCGGACACCCCGGAAGAGGGCGGACGGGCAGCCGTGGCTGACGGCCGCGACCTGGCCGGGCTGGGCCTTGCCGCAGTTGAACGCCCCGCCGAGCTCCCAGGTCTCCGGGCCGCCGACGGCCTCCATCGAGCCCCAGAAGTCGGTGGTGGTCGCCTGGTAGGCGACGTCGCGGACCTGGCCGACGAGCTCGCCGTCGCGGATGGAGTAGAAGCGCTGCCCGGTGAACTGGAAGTTGAAGCGCTGCATGTCGATCGACCACGACTTGTCGCCGACGACGTACAGCCCGCGCTCGACGCGACCGATGAGCTCGTCGGTGCTCGGCCCGTCGGGGGCCGGCTGGAGGGAGACGTTGGCCATCCGCTGGATCGGGATGTGGCCGGAGGAGTCGGCGTAGGCACAGCCGTTGGAGCGGCCCTTGGGGTGCTCGGGGCCGGCCAGCTCGGGCTTCATCGCGGCCATCGGCCGGTCGAGCTGGTAGCCCACGAGGACGCCGTCCCTGACGATGTCCCACGACTGGGTCTGCACGCCCTCGTCGTCGTACCCGACGGTCGCCAGGCCGTGCTCCACGGTGCGGTCGCCGGTCACGTTCATGACGGGGGAGCCGTACCGGAGGGTGCCGAGCTTGTCGTAGGTCGCGAACGAGGTGCCGGCGTAGTTGGCCTCGTAGCCCAGCGCACGGTCGAGCTCGGTGGCGTGCCCGATCGACTCGTGGATGGTCAGCCACAGGTTGGAGGGGTGGATGACCAGGTCGTAGGTGCCGGCCTCGACGCCGGGTGCCCCGAGCTTCTCGGCGAGCAGCTCGGGCACCTCCTCGATCTCGGCGTCCCAGTCCCAGGCGCCGTCGGCCGCGCTGCCGGCGACGTACTCCCAGCCCCGGCCGACCGGCGGCGCGATCGAGGCCATGGAGTCGAAGGTGTCCGCACCGGTGCCCATCGCCTCGAAGCCCGGCTGCATCCGCACCCGCTGCTGGGTCGTGCGGGTGCCGGCGGTGTCGGCGTAGTACTTGTTCTCCTGCACCGCCATCACGAACGCGGTCGCGTGGTCGACGGCGGCGCCGGTGCGCAGCCGGTCGGTCCAGCCGGTCAGGACGGCGGCCTTCTCGGCGGTCGGGACGTCGAAGGGGTTCACGTCGTAGGCGGAGACCCAGGTGACGTCGTCGTACGTCGGCTCGGGGGCGATCCGCACCGGCGTCGTCGTCATCGCGGCGGCCACCTCGGCGACCGCGACTGCAGCCTCGGCGACCCGTCGCGCCTCCTCGGGGGTCAGCACCACGCCGGAGGCGAAGCCCCAGGCTCCGCGGTGGACCACGCGCACCGCGAAGCCGAGGTCCTCCACGTCGCTGGCGGACTGCAGCACCCCGTCGCGGGCCCGCAGGTGCTGGGAGCGCACGCGCTCGAAGCGGAAGTCGGCATGGGTCACGCCCAGCTCCACGGCTCGGGCGAGGGATACCTCGCCGAGGTGGCGGAACGGGAGCGCGAGGAACGAGGGATCGACCTCGGGTCGGCTCATGGGCGGCAACCTACACGCGGAGCCGGCCGGGTCTCACGCACCGTGGCGCAGCACGACGGTCGAGCCGGAGCGGCCCTTGGCCACGTGCAGCTGCACGGGGATGCGGTCGCGCATGTCGGCGACGTGGCTGACCACGCCGACGACCCGGCCGCCCTCGCGCAGGGAGTCGAGGGTGTCCATGACGTCCTCGAGGGTGTCGGCGTCGAGCGAGCCGAAGCCCTCGTCGACGAAGAGGGTGTCGAGCTCGGTGCCGCCGGCCTCCTGGCTGATCACGTCGGCCAGGCCGAGCGCGAGGGCCAGGGAGACCACGAAGGTCTCGCCGCCGGAGAGCGTGACCGGGTCGCGGCTCTCCCCGGACCAGTCGTCGCGCACCCGCAGGCTCAGGCCGCCGCGGGTCTCGCCGGCGCCGCGGCGCCCGGTGTGCTCCAGGGCGTAGCGCCGGTCGGTCATGCCGGCGAGCCGCTCGTTGGCCGCGGCCACCACCTGGGAGAGGCGCCAGGCCAGGACGTAGGCCGACAGCCGCATCTGCAGGCTGTTGTCGGCCGAGCGGCCC
>FWWL01005773.1_pt1 | contig 18783 bp, 15 predicted proteins | sample 2228331 | NCBI WGS metagenome assembly FWWL01 (sample SAMEA103939775, study PRJEB20133) | metagenome
CGGGATCAGGCGGAGGCGGGCGATGCGCAACCCATCCATCGCCTCCACCCGCAGGCGGACCGAACCGGCGTCCACCTCGTCGCCCACCCGGGCGATGCGCCCCAACCGCCCCAGCACAAACCCCGCGATGGTCTCATAATACGGATCCTGCAGATCCAGCTGGAACCGCTCGTTGACCTCCTGGATGGGGAGCAGCCCGCTGATCAGGTAAGAGCCGTCCGGCATCGCCACCACATCCGGCTCGCTGGGCTCCATCCGCTCGTGAAGCTCCCCGACCAGCTGCTCCAGCACGTCCCGCAGGGTGACCAGGCCTGAGGTGCCGCCGAACTCGTCCACCAGGATCGCCAGATGTAATCCGGCACCACCATCACCTCGCGGCACAGGTCGCGCGCCCGGGCCGGGCGCCCCTCCCGCCACGCCCCCAGCGCCTCGCGCAGATGCACCACCCCGATGATGTGATCCAGGTCGCCCTCGTAAACGGGGAACTTGTCGTAGCCCGTGCGGATCGCGGCGTCCAGGATCTCCTCCAGCGGCGCGTCGGCCTCAACGGCCACGATCTCCGTCCGGGGCACCATGATCTGGCGGGCCGGGATCTGCCCCAGGTCGAAGACGGCCTCCAGGATCTCCCGGGCCTCCGGCTCCAGGATCCCCGCCTCGCCGGTCTCGTCCACGATCCGCTTCAGCTCCTCGATGGTATACATCATCCCATAGCCGTCCGCCGAGATCCGCAGGGCCCGCAAGGTGAGATCGGTCGCGCGGTGGAGCATCCAGACCAGCGGGCGCAGGAGCCAGTAGATCATCTGCATCGGCCCCAGGGCAGCCAGCAGCACCCGCTCTGAAGCCCGCAGGGTGGCGATCTTCGGGACCTGCTCCCCGAGCACGATCTGCAGGCCGAGGATGAAGGTCAGGTTCAGCGCCAGGGGAAGGACCTGAAGGAAACTTCGGGCCAGCGGCGTGGGGGGCGGCAAGGTCAGCAGACGCTGGAGGGTCGCTGAGAGGGTGCGCTCCCCCAGCCATCCCAGCGCCAGCCCCACCATGGTGATCCCCACCTGCACCGTGGCCAGGATCTCATCCCGATGTCGCGCATCCTCGAGCCAGCGCAGGGCCGTCCGCGCGGCGGGGGAGCCGGACTCAGCCAGCACGGCGATGCGGCTCCGCCGCGCCGACACCACCGCGTATTCCACCGCGGCGAAGAAGGCGTTCAGGCCGATCAGCCCGAAAACGACCGCCCAGCGTAATATCAAAGAACTGTCATCCATCGCCCGTCCGGAACACGCCGCCCGGATGCCCGCAGGTTTCCCTCATGGAAGGCTTCGGGGATAGGGCCATCCTGATCCTAAGTTTAATCCGCCATCCGGCTTCTGAGAACCCGCCCACTCCCGCCGAACCCCCGGGCGCCTCAATACCCGGTCTCCCGATCGATCGCCCCCCGGCCTCGGGCGCTCCGCTCCGCCAGGCGATACAGCCGGAACCCCAGGGCCAGCGAGAGGGCGGTCATCCCGGCCAGGGCCAGCAGGAGCTGCCCGTCGGACCACCCGGCGAAGGGGGAATAACCCCTGGCCGAGGGGTCCAGGAGGGCCCGACGGACGCCCTCCAGCCAGTAGGTGATTGGGAGGGCGTAGCCCAGGGGCCGGAGGAGCGGGGGAAGGACCTCCAGGGGGAACACCGCGCCGCAGAACAGATAGAGGGCGCCGGCCACCGCCTCCCCGATCACCCAAACGTGGCGGGCGGCCAGCAGCGTGGCCCCCGCCAGCCCGACCCCCAAGCCGATCATCGCCAGCATCCCCAGGGCCATCGCCGCCAGGAAGAAAACCCCATCCGCGGCGGAGACCCGCAGCGGCAACCGGAAGGCGAGGATCCCGAACAGGAGCGTGATGGCGACGGCGATCGTCCCGGTGGCCATCCGGGCGACCCCCCGGCCGACCAGATAGGCCTCCGGGGGGATCGGGGCGATGTAGAAATACTTCAAGACCCCGTATTCCTCGCGGTCAATGACCAGCACCTGGCTGATCCCGGTCAGGACCGCCCCCACATAGATGTAGAAGGCGTTCCCCAGATAAAGATAGGCGAAGAGAGGATGGTGGAAATCCGCCCGCGCCACCACCCGATACATCAGGATCAGGATGAGGACGCTGGCGATGGGCTTGACGACGGAGTAAACCGTGAACAAAAAGGGGTCGGCCCAGTTGGACTCGATCTGCCAGCCCAGCCACGCCGCCGTCCGCAGGGTTCGCCAGATGGCCTGCATCAGCGCCTCCGCTCTGTGAGCCGGCCCTCCCGCCGGCCCAGCCACTCCAGGGCGTCCAGCGCCCGCTTGGCTGCGACGAGGAAGAGGCCGCCCAAGGCGGCCAATCCCCCGATCTCCCACCCCACCGGGAACAACCCGCTGGCGGCCTGGGGGAAGAGCAGCTGCCGCATGGCGTCCAGGCCCAGGGTGAGCGGGATCAGGGAGGCCAGCGCCCCGACCCAGAACCCCAAGGCCCGGATCGGGAAGTAGAACCCGGAGAGCAGGTAGATCGGCTCCTGCAGCAGGTTGGAGAGATGCCAGGCCTCCCGGCCCCACATCAGGAAGAGCGAGGCCAGCAGCATCCCCAACCCGTAGAGGGCCAGGAGGGTCAGCAGGAAGGTCCCCGCCAGGGCCAGGGGGCTCGCCGGCGCGTAGCGCACCCCGAACAGCAGCGATCCGGCCAGGACGATCACGGCGGCCCGCAGCGCCGTCGCCACCATCCCCCCCAGCGCCATGCCGGCCAGGATCCCCATCATCGGCCCGGGGGCGATGATGAACAGGGGGAGGTTCCCGGATTCCTTCTCCCAGTAGAGCTGGCTGGACATGGACCACAGGACGTTCAGCCAGAAGGCGGTCATCGCCCCACCTAGGATGACGAAACCGATGTATTCCTCAGGGGCCTGGAGGGCGCGGTAGATGAACACATAGGCCGAGGTGCCCAGCAACGGCAGCCCCACATCGATGAGCACCCAGCTGGGCTCTCGGTTCTGGCCGATGATCCGCGGGTAAGCCCGCGCGATCATCGTTCGAAGGAAAAGGATCACCGCTTGCCGGCTCATCCTGCATCCTCCTCGCCTGCCTCCGAAAGCCCACGGCCGACCAGGCGGACGAAGACATCCTCCAGCGTCGGCTCCCGCTTGCGGAGGGTCAGGATCTGGGCGCCGCCCGCCGTCAGGGCTGAGATAACCGGGCCGATCACCCCTTCCTCCTCCAGGATCAGGTCCAGCTCCGAGCGCCCATCGCGAGGTCGGTGGTAAACCTGACGCACCCCAGGGATCCCTCCCAGGAGCCTGGCCGGCGGCGTGGATCCGGCCACCTCGACGGAGAAGAGGACATCCTGCTGCAGCCGGCGCTTCAGCTCGTGGGGGGCATCGCAGGCCAGGATACGCCCCCGATCGATGATCGCCACCCGGTCGCACAGCTCCTCCGCCTCCAGCATGTAATGGGTGGTCAGGAGGATCGTTCGCCCCGGCCGCTCCTCGATCCACGCCCGGATGAAGGCGCGGATCTGCCGCGCAGCGTGGACATCCAGCCCCAGGGTGGGCTCGTCCAGGAAGAGGATCTCCGGGTCGGTCAGGAAACCGCGGATGACGTTCACCTTCTGGCGCAGCCCAGTGGAGAGATCCGACATCTTGGTGTCCCCATAGTCCCGCAGCTCGAACCGCTCAAGCAGCTCCTCGATGCGGCGGCGGGCGGTTCGGTGGTCCAGCCCGTAGAACTGAGAGAACATCCACAGGTTCTCCCGCACGGTGAGCAGCCCGTAGCCGCAGGACTCGCCGCCGGCCACCATGTTGATGCGGCGGCGGACGGCCTCGGGCTGGGTGGCCACATCGTAGCCGGCGACCCAGGCCCGGCCGGAGGTGGGCAGGAGCAGGGTGGTCAGGATCTTGATTAGGGTGGTCTTCCCGGCCCCGTTGGGCCCCAGCAGGCCGAACAGCTCCCCGGGGCGGATCTCCAGATCGACGCCGTGCAGCGCAACCCGCTCCTGGGGGGGCTGTCCCCGCTTCCGGGCCACCCGATACACCCGCGTCAACCGTTCCGTGCGAACCGCCGGCCGATCCCCCGCCATCGCGAACGCTCCTGAAACAGGGTTTCCCGAACAAGAATCCCCTCCATCACGCCCGATCCATCACCCCCGACTCCACGGGCCGCTTCGTCGGCCCGCACCCATAAGAATGCCACGAGAACTTCCTTCCGGCAGGTCGGGGCCCTTCGGGGCAGCGTCCTCGGGCTGGGGCGCCCGGATAGGGATCCGGCGTCGGGTAAGCGTTGGGGAAACGTCAAGCACGCGTCCAGATCAGAGGGCAGGTACGTGCTATCCTCAAAGGTGAGCAGCGGGCGGAACCTCTTCTCCTCCTTTTAGCCGAGCGCCGGGGATGGCGGCCCCCGGCGCTTCGCTTTTCTATTCCGGCGGGTGAGGCGAGGTCATGCGCCTCTGCGGGGCCCTACGGATGGGGGACCTGGGAGAGGGCGCGGGCCTGGGCCTCCGCCTGGTAGCTGCTGCGCACCAGCGGGCCGCTCTCCACCCAGCGGAACCCCAGCTCGTAGCCGATGCGGCGAAGCGCCTCGAACTCCTCCGGGCGGTAGAACCGCTCAACGGGGAGATGGTTGCGCGAGGGCTGGAGATACTGGCCAATGGTGAGGATATCCACCCCCACCGCCCGCAAATCCTTCATCACCTCGATGATCTCCTCCCACGTCTCCCCCAGCCCCACCATGATCCCCGACTTGGTGACGCACTCCGGCCACAGCTTCTTCGCGTTGGAAAGGGTGGCCATCGCCCACTCGTAGCGGTCCTGGGGCTGCACCTTCTTGAACAGCCGGGGGACCGTCTCCACGTTGTGATTAAAGATATCCGGCCGCGCCTCGATGACGATGCGCAGGGCCTCGATGGAGCCTTTGAAGTCCGGCGTGAGCACCTCCACGGTGCAGCCGGGGACCCGCTCCCGGATGCGGCGGATGGTCATAGCGAACAGGGTGGCCCCGCCGTCCGGCAGCTCGTCCCGGTTGACCGAGGTGATCACCACGTGGGAGAGGCCCATCGCCCGCACGGCCTCCGCCACCCGGTTGGGTTCGTCCCAATCCACCGCCAGGGGGCGGCCGGTCTTAACCGCGCAGAAACGACAGGAACGCGTGCACACATCCCCCAGGATCATGAACGTGGCCGTCCCACGCCCCCAGCATTCCCCGATGTTGGGGCAGCGGGCCTCCTCACAAACCGTGTGAAGGCGCTTGCCCCGCATCAGCCGCAGGACGAACTCATAGGTCTCCCCTTGAGGGGCCCGGACCTTCAGCCACTCCGGACGTCGGACGGGGCGTGGCGGCGCGGCCGGGGCAACCTCCAGCGGGATGGTCTCGCGGGTTGCGGAAGCCATTCGATCACCTCGCCGTGGAGTTCACCCATCCAGGGCCTATCCTAACACAGCGCGAAGGAGGGAGGCAAAATCCCCCGCCCCGTCAGCGCGCCCGGAGGCGCGCCCGTCGAAAAACGGGCGTCCGGCGATCGTCGGGGTGGCGGATGGCGCTCCCAAGGGGGAAATGGGATGGAGCAGGAGCGGGGGCCTTCCCCCAGGCGCATGCAGGGCCGCAATGGGGCGGCGTCGCGGTTACTTCCCGCTTTGCTTGCGCGCCCGGGCCTTGGCGGACATGGCCTTCCCGGCTTTCGCCTTCTTTCCCTCGCTATAAAGCTCCAGCAGGCGCTCGATGGCCATGCGGATGCGGCGCTGGATCCGCTCGCGATCATACTCGGGGACCGGGAAGTAGGCCATGAACTCGTTCACGATGGGGCCCAATTCGACCTTGCGGCGGAGCCCGGCTAAGGCCTTCACCCGCTTGAGCAATGCTTTTAGATAGTCCGCGACCGGGGAAACCCCCGAGGGATCCACCAGTGGCCCCCGGCCGGGGACCACACGGCGGGCCACCTCCCCGGCCTCCAACCGCCGGAGCTGCTCCAGCCAGCGCTCCAGGTCGGCTTCGCCGAGGTTCGGATGCATGTTCAGGCTCACCGTGTCGCCGACAAACACGACGTCGTGCTCTGGGATCCATACCCAGATTTGACCCGGGGAGGCCCCATCCACGTGCTCCAGGATGAGGGTCGGCCCCCCGAAGTTCAAGACGAGGCGATCCGAGAAGGTGAGGTTGGGCAGCATCAGTGGGGTGCGCGCCAGAATCTCCGCCGATTCGCTCTGGGCGAGGTTGATCAGGGTATCCACCATCTGCTGGCGGCCGATCTCCCCGTGGCCTTTGATCCGATCGAAGGTTTGATGATGAGCAATGATCAGGCCGGGGCGCCCTTCAAACAGGATCGCACTCCCCAGCACCCGATCCCGGTTCCCATCGGTATAGATGACGGCGAGGATAGGCAGGGGCGCGATGGCCTGCAACGTCCGCCGCCACCATGCCGCGTGGAGCGGATCCGCCGGCGTGTCAATGCAGATCCACCCACGATCCGTCCGCACCGCCCCGACCGTGGAGAAACGCAAGCGGTCCTCCACAAACACCCGGGAGTCCAGCGAGAGGGGAGGCTTCTCCTCCAGCTCCATGGCCGATGTTCCATCCGTTTCATGGTCTTCGATCGAAGCCCCGCTTCCCCGCCGGCAGGAGCGGGGCCGTCCGCCGCAACGCCCAATCCGAGGAGAACCGCAGTCGGGGTTTAATGGTAGCGTAAACCGCCTGCCGGTTCAAGCCCGGGGATGCGCCGCCCCCTTTGCCGGCCCCCGGCCCTCGGTTTATAATCCCCGCCAGACCGACCGGACTCCGGAGCGCGGCCGCCGATGCCCTTCGCCCTCTACCGCAAGTGGCGTCCCCGACGGTTCGAGGAAGTGGTCGGCCAGGACCATGTGACCCGCACCCTGCGCAACGCCTTGCGCCTGGGGCGCATCGCCCACGCCTACCTGTTCGCCGGCCCCCGGGGGACGGGCAAGACCACCACAGCACGCCTGCTGGCCAAGGCGGCCAACTGCCTGGCTGAGTCCGTCGAGGAACGCCCATGCGATCGCTGCCGGATCTGCCAGGCGGTCAATGAGGGGCGCCTCATGGATCTCATCGAGATCGACGCTGCCTCCAACCGGGGCATTGATGAGATCCGCGATCTGCGGGAGCGGGTCCGCTTCTCCCCCAGCGAGGCCCGCTACAAGGTCTACGTCATTGACGAAGCCCACATGCTCACCACCGAAGCCTTTAACGCCCTCCTCAAGACCCTGGAGGAACCCCCGCCGCACGTCATCTTCGTCCTGGCGACAACCGAGCCCCACCGCATCCCTGCGACGATCCTCTCCCGCTGCCAGCGCTTCGACTTCCGCCGGTTGACCACAGCGGAGATCGCCCGGCGGCTGGAGGAGATCGTCGGCGCGGAAGGGCTGGCCGCCGAGCCCGAGGCCCTGATATGGATCGCGCGCCAGGCCACCGGCAGCCTGCGGGACGCCGTCACCTTGCTGGATCAGCTGGGGGCGGACGAGGAGCCGATCACCGTGGAGCGGGTGCAGCGGGCCCTGGGGGCCGGGCGGTGGGACCTCGTGAGCCAGGTGGTGGAGGCGTTGGGGGAAGGGGAGACCGCCCGCGGGCTGACCCTGATCGCCCGCGCGGTGGAGGAGGGCGCCCATCCCCAGCAGCTGGCCCGACAGCTGGTGGAACACCTGCGGGCGGTGATGTGGATCCAATGGGGGAACACCGAAGCCCTCGACCTCCCTGCGGAACAGACGGCGGCCGCCCAACAGCACGCCCGCCGGCTGCCCTCGGAGGCCCTCCCTCGCCTGATCCGTCTGTTCGCCGCTGCCGCCTCGGACGTCCGGAGCGCGTGGCAGCCTCAACTGGCCCTGGAGCTGGCCTTCGTGGAGGCCGCGCTGGCCTGCCAGCAGGCGCAAGCCGCGCGGAGCGCTCCGGCGGCCCCAGCCCCGGCTCCCTCCCCGGCTGTCAGCCCCTTGGCCCGCCCCGCGCCGGCGCCCCCCGCGGCGACAGGTGGGCTGACCCTGGAGGCGCTCCGGGAGCGCTGGGCCAGCATCCTGAAAGCGGTGCGGGCGCAGAGCCTCCCCACCGAAGCGTTGCTGAAATCCTGCGCCCTCCACGCCGTGGAGGGAAACACCGTCATCCTGGCCTGGCCCTCCGAACTGCTGCGGGACAAGTTCCAGGATCCGCGGACCAAGGCCCAGGCTTTGGTGGAGGATATCCTGAGCCACACCTTCGGGTTCCCGGTGGTCATCCGAAACATCGTGGCCCGGAAGACCCGACGGGGGCGGCCCGCCACGGAAGATCCGTTGATCCAGCGGGCCGTGGAGGACCTCGGGGCCCAGGTCGAAGAGGAGTGAGCGGGGTCGCATGGCGGCGCCCCCATCTTGATCGGCAGACGTCAGCAGGACCTTGACTTTCTCCTGCCGAAAGGAGCCATCCGATGAGCAAGGCGCGTTGGTCGGGCAACCCGATGCAGCTCCTCCAGCAGCTCCAGCGGCTGCAGGAGGAGATGGTGAAGACCAAGGAAGCCCTCGCCCAAGAGACCCTGACCGTGACCGCCGGCGGTGGGGCGATCACGGTGGTGATCACGGGGGACCAGCGGGTGCGCTCGATCGCCATTGATCCCGCCCTCCTGTCGGCTGGGGATATCGAGATGCTCCAGGATCTGCTGGTGGCGGCCATCAACCAGGCGATTGAGCGCTCCCAGGCCTACGCGGCGGAACGGCTGAACGCCCTGGCCGGTCAGATGGGCCTGAGCGGGTTGCTGTAGCGCGAAACGCCTCCGGCACGCGCCCTCCCGCCGGGAAAGCGACATGCGCTTGGAGACCCTGGCCGTCCACGCCGGATCCCGTGTGGATCCCGCCACCGGGGCGGTGGCCCCGCCCTTGTATCTGTCCACCACCTTCGAGCGGGCCCCCGACGGGAGCTATCCCCGGGGCTACATCTACACCCGGCACGGCAACCCCAACCGCGAGGCCCTGGAGGAGGCCATGGCTGCCCTGGAAGGGGGCGCGGTCGCGATGGCCTTCGCCTCCGGGTCCGCCGCAGCCTTCGCGGTCCTCCAGGCCCTCGCCCCCGGGGATCACATCGTGGCCCCCCGGGACCTCTACCACGGCCTCGCCCACCTGTTCCGGGAGATCGCCGCCGCCTGGGGGCTCTCTATTTCCTTCGTGGATATGACCGATCCCGCCGCCGTGGCGTCCGCGATCCGGCCGGAGACCCGGCTGATCTGGGTGGAGACGCCCTCGAATCCCATGCTGCGGATCACGGATATCCCCCGGATCGCCGCCCTCGCCCATGCGGCGGGCGCCCGCTGCATCTGCGACAACACGATGGCCACGCCGATCCTCCAGCGCCCCCTGGCCCTGGGGGCGGATGGGGTGGTGCACTCGGCCACCAAATATCTGGGCGGGCACAGCGACGCGATGGGCGGGGTGGTGGTGCTGAAGGAAGAGGATGCCTTCGCCCGGCGCATCCGCGAGATCCAGATCACCGGCGGCGCGGTCCTCTCGCCCTTCGAGAGCTGGCTGATCCTGCGGGGCCTGCGCACCCTGCCCTGCCGGATGCGGATCCACGCCGAGAACGCCATGCGGGTGGCTGCTTTCCTGGCCCAGCACCCGGCGGTGGAAGCGGTGCATTACCCCGGCCTGCCCACGCATCCAGGCCACGCAGTGGCCGCCCGCCAGATGCACGGGTTCGGCGGCCTGGTCTCCTTCCAGGTCCGGGGAGGCCGGGAGGCCGCCCTCCGAGTCGCCGGACGGGTCCGGCTGTTCATCCGGGCCACCAGCTTCGGCGGGCCGGAGAGCCTCATCGAGCACCGGGCCTCGATCGAGGGCCCCGGGACAGCCACCCCGGATGATCTCCTCCGCCTCGCGATCGGCCTGGAGCACCCGGACGATCTCATCGAGGATCTGGATCAGGCGCTCCGGGCGGCGGATTCAGGCGGGGGCGCCACAACTCATGGCCCTGCAAGCCGAGGGGGGTGAGCCCCTCGACCCCAGCGGGGAAGATCCCCCCACTGCCTCCATGTGTTATGATCAAAGTAGCCTTGCACTTCGGTGAGCCCATATGCGTCCGGTGACGATGATCACCCCTCCCCCGATCGCGCGGCTGATCGAGGCCTTGGTGAAATTGCCCGGGATCGGGCCCAAGACAGCCTCCCGCCTGGCCTTTTACCTCCTCCGGGCGCCGGAGGAGGAGGTCGCCGCCCTCGCGGAGGCGCTGTGGGAGCTGAAGCGGCAGATCCGCCTGTGCGAGGTCTGCTTCAACATCACCGATGAAAGCCCGTGCGCCATCTGCCGCGACGAGCGCCGCGACCATGGGTTGATCTGCGTGGTGGAGGAGCCCCTGGATGTGCTGGCCATCGAGCGCACCGGGGAATACACCGGGGTCTATCACGTGCTGCACGGGGTGATCTCTCCGATGGACGGGGTCGGGCCGGAGCACCTCCGGATCCGCGAGCTGGTGGATCGGGTCCAGCGTGACGCCCCGCGGGAGGTAATCCTGGCCACCAATCCCAGCCTGGAGGGGGAGAACACCGCCGTCTACATCCACCGGTTGCTGGCCCCCCTGGGGGTGCGGGTGACCCGCCTGGCTCGGGGCCTGCCGGTGGGCGGCGACCTGGAATACGCCGATGAGATCACCCTGGTCCGCGCCCTTCAAGGCCGCCAGGAGATGGGCTGAAGGCAGGATCGGGACGCCCCATGGATGAGCCCGGCGAACGGAGCGCGCGGATGACGGCGCCGATCATGCGCATCGAACGGATCGCGGATTATGTGGGCCAGGAGGTCACGGTCCGCGGCTGGCTCTACAACAAGACCGATAAGGGCCGCCTTTACTTCCTGCTGGTGCGGGATGGGACGGGGATCGCCCAGTGCGTGGTGTCCATGCGGGATGTCCAGCCGGAGACCTTCGAGGCGGCCCGCCGGGTGACCCAGGAATCCTCCTTGGTCGTCACCGGCACCGTCCGCCAGGACGCCCGAGCCCCGGGGATCCCCGGCGGCTACGAGATCGCGGTCCGGGAGCTCCGGATCCTCCAGCTGGCCCAGGATTACCCCATCGGGCCCAAGGCGCATGGGGTGGAGTTCCTGCTGGATCACCGACACCTGTGGCTGCGCTCCTCCCGCCAGTGGGCGATCCAGCGGATCCGCGCGACGGTGATCCGCGCCATCCGGGACTGGCTTGACGGCCACGGGTTCCTGAACGTGGACACGCCGCTGCTCACGGCCACCGCCGCCGAGGGGACCACCACCCTGTTCCCGGTGGATTACTTTGGGGAGCGGCTCTACCTGGCCCAGACGGGCCAGCTTTACAACGAGGCCAACATCTTCGCCTTCGGCCGGGTCTACTGCTTCGGGCCGGCCTTCCGGGCGGAGCGCTCCAAGACCCGCCGCCACCTGCTGGAGTTCTGGATGGTCGAGCCGGAGATGGCCTTCTGCACCTTCGAGGAGATGCTGGAGATCGCCGAGCAGCTGGTCTCCTACGTGGTCGCCCGGGTGCTGGAGGAGCGGCGGGACGAGCTGCGGGTGCTGGAGCGCGAGGCCGCGCCCCTGGAGAAGGTCGCCCCACCCTTCCCCCGCATCACCTACGATGAGGCGATCCGCCTGCTGAACGAGTGGGCGGCGGAGGAGATGGATCCGGAGCGAAAGACGGCCCTGCGGATCGAGTGGGGGGAGGATTTCGGGGCGCCGCACGAGACGGCGCTTTCCCTCCATTTCGAGAAGCCGGTCTTCGTCACCCACTACCCCGCCGCCATCAAGGCCTTCTACATGCAGCCCGACCCCCAGCGGCCGGAGGTCGTCCGCTGCGCGGATCTGCTGGCCCCGGAGGGCTATGGGGAGATCATCGGGGGCAGCGAGCGCATCGCGGATTACGACCTCCTGTTGCAGCGGATCCGGGCGCACAACCTCCCGCTGGAGGAATACCAGTGGTATCTGGACCTGCGCCGCTACGGGTCGGTGCCCCACAGCGGGTTCGGGATGGGGATTGAGCGGACCGTGGCCTGGATCTGCCACTTGGATCACATCCGGGAGGCCATCGCCTTCCCGCGGATGCTTTACCGCTACCGGCCGTAACTTCCTCCCTTAACGCGATCGGGTGGGGGTGGGGGCGGGGCTGATCTGCACCTGGATGCTGGGTGGGATCAGTGTCCACGAGAGGTTGGCCACGGTGGCGCTCAGGGTGACGGTGGGGGTCAGCGTGTAGGTCCCCCGCTCGAGATCCCCCACATCCACCCACACCCGCAGCGCGTCGGGGCGAAGGTTCTCCACGTAAGGCAGAGGACCCCGCAGGATCACATCCACCGCCTCGGGGGAGAGGCGGGCGCTCATCCCCGGCCGGAGCCCCTCCACCACCACTGGGACCTGCTGGAACACCTGGGTGCTGAGGATCGGCTCCACCTGAAGGCGAACCTCCACCTGGGCCGGGCTCCCGACCAGGGCCACCCCCGGAGGGAGGACCAGCGGGACCGTCGCGATCAGCTCCCCCCGCGCCTCAGAGAGATCAATGGGCTCGGTGGAGATCGAGCTTCCGATCTCCTCGAGCCGCCGGGGATCCCCGGTCAGCGTGATCGTCGGCGGGTCCACCGAGATTTCCGTCAGCTGGTAGCCCCGGGCGGGCCGCCCCTGCAGGGCGACCCGGACCGGCAGCTCACGGAAGCCCAGCCGCTGCTCCACCGGGATCATCACAATGATCTGCTCCGGATCCACCTGCAGTGCCGGGAGCGCCCCACCCTGGGAATCCACGGCCTCCAGTCGGACCTGGGTCTCCACAGATTGACGCACGCCATCAATCTGGACCTTCCCCACCGCCATCGCCGCTATGGCCACTAAGGAGCGCGGGCCGGTCACCTGCACCTCGGAGCGCGCCGGAAGGGGAGTTCCCACTTGATAGCCCACGGCGGGCTGCCCCAACACCCGGATGGAGACGGGAACTGCGCGACGTTCCACCCGCTCCAGCCGGAAGCGGACTCGCGGAGGATCCACCCCGAGGATCTGGATCCCCCGCCGGCGGACCTGGACCTGCACCGGCCGCTCATAGGCCCCCTCTTCCAGCCCCTCCACGTTCACCATGGCCTCCACATCCTGCGGGCCCACCGCGCCCTCCAGGGCGCGCGGCACCCGCAGCCGAAGGCGGACCCGCTCTGTCGAGGCCTCGAACACCACGCGATCCGGGCCCACGCCACGGAACACCAGCGGGAGGTCGGCCAGGGTGCGCTCCACGGGTGGGTTCTCCTCCCACACCGCAGCAGCCCAAAGGGCGAACGCCAGCCCGAAGGCCAATAAAACCAGGCTCAGGTTCTCCCGCATCCATTCGGCCCCTTTCATCCCTGGCCTCGATCAGCAACTTGCCGCTCATCGCGCCCCGGCCGGAGGCTTGCGCCACCTCCCCCCATCCTCAGCTCCCGTGGCGGGGGAAGAACGTGATCCACGCCCGCCGCCCGAGTTCCCGCAGCTCCTGGAGCCACCGCTGGGCCCGCTCGACCTCCGGGGGCGGGCTGTAGAAGTTCCGCAACACCAGCTCCAGGCGCCGCGCATCCAGCCGCCGCACCATCCGCCCGTTCAGGGCCACCGAGATCGTCCCCCGCTCCTCGGAGATCACGATGGCCAGGGCGTCGCTGACCTCGGTGATCCCAATGGCCGCCCGATGGCGCAGGCCCAGCTGGGGATCCCCCAGCCATCCCGTGGTCAGCGGCAGGATGCAACCGGCCGCCACCACCCGCCCGTTCCGGATGATCACCGCCCCATCGTGCAAGATGGTGTTGGGCGCGAAGATGGTCATAAGCAGCTCCGGGGTCACCCGGGCGTCAAGTCGGATCCCGGTATCAATGTAGTGCTGAAGGCCGGTGGTCCGCTCCAGGACGATCAGCGCCCCGTGGCGGCGTTCGGCCAGGCGCGGGCATGCCTGCACCAGCGCCTCAATCACCTCATCCACTGGAGCCTCATGCGGATCCCGCTGCAGCCAGAGCCCCACCCGCCCGAGCCGCTCCAGGGCCCGGCGGAGCTCAGGCTGGAAGATGATCGGGATCGCGAGGAGGAGCGCCGGCAGGGTTCGCTCCAGGAGCCAGCGCATGGCCCGGAGCGAGCTCAAGGGCCCGCTCAGGATCAGCACCAGCAGGATCAGGATGAACAGGCCCCGGATCAACGTGACCGCCGGCGTCCCCTTCAGGGAATACAGGATCCCGAAAAAGAGCAGGGCCACCAGCCCGATGTCGATCAGGCTGATCCAGTTCAACTGATCCAGAAGATAGAGCAGATCCCGCACGGGAGTTCCCCTACCGCCACAGGCCTCATGGGGGCGAAAGCCCCTTGGTCCCCCGCGCGCTTCCCCCTGGTGGGAAGCGGGGAAACGGCTTCTGATCCAGGCTCACTAACCCATCAACGCCCGATAATGCGCGGCGCGGCCCGGGTTCAGCTGGATGAGGGATTGATAGACCGCCCGGGCCTCCCCCAGACGCCCCGCCCGGAGGTATTGCTCGCCGATCCGCTCCAGATGGGCGATCGCCGCTTCGTTCTGGCCGAGCTCGATGTAAACCCGAGCCGCCAGCTGCCGCAGGCCCGGTTCCTCGGGGAGGAGGGCGATCAGATCCTCCAGGTTCTGCGCCGCCTCCGCCAGCCGGCCCGCGGCCCGCGCCCGCTCCACCGCATGGCGCAGCTCCGGCAGCGCCCGTTCGACGCGCCCGGTCCGCAGGTAGGCCTCTGCCAACCCCCAGCGGACCTCGAGGTCCTCCGGATCAATGTTCCGGAGCCGCTCCAGGTGCTCCACCGCCCGCGCCCAGTCCAGGCGCTGCACCGCGATCTCCACCAGCCGGCGGAGGAGGGGCCGCAGGGCCACCCCCGGGAGACCCCGTTTGGATGCCCAATCCAGGCCCTCGCGGCAGATCCGCTCCGCCCCCTCTAAATCGGCCATGTGAAGATACGCCTCGGCCATGCGGCTGAACACCTGGATCGTGCGGGAGGGATCCTCCAGCTCCTGAGAGAGCTGAAGCAGCGGACGGAGGACCGTCAAATCGAGCGGGGCCAGCCGCGCGGCCTGCTCAAAGGCGGCGAGGGCCATGGACGGATCTTCCATAAACAGGAAATACTCGCCCAGGGTGCGGAACTTCCTGACCGCCGCGGGGGTCCGACGACCCCAGACGAGCAGCTGGCCCAGGGCCAGGTGGGCCAGCGGCGCGAAGGGCGCCCCGGCGACGATCCGCAGCCCCTCCTCCAGGGCGCTGTAGAACAGGCCCTGCCGGGCCCAAAGATACGCCTGCCCCAGCTCGATCAGGAGCCGCTCCCCCTCCGGGACCATCAGGGCGTCCGCCAGGGTGAGCCGGAACGGCGTCTCCGCCGTCCACTGGTCCAGCGCCTGCCGGATCATGGTGAGCCGATCCTGCCAGGTCGAGCTCTCCAGGATCTGCCGCGCCCCCTCTAAGAGGGCGGCATGCCACTCCGGATGCCGAGGGATCCACGCTCGCAAGAAGCGATAACGGTCCTGCCGCCACCCCTCTTCACCGGGGCGGGCCAACTCCCGATCCAGAAACTCCAGCGCCTCCAGGTAGCGCTCGGCCGCCCGGTCCGGGGATCCCTGGCGCTCCGCGCAGCGGGCCAGCAGAAGGAGGCCGGCCAGGCGGTAAGCGGGGAAGGCCATCGCCGGCCCCAGTCGAGCCGCCGCCTCCTCACAACGCCCCAGGTCGGCCAGGATCGCCCCCATGGCGAACGCCAGGGCGGGATGCGCCAAACCGGCGGCCAGGACCTGCTCGTAGAGGGCGAGGGCCTCCCGCACTTGACCCTGGGAATGCGCGTCCACCGCCCGCCCCAGCCGGGCGTGGATCCGGAACCATTCCTCCTCAGAGAACGCCCCGCGATCCTCGGAGAACACCAGATCGGCCAGCACCTGAAAAGCGTGGGCGAGCGCCTGACGGATTGGGTTGGCTGGGGCCTCGGCTTCCTCCTGAGGCAGCAACCAGAATGCCTCCGCCCGCGCCTGCTCCGCCTCGGGCTCGGCCTCTCTTCCGGCGCGCGCTGGAAGCGGGCCGGTGCCTGTCCGACGGGCCAGCTGCGCCCGCAACCAGTCCCGCGCCTGCAGCGCCTGCGGATGATCGGGATCCAGCGCGAGGGCGGCGCTGACCGCCTCCAGCGCCCGCTGCAGGTCGCCCTGCTGGATCCAAGCGCGGGCCCGGGCCAGATCAGCCCGGATGGCGGCCTCCGGCTGGCCCAGCTGCCGGTAGGCCTGGGCCAGGGCATCCAGCGTCTCCAACCGCCCCGGATCCAGCCGGACGGCCTGGGCCCACGCCTGGACCGCCCGTCGAAGATCCGCCCGCTCCGCGAACCGCTGACCCGCTCGATGGTAATGCGCGGCCGCTTCGGCCGCCCGACCCGCGCGCTGATAGGCCTCCGCGAGGCGAAGGAGCGGCGTCGGATCCTCCGGACGGAGCTTCGCCAGGCGTTGGAAGGCCCCCAGGGCCTCCTCGTAGCGCCCGGCCTCCAGGCACGCCAAGCCCAGCCCCGTTAGGGCCTCCGGATCGTCTGGGGAGGCCTCCAGGGCCTCGCGATACGCCGCGATGGCCGCCGTCCACCGCTTCTGCCAGAGAGCCTCATGCCCGCGCTTCAGCGCCTGCTCATACCGCAGGCGATCCGCCTCCACCGCCGATCCCCTCGTCTGTTGGATGCCTCAAAATGCAAGTATAACATTGAATCCGGGAAGGCGGCGGCCAACCTGCCTCCACCTCCTCTCATGATCTCTGTATCTGGTTCGGAGCGGGGCATCTCCGCGCCCGTTCGCCTTGAACGGGCATCGCGATGCGGCTACAATAGTTCTCAGCTTTTGCGAAGGGTCTTCGGGGGCGAAGTCAAGAAGGTTTCGGAAGGCCAACGGGAGGCTGGAGGATGGGTCGTATCACGCCGCGCCATGAAGATTACAGCCAGTGGTATCTGGATGTGATCCGAGAGGCCGAGCTGGCGGACTACGCCCCGGTTCGGGGCTGCATCGTCTTCCGACCCTACGGCTACGCCATCTGGGAGAACATCCAGGCAGCGGTGGACCGGCGGTTCAAGGCCCACGGCTATCGGAACGCTTATTTCCCCCTCTTCATCCCCTACTCCTTCATCCAAAAGGAGAAGGAGCATGTCAGCGGCTTCTCCCCTGAGCTGGCCGTGGTGACCATCGGGGGCGGGGAGACCCTGGAGGAGCCCCTGGTGGTGCGCCCCACCTCCGAGACGATCATCGGCCACATGTATGCCCAGTGGATCCAATCCTATCGGGATCTGCCGCTGCGGATCAACCAGTGGTGCAACGTGGTGCGCTGGGAGAAGCGAACGCGCCCCTTCCTGCGGACCCTGGAGTTCCTCTGGCAGGAGGCCCACTCGGTCTTCGCCACCTATGAAGAGGCCGAGGAGGAGGCGCTGCGGGTGCTGGACCTCTACACGGAGTTCGCCGTGGAGGACGCGGCCATCCCCGTGGTCCAGGGCCGCAAGAGCGAATCGGAGAAGTTCGCCGGCGCGCTCCGCAGCTACACCATCGAAGCCATGATGGGGGACGGCCGCGCGCTGCAGTCCGCCACCTCCCACAACCTGGGCCAGAACTTCTCGCGCGCCTTCGAGATCCGCTACCTGGACGCCCAGAACCAGATCCAATACGCCTGGACCACCTCCCATGGCCTCTCCACACGGATGGTGGGCGCGGTGATCATGGCACATGGGGACGACCACGGGTTGATCCTCCCGCCCCGCCTGGCGCCGATCCAGGTGATCGTGGTGCCGATCTGGAAGGGCGACGAGGAGCGCGCCCGCGTGCTGGAGGCCTGCGAGGCGGTGCGGCGGATGCTGGCGCCGGAGATCCGGGTGGAGGTGGACGCGCGGGAGGAATACACGCCGGGCTGGAAGTTCAACGAATGGGAGCTGCGGGGGGTGCCGCTGCGCATCGAGATCGGCCCCCGGGACGTGGCGGAGCGCCAGGTGGTGCTCGCCCGTCGGGATCAGCCGGGCGCGCCCGGGAAGCGCACGGTTCCCATGGACGGGCTCCTGGGCGCGGTCCAGGAAACCCTGAGCGCCATCCAGGCGGACCTCTACCAGCGCGCGCTGGCTTTCCATAAGGCTCACACCCATTACCCGGAGACCTACGATCAGCTCCGGGAGGCGGTGGCGGATGGGTTCGCCTGGGCGTGGTGGTGCGGAAGCCCTGAGTGTGAGGGGAAAATCAAGGCGGACACCACGGCGACCAACCGATGCATCCCCCTGGAACAGCCCGGCGGCCAGGGCCGGTGCATCGTCTGCGGCGAGCCCGCCGCCGAGATGGCCGTGTTCGCGCGCGCCTACTGATGGGCAGAGGGGCCGTCGACGTTCCCCCATCCTGAACGGCATGGAGGACGAAATGGATTTTGTGATCGTCGGAGCGGCGGCCACGCCAGGGCTTCGGTGGTTTCAACAGGGGTTATGGCAGGCCCTGCGGGCCCACGGGCACACCTTCCTGGAGGAGCCGACCCGGGAGATCCGCCTGGTCCTCAACTTCACCGACCCGGCCCGTCCCCGCCCCTTCCGCCGCAAATCCCAGGGCACCTTCGTCGCCTCGATCGTGGAGCTGCCGGAGCCGCCCGCCGATTTCCTGAAGGCGTGCTACCCCATCCTGGTCCGCGCCCTCTCCAACCTCCTCATCGTCCTGATCCCCGGCGCCCGGGCGGCGTCCGCCAATGGGGTTCGCTGGGAGGCGCATTTCGTCACCCTGGAGCTGGGCCACTACGTGGAGGCCTGTCGGGAGGATGAGCGGGATTTCTTCGAGCGGGTCTACCGACGGCTGGCCCCGCTGGCCCAGGCCCGCCTGGTGATCAACAACGAGTTCCACCCGGATCTGCC
>FWWL01005784.1_pt1 | contig 18746 bp, 14 predicted proteins | sample 2228331 | NCBI WGS metagenome assembly FWWL01 (sample SAMEA103939775, study PRJEB20133) | metagenome
ACACGGATTACACGGATTTCACGGATGGTTCCATTCGCCACGGATTGCCCACTTGCAAACTTGCAAACTTGCAAACTTGCAAACTTGCAAACTCGCAAACTTGCAAACTCGCAAACTCGCAAACTCGCAAACTCGCAAACTCGCAAACTTGCAAACTCGCAAACTCGCAAACTTACATACTTGCTCCCTTTCACCGATTTGTAACAAACCCGAAACCTCTTTTTGTAGAATCTTCGGGTATGATAAAGGCGAACCCCACTTGCCGGTGGTTTTTCCATACGGCGGAGAGAATCTCCACCGAACCTGTAAGGAGGTCACAATGGAAATGATCAAAGTTGCTGCGGATTCTCGCTCTACAGCCGTAGCCGGCGCGATCGCTGGCGTGATTCGGGAGCGGGGGAAGGTGGACGTGCGGGCCATTGGGGCCAGCGCCGTCAACCAGGCAATCAAAGCCGTCGCGATTGCTCGCAGTTACCTTATGCCGGAGGGGATTGATATCGTCTGTGTTCCCTCCTTTTCCGAAGTGATGATTGACGGTCAAGAGCGGACCGCGGTCCATCTCACGGTAGAAACCCGGTGTTCCAACAGCAAGGCCGCGTAGACCTCCACACTCACAGCACTGCCTCCGATGGGGTCCTATCTCCTGCCGAACTGGTTCAACGGGCCCTGGAGCAGGGGCTGGAAGCCATTGCCCTGACCGACCACGATACTCTGGAAGGCATTCCCGAAGCGGTGGACGCCGCTGCGGGTACCGGGCTGGAAATTGTCCCTGGAATAGAGATCAGTGCGGAGGCCCCGGAGGGCGATTTCCACATCCTGGGGCTTTATGTGGACCCGCAAGATGAAATGTTGCTCGCGCGTCTGAAAGCCCTGCAGAGGGCGCGGATCGGTCGGGCGAAGGCAATGTTGAAACGACTGGCAGCCCTGGGAGTGCCCCTGGAGTGGGCAGAGGTGGGAGAATTTGCCACCGGGGCGATCGTGGGGCGCCTTCATATCGCCCGGGCGATGGTTCGGCGGGGGTATGTCCCCAGTGTTCGTGAGGCATTTCAGCAGTATATCGGCTGGAACGGCCCGGCCTACGTCCCGCGGCTACGGGTCACGCCGGGGGAGGCCATCCGGTGGATCCGCCAGGCCGGGGGAGTGGCGGTGCTGGCCCATCCCGCGGCCTCCGGTGTGGCCCTCCACATCCCGACACTGGTTCCGCTGGGACTGCAGGGCGTAGAGGTCTACTATCCCGACCATTCTGCCGAAGATGTCAAGGTGCTGCTGGACCTGGCGCGCCGCTACCGGTTGCTGGTGACCGGGGGAAGCGACTTCCACGGCTTCGGTCCGTATGAGGGGGCGCCGTTGGGGTCGGTAGATGTACCGGTTCGGCTGCTTCATCGGCTTCAGCGCGCGGCCGGGCTTGTCCGGTCGCCCGTTTCGTGAGAGACGTACGGGCGCGGGTGGCGAAAAGCCACCCGCGCCTGCGTTCAGGGCAGGTCAAACCCCAGGAGGACCTCCAGCGTCAACTGGGCGTTGGCATTGCGGCGAAGGCGGTCCTGCGCGGCGCGGATTGCTCGCAGGCGGGCAGCCACCTGAGCCGCGGAGAAGCGCGCGGCAAATTTCTCCAATTGCGGCCGCTGGTCCAGATTGGTCAGCAAAGATTCCCCTTTTTGATTTCCCTCTGCCCCACCCCTCAGCAGGAGGACATCTCGCCACCACCCGGTCCAGAGTTCCAGTGCTTCCTGGGCCGCCTCCGGGTCACGCGCCAGTTCCGCCGCGTAGCGGAAACGATCTGTGAGTGGCGCCTGGAGCAACGCGACCATCTCTTCTATGCGTTGTTGTCGCCGTCGGAGGAGGTCGGGCTCAGTGGCAGCCCGCACGGCCCACCCCAGTCGCCCTCCGCTGAGGTGAGCCAGCAGGTTTGCCCTTTCCAGGTCCACGCCCCAGCGAGTTTGTAACGCAAGGGCGATCTGCTGCTTCGGGATGGGGCGCAGAGGGATAACCTGGCACCGGGAGACGATGGTCGGCAGGAGCGAATCGGTGTCCGGTGCCAGCAGGATGAGGATGACGAATTCCGGAGGCTCCTCCAGGGTTTTCAGCAGAGCGTTGGCGGCCGATGGGGTGGCCTGGTCAAAGCGATCCAGGATCACAACCCGATGAGCGGCCATATTGGGCGTCAGGGCGAGGTGGTGCTGGAGTTCCCGTACCTGCTCCACTTTGAGGTGTCCCACTTCGGACGCGGGCTGTACCCAGAAGAGGTCGGGGTGGTTGCCGCTGGCGACCAGGCGGCAGGAGCGGCACTGCCCGCAGGGACGGTCCGCCTCCGGACAGAGGATGGCGGCGGCAAAGGCGCGGGCCAGCGTCCCTTTGCCGATACCGGGCGGGCCGGTGAAGAGATACGCATGGGAAAGTTCCCCCGCTTCCAGCGCCCGCCGGAGCAGGTGAACCGCCCATTCGTGGCCGATGATGTTCCAGCAGTTCATGCGATTTACCGGAGAACCTTCCAGTTATGGAAGTACCACACGACCGACGAAAACCGCGTCGTCCGGAACGCGCTGGCCTGTTGGATCTGTCGCTGGCAAACGGGAACCGTCGCTCCGGTTATACATCCCTGCCTTTAGAATGTATTCTCCTGAAGGTACCCCATCAGGCAGCCGAAGGACGCGTACGTCATGCCAGATGTCGCCCGCCTGCCAGTCCCCGGGACGTGCCACCATCAGCGGGTACCCGTCCCGCTGGCCGATGACCTCTCCGGATGGGGCCATCATGTGCAGAAAAACTGTCACGTCTTCCGTCGGTGGTTGCAGGCACTGCCAGCGCAGGATAGCGAGTACCGTCTGCCCCTCTGGCCGGATCTCAGCGGAGAGGAGACGAATCTGACCCGCGAAATCGGCGATGAAAGGGGATACTGGGGCGGCTCCCCACATTTCCAACCTCCCTGCTGGGTAGAGAGCAATGTCTTCCCCTTCGTAATCTGCCAGAACGACTCCGCTGACCTCGCGCAGAAGGGACTGGATGCTATCTATTGTGTGTCCGTCCCCGCCGCTGGCATAATTATACCTCCATTCCTGCTGCAGGTCGGGCAGGACGGCCATTTTCGCCTCCCGCTCTTCGCCTGTAATGAGCCAGAAGATGTCGTCAAAATAATGAAAATCACCCAGAGATACTCCTTCATGCCCTATCGCAAACGTCGGCTCTTTGGGGGCGAACCACTCTGGACAGTTGATGCAGAGAACTGGTCCGGAGACAGGGACAGATTGAACGGCATGGATCCACTGGCTCACCGTCAGGCGGATCTGCTCGTACATCCTGGCTCTGTCCCGGATGAAAAAGACGCTCTGCAGGCCAGTGAGTGCAACCATCAATGCCGTCAGGGTGTATCCGAGAAGTTTCCATCGTCTGGAGGGCCAGGGGATGGAGAAAGGCGCCGCCCAGAAAAGCGCGGCTCCCACCGAGGGGAGGTATAACAGGCGGGGTCCGTCAATGACGTAATGAAATTCCAGCATCAGCCAGATGGGAGCACCGGTGACGAGAAACCAACCCAGGGCCAGGGCAACCGTTCGCCCTGCCCCGGCCCTCGCCAGCAGCACTCCCCACATCAGCGCCATCAATAAGGAAACCAGCCAGACAGATTGTATATCGTCCAGTCCCCACCCGGCATTCATCAACTTTAGAGCCATCGGGGCAACGGGGTAGGTCAACCCCTGGAGCAGGTAAGCGGCATTCTGATACCTTGATTCCAGGTTCCATATCAGGGAGCGACTTGCCTCTTTGGGTATTGCCAACCATATGCCCAGCCCGATCAGTGCGAAAAGCCAGCACACCCCGGTTCGGCGGGCCATTTCCCGCAAAGAGGGGGACCTGAGCCCGGTCAGAGTCCCAAACGAGAGCAAAACCGGAAGCAATACTCCCGCCTCATTGACAAGGGGGGCCAGAAACGCCAGGCCGCAGGAGAGTCCGACAGGCCAGCGGGAGGATGTGCGCGTTCCGAACTGATGGAGTCGGAGAGCCCCCAGAATCATCGCCGTAACCAGAGGGTGATTTAGAGCGCCGATAAACGGAACCGCCTGATAACTGAACGGGTACACCAGAAATAGCAGAGCCGTTATCACGCCCAATATACTTCTTTTCGGCGACCATTCTTTGATGACGCTCCAGACGAGGAGGCCGTTAAAGAGATGAAGCCCGAGATTTATTGCGTGAAGGGTGGGCAAGTGGAGTTTTCCCTGGAGAGACCAGAGGAGCTTCCACAGGATGAATTGTAACGGTCGGTAATAGCCTGGAATCTGAGAAAAGCTCAGAATCTCCCCGATCGTCCGCCCGTGCAGCCAGCGGAAGAGGATCATATCGTCAAAGAAAAAGGGCAAGCGGAGGGAGAACCCATAGGTCAGGCCGCCGATCAGCAGGAGACCCAGAGCGGGCAGTATGAAAGTCCATGGGCGTTGGCAAGGGGCTTTCATTCGCAGTTTCCAGGGAGTCATTTATGAGCGACGGTCCTCTGCCGCCAGGCTTCGTAGAGGACGACGGAGCCAGCAACGGCAGCATTCAGGGAGGAAATTTTCCCCATCATTGGCAGTTCCACAATCCAATCGCACCGTTCCGCCACCAGACGACGCAGCCCTTCCCCTTCGCTCCCGACGACCAGGGCAAGGGGGCCGGTGAAGTCGGATTGGTCGTATCTCCGGGCGCCACGAGCGGCTTCCAGGCCGATCACCCAGATGTCGCGGGCTTTCAGCCGCTCTATGGTCTCCGGTAGGTTGGGGACCTGGGCAATGAAGAGGTGCTCCACCGCTCCGGCGGAAGTGTGCACCACGGCCGGGGTGATGCCCACTGCCCGGCGTTGCTGAAGCACCACTCCGTGGACGCCGACGGCCTCCGCGGTGCGGAGAAGGTTGCCCACGTTCTGGGGGTCCTGCAGGAGGTCCAGGAGGAGCAGGAAGGGAGGTTCACTACGCTTCTGGCTTTCGGCCAGGATATCCTCCAGGTCCACGTATGGATACTCGCTGGCTTCCAGCGCGACGCCCTGATGGTTTGCCTCTCCCATCCAGTCCAGATGGCGGCGGGGGACCCAATCCACGGGCACACCCATTCGTTCAGCGAGAGCCAGAATATCGGCGACGATGTCGGTAGGGCGGACGGTGTCGGCGATCAGGAGGCGGTAGAACTCCCGCCGCCGGGCGCTCAGAGATTCGTATACCGCGTTACGGCCGTAGAGGGTTTCGCGCATTCGTGGTTCTCCCTCTACTCAATCAACTGCCATCGCTGACCGTCAAAGCGAATGCGCCCCTGTCTCTTCAGGGTCTGCTGGGCGTTGCGCACGTAGTGTTTCCATAGCTTTCCAAAGTGTACGCCTTTGATCACCCGATCTATCGTGTCATCACATAAATCCGGGTGGATTTGCTGGATGAGGGGATGTAATTGAGCCGTGGTAAGTGGGCCGTGTTGCCGGAGGAGATAAAGAATTGTATCGGCAAAAATGCCATTGGTGGTCTTCCTATCGGCGCGGATCTCCATCAGTTGGGTTCTTACAATCTCCAGCTGATGCTGAAGTTCTCTGCGCAGTACTTGCTGGACCTCTTGTTCCATTCGTTGGCGAATCTCATCCAGTCGGTCGGCCACGGGTATAAGCCGTTCCAGCTCTTCTCGGGGGACGATGTTCCCCAGGCCTTTATATTCCAGAAGGTCTGCCCGAATGCGCCGGACGATCCCAGGGTCGGTGATCCGGACTCCGTACTCATAGTTACGGTTCAGGCCATATTCGGTCAGATTGGCGGATGTTACAATGGCTTCCCGCTCATCGGCAATGTAAACTTTGGCGTGTAAATGGGGTAAGTACCAGATACGAGTATGAGGACACTTGTCCAGCAGGTAGAGAAGCGCTCGCGGATCCGTAAAGCCTTTCTCCACAGAGCTCAGATCAGTTAAAACATCCAGCTGGACACCCCGATGTGGCAAAAGTTGAACCATCCGCCGGATAGGAAGCATGGTTATGTAAGGAGCAGCAAAAATTCCGTGTCCCTGGACATTTGCAACCAGCTGGTCAAAGGCAGCTTGCCAGCGAGCAGGAACGACTTCCAGCATTGTTGCTCACCTCTGGATCGGCAGATCCAGCAGCGAGGAGTCGGCGCTTGTCAGCCCACCAGTTTCTGCCTATTAGCGGTGGTTCTCCCCGCTTAAAGTACGTATCACCAGAAACACCCCAAACCCCAGCAGCCAGGCATGGATCAGGGCTTCGGTGAGGACCTCCGGATGGGCATAGCGATAGAGGCCGTTTTGCAGGAAAAAGAGGATGTCCATCAATGCCAGGAAGACCATCGCACTGCCGGCCATTGCCGCCCAGTAGCGGCCCCACCAGCGCCCGCGGAGGAGTCCCGCCGCGCCGGCCAGACATGCCAGGATCATCCAGCCATCCGCAGCGATGAAAGAGCGTTCCCAGGGATACCAGGAGGGGCATTGCTGAGCCAGGAAGGATTCCTGAGGCGTGCTCAGGCCGAACGAAATCCAGAAAAGCAGCGTCCCCAGGCCGGTCAGAACCAGCAGTACCGAAACGACAAAGGGCGCAGTTATTTTTCCAGCCGCCACGTCGGGCCCTCCGGTCGGTCCTCCACCACAATACCCAGTTCCATCAGGCGCTGCCGGATAGCATCCGCGCGGGCCCAGTCCTTCGCGGCCCGGTACTCCTGGCGCAGGTCTAAGATGATCTGCATCAGTCCATCTACCAGTTCGCTGCGCATCTCCGGCGGCTCCAGTTGGTCAGGGATGATTCCCAGAATCTGACCGCCCAGTTCGCTGAACATCTGATCAATAGCGGCAAGAGTTCCATGGTTGATGGGTTGCCCGGAATCCAGCTTCCGGTTGACAGCCCGCGCCAGTTCGTGGAGCGCGGCCATCGCCTTTGGTGTGTTGAAGTCGTCGTTCATTGCTTCCAGGAAAATCTCCCGGTACGGGTCCAGATCGGCCATGTAAGAAAGGTCGGCCGTGCCTTCGGGCATTGTGGTTTCTTTCATCCGTGCCCGCACAGCCCGGACGGTGTTGTGGAGGCGGCGAACACCTTGCTCAGCAGCCTGGATCGCCTCGCGGGAGTAGTCCAACGGCCCCCGGTAGTGGGCAGAAAGAATAAAGGCGCGAATCACTTCCGGTCGGTAGAGTTTCAGCGCGTCCTTGATGGTCAGATAGTTGCCCAGGCTTTTGCTCATCTTGATCCCGTCCACGGTCAGGGAACCGGCCAGAATCCAGTATCGGGCGAAAGGTTTGCCAGTGACGGCCTCCGCTTGAGCGATCTCGCACTCGTTGTGGGGGAAGAGATTATCTATCCCTCCTCCGTGAATATCAAAGGTCTCCCCCAGATACTTGACGGCCATCACCGAACACTCAATGTGCCAGCCAGGGTAACCCCACCCCCATGGCGACGGCCAACGCAGGATATGCTCCGGTTCAGCGCGTTTCCAAAGAGCGAAGTCCGCTGGATGGCGTTTTTCCTCCCGCACCTCCACACGCGCTCCCGGTTCCAGTTCTTCCAATTTTCGTCCGGAGAGTTTGCCGTATTCGGGGAACTTCTCCACGGAGAAATAGACGTTACCGTCCACTTCATAAGCGTAGCCCTTCTCTATCAGGGTCTTGATCCACTCAATCTGTTCCGGAATATGGGCACTGGCGCGAGGAGAGATGTTCGGGCGGATAACGCCCAGAGCGTCCATGTCCTCAAAATAGGAACGAGTGTACATTTCCACCAGTTCCATAGGTTCCACTCGCTCCCGTCGGGCACCTTTAAGAATGCGGTCCTCTCCGGTGTCCAGAAGATGCCCTACATCGGTGATGTTCTGGACGTAGCGGACTTTGTAGCCGAGGAAACGAAGATAGCGAACTACCACATCCATTGCCACGTAGAGTTTGGCATGGCCGAGGTGAGCATGGTCGTAGACGGTGGGGCCGCAGACATACATATGGACGCGTCCACGCTCCAGCGGTTTAAAGACTTCTTTCTGGCGGGTCAGATAGTTATAGACCTGGAGAGCCATCTTTCTCCTCCCAAACTATTTGTCCGCCTGCTCCGTCGGGCGGGCGAAGATCATCCGCCCGGCAGCGGTTTGCAGCACTTTTGTGACAGTGGTCTCTATCTCCATCCCGATGAACGAACGGCCGTTTTCTACAACGACCATTGTCCCATCATCCAAGTAGCCTACCCCCTGATCAGCCTCCTTTCCCTCTTGGATGACATGCACTCGCAGGTTTTCTCCAGGTAGGTAGACGGCGCGCACGGCGTTGGCTAATTCATTGATATTCAGAACGGTCACTCCCTGAAGTTCCGCCACTCGATTCAGGTTGTAATCGTTGGTGAGGATGGGACAGCGGAGCCGACGGGCCAGCAGGACCAGTTTGTCGTCCGCTGCGCGGGTTTCAGGGATATCCAGGTCCACGATCCGTACCAGACTACCGGATTCCTCTTGCAGCCGTCGGAGCATGTCCAGGCCACGCCGTCCTCGGTTGCGTCGCAGGGGGTCGGAGGAGTCGGCAATGTGCTGTAGTTCGTTAAGGATAAAGCGTGGCACCAGCATCTCGCCCCGAATGAAGCCGGTGCGGCTGATATCGGCGATACGACCGTCAATGATGACGCTGGTATCCAGGAGGACTGGAGGGATTTCTCCCCACTCCCCGGACCGCTCTGGAAGCCGTCCGCGCAGAAAGGCGAAGATCTCCTGCTGTCGGGCCGTCATCACCAGTACTCCAATGTAGCCGAAGAGCAACGCGCTCAGAAAGGGCAAAATCTGGTTCAGCGGGCGAGGCAACATAGAAAGGGGGAAGGTGCTCAGAGAGGCAATGATTAAGCCGATCATCAGCCCGATGGTGGCAGCCAAGAGTTGCTGGACAGGCATGCGGTGGATTTTTTGCCGCAAAAAGCGCATGGGGCGTACAGTCAGATATGGAGTGAGGATCAAGCCGGCCAGTGCGCCAACCAGCATAAAGGTGATACCGTAAAAAATTGGGTCGGTTTGGCTGATTTCGGCAAAGCGCACTCCCAGGATCACTCCTCCCACAGCAATGACCAGCATGCCGATAATTCGGGAGATAAAATCAGAACTCATCGCGCGCCTCCCGCGGGGTTGTAAGCGGCGCGAAGGAAAAGCCGGGGCGGTCCGCTGGCAGGAAGCGAGCGAGGCTGCGGAGGATAGAACGTTCAAAAAACAAATGACAGTGATGAGGGCGAAGCCTTTCTCGCTAATCTGCCATCAGTACGGATTCAGATGATCGGAAAACATCAGAAAATGAGATACCGGTTGAATCCATCGCGCCGCGGATAATAAGCGGGTTTATCTTATCACAGTCCTTACAAAAGTCAAAAATCGCTTCCTTCAGCCGCGGATGTCCACAAGTACAGATTTTCAGCGGGGTGTGCTGGGTCTCCAATAGCAAAACGACCCACGAATTGGAAAGGGTAGTTTCGTACGAATCCATTTAACGCACCATCATCCAGGAGATAAACCGGCATATCTCTGTCGGTCGCTCCCGCGATGAATCGGACGAACTCGTCCTCTGTCCATCCGGAAGGGCGAATCACGGCACTCCCGGTGTGCCAGAAAAGCGGCCCGCTATCCGCATCTCCACAAAGGACTACAGCCCCGGCCGGAATTGTCTGCCTCAGAGCATCAAATTCCGCGCGCTGGGACGGCGAGAGGTACCCGAAGGTCGGATACTGGGCCAGCAGCGGTTTGTGCAGTGGTGTGCGCAGGATGAAGGGAAGCGCCAGAGCCACAACAACGCCGTGCGTAATCCATCGGCGATGGGGCAGAGCCTCCAGGATGGATGCCACCCCGAAACCGACCACCAGGGCCAGGGCTGGAAAAGCTGGCACCATATAACGCGCCCCATTCTGGAAAAGCGCGGTGGTATGCACCGGCGCGTATATGGCAGCCAGGGCCAGTATCCAGGCCATAAGTACGGCGAGCATATCCCGCCGTTTGCGCCAGAGCACAGATGCCCCCACAAACATCAGAGGCAGTAGCCAGCCGAATTCGCCAGGGTACATCAGATACTTCACGAAGGCGATCACGCTGGCTCCCACATGCCCTGCTCCTGCCAGCCGACCGATCTCTGGATTCTCGCTTCGCCAGAAAGCTCCCAGCCATTTCTGGTGATAGAGCATATCTGGCAGAGCGACGAAAACGGCAGCTAACCCCAGAGTCAGTTGCCGCTGCCACCAGCCCTTTCTCGCCGGCCGAGATAGGGCCAGGATCACGGTCAAAGGGGCCAGCAGCGCTAACGCCGTGTGACGTATCAAATAAGCCATCCCTAACGCTATTCCACCGAGGGCTGAGAACAACGTTTGTCGCCTGTGCTCGGCCGCCAGGGTCAGGGCCAGGGCCAGTGTGGAAAACAGCTGGGCGGGCACGTCGGACATAGGTACGATAGACAGCCGCATTTGCGTGTAGGATGTTGCCACAATCCAGGCGGCCACCGCGCCGGTGATCTGGCGTCGGCTAAGCGGCTCTTCGCTGAAAAGCATTTGAGCCATCATCCAGGTTGCTCCAACGGAGGCCAGGGCCAGCAGGGGAGTGGTCAGCCACAATGCCCTCTCGCCGCCTGCAATGTACCCTGTGGCCAGGAGAAGCGGGAATCCGAACGGGTAACTGGTGATCGCTGCATCGGGTTCTCCTGGTAGCCAATAGCAAACCGGTAGGGCGGATCCGGGGGGCAACCCCCAGGCGACAACCTGAGCTGTCAGTGGAAAGCGGTGGGCAAATGTCCCGTGGCGGGCGAAGTCCACGGCCATCTGTACATAGCAGAATGGATCCGATCCGATGACCCCTGTTGTACGATGGCGGAAGTACTCACTCGCTGCCCAGGCCAGGGTAAAAGCCAGCAGTGCAAAAGCCCCCCGACGTAGCCAGACATCCGGAAGTGTTTTTTTGCTTTCAGAACGGGGGCTCCGAGTGAGCAAATCGTCGCCCAGAATGTACATGCCGCTCAGCAAGGAAACTCCTGCCCACAGCGGACTGGCCAGTGGAGCGCTACCGGTCGCGCGGCATATTGCCAGAAGTACGACGGCAACCCAGTATCCGGCGTGAACTGTAAACCGGGGCCATGGTCTGGACGAATGAGCGGTGAGATATAAACCCGTTATCAGCACAGCAGTGGCCCATACGACCATAAGCAGGACCAGCGCGTCCACGCCACCGCTGCTCTGCGCCGTCAGGTAGTGTGGCTCATATATCAGGCTGGGTAGGTCCCAACGGCCCAAATTTCAAATCCTCCTCTACGCAAGACCGTTGTGCCCTTTGAACAGTTAGGCGCTATTCTGCTGCGCAAATACTACGCCGCCACTCTGCTCCCCCCAGGGCCAGCAACCGCTTTAGATGAACTCTCAGGTACTGGTCCACCATCTGAGCCTTCAGCACAGGGTCTGCGTACTCGGTAATGATGAACTCCAGGACGGCATTTACCTCCGAGTGTTCCAGTTCATGGGCGAATTCGTAGGCATCATTGAGGTTCTGGATTTTCTGAAGGGTGCTTTGAGGAGAGAATTTTGCCGCTTTGCGAATGCTCTGCAACATCTCCGTATCGGCCGGAGCACGGAGGCGGTCCGGAGAAAGGCGGGAACGAATGTGCTCCAGGAAGCGGATATGCATCTGCTCGTCCTCCAGCATTCCCTGCCAGACCTCAACGGCGCGAGGTACATGGGCAAATTTCCGGAGCAGGCCTTCGTAGAATTCATATGCGGCCTTCTCACAGGCAATGGCAAGGGAAAGGAGCGTCTCTACTGTGTTCTCTGCTTTCTCGTTCATTGCAGTTCCCCTATAGGGTGGTGGATGGGCGGTATTCCCCCCAAACCCGTCGCAGGACGCCGCAGATTTCGCCCAGGGTGCAATCGGCCTCCACCGCGGCGATGAAAAGGGGCATCAGCGGTTCATCGGCGGAGCGGGCGGCGGCTTCAATGCGGGAGAGCATCGCCGAGGCACGTTCCGTATCCCGGCGGGCCCGCAGCGCGGCCAGCCGCTCCCGCTGGCGGGCCTCCACTGCTGGGTCCACCACCAGCCGCTTCAGCCGCCGGGTTTCCTCTTCTATTTGGTATGCGTTGACCCCTACAACGATGCGCTCCCCGCGCTCTATGGCTTGCTGGTAGCGATAGGCAGCGTCGGCGATCTCCTGCTGGATGTAGCCCCGCTCAATGGCAACCAGCACACCCCCCATCGCGTCTATCCGGTCAATGTATGCCCGGGCCTGGCGCTCTATCTCGTTTGTCAGGTACTCTATGACGTAGGAGCCGCCCAGGGGGTCCACTGTGCTGGCGACGCCCGACTCGTGGGCGATAATCTGCTGGGTGCGCAGGGCGATGCGGACCGAGTCCTCCGTGGGCAGCCAGAGGGCCTCATCCAGCGAGTTGGTATGGAGGGATTGCGTCCCCCCCAGCACCGCTGCCAGCGCTTGCAGGGTGACCCGGATGACGTTTAATTCCGGCTGCTGCGCGGTGAGGGTGCATCCGGCTGTCTGGGTATGGAAGCGGAGCATCCAGGAGCGAGGGTCCTTTGCCCCGAACCGTTCCCGCATGATGCGGGCCCAGAGGCGGCGGGCGGCGCGGAATTTCGCGATCTCTTCCAGGAAGTCGTTATGGGCATTGAAAAAGAACGATAGGCGCGGGCCGAAGGAGTCCACATCCAGCCCGGCGTCTATGGCGGCCTGGACGTAAGCGATGCCGTTCGCCAGGGTGAAAGCGACCTCCTGTATGGCGGTGGAGCCGGCCTCGCGGATGTGGTATCCGCTAATGCTGATGGTGTTCCACTCCGGCACCTCCGTCGCACAGTACCGGATGAGGTCAGTCACCAGGCGCATGGAGGGACGGGGCGGGAAGATGTAGGTGCCGCGAGCGATGTACTCCTTCAGAATGTCGTTCTGGACCGTACCGCGCAGTCGCTTCGGGTCCACCCCCTGTTCTCTGGCGACGGCGATGTACATCGCCAGCAGGATCGCGGCCGGGGCGTTGATGGTCATAGAGGTGCTGATGCGGTCCAGCGGAATGCCGTTAAAAAGGACGCGCATGTCGTCCAGGCTGCTGATGGAAACGCCCACCTTGCCCACCTCGCCGGAGGCCAGGGGGTCATCGGCATCGTAGCCCAACTGGGTGGGAAGGTCAAAGGCTACGGAGAGGCCGGTCTGCCCCTGGGAAAGCAGGTACTTGTACCGGGCGTTGGACTCTTCGGCGGTGGCGTACCCGGCGTACTGGCGCATCGTCCAGAGCCGTCCCCGGTACATCGTGGGCTGCACGCCGCGGGTGAACGGGTACTCGCCGGGGAAACCCAGGTCTTGCAAGTAATCCAACGGCACATCGGCCGGGGTGTAGATGGGCTCCAGCGAAATACCAGAGAGGGTTTCAAATCGCTCCTGCCGCTCGGGAAACCGCTGGAGCGTTGGGCGCAGGGTTCGCTTCTCCCATTCCTCACGGCCGCGAGAGAGGTCGTCCATAGAGCACCTCCGAGAGAATTGGCGAGTTACTGTAAATATACCGCGAAAGCGGTGTCTGTCAAAACGTGAGCGTATCGGGCTTGTGCAGCAATTCGCCCCGCATGGGAAAGGATGGGGTGTGGGGTTTTTGAGGGCGGCTTCGCCGCCCTCAAAAACCCCACTTTATCCCTTTTTCACGGGCGTGCCGCTCCCTGGAAAGGATTTGCTGCACACCCCCTCCCCCAACCCCGATCTCCCCGCCCCGATGAATTGTGGTATAATAGTGGTGAACGGCTTTCTAACGCGGTGTTAACGTCTCTCTATCCCGATTCTAACGGATGCCGGGTATAATGGGGACGGCTTAAACTTCGCCGGGATCTGATGCGATGGGAAGTGGGCTTACAGGGCAGATGTCCGGCAAGCCCGAAGCGGATTTTCAGGAGGAAACATTATGATGCGAATGGACCGGTTCACCGAGCGGGCGCAGGACGCCGCCCAGCGGGCGGTGGAGATTATGACCCGCTATGGGCATACTCAGGTAGATACGGAGCATGTGCTCCTGGCATTGCTGGAGCAGCCGGATGGGATCGTCTCCCAGATTCTGGCCCAATTGGGCGTGGACCCGGACTGGATCGCCAATCAGGTGGATGAGATTCTGCGGCGCACCCCCAAAGCGGGCATCTATGGCCGGGGCATGGTAGGGCAGATTTTCATTACCCCGCGAGTCAAACGGATTCTGGATGAAGCGAATACCGAGGCCCAGCGTCTCAGCGATGACTACGTTTCCACGGAGCACATCTTTCTGGCGATCATTACGGAGCGGGGCACGCAGGTTGCTCGCCTGCTGACCGAGGCCGGCGTTACCCGGGAACGGGTCTATGCGGCCATCCGTGCCATCCGTAGCGGGCAGTCCTTCGCCGACACTCGCCCGGAGACCCGCTACCGTACCCTGGAAAAATACAGCCGTGACCTGACCCGTCTGGCGCGGGAGGGGAAACTGGACCCCGTTATCGGCCGGGACGCGGAGATTCTGCGCGTGATCCAGATTCTCTGTCGCCGGACCAAGAATAACCCTGTCCTCATCGGCGAGCCGGGAGTGGGGAAGACGGCTATCGTGGAGGGCCTGGCCCAGAAGATCGCTTCCGATAACGTCCCCGAAATTCTCAAAGGCAAGCGGGTCATGCAACTGGACCTGGCCGCGATGGTGGCGGGTACCCGCTTCCGGGGGGAATTTGAAGAACGGTTGAAGGCTGCCATTGAGGAAATCCAGCGCGCTCAGGGGGAGATCATCCTGTTCATTGACGAACTGCATACCGTCGTTGGCGCGGGGGCAGGGACGGGAGCGCTGGATGCTTCCAGCATGATGAAGCCCGCCCTGGCCCGGGGGGAACTCCAGTGTATCGGGGCGACCACGCTGGATGAGTACCGCCAGTACATTGAAAAGGATGGAGCGCTGGAGCGGCGCTTCGCCCCCGTCTTCGTGGATGAGCCGACGGTGGAGGAGACGATTGAGATGCTGCGCGGTCTGCGGGACCGCTACGAAGCCCATCACCAGGTGCGTATCTCCGATGAGGCCCTGGTTGCCGCCGCGCGCCTCTCCCATCGCTACGTCACCGACCGGCGCCTGCCGGACAAGGCGATAGACCTGGTGGACGAGGCGGCGGCGAAGGTGCGGGTGGCCCTCCATACCCTCCCGCCGGAACTGAAGAAGATGGAAACCGAAATCTCCCGCCTCCAGATGGAGGAAGAGGCGGCCAGCAACGGCCGGGACTACGAACGGGCGGCCGAAATCAAGGTGCAGCGGCTCCGTCTGGAGGAGACCTTCCGACAGAAACGGGAGGCCTGGCAGCGGGAACACCGGGTGGACAACGTGGTGGACGAGGAGGACATCGCTCAGGTAGTGGCCTCCTGGACTGGCATTCCGGTGGCCCAGATGATGGAGACCGAGGCAGAGAAACTGTTGCGGATGGAGGAGGCACTCCGCCAGCGCATTGTCGGACAGGACGAGGCGATCGCGGCCGTTGCGGATGCCATCCGCCGCGGACGTTCCGGCCTGAAAGACCCCCGTCGGCCCATCGGGTCGTTCATCTTCCTGGGCGCTTCCGGCGTAGGCAAGACGGAACTGGCCAAAGCGCTGGCCTGGTTCCTCTTTGATGACGAGGACGCGCTGATCCGGATTGATATGAGCGAGTACCACGAGCACCACACCGTCAGCCGGCTCTTCGGTGCTCCGCCCGGTTATGTCGGCTACGAGGAGGGCGGCCAATTGACCGAAGCGGTCCGGCGGCGCCCGTATCAGGTTGTCCTTTTTGACGAAATAGAGAAGGCCCACCCGGAGGTCCTGCACTCCCTCCTCCAGATTCTGGATGATGGTCGCCTGACCGATGGGCAGGGGCGTACGGTGGATTTTCGTAACACGGTCATCATTATGACCTCCAACGTGGGGACGGAGTTTGCCCGCAGCGGGGGCGCGCTGGGCTTCCTGCGCGAGGGGGAAGACCGGCGGGAAGAGGAGGAGAGCCGTCGCCGGATTGAGAAGGCGCTGAAGGAGACGTTCCGGCCGGAGTTCCTCAACCGGGTGGACGAAATTATCATCTTTAACCGCCTGACGCTGGAGCACATGGAGCAGATTGTGGACCTGCAGATGCGGGAGATTTCGGAGCGGTTGGCCGAACAGGGGCTTCAGGTGGAGTTGACCGATGCGGCCCGCAAGTGGCTGGCCCGCGAAGGGTATGACCCCCAGTTCGGCGCCCGTCCGCTGCGTCGGGCCCTACAGCGGCACGTGGAGAGCCCGCTCAGCGTCCACCTCCTGCGCGGTGAATTCCGGCGTGGGGATAGGGTACGGGTGGATGTCGGCGAGGCCGGCCTGACCTTCACGCGGGTGGATACGGAGGAGCCGGTACTGCAAATGCCGGAGCCGTCACTCCAGGCCTGATGACTATCACCTCCCGCAGGCGTTCCGTCTGCGGGAGGTTTGTTTTACCGGCACGGCAGCGAGGGGATGGGGACCCGGTAGATTTTTCCCCCGGCCAGGACGAAGAGGTCGTTGCCCGTGTCACTGACCGTCAGCGCCTGAAGCCCGCGAAATTCCCCGCCCGAAGCGCGCAGCTGGGTACAAAAGGAGCCGTCTGCTCTCAGGACGACGATGCGATCCGTCGCCCCGTCGGCCAGATACACCGGACCATTGGTCAGTTCCGGGTCCACAGCCATGGCGATAAAATGGGGGGCCGGCGAGGGGACGCCGGTGACGGCAAACGGTTCCGCCTTCCCATCCAGGTAGCGGGCGACCTGCCCGTTCTCAAACAGCACGTAGATGTTGCCGTCAATCGCCAGGTCCCGCGCACCGATCAGAGATGGCGCCTCGGAGGAGAAGTAGGCCTCCGCGCCGCTGGTAAATTGTTCGTTTCGGGGCCAGTATCGCCATATCTGGCTCACAGCCGGGTCCAGCAGGTACAGGCGCCCCTGATATGTGCCCATTGCTACCGGATCGCTTCCTCCCGGTGGCGGGGAGAAGGGTAATTGCCGCGTTTCTCCCCAGCGGGAATCGTACGCCCAGAGATTTGCCCCTCGGCCCAGAATAAGCAGCGTCGGGGAGGTCCGACCCGACTCCGGCTGATAGCGGGCGATGTCTATCGGGGAAGCCCCCTGTGGCAGAGGGATGATCTCGCTCTCCCCTCCCATCGGGATGCGTCGGACCTGCCCCTCGTCCTCCAGAACCGCGACGCTCTGTTCCCATGCCGCCAGACGCCGCCCCGGGGTGGACCCCAGATCGGCCACAAGGGCCGGAGAGACCCGTGTGACCCCATCCATCCCGTCCAGCGTGTCCTGGGCCAAAGTGCGAAGCGCCGTGGACCGCGGGTCGTTGTATTCGGCCAGGAGGGTCAGAACTGCTTCCCAGTGGGGGCGGGCGGCATCCGGGCTGGGAGCCTGCTGGGCGGCCTGAATGTGTTCCTGGGCTTGCGAAATTGCCCGCTCCTTGAGAAGGTCCCGGCCGTACCGAACCCAGGTGAAAAGGGTGATCAGCGCGACCATGACCAGGATGATGAGGGCAACGGCGGCCATCTGGCGCGGGTTTTCCGGCGGAGGAAGACGCACTGGGCGGGGGGCTGTTCTCCGGCGGCGCTCCGCGCCGGGGAGGAGGCGGCGGAAAAGGGCACGCCCGCCGCGACCGATGGCGGACGCCAGTGCCCCCAGGCCGCTCCCCAGAGCCGCGACGCCTCCAACCAGGGCTTTCCCCGCAGCGGTTACTCCTCTCCACGATCCCCTACCGATGGCCCGTAATCTACCGATTAGAGTGCTGCCCGGATGGCGCAACGGAGAAGGGGAAAGCGCGCTGGGGATGATGCCAGGGGGGCTTTCCGTCTCCCAGGGCTGAGGAAGCGGGGTGGGAATTTCCCCTTCCATCTCCCAGAGAGGGGCTTCCGCTACGGATACCGGTTCCGGGAGAACCTTTTCCTCCTCCGGTACCAGGGACGGCGTGGCGGGGGCTTCCACAGGTTGCAGGGCCCTGCGACGGCGCGATGGAGGTGGAGGCGGGGCCATCTCTCCTTCCGGCCAGCGGACGACCAGCGCCGTCAGGGATTCGCCTCCGGCCAGCTGTTCCAGGCCGTCCAGTATTTCTTCCTCCTCTCGCCGGAGCACCAGGTCCAGCGCGTCCAGGGCAACGATCTCCGGAAGATTCTGGGGGGAGAGCAGGAGCACCGTGCCTGGCTGGATCGGGCTGTAGGTGATGGTCACATCTGCCCATGCTCTGCTGCCCAGGGGAGGAGCGGGCTGTTGTGGATGTTGCTCCTCCGCGTCTCTGGCGAGAAGACGCGCCCACACCTCTCCGGCCATGGCCAGGAAGACCTCATCGGAACGTAGCGCAGCGCAGGCGAGGTTCCCCCGGCAACGGCTCTCGGCCGGAACCTGGTGGTTGAAATGGAGAAGGACGCGATGGGCCGCGATGGCTGCCCGACGCAAAGCGGCGATAGGGCTTCCGGAGGTGGACCAGAACGCCTGGGCGACGGCGTCGCGGATGTCCCGGTAGAGGCGGGAGGTCGCCGGGCCGCGGAGTTCCAGCACCATTGCGAAGGTCTCATCCTCTCGCCCGGAGGCCGGATGCATAGGGGGAGGGAACCAGGTGCAACAGGGATGTCCTCCCGGTTGCCGCTGACCGTTTACCACACGGATCAGCCCGATCCAGGGCTTCATACTTGCTCCATATCTTCGGGGAGATTGAGGAACTGAACTCTGGTGAAATGCTCTTTTTCGCTCCCGGCGGGTGCTCTCGGCGGGTCTGCGACCCGCTGAGTATAGCCACGGATTTCACGGATTACACAGATTAA
>FWWL01005779.1_pt1 | contig 18739 bp, 15 predicted proteins | sample 2228331 | NCBI WGS metagenome assembly FWWL01 (sample SAMEA103939775, study PRJEB20133) | metagenome
GGCATTTAGATTTAAGTAATTATTTATCAAAAAAGACAGTCATTGAAAAAATTTCCATGCCCCGTTATTATGCTTTATTTTTTAATTCAAAAATTAATCCTCTTTTCAAGGAAAAAAATTTTCGTTATGCTTTAGCTGAGGCGATTGATGGTGAAAAATTAGTTCAAAGTTTTCAGTTTTTTCCTTGGAATCAAGAAAAAGAATTTGAAAACTTGGTGGTTAATTTAAATATCCCTTTTAATCTTCAATCAGCTAGGGAGAAAGTTAAAAATTTTATCAATGAAAATCTTCAACTTAATATTATTGTGCCCAAAACTGATTTTTTAATAAAAACCGCCGCTTTGATTAAGGAAAGTTGGCAGGAATTAGGCATTCCCAATGTTAATATTATTGAATTAAAACCAGAGGAAATTCTTAATGAGGTAATTAAACCAAGAAATTATGAAATTTTACTTTTTGGTCAAAATCCAGAAATTCCAGAAGATCTTTTTTCTTTTTGGCATTCTTCCCAAAGATTTAATCCAGGCTTAAATTTGGCTCTTTATGAAAATAAAGAAGTTGATTCTTTAATTGAAGATGCCCGTCAAGAATTTAATTTTGAAAAAAGAGAAGCAAAAATTAAAAAAGCAAAAGAAATAATTAAAAATGATTTTCCAATTATCCCGCTCTTTTCAATCCCTTATATTTATGTTCATCATCAAGATTTAAAAGGTTTTAAAAGCGAAAAAATTGTTAATCCAGCTGATCGTTTTGAAAATATCACCCAGTGGTCAGTTCTTTCGGTAAGAGTTATAAAATAAATTTATTTCTTTTCTGCCCTGGTGCTGGAATTGGCAGACAGCCTAGCTTCAGGAGCTAGGGCCGAAAGGCGTGAGAGTTCGACTCTCTCCCAGGGCACTATGAGTCCTCAAAGTCACCTAATGATTAAAAAAACAAAAATAATGCCAACAAAAAAAGAAGAACCACTTCGTTTTGTGGCTTTAGGTGGTTTTGAAGAAGTTGGAAGAAATATGATGTTTTTAGAGTATCTTAATGAAATTGTTATTATCGATGCTGGTCTTCAATTTCCTGAAGAATCAACCCCTGGGATTGATTATATTATTCCCAATGTTAGTTATCTTGAAGAAAGAAAAAAGAATGTTAAGGCTTTAATTATTACTCATGGTCATTATGATCATATCGGAGCGATTCCTTACATTCTTGAAAAAATTGGAAATCCGCCAATTTATACCACCCCTCTTACGCGAGAAGTTATTTTAAAACGTCAAGAAGAATTTCCCCATGCGCCAAAACCTATTTTTGTTACTGTTCAGCCAATGGAAATTCATAAAATTGGTCAATATTTTACGGCTCAGTTTTTTGGGGTGGTTCATAATATTCCTGATACTATTGGCGTGATTCTTGAAACACCCGTAGGTAAAATTGTTCATCCAGGAGAATTTAAATTTGATTTTGATCAAGAAGGTCATCCAAAGGGTTTAGATCTTTGGAAATGGGTTGGGGAACAAGGTATTCATGTTTTAATGCTTGATTCCACGGCGGCTGAAAGACCTGGTTGGTCAATTCCGGAAAAAGTTGTTGAAAAAGAGATAGAAAAACTTATAAAAAATGCACCTGGTCGCGTGATTATCGCCACTTTTGCTTCTCTTCTTGATCGCATTGGGGCAATTATCCATATTGCTGAAAAACTAGGTCGAAAAGTAGCTATTAGTGGCCGGACAATGAAAATAAATATTCAAATCGCCCAAAATCTTGGTTATTTGAAGATTCAAAAAGGAACTTTAATTCCGATTGAGGAAATTAATAAATATCGCGATGATAAGTTGGTGATAATTTGTACCGGAGCCCAAGGAGAGCCTCAATCGGCTTTGATGAAAATTGCTAATCGAGAACATAAATATATAAAAATTAAAAATACTGATCTTTTAATTCTTTCTTCTTCGATTGTCCCGGGTAATGAAAGAAGTGTTCAAAATTTAAAGGATAATCTCGCTCGCCAAAATCCGATTGGTATTTATCACTATTTAATTTTAGATGTTCATTCCTCGGGCCATTCACCTCAAGAAGAATTAAAAACCGTGATGAAATTGGTCAAACCAAGATTTTTTCTGCCTATTCATGGCTATTACTTTATGAGAAAACAGAATGCTCGTTTAGCTCAGGAAACTCTTGGTTTAAAGCCAGAAGAGATAATTTTACCGGATAATGGTCAGGTGGTCGAAATTTATAAAGATTCGGTTAAGGTGACTGATGAATTTGTGCCTGCTTATTATGTTTTAGTTGATGGTTTAGGTGTTGGTGATGTTGGCGAAGTTGTTTTAAGAGATCGCCGAGCTTTAGCCCAAGAAGGAATGGTCGTCATTATTGTTGTTTTAAGTAAACAAAGTGGTCGAATTTTAAAAAGTCCTGATATCATTTCTCGTGGTTTTATTTATTTAAGAGAAAATCAATCAATTTTAGAAGATATTCGAAGAAAAATTAAAGGAATTATCGGACGAATTCCTCGTTATCAACCTTTAGATCCTGATTATGTTAAAACTTTAATTCGAGATCAAATTGGTCAGTTTTTGTATAATAAAACTAAACGTCGCCCGATGATTCTTCCCGTCATTATTGAAATATGAAATCAAATTTAATTTCTGGAATTCAACCAACGGGCAAACTTCATTTAGGCAATTATCTTGGAGCTTTAAAAAATTTTGTTGAACTTCAAAATTCTCAAAAATATAATTGTTATTTTTTTATTGCCGATCTTCATTCTTTAAGTGAATCTTTTGAACCTCAAGAAAAAAAGAAACAAATTTTGGAGTTAGCTATTGACTATTTAGCTCTTGGTTTAGATCCGAAAAAATCAGTTATTTTTCTTCAATCAGCCGTTCCAGCCCATTCAGAATTAGCGATTATTTTAAATAATTTTGCTGCCTTTGGTGATTTAACCCGGATGACCCAATTTAAAGATAAATCAAAAAATCAGCCCCAAAATATTAATGTTGGTCTTTTTGAGTATCCCGTTTTAATGGCGGCCGATATTTTTCTTTATGAGGCAAAATTAGTACCTGTGGGCGATGATCAACTTCAGCATTTAGAATTAGCCCGAGAATTGGCTCGAAAATTTAATAAAAAATTTGGGAAAATTTTTGAAGAACCAATACCGATTTTAACGGAAGTTACCCGTTTAAAATCTTTGAATAATCCTTCTAAAAAAATGTCCAAATCTCAACCAGAGGGTTGTCTTTTTCTTGATGATCCACCAGAAATCATCAAAGAAAAAATTATGAAAGCCGTTACTGATTCCGGTCAGGAAATAAAATATGATGAAGTTCAAAAACCAGGAATTAGTAATCTTTTGATGATTTATAGTTCTTTAACTGGGGAGAAGATAAAAAAGATAGAGAAAAAATATCTTCATAAAGGTTATCAAGAATTTAAAAAAGATTTAGCTTCCTTGGTGATTAAAAGTTTTTCTTCTTTTAGAAAGAAAAAATTAGAGTTGAGAAAGAAAATAGATTTGGTGAAAAAAATTCTTCAAGAAGGGAATGAAAAAGCTAATTTCGTTGCTAATAGAAAAATTTTTCAAGTTAAAAAGAAAATTGGTTTGGTAATTTAGAATTTTTTTAAACCAATCCAGATTGGCCATTCATCTAATTTTGTTTCCAATTCTCCATCAAAAATTTCTTTTCTTTTATATTCAATTTCTTTAGTATTTGTTTCTTTTTTAAGAAGATTTTCGTATTTTTTTGCAAGATAATTTAATTCTTCTGGTAAATCAAGATAAAGGATAATTTTATTTTTTGGTTCCAAACCACAATCTTGTCTTAAGACTTGAATTAATCGAATTAATTCCCTTAACCAACCTTCTTCTTTTAGTTCATGAGTTAGTTCGGTATCTAATTCAAAATCTTTTTCTATATTTTTGTCAAAAACAATTGTTTTAACATTAATTTCTTCTTTTAAAATTTCATAAAATTCTTTATCTTTAAATAATTTTTTGTTTTTTATTTTTAATTTGGCTAAAGGTTGTCTTAATTTAATGCCGGCTTCATTTCTTTGGGCTAAAATTTGACTACTCATTTTTCTCAATTTTTCCATTTCTTTGAGAATTTTTTGGTTGATTTTTTTAAAGGCCAAATCAGGTTTTGGCCAATCTTCAAGATGAACAGAAAGCTTTTTATATTTTTTATCAATTTCCAAAGATTGATACAAGAATTCGGCAAAAAAAGGAATAAAGGGAGCTAAAATTTTACTGAGATTGAAAAGGAGATAACCTAAAACTTGAGAAGCTGTTTCAAAATCTTTTTGATTTTCTGGTTTTTGGAAACGACGGCGAGATCTTCGAAGATACCATCTTGAAAGATCATCAACAAAATTTTCGATTAATTTTGCTCCTTTAACTATTTCGTATTGATCTAGTTTTTTCGTGACCTCTTGAAGAGTTTCATAATATCGGGTTAAGATCCACCGATCTAAAATTTTTAATTTTAATTTTTTAATTTCTGGTTTTATTTTTTGGTCATGATAAATTTGGAAAAAGAGAAACGAATTATAAACAAGAAGGATAAATCTTCTAAAAGTTTTAATTAAATCAGCTTCATCAAATTTTTTAGCTTCTTCTGGAGCATTAATCGTAAAGAAATACCATCTGACAGTATCAATGCCATATTTTTTGATCATTAACCAAGGATCAACAACATTGCCTTTTGATTTCGACATTTTTTGACCTTCTTTATCAAGAACATGACCTAAGGAGATTACATTTTTATAAGGTCTTCCTTTATCAAGTAAAACCCCAATCGCCAAAAGAGTGTAAAACCAACCCCGAGTTTGATCAACGGCTTCGACAATATAATCAGCTGGATAACCAGCGGGTAAAGAAGCAAAAGGCATCGCGCCCGAATCAAACCAAACATCAATTACTTCTTTAACTCTTTCCATTTTTCCTAAACAACGAGGGCATTTTAAAAAGATTTGATCGATATAAGGCCGATGAAGATCAACAATCCCAAATTCATTTCGGGGGCCATTAAGCCAAAAAACTTCTCTTAATTCACCTGGGGCAATGAAATCTTCTCCTCTTTTTTCTTTTTCAAAGACTGCTCTTTCGATGCTCCAACCTCTCATTAACATTTCGATCATCCATAAAGGATATTCATGACTGATAATAATAAAAGTTTTATTTTTATATTTTTGTTCAAGTTCCCTGATAAAAGAAAAAACTCTTTTGGTCACATCTAAAAGAGTTTCTCCTTTTGGAATTGGCTTGGTAAATTTTTCTAAATCAGAAGAAAAATAATGGTGATATTCATAACTTTTCGTTCCCTGAAAGATTCCAAGATTAATCTCTTTTAATCTTTGATCATAAATAACTTTAACCTTTAATTCTTTTTCAAGAATTTGGGCGGTTTCTTTAGCCCGGGTGATGTCAGAAGAAAAGATAAAATCGATTTTTTCTTTTTTTAATTTTTTAGCCAATTTTTCAATTTCAACTCTCCCTTTTAAAGTAAGGTGATATTTTTTTCCTTTTTCAGGAACAAAACTGATAATTTCTTTGATATTACTTTCCGCTAAACCATGACGCAAAAGAAGATAACGATTGTTTGCTTTAGGGAGTTCTTGGTCTAATTCCTCAAGACTACCGATAACTTTTTTGAAATGACATTGAGAACATTGCCAGATTGGTAAAGGTGTTCCCCAATATCTTTCTCGAGAGATATTCCAGTCTTTAACTTCTTTGAGCCATTGACCAAAACGACCATTTTTTAAATGAGCTGGAAGCCAATTGATTTTTTGATTTTCTTGTAATAATTTTTTTCGAAGTTTACTCATTAAAATAAACCAACTATTTCGGGCATAATAAAGAAGAGGCGTTTGACAACGCCAGCAAAAAGGATATTCATGAGAATAATTTTCAATTTTGAAAAGAAGATTTTTATTTTTTAAGTAATCAAAAATTTTCTTTTCCGTTTCCGGTGATTTAACATAAAGACCAACTAATTCTGGAATTTCTTTAGTAAAAATCCCCTGTTCATTAACCGTGTGATATTGAGGTAAGTTAAATTTTTTTCCAAGTTCATAATCTTCTTCCCCATACATCACGGCGGTATGGACAATACCTGTCCCTTCCTCTAAGTTGACAAAGTCAGCGGGATAAATTTTGTAAGAATTTTTGCTTTTTAGTTTTTCGACTTTAAAAAGAGGTTCATAACTTAGACCAATTAATTCTTCACCCCTGAATTCTTTTATCACTTTATAATCACCTTCAAGAATTTTTAATCTTTCTTTAGCTAAAATATAATTTTCTTCACCAACTTTTACTTGACTATAAATAAATTTTGGGTTGATGGCTAAGGCAACATTTCCGGCTAAAGTCCAGGGGGTGGTTGTCCAAGAGAGAAGATAGGTCTTTTGGTAATTTTTAAGTTTAAATTTAAGATAAACCGCGGGTTCGATTACGGTTTTATAACCAAGAGCCAATTCATGAGAAGAAAGGGCGGTTCCACACCGAGGACACCAAGGGACGACTTTATAACCTTGGACTAATAACTTTTTTTGAAAAATTTCTTTGATAATTGCCCAAATTTTTTCAATATAAAAATTTTCGTAGGTAATATAAGGATGTTTGAGATCAAGCCAAAAACCCATTCTTTCAGTCAATTTTTCCCATTCTTCTTTATAAAGCCAAACCGATTCTCGACATTTTTGGTTGAAAAGAGAAATGCCATATTTTTCAATATCTTTTTTTGAATTTAAGCCTAATTGTTTTTCGACTTCTAATTCTACAGGTAAACCATGAGTATCCCAACCTGCTTGTCGGGGGACAAAAAATCCTCGCATCGTTTTGTATCTCAAAACTATATCTTTGAAAGAGCGACTGAGGACATGATGAAGACCAGGTCTGCCATTAGCGGTTGGTGGTCCTTCATAAAAAATAAATTTTTTCTTCTTTTTATTTTTCTCTAAAGATTTTTCAAAAATTTTATTGTCTTGCCAAAATTTTAAAACTTTTTCTTCAATAGCAGGCAGAGAAAAATTTTTGAAATGATTGGGCATATTTTTATATATTATCAATGAAAATTTAAATAATCAAATTTTAAGCTGAAAGCTTGCCGATGATTATTTTTTATGTTATTGTTTTTTTACTATGCCTTCAAAATCAAACAATTTAGTTTTTGCTCTTCTTAAAAAAGAACCAAGCCTTTTTAGTTTTTTAAAAATTGGTGATATTGTTAAAGGAAAAGTTTTAAAAAAAGAAGGTCATAAAAGGCTTTTTATTGATCTTGGTCGTTATGGTTTAGGGGCGGTTTATGGCCGAGAGCTTTTGAATGCTAAAGAAATTGTGAAAGATTTAAAAATTGGCGATCAAATTTTTGCCAAGGTGGTAAACGTTGATAATGAAGAAGGTTTGATTGAACTTTCGATTACCGATACCAATAAACAGGCCCTTTGGAATGAGTTAATGGAATTGAAAGAACAAGAAGCGATTTTAACGATTGTCCCAAAGGCTTTTAATAAAGGTGGTTTGGTGACTGAGGTTAATGGTCTTCAAGGTTTTCTTCCTCTTTCTCAACTTGCCCCAAGCCGTTTTTCTTCTTTTTTAGAAGAAACGGAAAATCAAGAGAAAAACTTACAAATTCTTCAAAGTTTAATTGGCCAGGAATTAAAAGTCAAAATTTTAGAAGTTAATCCAAGAAATAAAAAATTAATTTTATCAGAAAAAGCGGTCAGTGGTCCTTCTTTTGAGGAGATAAGTAAAAGCTATCAAGTTGGTCAAATAGTTGAAGGGATTGTTTCTGGAATTGCTAATTTTGGAGTCTTTGTCAAATTTACCGATAATCCCGCGATTGAAGGACTTATTGAAACTTCTGAGTTGAGCCATCGGCTTATTGAAAATCCTAAAGAAATTGTCAAAATCGATCAGGTCATTAAAGCTAAGATTATTAATTTTAAAGAAAATCGAATTTATCTTTCTTTGAAAGCCTTAACCCCGAATCCTTGGGAAAAAGTTAATGAATACTACCGAAAAGATCAAGTGGTGAAAGGCCGGGTTTATCTTTATTTACCTTTTGGCGCAATTATTAATTTAGATCATGAACTTCAAGGTCAAATTCATATCTCCGAATTTGGTGGGAGTTTGGAAGAGTTAAAAAAGAACTTAAAAGAAGGGGAAATTTATGAATTCGTGATTGCGGAGATTAAGCCTCAAGAAAAAAGAATTATTTTAAAAAGAAAATAAAAGTTATACACAACTCTTTTCATTAAAATTTGGTATAATAAAAATATATGCCCGAAAATCAAGAAGAATTAAAAATTGGCCCGGGTGAAGGGGAAGTTCCTTTAATGAGAACGATGGAATCGGATTTAAAATCTCTTCAAGAAAGCGGTGGTCAAAGTGTTCGTCCTTATATTCCTCAAGAGAAAAAAGAATCAATCTCTTCAGAAACTCAAGTTAAGCCAGAAGAGACTTTTCAGCCACCTCAACCAGAAGTTTCATCACCAACACCACCTCCTTCAACTTCCGAAACAACCCAGCCAAAACCATCTTTTAAATTTCCAAAGAAAATATTTTTCCTGGGCGCTCTTGTTTTAATTGTTTTATTAGGCGGTGGTGCCTTAGGTTATTTTTTTGTTTACCCGGCTCTTTTTGGCGAAAAAACAGCTCTTGAAACCGAAGCGCCAGTAACTCAACCTCAACCATCACCAGAAACGCCATTACCACCTCCTTCAGAAGAACCAGCATTACCTCAAGAAACTCAAGAACAACCAACTTCTTCAGAAACAACTTCGGTTTCCGAAGAACCAGCCATTACTTTTAATCTTCCAAGTATTTCTGAACATTTATCTTTTTTCAAGACAAAACCAGAAACTGTTGAAATTAAATTAACCGAACCTAATTTGAATGCTTTAAAATCAGCGATTGCTTTCAGTCCAAGTGAAACACCGAGTTTGAAGGAACTTTTAATTAAAACACCGGATGATAAATATCTTGCTTTTTCTGGTTTAATGCCTTTAATTGTGCCCCAATTTTTTAATCAGGAAACTCTGAATTATTTTGAAGAGGATTATACCGCTTTTGTTTATACTAATTCTCAAGGAACTTGGCTTGGTTTTATTGCTAAACTTAAAGAAAATGTCAATATTTCGGCTATTCAAGACCGAATGAGCGCTCTTCAAAAAGACCAAGATAATAAAAACTTTTTCCTTGTTGATGTTGGTGAGGCTAAACCTTGGACTGATGGTTTTGTTAAGGGAAAGCCAAGTTCTTTAGGTCCTTTTTCAAAAGAGGGAGCCACTTTAAGTTATACTTGGTTTGAACGCTATCTTCTTATAAGCACCCATCTTGAAGGAGCTGAAAGAGCGGCGACTCTTTTAGGTTTTTAACTTCCATTAAAATTTTTTATGTTAACTTCAAATCAAATAAAAAAATTTGAAGAAAAACTTTTTGTTATTCAAAAAGATCTTGAAGCCCAAATTCAGGAATTAGAAAAAGAAGTTGATTTTGGAAGTGATATTGATCATTTTGAAGAAGAAGCGGATGAGACTGAAGAAACCGGTAATCGATTAGCTTTAAAATTTGAATTAGAAAAAAAACTAGAAAGAGTGGAAAAGGCCTTAAGAAAAATTAAAAAAAATAATTACGGTTTTTGTGAAAACTGTCATCAAGAAATAGATGAAGAGACTTTAGAAATTGCCCCCGAATCAGAATTTTGTCGGCAATGTAAAATTAAGCTAGCTTAGGAAGGAAAAAAATGAGTTCTGTCCCTCGACTTTATTCTGCCGAATTAAATGGGATTGAAGCAGAATTAGTCGAAGTAGAAGCTGATTTAAATGTTGGTCTTTCTTCTTTTAATATTGTCGGTCTTGCGGATAAAGCCGTAAGTGAAGCTAAGGAAAGAGTTAATTCTGCTCTTAAAAATTCAGGAATTAAACCCCCAAGTAAAGAAAATCGAAAAATTACCATTAATTTAGCACCTGCGGATACTAAAAAAATGGGTTCCCGTTTTGATTTACCGATTGCTTTAGCCTATCTTTTAGCTAGTAATCAAATAAAAAATTTTGAAACTAAAGATAAAATTTTTGTTGGTGAACTTTCTCTTGATGGGAGTTTAAGACCAATTAATGGTTGTCTTAATATTGCCAAATTAGCTCAAGAAAAAGGTATTCCATATCTTTTTGTCCCTCAGGAAAATGCTTTAGAAGCTGCCGTGATTAAAGAAGTTAAAGTTATCCCGGTTAAAAATCTCAAAGAATTAATTGACCATCTTGAAAAGAGAAAATTAATTTCAGTTCAACCACCCGCTTCGGTCGAGCCTGGCTATCCCCCAATTTTAGTTCATTTAAATGAGATTAAAGGCCAGGAAGCCGCTAAGAGAGCTTTATTAGTCGCGGCCGCGGGCGCTCATAATCTTTTAATGGTTGGGCCGCCAGGCACGGGCAAAACCATGCTTGCTCAAGCTTTGACTTCAATTTTACCCCCACCCCATCTTGAGGAAATTATTGAAATCACCCAGATTTATAGTAGCGCTGGTTTAACTTTAAAAAATCCTTTTATCAATTATCGCCCCTTTCGTAATCCTCATCATACCTCTTCTTTGATTTCAATTATTGGTGGTGGTCAAAATCCAAAACCAGGAGAAATAAGTTTAGCTCATCGAGGTGTTTTATTTTTAGATGAAATTCCGGAATTTCATCGGGATGTTTTAGAAAGTCTTCGCCAGCCTTTAGAAAGTGGTTTTATTCATATTGCCCGAGCCAAGAAGGTTTTGACTTTTCCTTCTCGTTTTATTCTTGTTGCGGCCATGAATCCTTGTCCCTGTGGTTATTTTAATGATCCAGAAAAAGAATGCCTTTGCACCGCTAATCAAATTTTTCGTTATCAAAAGAAACTTTCTGGTCCCTTACTTGATCGAATTGATCTTCAATTAGAAGTTCCTCGAATAAGTTTTGAAGAATTATTGAAAAATAATCCTCAGGGAATAGAAGAGAAATATCGGGAAAAAGTTATTCAAGCTCGCGAAATTCAAAAAGAAAGATTTTCAAAAATAAAACCAAAAATTTTTACTAATTCAGAAATGAGTTCAAAACTTGTAGATGAGCTTGTTAAATTAGATAAGAACGCCGAAAATTTTTTAAAACAAATGCTTGAGCGGAGTTTTGTTTCGGCTCGAGGTTATTATCGGATTCTTAAAATTGCCCAGACAATTGCTGATCTTGAAGCTTCGCTGATGGTCAAAAAAGAACATTTAGCCGAAGCCTTTCAATATCGCCTAAAAACCGAAGAATAATCTATCGAAGTTAAACTTCGATAGATTACTTTAAAAATAAATAAACTGAAAAAACTGAAAAAATTGAAAAAATTGATTTTTCAGTTTTTTCAGGTTTTTCAATTTCTTTAATTGATTTTATTGATTTTTCTAAAAAAATTGAAAAATTTGATAGTGCGATAAAATCTACATATTTGACAAATTTATTAAAAAAGTGTGAAACATTGGCAATTGTTTCACAATTTGATAGTGCGATAAAATCTACATTTTTTGAATTTCGGCCATTTTGAGTGTTTGCCGGCAAACACTCAAAAAATGTTTGCCGGCAAACAATTTTAAATTCCTGACTAATTATTTTTTCTATGAATTTTAAAAATTTTGATGTTTTTATTAAGTTGATTATTAAATTTTTTTTGTTTATAATAAAAAAACTTTATTATGATTATTACTCGACTTGGAGAAGATTATTTTCGAATTCAAGCTGGGGAAACAGTTATTTTAATTAATCCAACTAATCAAAGAGCTTTCCGGGGAGCAAAATTAATTATCAATACTCAAAAACCAGCTTTTTTGAATCCTTCTGAAGAAGATAATTTTTTATGGGTTGATCACCAAGGCGAGTATGAAATTGCTGGTTGTCAATTAAGAGGTTTCAGTTTTGGTCAGATAAAAGAAAAAGAAATTACTGGTTATAAACTTGAAGTTGATGAATTAAATTTAGGCATTTTTGATCCTTCCATTAAAACTATTCCTGAAAATTTAAAGGAAAATTTCTTAGATCTTGATCTTCTTTTTGGGAATTTTTTATTGAAAGAAATTAAACCAAAAATAATTATTCCTTTTTCTAAAGGAAAAAATTTGGAAGAGATTTTAAAATTTTATAATTTAAAAAAATTAGAAGAAATTGATAAGTTAGTTATTAAGAAAAAAGATCTTTCTCAAGAAACAAAAGTTTTATGGTTAAAATTTTCTTAAAAATTAAAAAATTTATAAGAAAATTAAGAGCGGCTGAAAAATCAACAAAAAAAAGATTTTTGATTTTTAGTTCTGTTATTTCAATGGTTATTATTATTAGCCTTTGGTTAATTTATTTGAATAAAAATTTACCTTCTTTTGTTGAAAAACCACCATCAAAGGAAGAAAATTCTTTAAAAGAGACTTTTTCTACTTTTAAAAAGGGTTTTGAAGAAATTATAGGAGAAGCAAAAAAACAATTTGAGTTCTTAAGAGAATTTACCGAAAAACAACTTCAAAAAAGTAATCAATTAGAAATTCAAAAAGATAATCTCCAAGAGCCATCGGTCGAATTTCCTTTGAAGGATTTAGAAAATCAAAATCAACCTTAAATTTATGGAAAAAAATTCTCAACCAAAAAATATTCAACCAAGAGAAATTTCTCAAGAACTTAAAGAATCTTATCTTGATTATGCGATGTCGGTAATTGTTTCTCGAGCTCTACCTGATGTTCGGGATGGTTTAAAACCGGTTCAAAGAAGAATTTTATGGGCGATGTGGGATAATGGTTTAACTCATGAAGCAAAATATAAAAAATCGGCCAATGTTGTGGGTGAGGTTTTAGGAAAATACCATCCTCATGGTGATGCCGCTGTTTATGATGCTTTAACGCGAATGGCCCAAGATTTTTCTTTAAGATATCCTTTAATTGATGGTCAAGGAAATTGGGGATCAATTGATGGTGATAGTCCGGCAGCGATGCGTTATACCGAAGCCCGCCTTTCAAAAATCTCGGAAGAACTTTTAAAGGATATTGAAAAAGAAACAGTTGATTGGCGACCAAATTATGACAATACTCGTTTAGAACCAAAATTTTTACCTGCCAAACTTCCTAATTTGATTTTAAATGGCACCATGGGCATTGCCGTGGGCATGGCTACTTCTATTCCGCCTCATAATTTAGGAGAAATTGCTGAAGCGATTGTTTACCTTATTGATCATCCTGAAGCTGAAGTGAAGGATTTAATGAAATTTATTCCCGGTCCAGATTTTCCAACAGGAGGTGTGATTTATGAGGCTAAATCTTTAGAGGAAATATATAAAACTGGTCGGGGTTCAATTACTCTTCGAGCCGTTTCCGAAATTGAAGAAAAAAAGAATGGTTATCAAATTATCATTACCGAAATTCCTTATCAAGTAAATAAAGCCGAACTTATTTCAAAAATTGCCGAGCTAGTTCATGAAAAAAAGATTGAAGGAATTAAAGATTTAAGAGACGAATCAGATCGGGAAGGTTTGAGAATTGTTATTGAATTAAAAAACGAAGTCTCACCTCAAAAAATTTTAAATCAACTTTATAAATTTACCGATCTTCAAAAAAATATTTATGTTAATGCTTTGGCTTTAGTTAATGGTCTTCAGCCTCAAATTCTTTCCCTTAAAGAAATTCTTCAAGCTTATATTGATCATCGAAAAGAAGTTATTCGAAGAAGAACGGAATTTGATCTAAAAAAAGCTCAGGAAAGAGCTCATATTCTTGAAGGTTTAGTTAAAGCTTTAAAAGTCATTGATCGAGTTATTGAAACGATTAAAAAATCAAAGGATCGTCAAGAAGCTCATAAAAATTTAGTTGAAAAATTTAAATTAACTCCCGTTCAAGCGGAAGCTATTTTAGAAATGAAACTTCAAACTTTAGCTGCTTTAGAAAGAAAAAAAATTGAAGCCGAGTTAGTTGAAAAAAGAAAGTTAATTGAAGAGCTTCAGGGGATTTTGAAACAACCAAAAAAAATTCTTGAGATTATTAAAAAAGAAGTGAGAGAACTTAAAGAAAATTATGCCGATCCCCGAAGAACAAAAATTATTGAAGCATCTTTGAAAGAATTAAAAGAAGAAGATTTAATTCATCAAGAAGAAGTGATTGTTGTTTTAACTCAAGCTGGTTATATCAAAAGGATGAGTCCCGAATTATTCCGGGCTCAAAAAAGAGGTGGTAAAGGTTTAATTGGTTTAGATTTAAAAGAAGAAGATTTAGTTTTGAAATTTATTGGTGCTAACACTCATGATTCAATTTTGTTTTTCACTGATCAAGGAAGAGTTTTTCAGACAAAAGTTTATGAAATTCCAGCCGCTGGTCGAACTTCGCGGGGCAAATTAATTTATAATTTTTTAGAAATTAAGCCAAATGAAAAAATTGCTGCCTTGATTGCCTACAATCAAAATTCTTTTAAAGAAGGTTATCTTATTTTTGTCACTAAATTTGGTTTGATTAAAAAAACATCTCTTTCTCAATTTAAAAATGTTAGAAAAACTGGAATTTTGGCAATCAAATTAAAAGAAAATGATCAATTAGCCGATGTTCAACTTTCAACAGGAAATGATGAAATTATTATGGTCACTCAAAAAGGTTTCGGAATTAGATTTAAAGAAAAAGAAATTCGACCGATGAGTCGCAATGCTAGTGGGATTACTGGGATCAGATTGACTAAAAATGATTTTGTAGCTGGCTTTGATATAATAAATAACGAAATTAAAAATAATGGTCTTTTATTAGTGGCCACTTCTCGAGGTTTTGCTAAAAAAACTTCTTTGAAAGAGTATAAAATTCAAAAAAGAGGCGGTAAGGGTTTAATCGCGGCCAAAATTGATGAAAAAACTGGATTAATTGTTGGTTTAAAAGTGATTAATCAAGCATTTGAAGAAATAATTGCTTTTTCTTTAAAAGGCCAGGCTCTTCGGACTTTTATTAAAGATATCCGAGAAACTGGCCGGGCCACTAAAGGAGTTAAAATTATGAATTTAGAAAAAGAGGATGAAATTATTGGTCTTGTTTGTTTATAAAATTTAATGTATGCCCTTAACTAAATCTCAAATGATCATTATCGGCATTTTTTTATTAGTGGTCATTATTTTTGCTTTAATTTTTTTCAAAATCATTCCTGGTTTAAAAACCTATGAGAAGAAAAATATTAACCCTATTGCTGCTACTTTAAAAATCTGGCTTCTTTATGAAAAACCGGAATATTTCCAAGAAATTGTGGCTACTTTTAATGAAACTTATCCCAAGGTAAAAATTGAATTTAAAAGCTATGATGATCAAAGAATTTACGAAAAGGAAATTTTAAATGCTTTAGCCGAAAATCGAGGTCCTGATATTTTTATGATTCCTAATGGTGGTCTTTTAAATTATCTTTATAAAATTTCGCCAATTCCTTATCAAAAATACTCTCTTCGAGATTTAAAAAATCAGTTTCCTCAAGTTGTTGAAAGTGATTTTTATTATCAAGGAAATATTTTTGCTCTTCCTTTAGCGATTGATACTTTGGTTTTGATTTATAATCGGGATCTTTTGAATCAGGCGGGTATTATTTATCCGCCAACAACCTGGGAAGAATTTCAAAGTTTAATTCCAAAAGTTGTTAAAAAAGACGAGTTTCAAAATATTTCTATTGGCGTGGCTCTTGGTGGTTCTGGAAAATCAATTGAAAGGGCAGTTGATATTTTAAGTAATTTAATGATTCAAAAAGGGGCTTTTGATGAGATAAATAGACCAAATTTTGATTCTGAAGCCGCTCTTGAGGCTTTGAATTTTTATCTTCAATTTTCTAATTTTGGTGCTCCTTATTATAGCTGGAATGATCAGCTTGGGAAAGATTTTGATCTTTTTCTTCAAGAAAAAGTGGCCATGATTTTTGGTTATTATTCTGATTGGGTCAATTTAAAAAAGAAGGCCTCAAAACTTAATCTTTCAATTTCCTCTTTCCCACAATTTGAAAAAGCTTTTAAAAAAACTCTCAAAGCTCATTATTGGGGTTATACGGTTTCTAACCAAAGTCGTTATAAAAATCTGGCCTGGGATTTTATTCTTCATTTTACGACCAATCCTTCAATTGCCAAGTTATACTTTCAAAGAAATCTAAGACCACCCGCCCTTCATCAATTAATTCTTCAAATCCAAGATCCCGAACTTTCTCTTTTTAACAATCAAACTTTAATCTCGAAATCTTGGCAAATTAAAGACTCCTTAGCTTTTAATAAAATTATTTCTGAAAGTATCGAAATGGTTTTAAATAATCGTTTAAAACCTAAGGAAGCTTTGATAAGAATGAAACAAGAATTTATTAATCTTTAACCCGGGAATTTTTTATTTTTAAAAATTGGAAAAAAAACGATTTTTTTATTAAAATTAAAAATAATGAAAAAGAAAGTTCAGAAAAAAATTTTTTTGAAATCCCTCTTTTTTATTTTATTTTTTTTGTTTTTCTTTTCTTTTAAATTAGTTTTTGCCTCGGTGATTCCAAATATTTGGGAAGGAACTGGAAATAGTTCGGGCACTTGTAATTATCTTCCTGAAGGTTGTAATTTTTGTGATGGGGTAATAGTTTTTAGAAATATTATCAATTTTCTTTTTCAACTAGCCATTCCAATTACTGTTTTTATGATTGTCTATGGTGGTTTAACTATTTTAATTTCTGGCGGTGGTGCCTTCACAGGAGGTTCTGAAGCTTTATTTAAAAAAGGAAAAGAAATTGTTACTAATGCTGTTTTTGGTTTGATCATCATTCTTCTTTCTTGGTCAATTGTAAATATTATTCTTCATATTTTAGTTGGCCAACCTAATTTCCCATGGAATGAAATTCAATGTCAATAAAATGAAAAAATTTTTTCAAAAATTAATTTCCTTTATTTTTTATTCCCTTCCTTTGTTAGTTTTTGCTGAAGAACCAATTGTTTTACCCAATCCCCTTGAAACTTCTTCTATTACGGCGATTATTGAAAGGGTTACTAATGCTTTAGCTTTTCAAATCGCCCCGCCTTTAGTGGCTGCAATGATTATTATTGGTGCTATTCAAATGCTTTTTGCCAAAGGGGATCCGAGAAAATTTGAGGAGGGTAAAAAAATCGTGATGTATTCGGTTATTGGTTATGTTATTATTATTATTGCTACCGGGATTGTTAATATTATCGAAGAAATTTTATCAAAGAGATCTTAGAAAGATATGTTTAATTTCCAAAAAATATTTTTTTCTTTACCTGGGATTGTTTATGCCACCGAAGGGGAACCTCTTACTCTTGAAGGGGTTGTTAATATTCTTAATTATATTAGAGATTTTCTTTATACTGCTTTTACTTCTTTAGCTATCATTTTTGTGATTTTAGCCGCTTTTTCTTTTTTGACCGCCCGAGGCGATGAAAAGAAAATTACTCAAGCTAAAAAAGAAGTTTTTTATGCCGTGGTGGCCATTGTGATTGCTATTCTCGCCTGGAGTCTAACTGATCTTATTCAATTTCTTCTTTCGGCTAGAGGGGGTAGTCATTAATTTATTTTTTATTAAAATGTGTTATAATATAATAATAAAAAGGTCGATTTTTATAAAAAGGTCGATTTTTATAAATAAAATCAATTAAAATGAAAAAAATTAAAGATTTACTTATTATTTTATTCCTGAGTTTACCTTTATTTGTTTTCGGAGAGTTTGCGACACCGACAGTGACCGTAACGACGGCGGGGCAAGTTTTGAACATAATTAATTTTCTTACTAAAGTTGCCTATACTCTATTTATCGCCTTGACTGTTCTTTTTCTCATTTTAGCTGCCTTTAATTATCTAACTGCTCAAGGAGATGAAGGAAAAGTAAAAACAGCTAAAAAACAAGTGGTTTATGCAGTGGTGGCAATAGTAATTGCTATTTTAGCTTTCAGTGTAAGTTCATTAGTTACTTCGTTAATTGAAGAAGGGAGGAGGTAAACATTAGAATAAATATTTAAATTATTTTAAATAATTTCTAACCAAAACCCGCTTTTTAGAGCGGGTTTTGGGTAGTTGATTGTTGGAATTACTTTATTCTAAAATATTTTTTGTGAAAATTTCTAAATTCTTTTGGTTGATTTTAATATTGAACTTAGGTCTTCATCTTTTTTTATTAGAAAAACCAGAAAGGGTAGTTTTTGATGAAAGGTATTATTCAAATTTTGCTTTAAATTATGCCCAAAGAGAACCTCATCTTGATGGTCATCCTCCTTTAGGTAAAGTTATTTACGCCCTTCCTCTTTTTTTTCAAAAAGAAATTATTTCTTCTAGTTTTTCAAAAAAAGAAGGTGAAGATTTTTATTTTGTTGAATCTTTTGACCATTTTCCTTACTATCAACTTCGTTTAATCAGTTCTTTTTTTGGTCTTTTAATTAGTGTTTTTATTTATTTTCTCATTAAAAATTTAACTAAAAAAGAAACGCCGGCTTGTTTGGGCATGTTTTTAGTTACCTTTGATAATGGTCTTCTTTTGGAGACTCGCTTAATTCTTCTAGAAGGGATTTATTTAGCTTTTGGTTTTTTAGCTTTAATTTTCCTTTTAAAAGAGAAATCAAGACCTTTTTTAGCCGGTCTTTTTTGGGGTCTTTCTTTGGCTGTTAAATTTATTGGCATTGTCTTTTTAGGCCCGGTTTTAGTTTATTTTTTAAATCAAGAAAAAAAATTAAAAAACAAAAATTTTTTAATTTTTTTATTCACTGGTTTTCTGGTTCTTTTTTTA
>FWWL01005788.1_pt1 | contig 18739 bp, 14 predicted proteins | sample 2228331 | NCBI WGS metagenome assembly FWWL01 (sample SAMEA103939775, study PRJEB20133) | metagenome
TTTTTCCGGTTCCCCCCGTTGACGGGGGGAACCTTAAGGAGGGGGGAATTGCCTCCCCAAAATGCTGGTGAACCGATAGAAAGTGAACCTGACTCGTGTACCCTTATCAGCCCGTCAACGGGGGGAACCGAGAGAAAAAAAGCAGGTTCCCACCGCAAGCGGGGGGAACCTCACGGAGGGAGTAAAGTAGATGAAGCTGAGCAGTGTGCCATCATCAGGGCGCAAGAGAGACCTTGAGTAGGGTCTCTGCGATGTCTAAAAGGGCATTTTTATAGGCATATGGGTCGTTGAAGACTCGTTCGGCTGTGCTAATCGCCTGTTCGACTTGCCCAGCGCGCGCCTGAGCCTTCGCTATCGCTCGCCACACATCCTCGCGACCGAAGGGGGTTATCTCGTAATGTTTCCCACGAAACGGGTCGAAAATCATCACGGGTGCCCTTCTTCTCCCGCGAATCGTATCGAAAAACCTCTGTGATGCGCTCTGTCGCTTGGAAGCGTCGCGCAGAATCTGCCTATGCAACTCTGCTACTTGCTCGGCATTTTGGAGTGCTTGGTCTATCTGACCTATTTGCGCCTGCGCAATCGCAATCTCTGCTAATACGAGGGCATACGATTCAATCCCTAACTTCTGTTCGATCTCTTGCGCGGTTTGAAGTGCCTGTTCCCCATAGCCTGCACTTGCTTGAAGCATCGCAACTCTCTTCAGGAGGTCGAGGCGTGTCGGAGGGTCGCTTAGTCGCGCAGAAAGTTGAATCACTTGCTGGAGAACCTGCTCTGCTGGCTCTTTATGTCCCTTTTGAATGAGCCGTTCCATTACCTCCACTGAGCAAAATGCACGAGTACTGTCTCGCTTTATCTGTTCTAATGTACGAAGCGCCTGCTCGATATATCCCGCTTCGCTCTGCGCTATCGCAATTGATACGAAGCTGGCGTACCTTATTCCCTCAAAAGGGATTTTCTGTGCTAATTGAACTGCCTGCTCGAAAGTCCGTTGGGCAGCTTTCTCCCCTCCTGCTTTCGCCTGTGCCTTGGCGATTTCTGCTAAAGCAGTTGCCCTATACCCATCCTCTGGGATTGTTGAGGCGACCTGAAGGGCTTGGTCAATCTTGCCCGATTCTGCTAAAGCGGAAACGGCATGCAATAAAGCGACCCCGCGAGCAAATGGAGATCGGATTTCGAGGGCTAATCGCAATCCCTGCTCTATCTGCCCCTCTTGAACCATCTGGGAGATTTTCTCGACAGTGATGTCTTCTATCGTGATGGCACGCAGGTCGTCCAAAACGATTTGCTGAGCGGTTTGCATGGCGGGCTCATACAGTTGGAGTCTCGCAAGCGTGTGGGCTATCCATCGCAATTTACCACCTGTTACCCGTACATCATTGCGAGCCTGCTTCCTTGAGAGAACCGCTTGCTCGAGAGTGTGCAGACCCTGCTCTTTGTATCCCGCCTTCACTTGGGCAATCGCTATCTGCACCAGTACATCAGAGCGAGAGCGCAGTTCCTCTACCTTTTGCGCGATTTGAATTGCCTCCGCGAAGGTCTGCTCTGCTTTTTCTCTGTGTCCGATGTGTGCCTGCAAGAACGCTATACGCGCAAGAAGGGAAGCGCGCTGGTCGCTTTGCTTTACCCTATCGACTCCAGCTTGAGCGCTCTCCAAAATCTCCAGCACAACCGATGCGGTGTTGGTCGAACCGATGCGCAGAGAGGGTATTGCTGAGCGCCTGGACGACTGATAGCCCCACCACCAGCCTCCAATCACGAGGAGTCCTATTACTAATCCCATCCAAAGCCGTGCTCGGCATGGGAGTCTTTGTTTACGATGCTCCATCACACTCCCGCCTTGATGACAGTTGCCCTGTTGGTGCGGATTATACCTAACTCTTTGCTTCCGTTTTGCCAAGAGAGAAGCAGGAATGGCTCCTTTCAGCCCGAATAGGGGGAACGAATCGTTCCCCTGTTCATCAGGAGAATATCTCTTTGCAACTCAAGAGAACCCGTTTCGGATGGAGGCAACGATGCGAACTTATGGGCTATTTATCAATGGCGAATGGGTAATGACTTCCGAACAGTACGAGGTACGCAACCCCGCCAATGGAGAAGTGATTGCGCTTTGCTCGGTTGCAGGAGAGCGCGAGGTCGAGAGCGCAGTCCAATCAGCGGTTTCGGCGTTTCCCGACTGGGCAAGTCGCTCCTATGAAGAGCGAGGCGAAATCTTACGGGCGGTTGCGCGTGCACTCCAAGCACGCTTTGAGGAGTTTGCGCTGGTCGAGTCGCAGGAAACGGGGCGTGTGATTCGCGAAACGATGGCGCACGACATCCCTGCCTCGGTAAGTGTGTTCGACTACTTTGCTGGGATTGCTCCTGCCATTCACGGTGAGACGCTTCCTGTGCCCGGCATGGACCTCAGCTACACCCGCCGTGAGCCGTACGGTGTGGTGGCGGCGATTACCCCGTGGAACTTTCCCTTGTGGCTGGCGGTGATTAAGATTGCGCCTGCACTCATAGCGGGCAATACGATGGTGCTTAAACCCGCTCCCACCACACCCCTCACCGCCCTGAGGCTGGCAGAAGTGATGCAGGAAGCGGGACTACCCCCCGGCGTCTTCAATGTGCTAACCGACCCGACACCGGGCACGGTAGGGGATATGCTCACGGCGCACCCGAAGGTGAATAAGGTCTCGTTCACAGGTTCCACAGCGGTCGGTGTGCGCGTGATGCAAAGGTCAGCAACCCATGTGGCACCTGTCTCGCTGGAGCTGGGAGGCAAATCGCCCTTTATTGTGTTTGCGGATGCCGATTTCGACCGCGCGCTTGCCTATGCCCTCTTGGCGAACTATTTCGCTCAGGGGCAGATGTGTACCGCTGGCACGCGCCTGCTTATAGAACGCCCTGTGTTCGAGCGGTTCCGCGACGCCTTTGTTCAGCGCGCCAGCCGACTGCAGGTAGGCGACCCACAAGACCCCACCACAGAGTTCGGCACGCTCCACAAGCGCGAACAGTTAGAGAAGGTAGAAACCTATGTCGCCCTTGCGAAACAGGACGGCGCACGCGTGCTCACCGGAGGCAACCGTATCACTGAACCGCCGTTCGATAAGGGCTTCTTCTTCCAGCCCACTGTGCTGGACAATGGAGAGCCGACCATGCGCGTCGCCTGCGAAGAGATATTCGGACCCGTGGCGATGCTAATCCCCTTCGAAGGGGAAGAGGAAGCGGTGCAGATTGCGAACATGACCGACTACGGCTTAGCGGCGGGCATCTGGACGCAGGACATCGGTAAAGCACTTCGTGTAGCGCATCAAGTACAAGTGGGCAAGGTGTGGGTCAACTGCTACAATAGGATTCCTCCACACGCACCCTACGGTGGCTACAAGCAGAGCGGGTTCGGGCGCGAGCTGGGGCTTCACTGCCTGCTCGAACTCTACACCCAAGTCAAGAGCGTTCAAGTGGATATCGACCCGTTCTACTTTGAGTGGTTCGGTTAGAAACCATGTCCGAACTCCGCTGGCATCCGCTTCTTCAGGAGTGGGTGATTATCGCGACTCATCGCCAAGAACGCACCTTTCACCCACCTCCTGAATACTGCCCTTTATGCCCCACGCTTCCGGGCAGGATGGAGACCGAAGTACCCGAACCCGACTACGAGATTGTGGTGTTCGAGAACCGCTTTCCCTCGCTCCTGCGGGAGCCACCTGAGCCTGCGGTTGCGGATACCCCCTTCTCGCCCGTGCGCCCTGCAGAAGGGGTGTGTGAAGTGGTATTGTACACTCCTGACCACAACGCTACGCTTGCCGACCTGCCTGTGGAACGGGTGGAACAGCTGCTGTGGGTATGGCGCGACCGCTACCTTGAACTGGGTTCACGCCCCGAGGTACACTATGTGTTCCTCTTTGAGAATAAGGGGCGCGAGATTGGGGTCACCTTAAGCCACCCACATGGGCAAATCTACGCCTACCCCTTTATTCCGCCCAAACTCCAGCGCGAGTTATCCGCCCAACAAAGCCACTATCGGCAAACTGGTCGGCAACTGCTAAGGGATATTGTGGAGTTCGAGCTGGCAGAGAGGAAGCGTGTGGTGGAGCAGAACTCAGATTGGGTGGCGTTTGTGCCCTTCTTTGCCCGCTATCCCTACGAAGTGTATCTCGTGCCTTTGGCTCCTCGTCGGGACTTAGCCGACCTGACCGACCACGAGATGACCTCTTTGGCGCACATTCTGAGCAGTACGGTGCGCCGTTATGACCGCCTGTGGGGGTTTTCGATGCCTTACATCATGGCGCACCATCCGCGCCCTACGGATGGGGGTGATTATCCCGAATGGCAGTTCCATATCGAGTTCTATCCACCCTATCGCACCCGTGATAAACTCAAGTACCTTGCGGGTTCCGAGGCGGGAGCAGGCACTTTTATCAACGACACTCTCCCTGAAGAAACGGCAGAGCACCTCCGAAGCGTCTAATTGTCGAGAGGGTGCTCTCTGCACGAACCAAGAGAAAGTTTCGGAGACTAAGGTCAAGGAAAGAGACTTGGGCTGGGTATAATCAAGATGCCCAATTGTGCTGGGCAGACCGAATCTATGGAGGGATTCCTTGCAAGTCAGGGAGATGATTCGTAAGTTAGGGAGGATCCCAAGAAAGCGTTGGGGCGATTTTATCAAAGCGGTGGTGTTCGATGTCCTGATGCTTTCAAGCGCGCTGGTGCTGACAGTGGGTCTCATCGGCAACTTTCGTTTCTCAGTGCTGGACCGCTCTTTCCTTGAATTTAGTGCCCCTATTTTATGCTTACTCAGCGTGGTTCTGTTGTTTGCGAAAGGGCTGTACCGAGTGCATACGCGGTATGCTGGTTTAGGCGATGTCCTCAACCTGCTCCAGGTCAACGCACTGATAGGGCTTATAGCGCTTGGCTTGTTTGCTTGGGGGTCTTGGAGCGGAAAACGCCCCTTCCATATTGCCGAGCCTGTGCTGTTTGTGCTCCTTTCGGGGCTGTTTTTGGCGATTCCGCGTGTGGGGCGACGCGTGCTGGACTGGCTTTCAGCGCAATCCACTCTGCAAACTGAGAAACAGCGCACGCTGATTGTGGGTGGAGGCGATGCAGGGGAGATGGTGATGCGTGAAATCCTGCGCAACCCCCAATCGCCGTATCGCATCGTCGGCTTTGTGGACGATAACCCCGCCAAACAGCACATGCGCATACACGGCTACCCCTGTCTTGGCACCACCCAAGACATCCCCTACATCGTAGCGGAGTATGGAATCCAAGAGATTATTATCGCCATCCCCTCTGCAGAGGGCGATACCATACGACGCATCTTCGAGATTTGCAGTAAAACCTCAGCGCGGATTCAAATCGTGCCTTCTATCCCTGCGGTGTTTGAACGAGGCGTCCAACTGCGCCAGATTCGGGATGTGAATATTGAAGACCTTCTGCCACGCGAGCCAGTACGCTTTGACCTCAGAAAAATCTCAGAGTATGTAGAAGGAGAGCGAGTGCTGATTACAGGGGCGGGTGGTTCTATCGGGAGCGAGCTGGCGCGCCAAATTGCTCAGTTCGGTCCTGCCTCACTCATTCTGCTGGGAAAGGGCGAAAATAGCATCTATCAGATCCAGCAGGAACTGAGCGTGGACTATAACTACGAACCTCTCTGCGTGATTGCCGATGTGCGGGACGCCTCTCGAATTGAACCCTTGATGCGCGCCGAGCAACCAACTTTGGTGTTCCATGCGGCGGCACACAAGCATGTGCCGCTGATGGAATCGAACTGTATCGAAGCCATCAAAAACAATGTGCTGGGCACATGGGTGACGGCAGAATCGGCAGCCCGCCATGGCGTTCGCAAGTTTGTCTATGTATCCACCGACAAGGCGGTCAAGCCAGTTAGTATTATGGGCGCTACAAAGCGCGTGGGCGAGATGATAGTGGCGTCTCTCGCACGCCAGTCCAATACCGAGTTTGCGATTGTGCGTTTCGGCAATGTGTTGGGCAGTCGGGGCAGTCTGGTGCCCACGCTTCAGATGCAAATCGAACGGGGCGGTCCTGTAAGGCTCACCCACCCTGAGATGCAACGCTACTTTATGAGCCTGAGCGAGGCAGTTCACCTGATTCTGCGCGTGGGGGCTTTCCGAGGTAATGGAGATGTGTTCCTATTGGATATGGGCAAGCCGGTGCGTATCGTCGACCTTGCAAAAGACCTCATCCGCCTCTACGGATTGGTACCCGGCAAGGATATCGAGATTGTGTTTACAGGCGTGCGCCCAGGTGAAAAATTGCACGAGGAACTTTGCTACGACGAGGAAGAACTTATTCCTACGGAGCACCCCAAAATTCGGCTTGTGCGCACTCCCTATGTGCCGGATTGGGACTGGCTTCAGCAGCAGCTTACTCACCTCATGGAGCTGTGTGAGAAGAACCAGCCAGAGCGTGCGCGCGCCTTTCTGATGGAACTGGCGACTGGTCGGATTGCCCCTACTCCTGAGGTGAAGTGGGGATGAGACCGCTTCCTCTGGGGTTAGCTCTTGCGTTCTGGGTGTCTCTTAACGCCTCGACTTTCGCTTTTTCCGCTCACATACACTCTTTCCACGAGGAGGAAACCCAACCCCTACCTCTTTCTCTTCCCCCACGCCATGAACCCCTTTACGACCTTGCCTTGCGCCTGAAGCCCTCCCCATCTACGCTGGCACGCACGCCTCTGAGTCTCAGCGAGTGGCAAGCCATGTTTCGGGAAGGCTCTTCCTTGCCACTCCATCGGATTGCACGCTGGAAACTTGGGCTGGAAGAGCGGTTGCCTGCTCAACAAGGGGGCTTCATCGTTTCTGCAGAGGTAGTGGGGTATCCCGCAAAGAGCAATTGGGCGACGCCAGCCAAGGGCACCTATCGTCTTACCGCGCTGTGGGCGTTAGGCGAGCAAGCCCTGCTGGAGGTTTCCGCAAGCGATGTGCCCCGTCGTGAGGGCATAAACCCCTCAGCATTCGACACCGTTCCACTAACGCGCCTCACTTGGCGTACAGGCGAGTGGGAATGGCAATTCGCGCGTGCTCCCCTCCGATGGCAAGGGGGCTACAGTGGGGCACTCCTTGTCAACGATGAGATACCGCCCGTTCCCTACCTACAGGTGGGCTTCCCCTTGCGTATTCCCCTATTAGGCACTTGGCAGTTCGAACAGTTCCTATCGGAGTTTCGGCAGGAGGGGCGCACCGTGTGGTGGGGTGGTCGGCGTTTTCAGCGCAACTTAGGCGATCGATGGAGCGTCTCCCTCTCCGAAGCATTCAAAGCCCTCAGCCTCCCAGACGGCATCACCAGCCAGCTCGTGCCCTACTACCTGTATCAGAAGTGGCTTTCGGACGCACAGCGTCAATCGGGGTGGCTGAACTATCTGGCAGAAGTGGGCATTCAGTATCAGTGGAACTCCCAAGAGGCACTCTATCTGTTTTGGCTGATTGACGACATGCGTGCGCCTGATTTCTGGGGCGGTCGGGGCGCCAGTACCCCGCGCAAGACGGCACTCCTTGTAGGCACTCGGCTCCACCCCACTCCCGAGACACGGCTCATAGTGGAGGTTGTTCGTACCGATGGCACGCCAAAAGGTGGGGTCTATGGGGATTCAGGACACGACCCACGCTATGCCTACACCTTCAAGGGACTCTCGATGGGGCATCCGTTCGGGGCAAACCAGATAGGGCTATACGCACGCTTGGACTATACCCACAAGGCGTGGCTCCTGACGCTGGAAGGCACGAATCGGAGGCGGTTTCATCCTCAATATCTCGGCGAGCGAGGCTATGAGTTCGAGATGCGCTTGGTGCGCCAACTCAGCCAGCAGAGTGCGGTAGGCATTCGGTATCGTACCCGCCACCTACGCAACAACACTTTAGAACCCGATGCCCGCTGCGGCTGGTGGATTGAATGGTGGCAGTGCTTTTAGGTAAAATCGGTGATGGTGAGAGGATGGCAATCGCTGAACAGAGATCTCCCCTGCGTCTTAGAGTTACGCGGGATATGTACCACCGCATGGCGGAGCTGGGTCTCTTTGAGGGCAAGCGAGTGGAGCTTATCGAGGGGGAGGTGATTGAGATGTCTCCTGTAAGTCCGCGCCACTTCGCCTCTGGTGACTCGATTCAACGGCTGTTCAATCGCCTCTTTGGAGAGGGCTATTGGGTTCGCTTTCAAGGACCTCTCGCTTTGGGCGAAAGCGAACCAGAACCTGATATTGCGGTCGTAAGCGGAAGCCCCGAAGACTACCAAGAGGAGCATCCGCGTTCTGCAGTGTTGGTGGTGGAGATTTCGGATGCCACGCTTCAGTACGACCGCACCTACAAAATGAGCCTGTATGCTCGTGCAGGCATTCCAGAGTACTGGATAGTGAACCTAAAGGAACGCGTGCTGGAGGTCTACCGCTATCCTATTCCGTTGGAGGAGGCTGTTTTCGGCTACGGTTATAAAGTACGCGAGATTCTGCGCCCAGAAGAGAAGGTAAGCCCCCTTGTGATGCCTGAAGCCGAGATAGCGGTCAGCGACCTTCTTCGGTAGGTTCACATATCCTATTTAGCGTCGTGGATGCGCCTTATTATAGACCTCTCGCAGGTGCTCTATGTTGACCTGAGTGTAGATTTGAGTGGTGGCGATATCGCTATGTCCCAATAGTTCCTGCACGGCGCGGAGGTCGGCACCGCCTCTGAGTAGATGCACTGCGAATGAGTGGCGCAGAGTGTGGGGCGAGATGGGCTTCGTAATCCCCGCGCTAAGAGCATAGGTTTTGACCTTCTCCCAGAATGCCACTCGGCTCAGGGGTGTTCCCCGATCGTTGAGGAACAGGTGGGATGTAGGGTGCTTTCGGTTCACGAGCTTAGGGCGCGCCTCGCTGAGATACCGCTGGAGCCAGCGCGTGGTTTGCTCAGTTAGGGGGAGGAGTCGTTCGCGCCCTCGTTTTCCCTCTACTCGAAGCAGACGGTCTGAAAGGTTGAGGTCTTCGATTCTCAGCCCCAGCATTTCCGAGACGCGTAGCCCTGTGGACGCCATGAGTTCCAGCATGGTGCGGTCGCGCAGACCCAAAGGCGTATCGACACAGGGCTGAAGGAGCAGGCGACGCAGTTCGCTTATGCTCAGTACGGTGGGGAGAGTGCGACGCGGGCGGGGATTTATCAGGGGTTCGGGCGGTTCGCAATCGAGAATGCCCCTTCGGTAGAGATAAAGCAGGAAGGTGCGCGTAGCGCTCAGTTTACGGGCGATGCTCGCCTCGCTTTTGCCGAGTCGGCGGAGGTAGTAGAGAAATCCTTCCCACAATCCTGTATCCCACTCGGCAGGGTTCATGCGCCCTGAATGCTCCAGATAGTCTACAAACTGGTTCAGGTCGACTGCGTATGCCAAAAGGGTATTCTGCGAGAGTTGGCGCTCTCGCTGAAGGTAGTCCAGAAACGAATCAATAGTGTCTCGCATCAGCCTGCTTCGCCCTCCACCTCTCCGACCTTCAGCTCGAGTTCGGAACGGAGCTCAATACGCTCGATTTTGCCGTCGCGTATCCAGACGATACGGTCTGAGATGTCCAGCATTTTCAGGTCGTGGGTTGCCGAGATGATTGTGACTCCGCGCTCTTTGTTCAGCGTTTTCAGCAGTTCGATAATCTCCTTACCTGTCCGTAGGTCGAGGTTGCCTGTTGGCTCATCTGCAAGGATAATAGAGGGGTTATTGGCAAGGGCGCGTGCGATTGCCACACGCTGTTGCTGTCCACCAGAGAGTTCGGTCGGCTTATGATGGAGGCGTCCACCTAACCCCACGAGCGTCAGCAACTCTACACCTCGTTCCCGTGCTTCATCCGCTGGGACGCCTGCAAACACCATCGGCAGGGTCACATTTTCCAGCGCGGTCATCACGGGGATGAGGTTGAAGGTCTGGAAGATGTAGCCAATACGATGGCACCGTAAGAAGGCAAGCTCTTGCGGGTCTAACTGCGCCATGTCCACATCATCGATGAACACGGAACCTGAGGTCGGCTTGTCCAGCCCCCCAATCATGTTGAAGAGCGTGCTTTTGCCTGAGCCTGAGGGTCCCATAATCGAGAGGTATTCGCCCCGATAGATATCGAGGGTGACCCCATCCAGTGCGCGCACGGTGAGTTTGCCCATCTGGTACTCTTTGACCACATCGCGCACACGCACTACGAACTCGCTGACACCGTTTTGCGTGGCTTGCACTGTCGCCGTGCTTTTTCCCTGTTCCTGCATCGTTGTCTCCATATAAATCAAACTGAGCAGAGTTTCCTGGTACCCAGGCGCTGTGCAACTGCCCGAATCACCTCTGAAAAGGATACCCCAATACCCATGCACTACCTGCAAATTAGCACGCGCTCATACTAACATAACCCTACTTTCCTGTTGCCCCTTTTCCCACCATTCCGTACCTCTCTTGTCATTCTGAATCGAAGTCTGAAGAATCGGAATGAGTCCCTTCCCCTTCGCTCCGCTCAGGGTCAGGGTGACGGGGGACTCGCTTCGCTGTGCCTCTCTCGTCATACTGATTGCCCCTTCTTTTGTCATTCTGAGCCGAAGGCGAAGAATCTCAGCCCTCACCTCTCAGCCCCTTCTCTCTGTGGACGAGAGGCAGACCCTTCGCTTGCGCTCAGGGTGACGAAACAGTGCCGTTTTTTTACCCCTAACCGTCACTCTGAGCGGGCGAAGCGAAGAAGCTCTCACGCAGAATACCCCGTGCTACGAGCCTCGATTTTCCGAACACCCTCCCAAATGCTGGTGGTCACTCCTTGTGGTAGTGATAAATCCGACCTGTAATACAAACATGGCAAGCGATTGCGAAGGAGTACGTCCAAATCACGCAGATAGGGAGGCACAACGATGAGACAGGTGGGTACATTCCCGCCCTTCAGTGCATTAAATAGAATGGAGGTGTATGCGATGCGACGACAGACGAGGATACCGATGGCATGGCGTATAGTGCGCCGAAGAGTAAGCGTGTTGCCATTGATTGCGGTGCTGGGGTTTGGTTTCAGCATGCTTGCCACGTTGAATGCGCAGACGCTGACTTGGCTTGGTACGCTGACGGGCTCCTGGAGTGTAGCTCGTGATGTATCTGCAGAGGGCACAGTGATCGTTGGCTGGTCTGATAACCTTCTTGGCGGTAGTCGTGCCTTTCTTTGGACGCAGGCGACGGGGATGCGAGACCTCGGCACGCTCGGTGGGAATGAGAGCGGAGCTAATGGCGTCTCGGCAGATGGCAGGGTGGTCGTGGGGTGGGCTTTAAACTCCTCTGGTTATCGGCGTGCGTTTCGTTGGGTGCAGGGTCAGGGAATGCAAGATTTAGGCACGCTCCCCGATTACACGCTCCCCGATTATGGAAGTAGCGAGGCTTATGGTGTTTCGGCATATGGCACGGTGGTCGTCGGCTGGGCTTTAAACTCCTCTGGTTATCAGCGTGCCTTTCGTTGGGTGCAGGGTCAGGGCATGCAGGATTTGGGTACGCTCGGTGGGGACAGGAGCGAGGCTTATGGTGTTTCGGCAGATGGTAGGGTGGTGGTGGGGTACTCTCAAAACGCCAATGGTCAGTGGCGTGCGTTTCGTTGGGAGAATGGTGTGATGCAAGACCTCGGCACGCTCGGTGGCAATTGGAGCGTGGCTTGGAATGTTTCGGCAGACGGTACGGTAGTCGTCGGCTGGGCTCAGAACTCCGCCGGTCAGTATCGTGCCTTTCGTTGGGTGCAAGGTCAGGGAATGCAAGACCTCGGCACGCTCGGTGGGAACGAGAGCTTTGCTTATGGTGTCTCAGCGGATGGCACAGTGGTTGTGGGTGTGGCTCAGAACTCCATCGGTCAGTATCGTGCGTTTCGTTGGGTGCAGGGTCGGAGAATGCAAGATTTGGGCGATGGGGAGGCTTTTGGTGTCTCATCGGACGGTAGAGTGGTGGTGGGACACGCTCGGAATGCCAATGGTCGGTGGCATGCCTTTCGCTGGGTGCAAGGTCAGGGAATGCAAGATTTGGGTGCGCTCAGTGGGAATCAGAGCGAGGCTTATGGGGTTTCGGCAGATGGCACGGTGGTCGTCGGCTGGAGTTATAACATCGACCGTCGGCAGCGTGCCTTTTGTTGGGTGCAGGGTCAAGGGATGATAATAATACCTACCCTCGGAGGCAATACGAGCTCTGGTTCTGCTATCGGTGTCTCAGCGGATGGCAGGGTGATTGTTGGGTGGACTAACAGTGTCAACGGTTATAGGCGTGCCTTTCGTTTTATACCTGATGTTGGGATTCAAGACCTCGGCACGCTTGGTGGAGAAGAGAGCGGGGCTTGGGGTGTTTCGGCAGATGGCAGGGTGGTCGTCGGCTGGGCTCAGAACGTCGGCGGTCAGATTCGTGCCTTCCGTTGGACAGAGGCGACGGGGATGCGAGACCTCGGCACGCTTAGGGGAGAAGAGAGCGAGGCTTGGGGTGTTTCGGCAGATGGCAGGGTGGTCGTCGGCTGGGCTCAGAACTCCTCTGGTTCTCGGCGTGCGTTTCGTTGGGTGCAGGGTCAGAGCATGCAAGATTTGGGTACGCTCGGTGGGAATGAGAGCTGGGCTTATGGCGTCTCAGCGGATGGCACGGTGGTCGTGGGCATGGCTCAGAACTACGTCGGTCAGGTGCGTGCGTTTCGTTGGGTGCAGGGTCAGGGAATGCAAGACCTTGGTACGCTCGGTGGGGATAGGAGCTGGGCTTATAGTGTTTCGGCGAACGGCAGGGTGGTTGTAGGCATGGCTCGGAACGTTCGCGGTCAGGAGCGTGCCTTTCGTTGGACGCCCACAGGTGAGATGGAAGACCTCAATCAAACCTACGCTTCCCTGCTGAACGATGGTTCAGAGCTCTGGTCTGCGACGGACATCTCACCCAATGGACGCTATATTGTGGGACGGGGCTACAACGCCAGCACGAGGCGCATTGAGGCGTTCTTGTTGGATACGGGTGGCTCTTCGATTGAGGGCGATGTGAACGGCGATGGATGTGTGGACGACGCTGACCTGTTGGCGGGGCTGTTCGCATTCGGCAGCAATGGCACGGGTCTGCCTGAGGATGTGAACAGGGATGGCATCGTAGACGATGCCGACTTGCTAATCGTGCTGTTCAACTTCGGCAGTGGGTGTTAGCCCTTACTTTATTTTTGAAGGGGAATGGAAAATGGACGCACATCGGGGGGCGCGCCCCTACCAAACCGCCTTGCCTGTAGGGGCATACCCCCGTGTCTGTCCTTCTCACATAAAAGCCCCCCTCAAGCACCAGTTCGAAAAACTGTCGTGCAGTAAGCCCTGTGGGAGAGAAGGCAGACCCTTCGCTTCGCTCAGGGTGACGAAAGAAGAAGACGCTCAGGCTGGCGAAAGAAGAAGGGGCTTAGGGTAACGAAAGGGAAAGAGGCTCAGACTAACGAAAGGGAGAGCCACTTCGCTTTGGGATAGGCTTTCGCAGGGGCTATTCCAGCAGGAACAACAAGGCAATTGGATTATCTAACAATTAGGGAGACCGCCTATGAGATACCGAATCGTTATCCTTTTGGTACTGTTGGGAACGGTGTTGTGGGGAGTATTTGCTCAGTCGAGCTATTTGCTACGCCTCGACACTCAACTTATCGCCCAGTTGGAATCGGAGGCACCAGGAGTTCTTTTCTACTACGAGGGACCAGACATTCGGCGCATTTGGGGCGTTCCGTTCGCCTATGGTGATAGCCCTGAAAGTACTGCTCAGACCTTTGTGAGCCGCTATGGCACTCTGTTTACGCGGGGTACAAGCCAGCTGCGCTTCACCCACACGCAGGATGTAATGCGTGGGAAATTCACCGCCGTCTACTTCCAGCAGGAGCTGGATGGCATCCCAGTGGACAAAGGGGAATTGACCCTGCTGGTGTTGAACCGCGAGGGCTATCCCCTTGTGCTTGTTAGCAACGCCGTGCGCCCAGTGAAGCCTATCAGCACCACCCCGAAACTCGCTCAAGAACAAGCGGTCGAGTTAGTCCTCAAGGCACGCCCAGACCTCCATCTCGACAGCAAGCCCGAACTGGTGGTGTATCTCAGTGAGGCAGAGACCCATCTCGCATGGGCGTTTAGCGTAGATAACTCTATCCTTGAGGCACGGGAACGATACCGTGTATTTGTGGACGCTCACACAGGCGCAATCTTGGAGTGGCGTTCAGAAGTGTACTATCAAGATATTCAAGGGCAGGTGCGCGGGTATGCAACGCTCGGCTTGCGCCCCGATTCGACTGCGAACCCGCCTGTGGTGACGCCTTTAGAGCGTCTGCGCGTGAGCATCGTCGGCGGACCGTTTGCCTACACTGATACAGGCGGGATTTTCGGGCTTCCGTTCAGTGGCTCCTCCGCAACGGTGCGCGCAGAGCTTATTGGCACGGGTGTGCGCGTGGCAAACCAAGCGGGCACAACCCTCGTGCTTGACCAAACCGTTTCCCCGCCTGCTACTGTAGACTTCCTATTCAACTCCTCTCCAACCGAGTTTAACACCGCCCAGGTGAACGGTTTTATCCATACCCAGCGCGTTTATGAGTTTGTCAAGTCGATTAATCCCAGCTATCCAGGAGTGGACTATCAAATTCCCTGCAATGTGAATATCAACAGCACTTGCAACGCTTACTACAGCAACCGCACGATTAACTTCTATCGTGCGGGTGGGGGATGCGTGAATACCTGCTACTCCACCGTCGTGTATCATGAGTACGGGCACTTCATTATTCATATGGGACACCCGAACGCCTCTGGCGATTACCATGAGGGCATCGCCGATGTAACCGCCGCCTTTTTGACCGATGACCCGTGCTTGGGAATAGAGTTCAGAGGGGTGGGTACAGGCTGTATTCGAAATGCAGTCAACGACCGCATGTATCCTTGCTCTGGTGGAGTACACTACTGTGGGCAGGTAATCAGTGGGGCGTTTTGGCAGACCTTGCTGGAGTTGCGCCAGGGGTACGGAGGCAACCGCGAGCAGGCTTTGGCTGTGGCGCGCCCGTTGTACCTCAATAGCATCCTTCTACGCCCTGCGGGCATCAGCTCCCAAATCACCATCGATGTGCTCACTTTGGACGATGACGACGGCAACATCTACAACGGCACTCCCCACTATCAACAGATTGCTACAGGGTTCGCCCGCCATAACCTGCCCGCACCCCAGATCGACAGGGTTCGGATAGACCCCATCGAAATGCCTGGTGCCGTTTTCACCCCCTCGTATGGCAACCTGCTTGCGCTCATGCGCTTCTCGGTAAAGGTCACCGATTTAGCGGGTCAACGCGACCCGAATGGCGTCTTCCTGCTCTACTCAGTGAATGGAGGAGCCTACCAGCGCGTGTCGATGCGCCGTGCTGGTAATAGCGATGTGTGGATGACCGCTATCCCTGCTCCAGCCTGTGGCAGTAGCGTTCGCTACTATATCGAGGCACTCGATACTCAAGGACGCTCGACTTTCTACCCGCGCAATGGTGCCTCGGATCCACTTCAGACCCTTATCGCAATCGGCACGCAGGTAGTTTTCGAGGACACCTTTGAAACGAACCTGGGGTGGACGGTGGCAAACGACTCCTCGCTCACAACGGGTGCTTGGGTGCGCGACATTCCGCGCGGTACCACTCAAGATGGTCAGCCTGCGAACCCCAGCAGCGACTCGCCTGATAGTGGCTCTCGGTGCTTCTTCACTGGGCAGGGAAGCGTAGGGGGTGGCGTTGGAGAAGCCGATGTGGATGGCGGACCTACCTATCTCATCTCGCCAGTGCTCAACTTAGCGGGAGGCGATGCGATTATCGAGTACTACCGCTGGTTCTACAACGGCACCGTCATCGACGACATCTTCTGGGTGGACATCTCCAACGACAACGGTGCTACATGGGTTCGTGTGAAGACCGTCTCGTATCAGCAGGATGTCACGAACCAGTGGGTGCGTCGTAGTTTCCGCGTGGGCGACTATGTGACGCCCACTGCGCAGGTGCGCGTGCGCTTCGCCACCAGCGATAATCCGAACAACTCCATCTGCGAAGCAGGGGTAGACCAGTTCGTGGTGCGTCGGATTGTTTGCCCCTAAGAGGGCGAGCCTCACCTTTCTCAATAACACCAGAGAGGGGAAAATCTTTACTCCCTCTCTGGTGTTTTTTTAGCACCCTCTTTTCCTTTAGGGAGCAGAAAAAAAAGCTATTGGTGAGCAGGAGGTCTATTCAAAACAGTCCTGTGGGTGGCAGGGCTTCTATCAGCGTCGGGTCGTCATTTGCGGGGCTATTGACGCGAGGGCTGACGGGATAAGCGGTAAGCCACTTATCGGTAGCGGGGCGTAGAAGCAAGCGCAGGCGTTCCGCAGGGGTAGCAGGGTCGAGCCACTCCTCATACGACTCTTCTGGCAGAATCACTGCCATGCGGTCGTGCAGAGGACGGATGAGGGCGTTTGCGTCGGTGGTGATAATCGTGCAGGTTTCCAGCTCGCTTCCATCTGCGCCCTGCCAGTGTTCCCATAGCCCTGCCAGCCCGAAGGGTTCGTCGTTCCGTGCTCGTACAAAGTAGGGTTGCTTCGTGCCATTGCGCTTCTGCCACTCGTAGAAACCGTTCGCAGGGATAATACAGCGTCGGTAGCGGAAAGCGTTTCGGAAGGCGGGCTTCTCGGCAACCGTCTCGGCGCGCGCATTAATCATGCGACTGCCGATGGATGGCTCCTCTGCCCAGCGGGGCACTAATCCCCACCGACAAAAAGCCCACTCCTTCTGGGCGCGTTCCGCATCATAGCGCAAAAGAAGTATCGGCTGGGTCGGTGCGATATTGTAGCGGGGCGCAGTAGGGAACGGCAAGGGAACTTGAAACTTGCGTTCCAACTGCTCTTTGCTGGCATAAAGTGCGAATCGTCCACACATCGGTATCACTCTATCGGTAGGGTTTCCATGCGCTCCCCCACCTGGGGGCGATAGCCGTTGATAAAGGCGCGGATGTCCATACGGGGGCGACTCTCAGGCTGAACTTCCAACAGGCGAAGAGACCCCTCCCCACACGCCACCCGAATGCTCTCTGGCTCTACCTCTACGATGGTGCCTGGCTTGGCGTTCGCACTGCCTTCCATAGGAACCGTTCGCCAGACCTTGAGGAGCTTATTGCGGAAGTGCGTGAAGGCGCCGGGCTTGGGGCTGAAGGCACGCACGCGCCTATGACAGCGCACAGCGGGTTCCTCCCAGCGCAGTTGGGTGTCAGTCTTGCGGATGAGCGGGGCGTAAGTCGCTTGGGCATGGTCTTGAGGAGTTCGGTTAAGCGTTCCTGCACGCAGGCGGGCAAGCCCTTCCATCAGCAAATCGCCTGCGCGCTCGCTCAAGCGTGCAGATAAGCTCCCAGCATCATCTTCGGGCAGAATCGGCTCCACCACCTGAAGGTAGATATCGCCTGCATCCATCTCAGGCACCATCTCCATCAGCGTCACCCCCGTTATCGCCTCACCATTCAACAGCGCGTACTGGATAGGCGATGAGCCCCGATATTTCGGCAGGAGCGACGCGTGCAGGTTCCAGTTGCCAAGGCTTGCAATCTCTAAGAGACTTGTAGGCAGAATCTTGCCATAGGACGCCAGCACGATGAGGTCAGGAGCAAGAGTGCGCATCTGGTCGAGGAACTCTGGGTTGCGGGCACGGGCAGGAGTGAGCACGAGAAGCGGAACCGACTCAGCGTAGGCGTGCACGGGCGTTTTGGTCAGCTTCATTCCGCGCCCAGCAGGTTTCGGTGGCTGAGAGACGACCGCTATCACCTGCTCCCCCGCCTCGATGAGCCGTTTCAAAGGAGGGACTGCAAACTCTCCAGAGCCAAAATAGACGATTCGGGGACGGTTGGTCAGAGTTCCTCCTCCTCGGGGGCGTTCGGGTCTTTCCAAACGAGCGTTTCTGGGATGACACGGTCGATAAACAGCACACCGTCGAGATGGTCGACCTCGTGGAGTACGATTCGGGCGGGCAGTTCGTCCAGCATCAGGCGAATGGGCTTGCCGTGGCGGTTCAGCCCTCTGACGACGATCGATTTAGGGCGTCGGACCTGCCCATAGAGCGCGGGAATGCTGAGACAGCCCTCCTCGCCCAGCACCTGCTCTGCAGAGCGCTCCAGAATCTGAGGGTTGAGAATCACACGCAGAGGCTTGTCGGGAGGCTCTATCACGATGATGCGCTGAGCCACCCCCACCTGAGGCGCAGCCAGCCCGATCCCCCGCGCCGAGCGCATGACCTGTATCATATGGTCTATCAGTTGGTGCGTTTCAGGGGTGATACGAGCGACGGGAGCCGCTTTTTTGCGCAAGATAGGAGCGGGATACTTCATGACCCCGTCGTCGGTGCGTTCAAATAGCGGTTGAAACTCCGATGGAACCTCTATTTCGCCGATAGCGAGTGCAACTTTCATCGCGTGGGGTGAATTATACCTGCCCTGTAGATGGGGTGTCCGTGCTACAAGGTGGCTTGGGTGTCTCGCCCAAGCAAGCGCACGGGCGAGACGCCCGTGCTACGGTCTGGCTCAGGTACACTTGAGGTGATGATGCGCCGATGTCCCTACTGCGGCAGTATGCTGGATGAGGAAGCTCCTGAAACCGTCGAGTGCCCCACCTGTCGGAACATTATTCGCCCCCCGAACCCCTATGCCCGACGTTTTATCTTCAGCGCGCTGATTACCGCCGTGCTCTATCTTGTTGCGATGGGCACGATGTTAGTGAGTGATACAGGAGCGTGGATATTCGTGATTTTCGGTTTGGCAACCCTGAGCGGGGTTTACCTGCT
>FWWL01005789.1_pt1 | contig 18735 bp, 13 predicted proteins | sample 2228331 | NCBI WGS metagenome assembly FWWL01 (sample SAMEA103939775, study PRJEB20133) | metagenome
ACAACTATATAGCTCTTGCAACGATTTCGGTTGAAGAAGTTATGAACTGGTGTAAAGGTTGAAGAAGTATGATATAATAGTTTCAAAGCAAGCCAGCAAGGAACACTTGCTGGCTTTTTTAAAAAAGAAAGGGGAGTAGATATGATTCTTTTTGGAACTGGTGGCATCCGTGGGGTTATGAGACCCGGAGAATTCGATGAAGAGCTTATCAGAACCGCAACTGTCGGTGTTGCTGGCTATATGCATTCTCAAAACTTAGAAAGTGTTGTAATTGCTTACGATACTCGAAACAACTCCGAAAAATTCGCTCAGATAACAGCTGAGACGTTTGCAAATAATGGAATCAACGTCTTTCTTTTCAGTGAACCAACTCCAACACCGATGCTCTCGTTTGCTGTTAGATACCTGAAGGCAGATTTCGGGATAGTTATAACTGCAAGTCATAACCCACCAGAATACAACGGTTACAAAGTCTACACAAAAAACGGTGTTCAAGCGATACCCGAGATTACAGATGTTTTAGCTGAATATGTGAAAAACGCTGATAAGAATAAAACCACTTTAAGAAAGGGAACTATCACCAAACTTGATGACACAATTTTAGAAGCGTACTTGAAGAAACTAATCGAGATCTTAGAAAAAGAATTTGGTAAAGAAGAGATTGATTTAACTGGTCTTTCCGTTGTTTATTCACCACTTCACGGAACAGGTGCAAAACCTGTTACAAAACTTCTCGAAATGCTCGGTTGCAACGTTATAAGAGTTGAAGAGCAAATGACACCAGATGGTAATTTTCCAACGGCTCATTCACCAAACCCGGAAGAAGATGTTGCACTTGAGCTTTTGAGAAAATATATGAACGAAAATGAAGTGGTGCTAGGGATAGCTACAGACCCAGATTGTGACAGAGTTGGTGTTGTTTTTGAAGATACAAGGTTTACAGGAAACGAAGTTGGAGTACTTCTAACAGCTTTGAGACTTGAAAAAACAAAGAATTTAGGTAAAAACACTCATTACTTGGTTAAAACGATAGTATCAACCGATATGGTTAAACCTATTTGCACTGAAAAAGGTGTCGAGGTGGTTGAAACTCCTACAGGGTTTAAGTTCATAGGTGACTATGTCGAAAAACACCCGGAAAAAGAGTTTTTGCTTGGTTTTGAAGAAAGCTGTGGCTACCTAATAGGCGACCACGCACGTGATAAAGATGCTGTTATCGCTTCAACACTTATAGCTATTTGTGCAAAGAACTATAATTTGAAAGAAAAACTTAGAGAGCTCAGAGAAAAGTACGGTTACTACAAAGAAGAGCTTATTACTTACAAATTCAACAGTGTCCAAGAAGCTATAGATACATATAGCACTGTTAAAAACAGCACCGAACTGCCCAACGTTTTGAGAGTTGTTGACTATTCAAAAGGCGTTGAAGATGTTATTCCTAACGATACGATTAGACTCGATTTTGAGGAAGGAAAGCTATTTGTTAGACCTTCAGGAACTGAACCAAAGATGAAAGCGTATGCGATGGTTAAAGCAAGTAGTGAAGATGAAGCTTTTGAACTTTTGAAAAGATTGAAAGAAAAAGCGAGTAGTATCTTAAGTTAATGTCCAAAGGAACCTACCTTCTTTTCTTGAAAGTTGAAAAAGATACTGTTGTAAAATCGAAGAGCAAAGAATGGTACATAGAGGCGGGGCTGTACGTCTATGTCGGTTCTGCCCTTAACAATTTAGAAAAAAGAATAGAAAGGCATTTGAGAAAGGAAAAGAAGAAACATTGGCACATCGATTTTTTAGTTGAAAAAGCACAAGTTATAAAAGTCTTAAAAATAATATCTGAAGAGCGTTTGGAAGAAAGGATATCAAAATATTTTTGCCAACTGTATCAAGTCGTTTCCAAATTTGGTTCAACCGATCTGAAAACTTGTGGAAATCTTTTCAAGATAGAAGATTTAGATTTTGTTGAAGAAAGTCTAAGAGATTTGCTGAGAGAATTTAACATCGACAAAGCGGAACAAATAGGAGGCATTTAAAGTTGAAAAAAGTAATTTTGTTTTTAACATTCTTCTGTGCTATTGTTTTCGCAAATACCAGCTATATTTCAATACAAACAGCCTTAGGAATATTTTTGAGCACGCTTGATCCAAATTATGTGTCAAAAAGTTTTCAAACAAATCCTGCCGAAAAAATTTTCTATTCACAAGACCAGCTTGAAGCACAATTTCGCTTTGATTTTCATTTTGAACTGCAAGGGATGACTTTGCATATAGAAATACCACTATCCCACGAATACGAAGAAAGGTTAAGGTTTGATGGTCCGATTCTACTTTTCAATATAGTAAAACTTGATGCTAGTTACCCGAGTAAAGCCTATTTCAAATACGAAAATGAGCTTTTAGGTTTTTCTTTCGGAAAATATCCACTCTCCTGGGGACCAGCGTATTACCCTATGACCATTGCTCCAAACACTGTTCACAACAATTTCACTTTCTTTGCAAAATTTCCATTTGCAAAGTATTATTTTCATCTAATAGGTTCTGACTCAAGGAACTTGTCTGAAGTGAAACACATAATCGGTCACAGACTTGAATTCAACTTTGGTGATTTCGAAATGTCTTTAGGTGAAATAAATATAATAGGTGGTAGGTATCCAGACTTTATTGATATAAACCCGTTGATGATTTATCACAACAACTACCGTGGTAATTCAAACGTTATAGGTTCGTTAGATTTAACGTACAAAACACCATTTGCAAATTACTATTTTGAATTTTCTATGGACGACTTTGTTCTGCCAGAAGAACGTGATGGTTCTACAATTCCTTTCACGTATGGTTTGGCTTATGGGACAAATCTCAACCTACCTATAGGAAATTTAATAATTGAAAAAAGTTTCACAAGTGAATGGATGTATATAACTTATGCTCAGCATTATATGACTCACTCTGTAAGACATTACTACCCGTCAAAAACAGTTCCAAGACTTGCCGACTATCCATTAGGTTTTCTCTATGGTCCTGATGCAGATATGTTTTCTATCATCTTCAAAGGTGAACTTTTTGGCATTGATACATTAGTTGAATACAACTATCTAACGAAAGCAACCGTTATAGAAAACGATACAACAAGATGGAAATGGTTTTGGGACGGACTACCGCTCAAAGATCAACTTGTCTCTGGTGAAAGGGCTAAATACAACTTATTGACACTAAATTTTTCAAAAGGACCTTTTAGAGTATATTTTAAAACTGTTGATTTCCAAGACTACATTTTAGGGCTCTTCTTCAAGTACGACACGATCATTTTTAAATAGGTTATTCGCAGAACTTCAATACTTTACACAGTTCTTCTTTAAGAAGTCTGTGATCAGCTAAGTGGATTGTGTGTATCCCAAATTTGCTTGCAGCCAACACATTTTCCGCTTTATCGTCAATAAATAGACACTCTTCCGGCACGAGGTTATATGTTTCAAGCAAAATCCTGTATATTTTCTCTTCTGGCTTTATCGTTAAATGATGACTTGAAACAATAATTCCATCGAAATAATTGAAAAAGTCGAATTTATTTCTGACGTATTCAAAACTTCCGCGGGAAAAGTTTGAAAGCACATAAAGCTTGTAACCAGCTGATTTTAGTTTCGGCAAAAGTGCAACGTTTTCTTCAATAGGTTGCAAAATCCCAAGTATTTCGTTTTCTATCTTTTCTGTTTCTTTTGACAGTTCAGGATAGAGTTTTTTCTTTTTTTCAAATAGTTCCTTCTCAGTTATAAGCCCTTTGTCCATTGCATTCCAATCTTCGATGTCGAAGACTTTTTTGTAAAGCATCTCCGCTTTTTCAGGTTCGAAATTTTCAAGCAAATAATTCAACGGTTCCCAACTGATTAAAACACGTCCAAGGTCGAATATTATATTTTTAATCATTTAAAACTCCTCCTCTCATCTGGCAAGCTGGACAAGATTTTGAAAAAAGCTTTGGAATTGCAAGTAACGAACCGAGTCCGTAAGAAATGTGCAAAACGAAAAACGAAAACATAGTCAGGACGAATGTCTTAAAATCTCTATTGCTTTTAGCTGAGAAATATAGGTTCAGTAAAATATAAAGAAGCAACGGAGAAATCCAATTTATTCTTAAAAAGCTCGGTAAAAATACTGAGAAAGGAATTGTAAGTAGATAGAGAACAAAAAACATAGGTGTTAAATGTCTCTGTGAAAAAGCCCTCTTTGTGTATCTTGTACTCAAAATTACCCAGAAGCCGTTTTGATAGTTGTTTTTGAAAAAGTCTCTGAAATTATCTTGTGCATAGTAATATGCTTTAACAGAAGGAACTAACATTACTTTGTAACCAGCCCTTTTAATTCTATAGTTCATATCTATGTCTTGATTTCTGATAAGCATCGTATTAAAAAGTCCAACGTTTTCAAAAATCTCTTTTTTGTATATTCCATAAGCCACTGTGTCGACATATTGGTCTTGACATTCATTTTTAGCTATTCTAAACTTACTTGCCCCAAAACCAAAGATATTTTGCAGTGTATTTGCAATAGCTTTTGCTTTTGCCGTATCATTTCTTGGTAAGGTTTTCAGAACTCCTCCTGCAACATCGCACTCTCCTTCTTCAAGCCTTTTAACGCACTCTTCGATATATTTTTCATCAAAACTGCTGTGAGCCCCAGCTAAAAATATGTACTTTCCCTTTGAATTTTGAATTCCAATGTTTAGTCCATCCGGAGTGTATCTAAACGGATTTTTCAAAATTTTTACTTTCTCATACTTTGAAACAATTTCAACCGTTCTGTCCTTACTTCCACCGTCAACAACTAAAATCTCCAAATCTTCGTACGTCGAATTTAAAATCGACTCAATACATTTACTAATATGTTTTTCTTCATTTAAAGTCGGTATCACAACCGAAACTGTTGCCAATGTTTTTCAGCTCCTCGTGCAAAATGTGGTAAAATAAGCTTGTTTATGAATATTATACCAACCAAGCTTGAAAAAGAGAATGCTTTATTTACGAAACTGTCTCGCTGGGAAGGCAACAAAGTCTATTAGATATGTTCTTGTTCACAAATAACCGTTCGCAAGTGAATAATATCAACGCCTAATTTTTGTAGAATTATCCGAACACCAGAAAGGGTGATATCGTTTGAAAATCCTTCACACATCAGATTGGCACCTTGGAAGAAAGAGTGGAAATTTTGGGAAAAGTTCAGAAAAAGTGTTGAAAGAACGGTATGAAGATTATTTTAGGTCGGCTGAATATATCGTTGAAAAAGCAGTTCAAGAACAAGTTGACATGTTCATCATAGCAGGAGATCTTTTCGATAACAGTAAAATTCTGCCGGATGTACTCTTTCGAACGGAGAGTATTTTAGAAAAATTGAAAGAAAAGGGAATAAAAACAGTTGTTGTTGAAGGCAACCACGATAAACCTTCAACTGAAGACGAGTCTTGGGTTGAATACCTTTCAAAGAAAAAACTCATCGAAGTTCCACATTTTTCGTACGATGGTACTTATCATTTCGAGCCGATTGAACTAAATGGATACAAAATATACGGCGTTCCGTATATCGCAAGTTACACCTCAAATACTCTCAAGGAGCTTGCAAACTTGTTGCAAGGAGACAAAAACGTTGTAGTCTCGCACACCGCACCAAAGACCTTTTTAGAAGACGACACTCTTCCTGGATGTGTCGATACCGACACGTTAAGACTTTTTGAAGGAAAGGTCAGATATTTCGCAGGTGGACATTATCATAGTTTTCTTCAATTCCCAACAAATTCACCTTACTTTTTCATACCAGGTTCTCCTGAATATTTCGACCTCGGTGAAGCAAAAAAGGAGTTCAAAAAAGCAAAGAACTTAAAACACTTCATTATTTTCGATACAGAAACTGGGCAAATTACACTTGAACCAACCAAACGACGCTCGGTAAAGGTTTACAGAGTAAAAGATGTATCAGAAATAGATAATATTGTAGCAACAGAAGGCGAAGTTATTCTAATCCAAACTGAAATATCACTTAACCGCTCCCAAAAAAAGAACATAGAAGAGCAATTTCTCGAAAGAGATGTTCTTTGCGTTTTATTTGAGTACGTACCTAAAGAATTAACTGATTTTGAGATAACTGAAGAGATGCCTACTAATGTTTTAGAAGAACGGATAATCAGTTTGTGGACTGAGAAAGATAATCAACCTTCTCTTTTTGCAAAAAATTCAAAAAGTTCAGCTCAGTTTTTAGAAAAACTCAAATCTCTTGAACCAGAAAAGTATTTTGACGAATTCGATGCATTTCTTGAAGAACTTTTAGGTGGTGAAAAAGATGCTAATTAAAAGTGTTGAACTTGAAAATTTCAGAAACCACAAAAACAGAAAAATTGAATTTTCACCAGGAATAAACCTTCTTTTAGGTAAAAACGGATCAGGGAAAAGCTCAATCTTCGAGGCAATAGGTCTTGCACTTTTTGATTTATCACCAAGGGAATCAAGATCAAATAAAGAAAACATAATCACAAAAAATTCAGGGCAGAACTACGCGTTGATACGCGTCGAATTCGTTGGTAACGACGGAAAAACGTATATCGTCGAAAGAAAAATCGGAACGAAGGCGTATCACATCTTGTACGATTCGGCTGGAATTCCGATAAAGACCATCGATGCTGACAAGGAAATAGCAAAGATATGCGACATACGCGCGGAGAACTACAAAGAAGTCGTCAAAAACGTTATCTTCGGCTACCAAAACAAACTCACAGAAATCTTCGACGAAGAACCTCGTAAAAGGTCGCAACTATTCAATGAAATATTCAACACGCAAGTTTACGAAAATATTTGGTCTAATATGAAAGAAGTTGAATCAACTTACAAATCGATTTTGGAAAATCTCAATGGAAAACTTGATTTTCTAAAAAATTCATTGAACGAATACTCAGACATCGACGAAAGAATCAATGAAGTAGAAGAACAGATAAAAGTTTTTCAAAGTGAATTTGATTCAAAACGCTTGGAATATGAAAAACTCACAAAATTCATTGAGGAACTAGAAACCAAACTCAAAGACTTACAAATAAAGAAAAATTTTAAAGACAGCCTTTTAAAAGATATCCAAAATTTGAAAGACAATATCTCAAAAAACGAAACTCGTATACAAGAGTCCCTAAAAGCAAAAGAAATTGTCGAGAAAAACAAAGAAAAATACGATGAGCATAACTTACTTTCCGAAGAAATCAAAGGTTTTGAAAAAGAACTGGAAGACGTTGAAAAAAACTTAGAAGACGTCAGAAAGGCTGAGAAAGAAAAAAGCGAACTTGAAAAGTTTAAAGAGACAACCGACGAGAAAATTAGCAGTCTCAAAAAAGAAAACGAAAAGTTAATTGCTGAGACAAAGGAGTGCGAAGATACTATTTCCCAAATTAAGAGGTCTATAAGCGAAATAGAAAATAATGGAAAATTAAAAAAAGCTGAGCTTGAAAAGCTTGAAAAAGATCTCGAGAAAGCACAACAGGAAGAAGAAAATTTCAGAAACGTTCGAGCACAACTTGAAAGCCTAAAAAAACAGCAAAAAGATTTCTCGGAAGTATCAACTAAGATCGAAAACCAAAGACAAGTTATCGAATCTTTAGAAAAAGAAAGAGATTTAATCGATCAAAAGCTTCTTAAGAAATCAGATCACCTTCTTTCAAACGCAAAACTCCAGCTTTTAGAGGAACTGAAAGAAAACTCTCTTTGTCCGCTGATTAAAGAGTCTTGTTTAAACATCACCCAAAACGATGTGAATTTTCAAAAACTCAGAGATGAGTTTGAAAATCAAAAAGAAATCGATATCGAACTTCTCGAAAACCAAAAGAAAGATATTGAAGAAAGACTGAAAAAAGAAGAAATACTTTTAGCCAAACTTCAAGAACAACTGAAAACATTTACCGAAAACCAAAACCAGATAGCTGATTTAGAAGAAAAGATAAAAGCTATTTTAGAAACCGGAGACCCTGTAGCTAAAGTCAACACGCTTAGAAGCCTCAAAGAAAAAATACTATCAGAGATAGAAGGTCTTAGAATCCAGTGGAAGAACGAAAACGTCAGGCTCCAAGAACAGGAAGAAAGGATCAAAAGAAATCAAAACCAGATAACCGAGAATCTCAAAACCATCTCCCAGTACGAAGTTTCTCTGAAAGAAACGGATGAAAAATTGAAATCGTTAAACACAAAATTAGAAAATTTGGCGCAGTTTGAGACAAAGAAAGAAGAGCTCAAAACCGAAATCTTAAAAAGAAAAAAGAAAATCGATGAGTTGAAAGAGCCTTACCAGCAGTACATATTAAACATCACTAAATCAAAAGAGCTTGATAGATACTTAGAAGAAAAAACTAAACTTTTGAACGACTTGTCTGAAAAAGAAAAACTTTTTCAAACATTTGCAAACACAAATATCGACGAGCAAATAGATTCTATTGAACTTCAAAAGAAAGCACTAAACGAAAAAAGAGAAGAACTTAATAACACGTTGCAAAAAATCACTCAAGAACTTGGAACTCTTCAAAGCAAACGTGAAGAACTAATCAAAAAGTTAGGAAAGAAAAAAGAATTAGAATCTCAGATTAGTGATTTGGAGAAAGAAAAGTCGAAAGTTCAAAGAAAAATAGAACTGGTCAAAATCTTCAGAGAATGTATGAAGAATATGGGAAGCAGGATAACAAAAATAAGGTGCCAGCAGATAAGCCAGATAGCAACCCACAATTACCAGAAAATATCGGGAAGTGAAGAGAAGATAATCTTTGATTCAGAAAACAGCTACACAGTTCTTTTAGAAAGTGAAGAGAACGGTACTCGAGCCTTTGAATCGCTCTCAGGTGGTGAAAAGATATCCGTTGCGATAGCCCTAAGAACAGCTTTCGCAAAGCTTCTTGCAAATACAAAGATGTACATTCTTGACGAGCCAACTGTCAACTTGGACATTGAAAGAAGAACTCAGCTTTCTGAGAGTTTAGAAGACTTCTTTGCAGATGCACAACAAGTTTTTATCGTAACACACGATGAAACTTTCCTAACATCGGCAGAAAAAATAATAAGGTTGTAGCTATTTGAAAAGCTTTCTCATAGCTTTTCCAACAGCTCTTCCAACGATTCGGCGTTGAACTCTTTTGACTGTTGCTTTCGGACCTTTTCTAATAGCGTTAAAGTCTCCAAGAAGTCTTGCTAAAAAATAAAGAAACCCTCGTGTTTGGGAGATAGGATCCTTTTTCCTTGGCATATCGATCACCTCAATACGATTATATAACAAAACCTCCGAGATTTAGTCTCGGAGGTTTTGAATAGTTCTATTGTTTTAATTTAAGTTTCAATGTCCAGGAAACTGCTTTACTGGTAAGTAAACTATCGGAATAAAATGCTATTTCACCTGTTATTTCTTTTGAAGTTGTATCATATTTCAAAGCAGGAACATAACCACTCGTAGCCAAGAACTTTATCAATTCTGTATCATCATTTACAAGGTAATATCTCAAACCGTTTTTATCGTCTGAATCTGTGTATTTAAACAGTTCTTTTTTAACACCTATGTTGTTATTTCTCAAATCAAATGAATCCACGTTAAGTTTACCAAAGTTGAAGTAAACGGTGTATTCAAGACCGTCGAAGATATAGCTTACCAAAGAGTTTTCCTTAGGTTTCATCACAAATTTGAATTCTCCGTTTGGAAGAGCTGCATCAAGCAATTTAAGAAAGTCTATCAATTTTTCAACTTTTTGATCGTTAACGTATATCTCAACTGGAATCGTAATTGGTGGTAACTTCACAGACACAATAATTAATGCATCAAAACTTACATTTCCGTCCAACCAATCTTTAACACCAAATTGCCCTCTGAATTGGAACCTCAACTGTAGTCTAATCTTTCCATCTTTTCTTTCTCCATTTTGATTTAAATAATTCTTCTCGTATTCGTATAACGCAACAAGTTTTGACACAAGTGAATCAAGATCGGAAATAATTGTTTTCAAATTTTTTAGCGTTGTATATTCACCATCAAGAAAATCTTTAGAGTTTATAAAATCTTTTGGTTCCTCAAGTGCTGAAAGTGTTGCTGCTGCAGTTTCAACAACTCGCCAATCGTCATCGTTATTTGTTTCTCTAGCATTATCAATCGCTGTTTTTAGCTCTTCTATTGCTTTTTTTCCTTCTTCAGTGTATGGTGCTGTTTTTAAAATATGAATCAATCTTTTAAACAACTGCAAGTTGTCGTGAACAACAATAATCAAATTTGCGTGTACTGCCAAGACTGTTGCGTTTTCATAGTCAAAATAAACTTCTGTTGCTGATTGTGTAACTCCAAATTTCCCTTGGAAATGAGATAATGCTTCTTCCGTTAATTTGACCTTGTACTCATATTTGCTTTGGATTCTTTCAATTCTTCGATACGCTGCAAGGTATTTTCTAAGTTTTGCGATAATTGCTTTCTCTTTGTTACTCTCTACAGTGTTAACTATTTCTTCGAGTTGATCAACTAATTCAGAATCTTGTTGAAGCAATCGGATAGAGTTCGTATCGATAGTTCCTTTTGTTAGGACTTGTTCCGAAAGCTTACCTAACAAATCAACACTCTTCTCACTGAGTGGCTTAACAACATTGGTGTAATCTGGATCTGTGAGTATTGTTAAAGCATAGGCTGGGTCGTCCTCTGGCACATTTGACAAACTTGAAACTTCCGACAAGACTGGTTTTTCAAACAATTCTGTACAAGATGTTAGGAATATTGATAAAACCACCGTAAAAATTACAAAAGATATTTTCACGTTCCTTTTCATACACTTCCCTCCTATGTTTAAAGATTTCCAATAAAATTATACCACAGATTTTCTATTTTGTTCAAGTAAGAAATATTAAAACTCTGAAAAATCGTGTATAATTTACATTGTGATGAAAAAAGTTGCAAAAGGAGTGATTGTTTTTGAAAAAACTAAACAAGAAACTAACTTTGATTCTTGCTATATCCATCCTTTCAGTTCTTACAGTCATTTTACTAATTCTCAGATTCACGCTTTCTCCAAGTCAGAAAGAACAAATGAAAGTAATTTGGCTCAGTGTAGTTGCTTCATCCAAAACTTTTGCTTCAAGCCTTTCGCAAGACGGAAACACAGTTGCAGGATGGTTAGAAAAAGACAGCACATTAAAGCCTTTCAAATGGTCTTCAAAAAAAGGTTTTGAAACCGTTTCAAACGAAGGAAAAGCTTTAGCGGTTTCTCTTGATGGAAAAACAGTTGTTGGATACGTAAAAGCCTTAGATGGTTACCAAGCTTTTGTTTGGAGAGATGGTTCTAATCCATCAGTCTTAGGAACTTTAGGTGGAAGTGAAAGTTATGCAACAGGTGTTTCGGGAGACGGAAGAGTTATCGTTGGGTATTCAAAAAATCAAGCTGGATTAACAAAAGCTTTCCTGTGGACCCGTAAAAACGGGATAGTCGAAATTAACGCTGACAATGAAAGCTACGCTTATTCAATTTCCGCTGATGGAAGTGTTATTGTCGGTTCCACCAGAGACAAAAACAATCTCAAGAAAGCCTGTTTTTGGACAGATGACGGAAGCCTAAAGTTATTAAATATAGATGATGAAAGCGAAGCTCTTTATGTTTCAGCAGATGGAAAAGTCATAGCTGGATATCTGATAGATAAATCCGGTTCAAAAAGAACGTTTATCTGGAAACCTTCTGAAAACAGTTTAAAGATAATCCAGGCACAATTTGAAAACGTGCCAACTGGAATATCGGTAGATGGTAAGTACATATTTATTACAAAAATTGTTGATAATACTCCTTCTCAAGCTTTTGTTTTGAGTGAAACCGATGGATTTGTCTTGTCAGAACAGTATCTCGGTGAAACTTTCAAAGACAATTCAAAAATTATCGCACTAACTGGAATGTCTCCAAATAAGAAATATTTGATTGGATACGGTACAAACAGCAAAACAGGTAACTTAGAATCTTTCATTGTTGAAACACCGGAAAAGTTAAAAGAAGGTAACAGTGCTCCGGTTTTGATTTCATTAACTACTGAAAAAATGTTGTTAGATCCAAACGAAAGAATAGAAATTATAAGTAACGTCTTTGACCCTGACTCAGATCCGTTGACATACGTTTGGAGCTCTTCCGGTGGCATAATCTCAGGAAGTGGAAATAGAGTTTTTTTCACAGCACCAGAAACACCAGGAAAATATACTGTGACTGTTAATGTTACTGATGGAAAGGGCGGTAATTTAACAAAGAGTATCATATTAGAAGTACGTCAGCTCGGAGAATTGAAAATAACAACTCTAAAAATCGAACCTTCAAAAATACCTCCCAAAGGCACAGCTTTAGTAACTTGTGAAGTTAATGATCCAGAAAATAAAGAACTGACATATATATGGGAAGTAGATGGTGGTACCATAACCGGTGAAGGCTCGCAAGTTAATTACACTGCCCCAAATGAACCTAGGGTGTATAACCTAAAAGTTACTGTGAAAGATAACATAGGAAGAACTACAAGTACCAGTGAAGAAATTTTAGTTGGAACAGACCCACGAATAAGGTTTATATACGCAGATGACTTTTCAGTCTATTCGCGCGGTAAACAATCAGAACCTATTTACACAGCTTTGGGAGACGTATTGGAACTGCACTGCGATGCGATAGATCCAGATACCGGAAAGAGTGATAATCTTGAATACAGGTGGGAAGTCAGAAACGAGAAAGGTTATCCTGTCAATATCCTTTCCGGTAAAGAAGGTCCAAAGGTGCTTTTCAGAGCTGATGAATATGGCACTTTTACAGTAACGGTTATAGTTTCAAAAAATAAGGCTTTTGAGACATCTGCTTCAATTGCCGTCGTAGTAAAAGAGCAAGAAGAAATACCTTACTTGGAAACCGAAACTGATTCAGAAGAATAAGTGTAAAATTGGAAAAGACCGGGTACCCGGTCTTTTCTTCTAATTTAGTGTTTGCCAACTAACCTTTTACAAAGCTCAAGAGCTGAAAGTGCATCTTTTGCGTATTGAACTCCAAAATTTTCAGCAAGTTCCTTATTCATCGACGCTCCACCTGAAATGACAACAACATTGACATCATTTTCTTTCAATAAATCCATAACTTCTTTCACTCTTCCAACCGTTGTGGTCATCATCGCGGACAGTCCCACAATATCAGGTTTCAAATCTCTAACCGCATCAAAAATTACTTCAGCCGGTACATCTTTCCCAATGTCAATCACTTCAAACCCCGCACTCCTCAAAACTGTGGCAACTATCTTTTTCCCTATATCATGTATATCCCCCTGCACCGTCGCCATCAATATTCTTCCTAGCTTTTGTGAACTATCCCCAAGAAGTTCGTTCAAGTAATCAAAAACAGGCTGAACCGTCTGAGCGGAAAGAATAAGATGTGGTAAAAATATAACCCCATCAGCGTACAATTTTCCAACTTTTTCCATCGCTTTTGCCAAAATCTCTTGGCTTATTGTAAGCGGATCAAGTTCATTGAGTTTTTCTTTCACAAAACTTTCTAACAGTTCTTTCTGACCTTTGATTATCCACTCAACGAGCGAATCATCGAATTTAGTTTGCGTTTTCTCAACACGTTTTCCTTGCAGTACAAGACTTCCTTCAATTATCGCCATCGTCACCGTTTCTTTCGTGTTCAATATCGCCGCACTCAATCCGTTTTCCAACGCAAGTGCTAAAAAGACTGAATTTACCTTTTCCCTATCCGGCATTCCGAAACTCAAGTTCGAAAGTCCTATCGATGTCTTCAGGCCTGCTTGAGATAACATTCTTATCGTCTCAAGTGTAACGTGGTAATCATTTCCAACACCAACAGGCAAAACAAGCGGGTCAAAATATATCCTATCTAAACTTATCCCTTCTCTTTTGATTATCTCGCAAGCTTTTAAAGCTACCTCAAATCTTTCTTGAGCTGTCTTTGGAATATCTTTTTCCATAGTCAAAACTATCAAAAGTCCACCGTATCTTTTGAGCAGTTTCAACCTTTCAACAAGATGGTCTTCTCTTGCAAAAGCGGAATTGATAATAGGTCTTCCAACATACTCTTTAAGAGCAGTTTCCAAAAAGTTTAAGCTTTGTATATCAAGTGAAAGAGGCAGGGAAGAAATCTTGTCAAGCTCTATCACAACATCTTTGAAATGCTCTTTATCCAAAAGCTTTTCAATCCCCAAATTGACATCCAAAACGATACTTCCTTCTTTTTCTTGTTCTTGAGCTAACACCAAAACTTGACTGAAATCTTTATTCCTTATCTGCTCTTGAAGTTTCTTTTTCCCACTCGCATTTATCCTCTCACCTATCACCAAGAAATCCCCAGTTGGTCTGAGAATAGTTCTTGAAGAGACATACTGTTCTTTAACCGTCTCTCTACTCACCGGTTTTTGTTTTCCAACATATTTAACCATCGCAGATATATGCTCTGGTCCGGTTCCACAACAGCCACCGATAATATTCGCTCCGAACTGAACAAAATCACGCATATATATTGCAAACTCTTCCGGAGAGGTTCTGTATTCCAACCTTCCATCTTTCAAAATCGGTTTTCCAGCGTTTGGTTCAACGCTTAATGGTTTGGTTGTGTATTTGGATAGTTGCATAAAGACGTGCAAAAGATCCTTTGGTTCCAACGTACAGTTTATACCAACGACGTCAACGTCGAAATCTTCCATAAGGCTTGCGAAGATTTCAACGGATGTTCCTGTTACAGATTTTCCGTTGCTTTCGAAGGTCATATGTGCAATAAGTGGAATATCTTCGCTGATATCTCTGACAGCCAAAATGCCCGCTTTGAGCTCCTTAAGATCTGACATTGTCTCGATTATTATCCCATCAACACCCGCTTCGATTAAAACTTGTGTTTGTTCTTTGAAAACGTTGTACGCAGTATCAAAATCAATATCCCCAAGAGGCTTAACAAAACTGCCAGTTGAAGAGATATCTCCAAAGATAAGTTTTCCATTCGCAACAGATTTTGCTATCTTCACAGCCGATACGTTTATTTCTTCAAATAATTCTTCATACCCGTGAGCTCTCAGTTTCAGTCTGTTAGCACTGAAGGTGTTTGTAAGGAGTATGTCAGCTCCTGCGGTGATATAGTCTTTCTGAAGCCGGGCAACTGCAGAAGGTTCTTTGATGTTCAAAAGCTCAATCAGATCTATTTTGTAACCTCTTTTGAAAAACTCAGTTCCATAAGCACCATCTAAGAAAAGAACTCTTTCTTGAAGAAGGTTTTTGAATTCAGTTCTGTTCATTCCAACCACCCTATCATACACACCGTTGATTTTCTTGGAACAAGTATTCCGCTTTCAAGAACGTCAATTTCGTCTATCCCTAATAGTTTTTTCACAAAATACTTATTCATCCTCACATCAACATCCCCATACCCCGGTGAAAACCTCATCGTACCTTTGCCGTATTGTTCCCTAAGCTTTTTGTCAAAACTTTTGTTCAGCTCTTCAACAGCTTCAGACCCCCAAGCATCAAGAATGTAGGATTCAAAGACATCCACTTTTGAACGTTCTTCTATCACTTCATCCAACCTTTCCCCAAGCGTTGAGACAAAGACAGCTATCTTTTTTGTACCTTCAAAGACAGACGGAACAGCTTCTTTCTTTAGCTGCGAAATATCAAATACATCATACCACACCTTCGGTGATACATACTGCAGAGCCTCCAAAAAAAGTGAATTGACTTTTTTCAAAAACTCAGGATCGTCTATCTTTCCATACCTCACCCCAGCTCTTGCAAGGAAGATCTTTTTGTCTGGAAGATACTCGAGTGTGTCAGGAATATAGGTTTGCACTTTCACAAAACCTCCAAAATTTTGCGAATGTAATTCTAACTTATTTTACCATAGAATGTTTATTTTACATTAAATAAAAAAGTTCCCACAATCTTTGTGGGAACTTTTAATTACTTAAAACATTTTGAAGTCAATTAACAGGTATAGTTTGAACGGAACCTCTACTAATTTTGACAAATCCATCATCATTACAGTTTGCTGTATACGCACCAGTGTATTGGTCAAATCTAAAAGAACTGCTCATATAACTTTTTATCGTTGAATCACTTACAATTGCTGATGGACCTACTCCTGTTGTTTTCACAATCTTTCCGCTGCTAACAGTATAAAGTGTCGGTGCTGGAGAACCAAAAGATAGGAAGTACAGGTTCGGAGAAGCAACGTGTTTTCCACCTATATCAGAACCCGGAATATACCATGGTGTTTGATTAACAAAAGCAACCATTCTTAGAAGCTGAACGTTTTCATCGGCTACAGGCGTGAGTCCTATTATAGAACTTCTGTAAAGCTCAATAACTGTACCAGAAGATATCAAATAACTGACGTATTGCCTACAGACCTCCCCAGTCCATTTACCGTTTAGATAACTTTTTTTACCGTTTGACCAGTATGGATCCATAAGCGCAAGTCTTTTTATTTTTAAGTTAGACGGCAGTTTCCCAGAAGCAACTTGAGTATTTATTCTGTAGCTAAGATAAGTAGCCATCTGGTTTCCAAGAGAGTGTCCAACAATTCGTATGTTGTTACCTTTGTAACCACTCATTGCTTTTACAAACTCTTCAACAAACAATTCACCAGCACTTTTTGTTATTCCACTGTCATGAAAATTACCTTGATGGTCTCTCCATCTCATCTTTACAGAAGTTTTTGCACTCCATATTTTCGCTTCAGCGTCTAAAACGTTCGGTTCGTCAGAGAACATATCCCAATAGAATATACCGATATTCCAACCAGCTTTTATCCAAGCATCAGCCATATTCACATTGATACCATAATTTGGATCGTTTAGTTTGTAATTGAACGTTTCTCTAAAGTACCTAAGCCCAGTGTCCTTTTCCCATCCGTGAACGTATATTACGGTAGGTTTCGAAGGATCGAAATAAGGATTTGGTTGCCCTGGAACGAATTTTTGCGATTTGTTTCCGTACCCAAACCAGTAAAGACCATAATCAGGCCTTGTACGTTGGGTCGTATTAGACGGCAACTTCGAACCACCAAGTATCTTATCTGTTAACTTATCTGCATAAATTGGAACAAAAACTACAACCCTATCTTCAGTAAAAATATTACCTTTTTCGTCTTTTACTGTAACAATAACCTTGTATTTTCCAGCAGGAGCAGTTATCTTAGCTGAATTACCGTAAGATTCTACAACAGCCGTTTTAGGAACAAATTGAGAGCTGTACTCTTTAAGAAGTTCTTCCATTTGCTTGACTTCTTCCTCACTGTAATATGTTTCAGTTAAAGGCTCAATTTTCCATTCGTATTGGAAGTTTCCTTTGTCAGGTGAAACAACACATTGCAGACTTAAAGACTCACCTTCAGTTGCAACATCGTTTTCATACAATACTGAAACTTCAACAGGATTTTGCAACGATGGAGAACAGCCAAAAAGAACAAAGAGCAAAATTACCAAAAACGTTGTTAGAATACTTTTTTTTAGCATAACACTTCCCCCCCTTTTTATTGGTAACGTTACCGATGTTATGTTAATTATACCAAATTTTCTGAGAACGAAAAAAAGCAAATTTTTTTGATTTTTGGTTGAATTTCTCAGTTATGGAAAAACAGAAAAAAATATTCTCGTTTTTTCAAAGTCTTAAATTTAATTAGTTAGAATTATTAGTAAATTTGTAGACAATAATTGAACAGTATACTAAAATTTTTATGGGAAAGTCTTTACTAATCTTTGGATTATATAAATATCTATGAAGAAGGTGAAATGATGTGAGAAAATTCTTAGTTTTGCTAATACTTTTATCAATTTTTCTATTTTCTTGCACTGTTAAAATTAACATTACAATAACTGAGGAGAATAATACTTTTCTTTTAATTCGCTACATTGCAACAGCTTACAATACTGGGCACAACAGAAGTATTGGGAATATAAAAGAAACAGCAGATAACCCGACTTATAAGTACGACGACAGAGTTTTGCTCTACTACAACTATTTTGTCGGTAATATCTCTCTAAACCAACTGATTGACCAACGAAGCAAACTGGATTTCGAAAATATTACACCTTTTTCAGACCCCTATGACAGTAGAATATTTGAATACTTCAAAGAACTTATAAAAAAGAACAAAAACAGCTCTTCAGAAGGTTTCTTGGATTATTTCGATGAAAAGCTTTCAACCAATCTTAATCTGCCTGGGAAAGAAAATAGTGGACTCACAAAAAGAGTTTCAGACCTTCTAAAATACGATTACAAAATCCGTGGTACTTTCTACACTTGGTATCACAACAGGTACAATTTCACAGAAACAATCAACGACCAAATTATTGAACAATATTCTAAGTTATTAGTTGAAACAATAGAAGGTTACGGTATCGAGATTCAAAGAAGTTCTAACGACAGTTTTTACACTCAAAAAGTTGATTTGAAAAAAGCTTCAACGGAGTTGGTGTTAGCGATAATGTACGAAGAGTCAAAACTGTTTCCAGCTATCTTTCGTGCAGAGTGGAAGGATGGGAAGGTATATTCTGTTTCCATAGGACTTTCACAAATTTTATCTGATGTAGACAGTTTTTATGGTCTTTCAACCAAATACCCTGACATCGGTAATGGCAAGACTGAAAACTACACCTTTGAAATCCTCCGAAACCTTTATTTTCAAAACCTGAAGGTCGAAGAGCTGTTTACTATCAGAGGTTCTGCTTTGCTTTCACGAACCTATCTTGCACTGATT
>FWWL01004179.1_pt1 | contig 18726 bp, 15 predicted proteins | sample 2228331 | NCBI WGS metagenome assembly FWWL01 (sample SAMEA103939775, study PRJEB20133) | metagenome
ACGCACCGATTCGTGGTCGTAGAGCTCGCGATGCGGGGGTTAGGCCAGATCCGGGAGCTGTGTGGGGCCGTGCGGCCGGAGATCGGGGTGGTGACGAACGTGGGGACCGCGCACCTCGAGCTCCTGGGGTCTGTGGAGAATATCGCCCGAGCAAAGGCGGAGCTGGTGGAGGCGCTGCCGGAGCACGGGTGGGCCGTGCTCCATGCGGACGATCCCAGGGTCCACGCCATGAGGGATCAGACGCGGGCCCGGGTCGTGTTCTACGGGATCGAGCGCGGAGAGGTGCGGGCCGAGGGCATCGAGGTAGAAGGTCACGGCGTACGGTTCCTTCTCCGGACCCCGGAGAGTCGCGTCCCGGTGCGTCTTCGCCTTCCCGGCCGGCACCTCGTCGCAAACGCCCTTGCGGCCGCGGCGGTGGGGTGGATCTGCGGGGTGCCGCTTGGGGCCATCGCGGATGCCCTCGCCGGTTTCCGGCCGCCCCGGATGCGGCTCGAGATCCAGTCGACCACCCGAGGAGTCCTCGTCGTCAACGACGCGTACAACGCGAGCCCTGAGTCCCTCCGGGCCGCGTTCGAGACCCTCCGGGCGCTGCGGTCCGGACGCCGGTTGGTGGCGGTGTTGGGCGAGATGCGGGAGCTGGGACCGATGCGGGAGACGGCACACCGGGAGGCGGGGCAGTGGTGCGTCCGAGAAGGCGTGGACCTACTCGTGGCGGTGGGGGAAGGCGGGGCCCTCATCGCCCGGGGCGCCCGTGAGGCGGGGATGCCGGAGGACCGCGTGGTGTGGGTGGAGGACGCGGAGGAGGCCGCCTGGTGCGTGGCCGAACGGATCCGGCCGACGGATGTGGTGCTCGTCAAGGCCTCTCGGGCCGTGGGCTTAGAGCGGGTAGCGGAGGCTCTGGGATGGAGCGGGTCGTCCTGAGCGCCGTGGTCGGGGGAGCCGTGGTGCTTGTGGCGGGTCGGTTCGCGATCCCGTGGCTCAGGAGCTGGGCGATTCAACCCATCAGCGAGGACGCGCCGCCCCGTCACCGGCTGAAGTCCGGAACCCCGACCATGGGCGGCCTCTTGCTGATCGGCGGGCTGCTCCTCGCCACCGCGGGGACCGGGGCATGGACGCCGGAGGTGGGGCTTGTGACCCTCGCCCTCTGCGGGTACGGGGCCATCGGGTTTGCGGACGACTACCGCAGCGTGCGGCGGAAGCGGAACCTGGGCTTGAGGGCGCGGGAAAAGCTCTCCCTGCAGATCCCGCTCGGCCTTCTCCTGGGGTGGGTCGTGGCCCGCGGGATCCCGCAGGGAACCGTCCTCCACGTGCCGTGGGTGGGGACGTGGGAGCTCGCGTGGGCATATCCCCTGTTCAGTGCGGTGTTCGTGACGGGGTTCGTGAACGCCGTCAACCTCACGGATGGGCTCGACGGCCTCGCTTCAGGAACCGTGGCCTTGGCGTTTGTGACCTACGTGGCCATCGCCCTGCATACCGGCCAGGAGGCCCTCGCCCAGTTCGCCGCGGCAGGCGTCGGGGCGTGCCTGGGCTTTTTGTGGTACAACGCCCACCCGGCTCAGGTGATGATGGGCGATGTGGGTTCTCAGGCCCTGGGCGGTGCCCTCGCGGCCCTGGCCCTCCAAACCAAGACGGAGCTCGTGCTCGTGGTGGTGGGCGCGGTGTTCGTGGCGGAAGCCCTCTCCGTGGTCCTCCAGGTGGGCTACTTCAAGCTCACCCGGGGCCGCCGCATCTTCCGGAGCTCCCCCCTCCACCACCACTTCGAGCTCGCGGGGTGGGCAGAACCGCAGATCGTGACCCGGTTTTACGTGGCCGCGGCCTTCGCGGCCCTCGGGGGACTGGCGCTGGTTCCGTAGGAGGTCGGGATGGTGGATGGGTTGGCGGATCTCCGCGGACGTCGCATCCACGTGCTGGGCCTGAGCGGGACCGAGGGTTCGGCGGTGGCCACCTTCCTCCTCGCCCACGGCATCGACACCCTCACCGCCCACGACCTCTCCACGCCCGACGCGTTCCCTGAGGTCTTCCACCGCACCCACCCTTGGATGGCGCCCGAAGACCGGGAGGCCGCTATCCGCCGGTGGCTTGCAGAGCCCATCCCCATCCGGTGGCGTGACCGGTACCTGGAGGGGATCGAGAAGGCGGAGGTGGTGTTCCTGCCGCAGGCGTGGTTCCGGTATCCGGAAAACGAGCCCATCAAGCGCCTGCCCGCGGAGGTGGAGCGGCACAGCATGACCCGGCTCGCCCTGCAGCTCTGCCCGTGTCCGGTGGTGGGAGTGACGGGGACAAACGGCAAGTTCACCGTCGGCACCCTCATCCACCGGATGCTCACCGCAGACGGCCGCCGCAGTACCTTCAGCGGGAACGACCGGACCCATGTCCCCTTGCTGCTCCTCCTGGAGGCGCTTGGCCCTGAGGACTACGTGGTCCTGGAGATCAGCAACCGGCAGCTGTTGCAGGTGGAATGGAGCCCGCACGTGGCGGTCCTCACGAACCTCGCGCCCCACCACCTGGACGACCACGGCTCCTTTGCGGCCTACGTGGCCTGCAAAGCCACCATCTTCCGGTACCAGACCTCGGAGGACGTGGCGGTCCTGGACGTGGACGATCCGGTGTGCGCCTCGCTCCGATCGAGCTTCCGGGCGCGCCTAGCTCCCTTCGCCCGCACGAGCCCCCTTCCGAAAACGCTTGGCGCGGGCGCGTGGGTGGAAGACGGATGGATCGTGAGCTTCGGAAAGCGTGTCCTGCCCCTCTCCGATCTACCGCTCCCCGGAGAGCACATGGTCCGCAACGCCCTCGCGGCTTGCGCGGCAGCAGGGGCCCTGGGGGTGAAAGCGGAGGCCATGGCCCAGGTGCTGCGGACGTTTGAGGGATTGCCGCACCGGTTTTCCGTGGTGGGGGAGTACGAGGGCGTTCAGTTCATCGAGGACTCCCTGGCCACCAACCCCACGGCGGCCGCGGCCGCGATCCGGGCCATGCGTCGGCCCTTCGTGCTCATCGCGGGCGGACGGCGCCCTGGCGCGACCCCGGAGGACTTCGCGCCCATGCGGGAGGCTTTGCTGGCAGCGCCCGTGCGGGCCATCTACCTCATCGGCGAGTGCGCGGAGGTGATGCGCTCCGCCTTCCGGGACCTCCCCGCCGAGGTGCTGGAGGTGGGGACGTTGCCGCGGGCCGTGCGGCGGGCGCGGCAGCTCGTGCGTCGGGGAGAGGCCGTGCTCCTCTCTCCGGGATGCGAGTCCTTCGACCAGTTCCGGGACTACGGGGAGCGGGCGGAGGTCTTCCGGGCGTTGGTGAGTGCTCTGGTGGGGAGGGCGTCGTGACGGTCCCGGTCCGCGGTCAGCCGGATCCGCTGCTGGTGGCGTCGGTGGCGGCCCTGTGCCTGGGCGGTCTGGTGATGGTCTACAGCGCGAGCAGCGTATTGGCCCTGGAGGCGTACGGGGATCCCGCCTACTTCCTCAAGCGCCAGGCGCTGTGGGTAGCCCTAGGCGGCGTGGGATTCCTCGCGGCCAGCCGGATCCACTACCACACCTGGCAGAGGTTCGTTCCGGGGCTTGTGGGTCTGTCGGCGGCCTCTCTCGTGGCGGTGCTGGTGCCGGGCGTCGGCGTGCTGGTGAACGGCGCCCGGCGGTGGGTGGACTTGGGGCCTGTGACCGTGCAGCCCGTGGAAGGTGCAAAACTCGCCCTGGTCTTGTACCTCGCCCACTTCCTGGCCGCACGCGGTCCCGCAGTGCGCGACCCGTGGCGGGGACTTACCCCACCGGTGCTGGTGCTCGCGGTCCTCGGAGGACTCGTGATGCGCCAACCCGACATGGGAAGTGCCGTGATGCTGAGCCTCATCGTCCTGAGTTGCTTGGCCGCGGCAGGTGCCCGGAAGCGGCACCTGGGCGCGATCCTCGGGGTGGGGGCAGCCGTGGGCCTGTGGCTTGCCCTTGCGGAGCCTTACCGCCGGGAGCGCATCATCAGCCTCCTGGACCCCTGGCGGGATCCGCAGGGGAGCGGGTTCCAGCTGGTGCAGTCCCTGATCGCCATCGGCTCCGGCGGCATCTGGGGGGTAGGGATCGGACAGAGTACCCAGAAGTTCTTCTATCTCCCGGAACGGCACACGGACTTCGTGTTCAGCATCCTCGCGGAGGAGCTGGGCCTTTTAGGGGTTCTCGGCCTCGTGGGTCTCTACGGGCTTCTCCTCTTGCGGATCCGGCGCCTCGCGGTGTATGCCCCGGATCGATTCGGTTCCCTCCTCGCTACGGGTGTGGGGAGCTGGATCGCCGGTCAAGTCGTCCTCAACCTCGGTGCTGTCTCCGGAGTGCTGCCCGTGGTGGGCGTGCCCCTTCCCTTCGTGAGCTTCGGAGGGTCTTCCCTCTTTGCGCTGCTCGTGGCGTGCGGAATTTGCCTCAACCTCTCCCGATACACCCACGGACCCGGCCGGGCGGGATGGAGGGCGAGCCCGGAGCGGGTGGACGCGGCCTAGGCCATGCGGGTGGTTCTCACGGGTGGGGGGACCGGCGGGCATGTGTATCCGCTTTTGGCCCTGGCCGAGGTGGCAGAAGGAGCGGAGGTAATCTACTGCGGAAGCCCTTGGGGGCTTGAGGCCCGGGTGGTGCCGAGAGTGGGTCTGCGGTTCGTCGCGGTGCCGAGCGGTGGGGTGGTGGGAAAGCGACCCGTGGAGCGGATCCGAGGCCTCGGGCGCGCCGCCCGAGGCGTGGCGGCGGGCATCCGGATCCTGCGGGCGTTCCGGCCGGACGTGGTGGTGAGCACAGGAGGCTACGCGGGCTACCCCGTCGCTCAGGCGGCCGTACTCCTCCGGATCCCCCTCGTGCTCCTCGAGCCCAACGCCACCCCAGGCCTCGTGACCCGGATCCTTGGACGGTTCGCGCGCACGGTGTGCGTGGGCATGCGGGAAGCGCTCGGTACCTTCGGGTCCCGGGGCCTCTGGACCGGGACGCCGGTCCGGCCTTCCCTGCGAAGGGGAGACCGGAGGCGGGCGCAAGCGCGGTTCGGCCTCGACCCCCACCGCACCACGGTGCTCGTCCTGGGAGGAAGCCAGGGAGCGTTGGCCATCAACCGTGCCGTCGCAGAGGCGGTGCGCCACCTCCGCGATCGGACGGACCTGCAGATCCTCCACCAGACTGGACCTCGGCGGGCCGGAGTTGCGGAAGCGCCGAACCCCGGTGATCTTCGCTATATTCAGGTGGACTACCTCGACGAGGTGGCCGATGCCTACGCGGCCGCGGACCTCGTGGTGGCCCGGGCGGGGGCCGGGACCTGCGCGGAGCTTGTGGCGCTGGGGCTCCCTGCGGTGCTGGTTCCTCTAGAGGCGGCGTCCGGCCACCAGCGGCAGAACGCCCATGTCCTGGAGCAGGCAGGAGCCGCGGTGGTGATCCCGGACGGCGTTCTGAGCGGGGAGGTTCTGGCCCGGGTCCTTACGGACCTCCTCGGGGATCCGCAGCGCCGGGAGCGGATGCGGGAGGCGGCCCGGAGGCTTGGCCGGCCCGAGGCCGCGGAGGCGGTCTGGCGCGTCGTGGTAGAGGCCGGGAGGAGGCAGTGATCCACTTCGTGGGCATCGGCGGAAGTGGGATGTGCGCCCTTGCGGAGGTTTCTCTTCGCGAGGGGAAGCGCGTAAGCGGATGCGACCTGCAGCGGAACCGGGCCACGGAACGGCTTGCGGCCCTCGGTGCAGAAGTACACGTGGGCCACAACCCGGCCCACCTGGACGGGTGCGGGCTCGTGGTGGTTTCTCGGGCGGTCCCACCCACCAATCCGGAGGTGGTTCGGGCGCAGGAGCTCGGTATCCCGGTCTGGCCCAGGGCCCGGATGCTGGGAGAGCTCCTGCGGACGCGTTGGTCCATCGGGATCGCGGGCACCCACGGCAAGACCACCACCACGGCCCTTGCGGCCGCGGCCCTCGCGGGCGCGGGGCTGGATCCGTGCGCCCTCGTGGGGGCGGAGGTGCGGGAGTTCGGAAGCCATGTCCGGGGGGGAAGGGGGCCGATCGTGGCGGAGGTGGACGAGAGCGACGGGTCCGTGGCCGAGATCCGGGTGAACGCCGCGGTCGTCACCAGCATGGATCTCACGGACCATGCGGACTACTACCGGGACCTCACGCATCTCCAGCAGACGTTTGCCACCTTCCTCCGAGGGGTGCCTCCCGAAGGGTTCGTGGTGCTGTGCGGGGAAGCCCCTGAGGTGGCGGCGCTTGAAGAGGTGTGCCGTGCCCGGGTGATCCGGTACGGGTTCGAGAGCGGAACGGTGCAGGCCCACATCTTGGCGCGAGAAGGGCTGTGCACCGTCTTCGCCCTTACCGTGCAGGGACGGACCGTGGGGGAGGTGCGGCTTCCCCTCCCCGGCGCGCACAACGTCCTAAACGCCGCCGCGGCCTTAAGCGTGGGCCTTGCCCTGGGTGCGGAGTTTGCCGGCATGGCGCAGGCCCTGGAGCGCTTCCAGGGGATTCACCGACGGTTCGAGGTGCACGGCACTGCTCCCCTCGTGGTGGACGACTACGCCCACAACCCGACGAAGGTGCGGGCGTTTTTGCGCGCCCTCCGGGAGGTCCGGCCTGATGCCCGCATCCTCGTGGTGTTCCAGCCCCACCGCTACACCCGCACCGCTACCACCTCCCGGCAGTTCGCCCGCGCCTTCGACGACGCGGACGAGCTCGTGGTCACGGACATCTACCCCGCGGGGGAGCCGCCCCTTCCCGGGGTGACGGCGCACCTCATCGTGGACGCGGTGCGGGCCTACCGGCCCGTGGTGTGGATCCCAAGCTTGGAGGAGGCGGCAGAATACGTGCGGGGCCGGTTGCGCCCCGATGACGTCCTCGCCACCCTGGGCGCGGGAGACGTGTGGAAGGTGGCGCGATGGGTGGCGGCGTCTTTCCGCGGAGGGAGCCGGTGAGGGAGAGGTTTGCGTCTGCCCTGCGCGGATTGTGCCGGGATGTGCGCCTCGACGAGCCCCTCGCGCGCCACGTCTCCTTCCGGATCGGCGGGCCCGCGGAGGTCCTCGTGATCCCCCGCACCCTCGAGGAGCTGCGGGCGGTCCTGCGCTTCCTCTACGACCTAGGTGAGCGGTTCGTGGTGCTGGGCCGCGGGTCCAACGTGCTCGTCTCCGACCGTGGGGTCCGGGGCGTGGTGGTGAAGATCGGGCACGGGCTTAATCGGGTGCGGTGGGACGGCGCGGAGGTGATCGCGGAGGCGGGTGCAGGGCTTCCGAGCCTCGCCTACGGGGCAAGCCGACGCGGGCTCGGAGGGCTGGAGTTCGCAGCGGGTATCCCGGGGTCCGCGGGCGGCGGGGTGGTGATGAACGCCGGCGCCCACGGCCACTGCCTCGCGGAGGTGGTCCGTTGGGTCCGGGTGATGACGCCGAAGGGAGAGAGGGTATGGCAGAACGAGGAACTGGGTTTCGGGTACCGCACCAGCCGGTTGCAGCAGGAGGAGGCGGTGGTGCTGGAGGTGTCCATGCGGCTGCGGCCGGAGGATCCCGCAACCGTTCGGGCCCGGATGGAGGAGTGGCTCCGCTACCGGGCCTGCACCCAGCCCCTCGGTCCCCCTTCCTCCGGCTGCATCTTCCGCAACCCGCCGGGCGAGGCCGCGGGGAGGCTCATCGAGCTCGCGGGCTGCAAGGGGCTGCGGGTGGGAAACGTCCGGGTCTCCCCCCTGCACGCGAACTACATCCTCAACGAGGGCGGCGGCCGGGCGGAGGACGTGCTGCGGCTGGTGGAGATGGTCCGGGATCGGGTGCGGCAGACGTTCGGCGTAGTGCTGGAGCTCGAGGTCCAGCTCGTGGGGGAGTTCTCGGGATGCGGTGGGTCCGAAGTCTGCGGTTCAGCGCGGTGATGTGCACCCTGGCCGCGGCCTTCTCCTTCCCTACTTCCTCCGCCTTCTCCGTCCGCCACGTCCTCGTCCTCGGGAACCACGCGCTCCTCGAGGCCGAGATCCTACGGCTTGCACAGCTTGCGCCGGGCACGCCGCTGGCACAGGTAGATCCGGAGGCGGTAGCCCAACGCCTGCTCATAAATCCCCGCATCCGCACCGCCCACGTATCAATCCGCTTCCCCGATACCGTGGTCCTCCACGTCACGGAGCGCCATCCCGTGGTCCTGGTGGTAACGGAGCTTGAGGGATGGACCGTGGATGAGGAAGGGGTGGTGGTGGGCGACCGAGACGAAGGACTCCTGCCCCTTCTGGTCGAGATTCCGCTCCCGGCCGTACGGCCGGGAGCGCGGATCCCCTCCGAACGGGTGCGACGGGTGGTACGGGCCCTCGCGGCCTTGCCCCGCGGCCGGATTCTCCTCGCCCGCCTCGATGCGGAGGGGGACCTTTACGTCCAGCTCGTCTTGGGGCCGTGGGTTCGGCTGCGGTCCGAGGATGACCTTGTTGCGCGTCTTCAGATCGCGGAGGCGGTGGTGCGGAGCCTAGGGCAGCGGGGGGTGGTGGTGGCGTCCGTGGACCTCCGGTTTCGGGACCAGGCCGTCGTGCGTCCGAGGGGCAGGAGTCCGACGTCCCCCGTGGAATAGGGCAAACACCCAGTTCGGAGGGAGCGGTGCCGAGGGTGGTGGCAGGGCTCGACGTTGGGACTACCAAGGTCTGCGCGATGGTGGCGCACGTAGACGCCGCAGGGGTGCAGCTCATCGGGTTCGGAACTGCCCCCTCCAGAGGAATCCGGCGGGGCGCGGTGGCGGACCTCGAGGAGGCCGCGCGGTCCGTGCAGGAAGCGGTCGGGCGGGCGGAGAAGGCTGCGGGCCGCGAGATCCGGTCCGCCTACGTGGCCGTCTGCGGGGACCACATCGCGGGCCAGACCACCCGGGGCGTGGTGGCGGTGGCCGGACCCGACCGGGAGATCCGGGCTACGGACGTGGCTCGGGCCCTGGAGGCGGCCCGCATGAGCGCGGTCCCCCCTTCCGACAGGGAGGTCCTACACGTCCTGCCGCGGCACTTCGTGGTGGACGGGACGGACGGCGTGCGTAACCCCGTGGGGATGTACGGGGTGCGGCTGGAGGTGGAGGCGCACGTGGTGACGGGCGCAAGCACCCAGGTCGCGAACCTCGTGAAGTGCGTAGAGCAGGCGGGCGTGGAGGTGGAGGGGCTTGTGCTCGCGGTGCTGGCGTCCGCGGAGGCGGTGCTCTCCGGGGCGGAACGGGAGCTGGGTGTGGCGGTGTGCGAGGTGGGCGGCGGGATCACGAGCCTCGGTGTCTTTCAGGGTGGGGCCCTCTGCTACACCGCGACCGTCCCTGTAGGCGGCCAGCACATCACCCACGACCTTGCGGTGGGGCTACGGACCACGCCGGAGGAGGCGGAGCGGATTAAGCGCCTCTACGGAGCCGCTACCGCCCGCATGGCGGTGGAGGGGGAGTTCGTGGAGGTTACGGAGATCGGTGCTTCTATGCCCCGCCTCATCCCGCGGCGCCTGGTCTGCGAGATTATCGAGGCTCGGGTGGAGGAGATCCTAGATCTTGTGCGGGTGCAGCTCGAGCGGTTCGCCCCCCTCAGCCGGATCCCCGCGGGCGTGGTCCTCACGGGCGGCGGCGCCCTCCTTCCGGGTCTCGCGGAGGCCGCAAGCCAACGGTGGGCGCTCCCCGTGCGGGTGGGATCTCCCCGGGGGACCTCAGGATCTACGGAGGGGATCAGCGGGCCTGCCTTGGCCACCGCGGTGGGGCTTATTCTCTACGCCCGTCACCAGATCCTCCAGCGGGGGCGGGGCGAGGACGGGACGGCCCGGGGATTTTGGCAGCGGTTGCGGGCCTGGCTTGTGGGAGAATAGCCGAGAGGAGGGGGCGAGATGGCGAACCTAGATCGGGATCTGAGGCGCTTTGCATCCATTAAGGTGGTGGGCGTGGGTGGCGGCGGCAGCAACGCGGTGAACCGCATGATCGCCGCGGGCCTGCGGGGCGTGGAGTTCATCGCCATCAACACGGACATCCAGGCCTTGGCCCTCTCGCAGGCGGAGCGCAAGATCCACATCGGCGCCAAGCTCACCCGCGGACTCGGCGCGGGCGGAGACCCGGAGATCGGCCGGCAGGCGGCGGAGGAGAGCAAGGACGAGCTTTATGACGCCCTAGAAGGGGCGGACATGGTGTTCGTCACCGCGGGGATGGGCGGGGGCACCGGCACGGGCGGAGCGCCCGTGGTGGCCCGCATCGCCCGGGAGCTCGGAGCCCTGGTGATCGGGGTGGTCACCAAACCCTTCTCCTTCGAGGGGCGGCGACGGGCGGCGACTGCGGAAGAGGGGATCCGCCGGCTCAAAGAACAGGTGAACACCCTCATCACCATCCCCAACGACCGCCTGCTGCAGATCATCGACCGGAAGGTGAGCCTCATCGAAGCCTTCCGGGTGGCGGACGACGTCCTCCGGCAAGGGGTCCAGGGGATCGCGGACCTCATCACCGTCCCCGGCCTCATCAACCTCGACTTCGCAGACGTGCGGGCGGTGATGTCTGAGGCCGGCAGCGCCCTCATCGGCATCGGGGTGGCGAGCGGGGAGGATCGGGCGGTGCGGGCGGCCCAAGCGGCCATCAGCAGCCCGCTGTTAGAGACCTCCATGGAGGGTGCCCGAGGCGTGCTCATCAACGTCACGGGCGGACTGGACCTGGGGTTGGTGGAGGTCAACGAGGCCGCCCAGATCATCGCCAAGACCGCGGATCCCGATGCCAACATCATCTTCGGCGCGGTGATCGATGAGGGACTGAGCGACGAGGTGCGCATCACCGTGATCGCCACGGGATTTGAGGCTCCCAAGCCCCGGCCCCAGGAGCAGCCACCTCAGCAGGAAGCACCTCCCAAGCCCGAACCCCAGCCGGTGCGCCTCATCGACGACTACCTGGACATCCCCGCGTTTTTGCGCAAGCGGTCCTCATGACGCTTGGTTTAGACGAACTCACCCTCCTCGTCCGCCGGCACCTCCCCGTACAGGAGGCGTGGGTGCAGGACGGGCTACCGGTCTTCGCCATCCTCCCCCCCCACGACTTGGAGGAGCGGTTTGAACGCCTGCGGACCGAGCTCCGGCAGACGGGGCAGATGCCGCTTTTGCGCCGCCGCGACGGGAGGGTCCTCCTCACCGTGCTCCCCCGGCCGCAGCCCCCGGACTCCCGGCTCTGGCTGCACGTGGCCCTGTTTGGGGCCACGGTGGCCACCACCTTCGCCACCGGCTACATCGGATCCCTGCGATTTGTGGAGGTCCTGCGGCGGGTTCCGGACGCGGTGCTCAGAGCCGGCTACACCCCGGACCCACTGCGGGACGGACTCGTGTTCAGCGCGGCCCTCCTCGGGATCCTCCTCGTGCACGAGATGGGACACAAGCTTGCAGCCCGGATCCACGACATCGCGGCCAGCTGGCCCTACTTCATCCCCTTCCCGCCCGTGGTCCTGGGGCAGGTCTCCACCGGAACCATGGGGGCGGTAATCGTCACCCGGGAGCCGGCCCCAAACCGCAACGCCCTCTTCGACCTCGGCGCAAGCGGGCCGCTCGCGGGGCTACTCGTGGCCATCCCCTTGTTGCTCGTGGGTCTCGACCGCACCGTGATCCTGGACCTCCGGAAGATCCTGCCCCACCTCGCTGGCCTTCCTGCTTTCCCCTTTCCCTGGTCCGTGGCGCGGCTGCTGGAGTGGCGGTTTGGCGCGGGCCCTGAGGTGGTGTACTACACCGACCCCCTCACGGACGCCGCGGTCATCGGCCTCTTCGTCACCGGCATCAACCTCCTGCCCGCCAGCATGCTGGACGGCGGGCACGTGGTGCGGGCCCTGCTGGGTCCTCGGTGGCATCGGTTCGCCAGTTACGCCGCCGTGCTCCTCCTGCTCCTGCTGGGCCTCATCCCCATGGCCATCCTGCTCCTCTTCCTCACCACCCGGGGACATCCCGGACCCGCCAACGACGTCTCCCCTCCCTCCGGATCCCGGATCGCCGTGGGCCTACTGCTCTTCGCGGTGTTCCTCCTGGCCCTCCCCCTCGACTACTTCCTCCTCCCCCTCCGCCTCCTCCGGTAAAAGCCCAGCTCTGAAAATTAGGGCTTGATTTTCCAGCGCCTTCTGCCACAATATTTTGTGGTAGCCTCCTCTAGCTCTCCCAAGATCTGGGGAGGAGGTGGATGCGGTGTCCGTACTGCGGGTATGAGGACAGCCGGGTGCTGGATTCCCGTCCCGTGGGGGAGGGGAATGCCATCCGGAGGCGGCGGGAGTGCCCGAGGTGTGAGCGGCGGTTCACCACCTACGAGCGGGTGGAGTCACCTCCCCTTATGGTGATCAAGCGGGACGGCCGGCGGGAGCCCTTTGACCGGTCGAAGATCCTCGCGGGTCTACTAAAGGCCCGAGGGAAGCGCCCGATCCCCCTGGACGCCTTGGAGTCCCTGGTGGCGGAGGTGGAGCGGGTGGTGCGCAACCGGGGGGAGGCGGAGGTTTCCAGTAGCCTCATCGGCGAGCTCGTGATGGAGCGGCTGCGGTCCCTGGACGAGGTGGCGTACGTGCGGTTTGCCAGTGAGTACCGGCGGTTCGCGGACGCGGACGGCATCGTGGAGGAGGTGGCGCGGCTGCGGGCCCAAAAGGCGCGGGAGGAGCTGCTGCGCCGTCAGATCCCGCTTTTGCCGATGGGGGAGAACGAAACGGACCACCACGGGGAGGAGGGAAAGGGCGATGGTCGCAGAACCTAAGACATCCGTCGCGGAAACCCTTCGGTGGTTTGGGGGGGATGAGCTGCGGGCGCGGGTGTTCCTCGACAAGTACGCCTTGCGGGACGCGGACGGAAACATTCTGGAGCGGACCCCGCCGGAGATGTGGGATCGGGTGGCCCGGGAGATCGCCTGCGCGGAGCCCACGGAGGCCTTGCGCCGCGAGTGGGAGGAGAAGTTCCGGTGGCTGCTGGAGGACTTCCGGATGGTCCCGGGCGGCCGGATCCTGTTCGCCGCCGCCAACCCCCGCCGGGCTACGGCCAGCAACTGCTATGTCATCCCCATCAAGGGCGACTCCCTGGAGGACATCTTTGACTGGTGCAAGGAGGCGGCCCGCACCTACTCCCTCGGCGGCGGGGTGGGTGGGGACATCAGCGTCTTGCGGCCCCGGGGCAGTCCCGTGAACAACGCGGCCATCACCAGCACCGGAGCCGTGAGCTTCATGGAGCTCATGTCCACCACTACGGGGACCATCGGGCAGGCGGGCCGCCGCGGGGCCCTGATGATCACCATCGCCAACGACCATCCCGACGTTTTGGAGTTCTGCTCCGTCAAGCGCAACCTCACCTCCGTCCGCTACGCCAACATCAGCGTCCGGGTCTACGACGACTTCATGCGGGCCGTCGAACAGGACGGGGAGTATGTGCTCCGCTTCCACAACGAGAAGGCCCACGTGGAGCGGCCGATCCGCGCCCGGGAGCTATGGCGGGAGCTCGTGGAGGGCGCGTGGGGCTGGGCGGAGCCCGGTGTGATCTTCTGGGACACGGTGAAGCGCTTCTCTACGAGCGAGTACCACGGCATGGAGGTAATCACGACCAACCCGTGCAGCGAGATTCCGCTTGAGGCGTACGGGAGCTGCAACCTCGCCAACGTGAACCTGGCGAAGTTCGTCCTGGATCCCTTTACGGACCGTGCCCGGGTGGACGAGGAGGGGCTGGTGCGGGCGGTGCGGTACACGGTGCGGTTTTTGGACGACGTCCTGGACTACAACATGGACCGACACCCCCTCCCGCAGCAGCGGGAGGCGTCCCGCCGGAGCCGGCGGATTGGGGTAGGGTTCACCGGCCTTGGGGATATGCTGGCGCAGCTGCGCCTGCGGTACGACACGGAGGAGGCCATCGCCTTCGTGGACCGCCTCTTCCAGAGGCTCAAGGATGCCGCCTACGAGGCCTCCGCGGAGCTCGCCCGCGAGAAGGGCCCCTTCGGTCCGTTTCCCGCCTTCGACCCCGACCGGCACTTCTACCGGGATGGGAAGCTGCACCCGTTCCTAGCGACCTTGAGCCCAGAGGTGCTGAACCGGTGCCGAACCTGGGGGTTGCGCAACGTGGCGCTCCTCACGGTCCCGCCCGTCGGAAGCGGAGCAGCCCTCGCTGGTACTACGAGCGGGATCGAACCCATCTATGACCTCAGCTACCTGCGGCGCAGCGAGTCCTTGAGCCAGCGGGAATTCAAAGTGTACCACCCGCTCGTCAAGCGGTACATGGACGAGTTCGGCTGCGATGAAGAGCACCTGCCGGACTATTTCGTGACCGCCCACCGGATCCGGCCGGAGATGCGGGTGCGGATGCAGGCCACGATCCAGAAGCACATCGACCACAGCATCAGCTCCACGGTGAACCTGCCGCGCGAGGCTACGGTGGAGGACGTGGAGCGGATCTACTTCCTGGCCTGGAAGCTCAAATGCAAGGGGATCACCGTCTACCGGGAGGGAAGCCGCGAGGACATCCTCAAGAGCCTCAGGGGGTCAACGGCCAAGGAGGAGGCGAGGGGGCAGGAGACTGGGCGTCCCACGGTGGTGGTCCGCACACGGCCCAAGGTCACCCAGGGCCGGACGGAGCGCATCGAGACCCCTCGGGGTCGGGTGTACGTGACGGTGAACGAGGATGAGCTGGGGGTGTGCGAGGTATTCGTGGAGTCCCTGGACGTGGAGGCGGAGGCCATCGGCCGGCTTAGCTCCCTCGCCCTCCGGGCGGGCGTGGATCCCCGGGAGGTGATCGAGCAGCTGTGGCGGGTGCAGTCTAAGGAGATGGTGGTGGACCGGAGCAGCGACGGAACCCCCGTGCGGGTGAGCACCATCGCGCAGGCGGTGGCTTTGGCCTTAGGCCGGACCCTGTACGGGGAGGGCTTCCAGCCCGACCGGGCGTTCCCGCGCGCGACACTCCTTCCCGAGCCGGTGCCGCGCGCCCGCCAGGAGCGGCTGCGCTTTGGGCCCGCGCAGCCGCTCCCCTCTTCTACTGGGGCGATGCCCCTGGAGTTCGCGGGCATCTGCCCCGACTGCGGGGAGACCCTGACCTACGAGAACGGGTGCGCGGTGTGCCGGTCGTGCGGGTACGCGAAGTGCTGAGCCGCCGCAGGACCTTCCGAGTGGGAACGGGGACGGCCACGCCTGGTTCCTCAGGCCGGACGAAGCGGCCGACCTGAGGGGAAGTGGCCGCCTCCGCGGCCACCACGGTGTAGGCGGCCACGAAGTGGGTGAAGGAATGGGTGAACGTAATGGCCGGCTGCCCTGCGGACCGCCGCAGCCGGGTGCCCAACAGCCGTTCCAACGCAGGCCGCGCCTTCCGCCAGGTCGCTTCTTCGACTTCCGGCAGGGCCCACAGCCCGCCCCAGACGCCGTTCTCCGGCCGGTGTACGAGGAGGACGCGTCCGGCGGCATCCCGGACCACGACCGCCACGAACCGCCGGAGAGGCCTGTGTGTCGTTCCGCGCCGGTGGGGCAGCTCGTCCTGCATGCCGTTTCGGGCGGCCGCGCACCACCTCCGCACCGGGCAGGATCCACATCGGGGAGACCGCGCACGACACACCGTGGCCCCGAGGTCCATGAGGGCTTGGTTCCAATCCCCAGCCCTCCCGCGCGGCATGAGCCGTCTCAGGGCCTCCTCGATCCGCCGTCGGGTGCGAGGTTCGTCGATGGGGTCTGTGATGCCGAGAAGCCGAGCCCCGACCCGGAGGACGTTTCCGTCCACGGCCAAGTCGTCCTGGCCGAAGGCGATGCTGCTCATTGCGGCCGCGGTGTAGGGCCCGACGCCGGGAAGCGCCCGCCACTCCCCCGCCGTGGTCGGAAACCCGCCGCGCTCCACCACCACCTGTGCGGCCCGGTGGAGGTGGCGGGCCCGGGCGTAGTACCCAAGCCCCTCCCACACCCGCAGGACATCCTCTTGCCGCGCCGCGGCCAGCGAAGTCACGGTGGGGAAGGTAGCCAGGAATCGGTGGTAGTAGGGGACGGCGACCTCCACCCGGGTCTGCTGCAGCAGGACCTCCGCGATCCAGATGGCGTACGGATCCTTCGTTGTCCGCCACGGAAGGGGTCGGGCGTTGCGGGCGTACCACCGCAGGAGGGCCTCAGGAATCGGGCTCACACCCGCAGCTTGGGGTCCAGGGCGTCGCGGAGGGCGTCCCCGAGCACGTTGAAGGCCAGGACCGTCAGGGTGATGGCGAGCCCCGGGGCCACGGCCATCCACGGCGCTTTCTGCACGAACTCCACCGCAGCCCCGCTCAGCATGAGCCCCCAGGCGGGCGTGGGTTCCGCCACCCCGAGCCCGAGGAAGCTGAGGCTCGCCTCCAGAAGGATGGCCTGGCCCAAAAAGGCGGTGAGCATCACGAGGTAGCTGGCCAACACGTTGGGCAGCATGTGCCGGAAGATGATGCGCCACGGGCTTGCGCCGAGGGCCCGCGCGGCCTCCACGTACGCCATCTGGCGCACCTGCAGGGCGCTGCTGCGCACCACGAGCTCCGCCCTGGGGAGGAAGCTCAGGGCGATGGCGACGATGAGGTTGAGGGTTCCGCTTCCCAGGATGGCCACCATGGCCATGGCGAGGATGATGAGGGGGAAGGAGACCAGGATGTCCGCCAGCCGCTGGATCACGAGGTCAGCTAGCCCACTGAAGTAGGCGCTGGCCACCCCCACCACGGCCCCGAGGGTGGCGCCCAGGAAGGAGGCGGAGAACCCCACGAGGAGGGCGGTGCGGGCACCGAAGAGGATGCGGCTGAGTACGTCGCGGCCGAAGCTATCGGTGCCCAGCCAGTGGCGGGCACTGGGCGGGGCGAACATGGCGGTGTAGTCGTTCGCGAGGGGGTCGTAGGGCGCGAGGAAAGGCGCGAACACGGCCGCAAGCCCCAACAGGGCCAGGAACGCCGCCGCCGCGGCCCCAAGCGGGAAGCGTCGGACGAACCGACGTCCCCACCCCACCCATCGGGGCACCACGAGTTCGTAGGCGTGGGGCAGGACTGCGGACCGCTCCGCCACGGTACCGTCACCCGTACCGGATCCGGGGATCGAGCTTCGCATACAGCACGTCCAATAACAGGTTCACGAAGACGTACACCGCGGCCACGAGCAGCATCAGACCCTGGATGAGGGTGTAGTCCCGGCGGCTGATGGCGTCCACGAAGAGCTTGCCCACGCCGTTCAGGTTGAAGACCTGCTCCGTGACCACGAGCCCCCCGATGAGGAAGGCGAACTCCAACCCGATCACGGTGATCACGGGGAGCAGGGCGTTGCGCAGGGCGTGCCGCAGCACCACCGCCCGCTCCCTCAGCCCTTTGGCCCACGCGGTGCGCACGTAGTCCTCCCGCAGGACCTCCAGCATGGCAGACCGGGTCATGCGGGTGGCCACCGCGGAGTACCGGTAGCCGACGGCCAGGGCGGGCCAGATGAGCTGGGACAGGTTCGCGGCGGGATTTACCCAGAGGGGGGTGAAGAGCATGGGTGGGAGCCACTGGAACGCGGTGAGCAGGAAGAGCAACAATAAGATTCCCAGCCAGAAGGAGGGCGTGGCGAGGCCCGCCACGCTGAAGACCTGGACGGCGTGGTCCACCCAGGTGCCGCGCCGGACCGCACTCAGCACCCCTAAGGGCAGGGCTAGCAGGACCGCAATCAGGGTGGCCATCACGGCCAGCTGCAGGCTTAGCTCCAGCCGGATGGCGATCTCGTGGGCCACCGGTGCACCTGTCCACATGCTGGTTCCCAGATCCAGCCGCACAAGTCCCGCCATCCACTCCAGGTACTGGGCCCACAGGGGTTTGTTGAGGCCGAGACGTGCCCGCTCCGCCTCTACCATTTCCCGGGTAACGTAGGTCCCGCCGCTCACGAGCCGCAGCTCCACGATGTCCCCGGGGATGACCCGCACCAGCACGAACACCAGGGTCGCCACCGCGAAGAGGGTGGGCACGGTGAGCGCAAGGCGCGTGAGGGCGTAGCGGGTCACGGAGCTGCGTTCCTCACTCCGCGAGCCACATCTCCTCGAGGTCCTCGAGGTAGTGGGAGGGGCCTACCTTGTAGCCCTGGAGCTTCTTCCAGTGGGGGATGATGCGGTGCCACCACAGCAGGTGGAACTGGTAGGCCCGCTCGTGCAGGACCCGGCGCTCAAACTGCCGCACGATCTGCATCCGCCGGGCAGGATCCCGCTCCCGGCTCTGGGCCCGGAAGAGGGAGTCGAGCAGCCGGTCCGTGTAGCCCGCGTAGTTCACCGGGCTGCGGTCCGCGGACAGGAACTTCACGAGCTGTACATCCGGATCGTCGAAGAAGTCGCAGGTGAAGTCCACGCCTACGTCGAAGTTGCCTGCCCGCAGGTCCGCCAGGTACGGCCCCGTCTCCTGGATCACGTGCCGCGGGTTGAGGCCGATCTGCCGCCACTGGTCCACGAGGAACACGCCGGCGGGGATGTAGGGCATGGGGATGTTGCGGTTCTTCACGGTGAACTCGAAGCCCTCCGGTACGCCGGCTTCCCGCAACAGCCGCCGCGCCTCCTCCCGCGCCTTCTGGATGTCCCGGCCGAACCCCGCGAGCTTTGTGAGCTGGCCCTCCGGCATGGCGTAGGGCCCGCCCGGCCGCATGATCCCGCCCACGTGCTTCATGAAGGTGATCTGGGAGAGAGCCTGGGCGCCTCCCCACCGGTCGATGGCCAAGGTGAGGGCCCGGCGCACCCGGGCGTCGTCGAAGGGGCGCTTGCGGGTGTTGGGCACCACGAAGATGTTGCACAGCCACCCGCTCTCCTGCACCGTCACCCGCTCGCCCAGGGCCTGCACCACCTCGTCCCGCTGGGCGGGCGAGAACCCCCGGAACTCCACCAGGGCCTGCCCGG
>FWWL01005794.1_pt1 | contig 18720 bp, 14 predicted proteins | sample 2228331 | NCBI WGS metagenome assembly FWWL01 (sample SAMEA103939775, study PRJEB20133) | metagenome
GTCAGGAAATAACGCCGGTGCAGAGAATTTTGTCGGTCAGGTGAATTGGCGTGGGGTGTCGGATGCAGTGTTCTTTGTCCGTTCACAGCTGCGCGATCGCGCGCTACTCTCAGCCGGCTATGACACTGGTCTTCGCGCCTCCGAGCTTGTCGCGATCAAGGTCGAGCATATCATCGAGGCTATCGATCCGGATGCGAGGCTGCTCAGCATCCCGCGGAGTAAGGGGGATCAGGAAGGGGAGGGGGCTACCGCCTATCTGTGCCCGCGCACCGTTCGCGCCATCGTAGCCTGGACAGCGGCCGCAGGGATCGAGAGTGGGCCGGTGTTTCGGCGTGTGAACGTGCGGCGCTACAAGGCGAAGGCGGCGGTGCGGGGCCGGTCGATCGATAGCATCTCCGGGCGCGAGACGTGGGACTTGCGCAAGACCCTGTCGAAGCCCGCGGTGACAGCGCGGGTTGAATATGACGTGGGGGAGGGGGCACTTCACCCATCGTCAGTTGGTCCGATCTATCGAGCGATGATCCAGCGGGCATTCGATCGAGGTGCGCTCGCTGATCTGACGACAGACGATCTGGCGCGGCTGCTCAAGGGGGTTAGTGCGCATTCGACGCGGGTCGGGCTCAACCAGGACCTGTTCACGAGCGGCGAGGATCTCGTCGGCATCATGGATGCGCTGCGCTGGAAGTCGCCGCGAATGCCGCTGAGTTATAACCGAAACCTTGCCGCCGAACAGGGAGCTGTCGGGCGCCTGATGGCGAAGATGGGGTAGCCAGATCTGCTATAGCGAATGTCGGAGAGTGGGGGTGGGTGTCGTTCGCCGCGTGTTTTGGGAACGGCAGCTCCAAACCAATAGGCGCCGAGCACCCCGAACAAAGGAATGCTTTTGAGATTGCCAAGTGGCAACTCGAAAGGCCACATTGGCGCTAAGCTCTCGCCAAACGCTATCATTCAACGTGCGCCGCGAATCAGCCGACACAACTCTTAATCTGTCGGTTGCGAGCCGCTAGATGCCATACTAGTTGCTTATTCAGCTGCTCATTTCCAATTCGACACGTATCGACAGTAGGGAAGGTCGAGGCATCTGCATGGCACTCAGTGAGGCCGTATACGTCGGTCGCCCCGACGCGATCAATCTCGAACCAGACGGCAGAACCGTTGTCGATCTGGACGAGGCGCTTGCCGCTGCCGCCAGCGACGCGACCGAGATCACCATCCTGGGCGGCTACTATGATCGCGTATGGCTCCTTGATCTGCTCCGAGAGCTACCGCGGGCGCGCCGTCGGGACTGCCGGGTGCGCATCGCGGTCGGTTCCGACGCAACCATCACCCTACCCAAGGTGTGGGAGCACATGCGGGAGGTCCAGAAGGAGCTGCGACGGATCGGCTACCGCTCGATCGAGATCGCCATCGTCGGACGGTCGCCTGTTCACTTCCACACCAAGCTTTTCCGTTTCCTACGGACCACCCACCCCTACTGGTTCATCGGTTCGGCGAATCCCGGCAGCGACCGCCACGAGCTGATGCTGCGCCTCTCAGGGCGTCACGAGGAACTCTCGAACTATGTGCAGGCGGTCTTCGACGCCGCGCAGTCGGTCGACGATCCGGTCCCGCGTCGGCAACGCCCGTCCACAATGCGCGACTTCTTCCTGGACGGGGTTCTCTGCCACAAGCCTCCGCACCAGCAGCTCTTCACCTTCGACGCCTACAAGCTCTCGCCCGAGGATCGTCGCCGAATCGACACCCGCATCGGCGAGGGAAGCGGTGTCGAACACGCCAGCCCCCGGACGGAAGGCTTCGGTTTCGGCCTGCGCAGCGCGATCGGGATGATGGAAACGGATCCCGACGAAAAGGAGGATGCCGCAAGCCGTGTCCGCTTCCGCGACCACGGGATGGATACTCTGTTCGGTCTCTGGATGCCGTCCGCCTACGCCGCGATCATCCAGGCATCCGTGACGGAACGCGAGGCGGCCATCGGCGCGAGGCTCCGTGCGATCGGTCAGCGGCTCGCCGATCCGGCCGGCCAGCAGGCGGCCCATACCGCCTTCACCGGATATATAGCGTCGATGGACAGTTATCTGTCCGATCTCGATATCGAGCCTAAGCCGATCCGCGATCGCGACGCCGCGTTCGCCCGCTTCCTGAAATCGCGGACGGACGGCCTTTCCAAGGACACGTTCCTGTCCCGTCATGCGCGCGTGATGACGATAGCCCCCATGTTCGACGTCTGGCAGGACCCCGACGTCGCCGCCCAATTCGTCCAGAGCTTTTTCGACGATCTGGCATGGCGCGCCACGCCCACGACATCGCGGAAGCCGCGGATCGTGCGCTCGCTGCTCGATGCCTTGGGCGACGATGCCGATTGGCAGACGTCGGAGGATCTGCAGGCCACCTTCGCCGATCGGCTCGAGGTCGATTCATGGGATGACGAAGAATGGCAGTGAAGGCTGATGTTGCGGCGCCGACGCCGGGCTGGGAAGCGTACACCGGCGATCCCGAGACCGCCGGACCGTTCGAAAACCAAATTCTCTACGCGATGTGTCGCGACAACCCGGCGCATGGCGACCCTTATGTGACCGCAGGCAAGATCACCGCGATCGGCCGCATCTACGCCGCGGCGCCCGAACGGGGGGCCGGGTCGGGGCGAGAGCCGGGATCGCTTTCGCATGCCATCGCGGTGCGTCTGGCGAATTCGCCGCTGGACGAACGGCTCGACGCGATCGCCTTCGCCGACCGTTTCTCGGAGTTGAACCGAGCGCGGGTCGTCGAAGCGCAACGGCTTCTCGTCGACGAGGTAGCGCGTGCGACCCGCGGATGGTCGATCTCGGGCGACGACGGTGACTGGTCACCGCGGAACCAGGCGTCCCTCGCGTCGAAATATCTCCACTTCCACAGACCCAACGCGTTTCCGATCATGGATTCGTACGCGAAGGCGGGGCTCGCCTGTGCCGGCCTGAAGGGCCCGTTCGGCACGTACGAGCGGTTCTGCGCTAGCATCGCTCGTCACGTCGAGGGACAGGACCCGGGTTGGACCCCCCGCAGCATCGATACGGACCTCGTGATTCGGGGCCGGGCGCATCGCGATCGAACCGACTCGCTTTGCCGTGAGTGCGGAGTGGTGTTCGTCAGGCGGCCGCGCAAAGTGAAACCGGTGGTGGTGAACGGCGGCTAGAAGCCGATCCGGCTCCTGCCGGCGTCAGCGACGGAAGTCTGAATGGCGAGGCATGGCGTCGATCAAGTCCTGTTTTCGGGCGAACTGGGGATGCCGGAGCCCTGTCACCCGCGCCGCCGGGCTCTTTAATCGACGGTAATGGCAGGATTCGGCAGCTGCGGCCATTTACGCGCTGGTCGGGGGATGGCTTGGGCTGGTCGTTTTCGTCTCAGATGCGCATGCCTCGTGCGACTATTTCCATGTCGCGGTGCTGATCGCTACCTACCGGGAACTTCCAGCTCTGCGGCTTCCGATACCACGCAATCTGGCGGCGAAGCGCAGATCGGAAGCTCTTGGCGAGAAGGCCATATCGTGCTGCCATCGCCTCTGCGGTTTCCATGGGCTCGCTTGGGCTTACAGAAAACAGCGATTCCCGATCGCCGCCGCGCACGGTCCTCCGGGCCGGGTTAATGTCGTTCGACGCCACGGTCGACCAGACTCGCTTGCGCGCTGCCGAGATTCGCTGATGCTGTCCCGTCTGGAAGCACTTCGCCAGATTGAGCGCCGGCGCCAAACGCCTGACAATTTCCGTTTCCCGCGCATCCGGACGCTCCCCCGGTTCGATCGCAAGGAGAAGGTTAACCAACATCCAGTCTGTCAGCCGCTTCTCCGATGTTCGGTCGAGACTCCAAGTGTGCGGGTTGTTCGGTTTATCGATCCGGATCGGGCAGAGGTGCAACTCATCCAACAAAAGAACCGCGAGGCTTTTACGTGGCGAGTGATTGCGGGTCGATCCAAGGAAATGGCAGCGCTTGAGAAAGCCGCCAGCGCCGCCAGCCTTGCCGACATAAATCAGACCGTGGTTTTGCGGCGTGATCCCCGGCAGATGCGCCCCCTCCGCTAGAAACAGCGCGTAAACGCCGGTTTCGTTTCCGAGATTATGGCTGCTGCGCGAACCACGGTGCCAATTAAAGGGAGCGTCGTCGAACACCGGGACAGTTAGGGGTCGGTACATAGAACGGACCCAGATATACGCTAAGCGCCGACAGGTCTGCTTGGGTGTCCGAAATCACCTGTTTTCTGCCAGCTCATAGCCGAAATTGCAGAATAGCTCCCCTATCCGTCAGCTTGTCCGTTCAAGCGTTTCAACGATGTGCTCCGCCAGCATATGTCCCGTCTCGGAGATTGCTGAACCTTCGATCAATGCGATCTCCGTGTCCGGCAACACCGGCAACCCTGCTTCGCCCGTCACAGTTGCGAGAGGCTCCGGAACCATTTCGCGCGGCAGCACTGTAATCCCAAGCCCTGCGCGGACCGCTGCCTGGCTCCCCGCCAGGCTGGTTGACGTGTAGGCTATGCGCCAAGGGCGTCCGATGGCGTCAAGGGCATCGGTCGCGCGCTTGCGATAGACACAAGGTGCCGGCGACATAACGAGCGGTACAGTATCGACACTGTCGGCTGCGCTTTGATCTCTGGCTACCCAGACCAGAGGCTCACGCCACACGCGCATGCCCTCCAGCGCAGCTGCCGGTTCCCGTTTCACCAAAACAAGATCGAAGGCCCCGGTATGGAACCGCTCAAGGAGGTTGAGCGTCAAATCGCATGTCACCTCCAATTCTACCAGCGGATGGGCCTCGGTAAAAAGAGCGAGTATTTCGGGTAGATGCACCGTGGCAAAATCCTCGGGCACGCCAAGGCGCACCACGCCTCGAATATCGGGCTCCAGCAACTCAGCAACGGCCTTGTCATTGAGGTGGACGAGTTTGCGCGCGGTCCCCATTAGCTTGTGTCCGTCAGGTGTGAGGCGGACGCCGCGCGCATTTCGTTCCAAAAGGCCGCGATTGAGGTGGTCTTCGAGTCGCTTCAGTTGAAGACTGATCGTCGATTGGGAGCGCCCAAGCCTATCACCCGCACGCGTGAAACTGCCCGTTTCTGCGATCGTCAGAAATGCTCGCAGCAGATCAATGTCGAGATTTCGCAACGTCATAGCCCAATGCACCTCACAACCATTCGATTTCTCAATTCATGAGATTTCACAAACTCATTTCATAAATGCAGGCTGGTTTGTCAACGCGGCTCCAAAGGAGATCGCCATGGGAACTATGCTATCAAAACCGCGTGAGGAATTTGCCGTGCCCCTGATGGGGTGGGCATTTATCTGCCTTTTGGTGCTGGCCATTGAGCTGAGGTTCGAGCCGATGGCATTGCACTGGGACATATTGTCAGTCGCCATGTCAGGCCTGACCTTCTTTGTGGCAGCTTGCGTGTTTGGGTTTGCGCGGCGGCACATGCGTCTCCACAAGCGGCGAACACTTTTCTTTGCGAGCATGGTGACGACGTTCACTGCGGCGATCATCTTTCTGCTGACAGATAATATCTTTGTCCTAGCGTCCACTTGGGTAGCCAGCGGCTTGATGCTTGCAGGCATGATCGGCCATGTAGATACATGGCCCGAAGCCCAGCAAGTGGCTCGTAAGGCTCGTAAAACCTTCCTCGCGACCGATTGGCTTTTTGTGTGCGGACTGACGATGGCCGCACTGCGCCTGAAAACATTGGCCATCTCCGAGATTGTCGCACGGGCTGGTGAACTCCCCACGCCGATGTTGGCTGGCTTGGTGGCTACTGTGGTAACTGCGGCGCTCGCACGTTGCGCGGTGCCCCCCTTTTCGGGATGGCTGCTTGCGTCTGTTACCGCCCCCACGCCCGTCTCTGCCATGATGCACGCGGGCCTGGTCAACGCTGGCGGTTTCCTGCTTATCCGCATGGCTCCGGTGATCGAACTGCTACCGGCAGCGCGACTTGCGATGGTTCTGCTGGGCCTTTTTGGCGCAATCGCAGGCGCGGCTATCATGATCGTTCGGCCCGACGTAAAGCGGGCGCTGGCCGCCTCCACTGTTTCGCAAATGGGCTTTATGGTCATGACCTGTGGCCTGGGCGCCTATGCCGCAGCGCTATGGCATATCCTTGCCCATGGTTTGTTCAAGGCTTGGCTGTTTCTGGGCGCGGGGCAGGTCGTTCGTCGCCAGCCCCTGAAGGCCGCCGAAGGGCTGGGCTTTAAGACGGCGTTTGCGATCGGGGCAACCACTATTGGCCTTACGTTGGTCGACATTGTATCGCCGCTCGACAAGACGAGCCTGATCCCAACCGCATTGACGCTCATTGCCGCAATGATCGCGATGCTGTCCGCCATCGGCGACAACTCAGGCCGTCAGCGCTGGGTCATGGCGGCCTTGATATCGGGTCTTGTGGTCGTTCACTCAACCGGTCTTGGCTTCGTGAGCCGCCTGCTCCCGTCAGCCCAATCACCACTGCCGATGACCCTGCAAATGTTTGTCGCGGCAATTTTCTTAGGGAGCCTGGTCGTCCAGAACCGACTGTTCGCCCGCCGGTGGCAAATGCCTCGCTGGATCTATGTCCGGCTGCTGAGTGCCGGAGCTATGACCCGCTGACATCTGAAAATCGCTGACTTTCCCTCTACCAGAAGGAATAGAACCATGACGCTCGAATTTGCCCATCCCTCATGTGCTCTGGCTCCAGATTATGCGGAAACCGCAAAGCTGGTCGGTCTGGCGTCCAAGGCCGTCGCTCCCCTCTGGCCGCTGGAAAGCCCGATTGCGGTCAACCCGTTATCCGGCTTTGAGGACTTGCCCTTCTTGGACGCGGTTGAAGCGGCCTCCGACATCTTCAAGGCGCGCAGTTGCTTGCCCGTTTCGCTGTGGCGCCGGCTCGCCGAAAATGGCAAAGTCGATCGCGCAATATTGGCTGAGGTCGCAGTCGAACGCCTCGGGGGTTTGAATCTGGCCTTCGAAGCGGTGCTCCCAAACATCAACGCGCATGATATCCTCATGGCCCGTCTGTTACACCTACCTTCGGACGACACGGAACCCAAGCCACTGGCTTCCCCGAGCCGGGCTGAATTGTTCGTTGCGAAATGGTGCGCGGCCTTTCTGGACCAGGGCCTATCCGCGGTGGAGATGCCGGGCAGAGAGAAGGGCCTGTACAGGGCCACCCTCGATCTGGTTCTCCACGACCCGGAATTTGTAGCACTGACCGGGAAACGGGCAAAGGCAGTCTATCACAAGGCACCCATGGACCCTGTCACAGCCATTGCCCAACGGCTCGATTCCTTTGGTGACAACCAGCTGGGCAAATTGGCCCTTTTACGAGAGTTGTTGGGCAGACTGCCCGGATGGGCGGGTCATATTCGCTGGCGCAGTGAATATGCAGATCAGGCCTATAGTGTTGGAGCACCGGCGACCATTACGGACTATCTCGCCCTGTGGATGTTGGTGCTCGATTTCGACACCGCTATGCCCGTAGCCGATAGTCTGCCCAAACAGGAGTATGAAAGGCTCGCATCCCATTTCGGCATGCCAGTTAAGGCGTTGCTCTCGTTGAACGGCACCGCGAAAACAAGATTGGATTATATCCTCAGTATCAGCGGTCACCAGCTGTCGATGATGTTCATGGAAGCTGCCGAGCGTGGATTCCAGGCAAAAATCGTACAGCAATTGCGCAATGTGGAGCGTGAGCCAAAGGTGACGCCTGGGCGGCACGATGCGCAGTTCATCTTCTGCATCGACGTGCGTTCCGAACCACTGCGCCGCGCGATTGAGCAGCAAGGCAACTACGACACCTATGGCTATGCTGGCTTTTTCGGCCTGCCGATCGCGATGCGTGCGCCCACCGACCGTATTGCGCGCAGGCAACTGCCTGTGCTGCTGGAGCCGCAGCATGAAGTTCCCCAGACTGCTGATCCAAGCGGCCTTGGCAGCGACTGCTCTTTACTGGCTAGCCATGCCCGGCAATCCTCTGCGTCGAGGCTATTGAATGGTGCCAAGCGGACCATGGCGACCAGCTTTGCTGCGGCGGAAGGCACCGGCCCCATTGCTGGTGCGATGATGCTGTTGCGCAACCTTGCCCCTGGGATCGCCCGACAAGTGACCGGCCCGGATGATGCCGGTCTGTCAGCGCAGCTTAGCCCATGCCTGTCAGATACTCATGCCCATGGTCTGGGTCTGGAGGAAAAGGCGAGCTATGCCACAGGCCTCTTCAAGTTGACGGGCCTTGTGGCGGAAAAGCTGGCCCCGCTCGTTTTGCTGGTCGGTCATGGTGCGACCTCAACCAATAATCCCTTCGGTGGTGCGCTTGAATGCGGCGCATGTGGTGGAAGGGCCGGTGGTCCCAATGCACGGGTCATGGCCACAATCCTGAACGATCCCGATGTGCGTGCGCGTCTGGCGGAGCAGGATATGACCATCCCCTCCGACACACGGTTCGTGGCGGGGCAGCACGACACCACCACGGACAATGTCATGTTGTTCGATTGCGAACAGGTGCCTGAAACCCATCGCGACGCGCTGGGGAAAATTGCCTGGGATATGGCTTATGCTAGCACGCGAAGCCGTGAAGAACGTAGCCGGAAGCTCAACCGCTCCCCCGCTGACCTGATGGTGGGAGCGTTGCATTGGGGCGAAGTTAGGCCCGAATGGGGGCTTTCTGGCAATGCGGCCTTTATCGCGGGACCGCGGAGCCTGACACAGGAGATCGACCTCGATGGCCGCGTGTTTCTCCATAGCTATGACTGGCACACCGACAGCGACGGCAGTGCTTTGAAGACAATATTGACCGCCCCAATGATTGTGGCGCAATGGATTAACTGCCAATATCTTTTCTCAACGATCGACAACGATGCCTACGGCGCGGGGGATAAAACAGTGCATAATGTGCTCGGCGGCTTTGGGGTCGTGCGAGGCAATGGTGGTGACCTGTGTGTCGGCCTGCCCCGCCAGTCTCTATTCTGCGACGATGGTACGCCTCACCATGTCCCTCAGCGCCTCCTCACCATTGTCCATGCCCCACTTGACCGGGTGGATGCCATCATATTGGAAGACCCATTGCTCGGTCGCCTGTTCGGGAATGGTTGGGTTAAGCTCGTCGTGATCGACCCTACCAATGGGCGCGTTTCGCGCTGGACTGCGGGTGATGAACTGATCAGATTTTCGGACGCGCCTGATGGTTGGGCAGAACCCCGAACCATGGTCTAAAAAGACCATCCTGAAAAATTCTGCTTGATATGAGGAGTTACTGAATGGCCGCCCATCCCCATGGACGGATTGATTGGCGCGCATTCATGGGATGGGCGCGCGCCATCCTGGCACCAGACCGTGCCTTCATGACGTTAGTATTGATCTACGGCGCAGCCATAGGCCTGCTGTCGCTGGCGACGCCAATTTCGGTCCAGATGTTGATCAACTCGGTTGCGAACACGGCCCTTCCGGCTCCCCTGTTCACGCTGGCTGCCGTCCTGCTGTGCCTGTTGCTGCTATGGGCCTTGCTGGGTGCATTGCGCACCTATGTGATGGAGATTTTCCGTCGCCGTTTCTTTGCCCGGCTTGTCGCGGAGATCACCCTACAGGCCGTTCACGCTCAAGACCCATTCTTTCAGGACGACCGCCGCGGCGACCTGTTCAATCGCTTTTTCGAGGTGATGAACATCCAGAAGGCCATCCCGTCGTTGCTGGTCGGGGGGTTTTCAATCTTCTTCCAGGCAGCGGTCGGATTTATCGTTACATCCTTTTACCATCCGATTTTTCTGGGCTTCAATCTGCTCTTCATTGCCTGCATCTGGCTGATCTGGAAAGGCTGGGCGGGCAAGGCAATGGAAACGGCGGTGGCGCTCAGCCATCGCAAATATGAAGCGGCCCACTGGCTGGAAAGTGTCGGCGCCTCGAACGGTTTTTACAAATCCAGTCGACATCTCGACTATGCCATGGATGTCTCCGAACAGCGAACTGCCGCTTATGACAGCGCCCATCAGCAGCATTTCCGCGCGACCTTCCCGCAAAGCGTGGCGTTACTGCTGCTGTATGCTGTCGCAAGTGCCGCCCTGCTCGCGCTGGGCGGGTGGCTGGTCATTCAAGGCCAGTTGTCGATCGGTCAACTTGTCGCGGCCGAGTTGATCCTTTCGAGCATATTCTATGGGGCAGCGCAGCTAGGCCCATATCTCGATGGATTCTACGACCTTGTGGCAGCGGTCGAGGAACTTTCGCTGTTCGGGGCCATCAATCAGGAAGACGCACCCGTAGCTGGCGGCACTGGCGTGAGACCGCGCGATGGCGCGCTCGCGTTACGATCTGTGCGACTGGAAGTTGGCGGCGAACGTGGCAATTTCAACCTGACGATCCCGGCAGGACTCCATATCGTGGCAGACTGCGATACGGGTGCCGACAGGCTGTTCAGCCGCCTTCTCAAGCGTCACTACCGTCCCGCCGAAGGATTGATTACTTTGGGCGGCGCAGACATTGGTGCCCTGGATATCTTCCAGTTGCGCAGTGACGTCATCGTGCTCGACCGACCCAGCATCGTGGAAAGCTCGATTCGCGCCTATCTGCGTCTAGCTGCGCCCCAGGCAACCTCAGAGCGTACTCTCGACGTGTTGGATGCTGTTGGGCTGGGCAGTCGCATAAGCACTTTGCCCGGTGGAATGGAATGCGTACTGTCTTCGACTGGATGGCCGTTGACGCTTGCGGACACAATGCGTCTCAAGCTGGTCGGTGCAATTCTGGCAGAGCCTCGTATCCTGGTTCTGTCGGGCATCTTCGATATGCTGCCAGCACATGAGTTGCGGCCAGCGCTACGGATGCTCGATGATTTTGCCACGACGATCATATGCTTCACCAGCAGGTCCGAAAATCTCGCCTTCGATCACTGGCTCTGGTTGGGCCACGACAAACAATTGCTGACCCGCGATGCCCTGGAATTTCAGGCTGTCCGCACTGCTGCGCGAGGACGCTGACATGCCATTCCGCACCGATCATATTTCGCATTTCAAAACTCTTGCAAACATAGCGGTTCCACGGCCCGCGCGCGCGCTGGCATGGATATTACTGCTGGGCATGGCAGGGTCCATAGCGTTCCTGTTGCTCGTCCCGTGGGTGCAGACGTCGACCGGCACCGGAACAGTCATCGCGCTCGATCCGCGCGATCGGGTTCAGAATGTGACCGCCCTGGTGCCTGGCCGCGTCGAACAATGGTTCGTCACCGACGGAGCGCGCGTCAGGAAGGGCGACCCGATCGCCCGCATTTCCGATAATGATCCGGGCCTGATTGCACGCTTGCGCGCCGAACGCGCCCAGGCCGACGCAGAGATTGCAGCAACACGGCGAGCCATGGGTGTTGCTCAGCGTGATGTCGGCCGCATGGGACAGCTTTACGGTGAAGGCCTGTCGGCACGCCGCGACCTGGAACTGGCTCAGATTAAGGTGGAAGATTATGGCGCGAAAGTTGCCAAGAGCCTAGCTGATCGTAACCGGCTAGATATCGACATCAGTCGGCAGTCCGTGCAAATTGTGCGCGCTCCGCGCAATGGTCGCATATTGCGCATCCTGGGCGGCGATACCGCTACGATGGTGAAAGAAGGAGAAATCCTCGCGACCTTTGCACCGGAGGAAGCGGTTCGGGTCGTCGAACTCTATGTCGACGGGCGCGATGTTCCGCTAATCTATCCCGGACGCCCCGTCAGACTGGAATTTGAAGGATGGCCCGCCATCCAGTTCAGTGGATGGCCTTCTGTCGCAATGGGCATGTTCGACGGGCAGGTCCGCGCGATCGACGTGTCGGCATCGAGTAACGGCCTGTTCCGCATATTGGTCGAACAACGGCGCGGCGGACGGGCGTGGCCCAAGGAACCATTTGTGCGCCTTGGTGCTAAGGTTCGTGGCTGGGTGATGATGGATACCGTGACATCGGGCTATGAACTCTGGCGACTGCTCAACGACTTTCCGCTGCAATATCCCGCAGGTGCTATCGACGGGACTGTCGGCAAGGCCGCAACGGGGGACGGCAATGCCAAATAGGCTCCATCTCCCCGTACTGTCCGCTGTGCTGTTTGCAATGACCGCCATGATTTCACCAGGGAAGGCCCAGGATGTTGCGGCGCTACCTACACTCGCGCCCGCCGATGCCGGAGTAGTGTCTTTGGACGATGTGTTGGCCACTTCGGCCAGGCAATCCCCGCAGATCTTGGAAGCCTTGGCTCGTGCGCGTTCGGCCGATGGCAGACGCCTAAGTGCAGAAGGTGCGTTCGACACATTGTTCTCGGCAGAGGGTGGGTCGCGCGTCCTGGGCTATTATAACGGCACTTATGCCGACGCCAAAGTAGCGCGCCCTATAGAGAATTGGGGCGGCCAGATATATGGCGGATACCGCGTCTCCAGCGGCAGCTTCCCCATCTATGAAGATAAAAACTACACGAACCAGTTGGGCGAAATCAGGGCTGGCGCGGTGTTCTCGCTTTTGCGGGACCGGATGATCGATGAACGGCGCTTTGGCCGTGTTTCCGCCGACGCCGATCGGGCCGTTGCCGACGCAGAACGGCAGATGGTCGCGATCGGCGTGCAACGCAGGGCATTCGACGCCTATCTAAATTGGGTTGCCGCCGGGCAGCGCCTTGGAGCTTATCGCCATCTTCTCGATCTTGCGCAGGAGCGGCAGCGAGGCTTGCAGCGATCGTTCGAAGCTGGCCTGCGGCCACGCATCATTCTGGTTGAGAACGACCAGACGCTCCTGCGACGGCAAGCCATGGTCGTTCAGTCCGAGCAGGCGGTTGCCAATGCCGCCAACACTCTCTCGCTCTATTGGCGCGATGCGGACGGCAGGCCGCTTATCCCCCGCACAGAACAAATGCCGGTCAGCCTTCCCGCCCTGCCCATGGCCAATATTCCGCAGGAGGTGACGCGGCCAGACCTCATTGTCGCGCAGTTGCGGGAACGACTGGTGCGTGACCGTTTGGCACTGGACCGCAACGCCTTGCTGCCCCGCCTCGAACTCCAGATGGAAGTGGCGCGGGATATTGGCGATATTGGTCTGGGCGGAGTGTCACGGAGCGGCAATGACGTTCGTTTTGGGTTGCGGTTTTCCGTGCCGCTGGAACAACGGGCTGCGCGTGGAAAGCTGATGCAGACGCAGGCTGAACTCGACGCAAACCGCCGTCGAACGCAGTGGCTGGACGAACAGATCAGGGCGGAGATCGACGGTATCGGCATCACCCTCAGCGCGGCAGATCGATTGATCGCCTTGTCTGAGGTTGAAAAGCAGCGGGCAGAGGAGATGGCTGCCGCAGAACGGCGGCGTTTTACCATGGGGGCTAGCGACCTGTTTCTCGTGAACTCGCGCGAAGAGGCAGCAGCCAACGTGGCTCTCACCCTGCTCGACCAGCGATTGCGCCGGATTGCAGCCAGTGCCGATCTTGCGGCCTCGTCCGGCAATGCGGCGGCGCTTGGCCTGTGACCTGTCAATGGTCGCTTAGAATGCGATTTGCTTCCGCTTGAACGCGCGCCGCGATCAAGCGGAAATCGGCGCTATTTGCTGCATTGCGACGCCATGCAGCCGCGATGGAGCGTGACGCCTGCCAATCGACGGGCGTCACGCGGCGTATCAACGCCTCACCCCCGACATCAGAACGCAGATAGAGTTCAGGCAAGATTGCTATGCCAATCCCGGAACCCACCATTTGTTGGATGCTATCCAGGCTTGTACCTTCGTAATCTCGTAAAATGACCGCACGAAGGTCGTCACAAATGCCTTCCACCATCCGGTGATAATGGTGCCGAGGATCGAGCGACAGAAATGCTTCACCCGCCAGATCATGGCGCGTCACGCTGGATTTCTCGGTGAGTGGATGATGGGGTGGGACGACGATATGCATCGGCTCGCGAAACAACGGTTCGATTTCCAGCCCTTCGCCGATCAGAGGCAATGGCCCGATCATCATATCGAGATTACCCCTCGCAAGCTCGAGGGCTTGCTCCGTCGGAAGCCCTTCGCGAATATAGAGTTTAATGTCGGGCTGTTCGGCATGGAGTGAAGCGATCAGCGACGGCATCAGGTAGGGGCCAAGGGTAGGTGTAACCCCGAAGCGAATGACGCCGACCATCTTCTCGCGGGATCTTCGAGCAACTGACCGAATTTCCTGAATTTCCACAAGGACCCGTCGCGCCCGTTCCACGACCAATCGACCCAGCGGTGTCATTTGCACCGCCCAGCCTTTTCGTTCGATCAGCGCGGCACCAAGCCGCTTTTCCAGCGCCGAAATCTGTTGGCTCAGCGTGGGTTGGGATACGCCACATTCATCTGCCGCCTTACCAAAGTGCAGCAGGTCGGCGACCGCGACGAGATATTCCAGCTGGCGAACGGATGGCATGGGCAAACGATAGATATTTTCTATCGTTCAATCCATAAAATTTCGATTGGCTCGAAAATTTACGCTGAGCCATAAGGGCGTCAACAGCCCAAAGGGCAAGCAAACTGTAGAGATATCGGCAAGATCGCTTTTCTCTCCTCCACAGGTTGCCAACCCCGACCAGCTACCGCCGCCGCGGCTCCCAACCGGCCTTTATCGCTGGCGGCGGACACTGGCGACGCACGTCGATGCCCCCCTCTTCGTGCGTCGCCAGACTATTTCCCCTCCCTGAAAGGGCTACACCATGTCCCTCACTGCTATGTTGTCGGCATTCCTGGTATTCTCGGCGATAACGCCGCAGCAGGCAGATGCGGCTTCCACCACTTCAAATTTTCATATGTTCGACCTCAAGCATCTCGAAGGCTCGCAAACCGCTCCTTCAACAGCGCAAAGCCCTGAGATCATAGTGGAGAGCCGGGCCTCCTATAAGCCTATACCCTTATCCACGAGGGACCATGAAACTCTGGCATATATTGCCCGAGGATCGACGTCATCCTGCACCGTGCTCCTCAATATCGCATCCCGCTGCGTTCGCCCCACCAAGGTCGTCAGCATCACGTCAGGTGACGGCATTTCTTGGGACGTCCCATGAGCAAGCCGATAGTAACCCGGCGGACCCTGTCCATTTCAACGCGCAACGGTCGTGCGAACGAGGATGCTCCAAATCCGGTATCGGTCAATCCGGCTTCGATGAAGGAACCGGCAATCCGCACCCGCGCGATGCCCAAAGATACCAACTCGGCGGGCGACATCTGGGGCGGATGGTTGCTGGCCCAGATGGACTTGGCGGGCGAGGCGGCCGCCAGGGAAAGGACAAGATGCCGCGTAGTCACCGTGGCCGTCGACGCGATGGAGTTCCTGCGTCCGGTCAAGGTCGGCGACGTCGTGAGTTTCTACGCCGATGTTGTCGAAGAGGGAAGAACCTCGCTGATCGTTGAGGTTCGCGCCATCGCAAACAGCGAGGACAGCGGGATCAAGCATCGGGTAACCGAGGGCCGCTTTACATTTGTGGCCATAGGGCCGGACGGGAGCCCGCAAAACGTTGATCCGGACCAACGAAGGTGATCGATGACGCCACACCGACATCCATCCATTTCCAGAAAGCAATATCATGTCGTTCATCGTAACCGGGACCGACACTGACGTAGGGAAAACCGTGGTCGCCGCCGGATTGGTAGCGGCACTTGGAATGCGATACTGGAAACCTGTACAGTCGGGCCTCGATCCTGACGGCGATGCAGAACGGGTCATGGAACTGGCTGGAGTCGACCGGTCAAGGATCGTCCCGGAAGTCTATAAATTTCCAGTCCCGGCGTCACCACATCTCTCAGAGGCTGACCGAAAAAGAAGTTGGGTGATATCAGCGCGATGTGATTCAGTCGGAGTCGCGAAACGACGACGGAGTGACACATGTGGACCGACACCACCCGGCGGCAGTATGCCAGAGCCGAACTGCTTTTGCCAAGTGATCTGACTGATGCGGAATGGGCGATTTTGGAACCGCTGCTCCCACCGCGTTCGAAGCTCGGTCGTCCGCCAGTTTGGGATTACCGGCAGATTGTCGAGGCGATCCTTTATCTGCTTCGGGGCGGACTTCCGTGGCGGATGCTGCCGCCAGGGCTATTTCCGCCCATGACCACGGTACAGCATTATTTCTACCGATGGAGCGCAATGGGTGTGTGGAAATCGATCAACCACGCCCTGCTGCTAATGGCACGTGAAGCGATGGGTCGGGAAGCTTCTCCCAGCGCGGGTGTCATCGATAGCCAAAGTGTGAAAACGACAGAAAGTGGCGGCCCACGGGGCTTTGACGCGGGCAAGAAGATCAAGGGTCGCAAACGGCACATCGTCACTGACACGCAGGGCCTGCTGGTCGGTGCCATCGTTCACACCGCCGATATCCAGGATCGCGACGGTGCGGCTGACGTCCTTGCCAGCATCCGCCAAACCTTCCCGTGGTTGCGTCACGTCTTCGCCGATGGGGGATATGCCGGGGACAAACTGCGCACCGCGCTCACCAAAATCGGCACATGGACCTTGGACATAATTAAGCGCTCCGACGCCGCCAAGGGCTTCAAGCTTCTGCCACGCCGCTGGGTAGTCGAGCGGACAATCGCATGGCTGAACCGCAACCGCCGCCTAGCCAAGGACTTCGAACGAACCATCGAAAGCGCCACCACTTGGCTTTTCATCGCATCCGTCAACCAAATCACCCGCAAAATCGCAAGCGACTGTAATCAAACCGCTTCTTTATGAGTCAGCCACTCAGCCCGTCTTGCGGGCGAAGTGATCGATCCAAGCCGCCTTTGCCTCACCTCTGACAAAGCCCGCGGCGTCGTAATCGAAGGGGCTGGCGGGGTCATGGTGCCTCTAAATGAGCAGCTTCTATTTATCGACATATTTAAAGACTGGAATTTACCAGCAATTCTCTGCGCCAGAAATTCTGTAGGAACGATCAACCATACATTGCTGACAATCGAGAAGTTGAATCGATATAATATACCACTGATCGGTGTGATTTATTCAGGATCACCAGAAAATACAGAAAATCAGCGGATAATAGAGAATTTCTCTGGAACGAAATCTCTGGGAATTATGCCCACTATAAGTTCTCTTCATGCTGGAACGCTGTTTCAAGCTATGAATAATTATATTGATCTTGCACTTATAAAGGCAAGCTCGTCTTGTATATGAACAATATTGTTACAGGTAATTGGAATCCCATCCAATGTCAAAAAAACAAAACTGTTTTAACAATAAACATCAAGTGCGAATTAGCCGACATTCTACAAAACGTGTTACAAAAAAATTTTATATAAAGATATTGGAGTTTAAGAGATGCGTAGAACTATTTACTGATGTTGGCTTATTATTGTTGATAGTTTTCTTCGGGATACCATTTCTATTATATTGTATCGCTAAATCATAGCAAGAAGCTTAGCGATTGAAAATCATATCGTCGGAAAACACATGGCGGGCGGCGGCTATCGCCTAATTGGCGCGCAATATTTGGTCGACTCGTAAATGAGCGGGGCGCCTATGGCTGTACAAGTCTAAGCGGAGCGGTTTCGGCCTGGCCGGGAAAGATAAGTTCGGTTTTGCCCGCGATCATCGCGGACCCGCGCCGTATCCTTTTGGCCTCATAGAGCGCTGCATCGGCATTACGCAGTAACTGGCCGCGATCGTTGACTTGGCCACCCAGCCAGCACGCGCCGATCGTTGCAGATACGTTTAGCGTCAAGCCGTTGGCGCTGACCGAGTATTGAAGGTCGCACAGCAGTCGGCGCAGCAGGCTGGACAGGTCCTTGAGGATCGTCTGATCTGAAATCAGCAGGACAAACTCGTCACCGCCGAGCCGGGCTGCGAAGCAGTTTGAGAGATAGTCTGCCCTCAGCCGTGCCGCCATAACGCGCAGAACCTCGTCACCGGCATGATGCCCAAACCTGTCATTCACGGCCTTGAAGTGATCGAGATCGATCAACAGCAGCGCGCGGCGCTCTCCGTTGGCGACTGTCGCCCTGATCTTGTCGTCAACGAATTCATTAAAGCGTCCTCGACTGGCTATGCGCGTCAAATCGTCGGTGTGGGCAGCCTGGCGCAGCGCCTCTTCCATCATGAAGCGAGCGGTAATGTCCTGAAAGACGCCGATAAGCGCCACCGGCTGCCCTTGGTCCATTTCGAGTTCACCCATGCTCCGGACCCGTCGATACTCCCCCTGTGCGGTGTTGAAATCCGTCTCGACGTCGAAAGATTCTCCCGTTCGTATGGTGCGTTCAAGTGCATTGGCGATGGTCGCGCGCGCTTTGGGAGGAAAGAAATCCAGCGCGGCATCAAGAGGCTGGCCATCGCCGATCGGGACGCCGTGGATCGCGTAAGTCTGCTCTGACCATTCGGTCTGGTTGTCGGCGAGGGTCAGGCGCCAAGATCCGATATTCGCCATGCGCTCGGCTTGGCGAAGTTGGCGGTGCTTTCGATCCAGTGCCTGGTGATTGCGGCCACGCTCCTCGGCGAAGCGGACTGCTGCCGTGGCCGATGATCTTGCAGCAATGAGCGTTTCCACCAAATGCGCCAGTTCGACCAGAAGCTTCATGTCACCGGGATCGACATCGCGCGGCGTGTCATCGATCACGCACAGGGTTCCCAGGGGAAGCCGCTGTGACGGGGTATTCCTCATCTCGGCACGTATCGGAACGCCCGCGTAAAAACGTATATTGGGTGCGCCAGTGACCAGGGGGTTGCCTCACGAATCCCCTCATTCAAATGATCCCGAAAGTGCGTTTGAGGAGCTGGTGCTCGCGGATAAGCTTTTCGAACTGCAGGATGAGAGGCC
>FWWL01005795.1_pt1 | contig 18720 bp, 10 predicted proteins | sample 2228331 | NCBI WGS metagenome assembly FWWL01 (sample SAMEA103939775, study PRJEB20133) | metagenome
AACGCCTCGCCGACCCAGACTACCGCGTCCTCCCGCGCTACTGGGTCCCCGAGCGCGAGGTGGAGGCGCGCCTCGAGGGCCGCTGGGACCGCGGCTGGCTCCTCGGTTGGCGGCGAATCACGAACACGACGAACGAGCGGACGGTCATTGCCTCCATCATTCCGCGCGCCGCCATAGGCGACAACGTCTTCCTAGCTCTGCCTCAGGCGGATGCCGGCGCCGTCGCGTGTCTGCTGGCGAACCTATGCGCCTTCGCCCTTGATTACCTCGCCCGCCAGAAGCTCGGGGGCACGAATCTCCTGTACCACGTCGTCAAGCAGCTGGCCGTCCACCCCCCGACCACTTACGCAACACCCACGCCGTGGGAGCCGGAGATGGCGCTCGCGGATTGGATGGCGCCTCGCGTCCTCGAGCTCGTCTACACCGCCTGGGACCTCCAGTCCTTCGCCCGGGACCTCGGCTACGACGGGCCACCCTTCCGCTGGGACCCCGAGCGCCGCGCCCTGCTCCGCGCCGAGCTCGACGCTGCCTTCTTCCACCTCTACGGCCTCACCCGCGACGAGGTGGACTACGTCATGGACACCTTCCCCATCGTGCGCAAGAGGGACGAGAAGACCCACGGCGAGTACCGCACCAAGCGCCTCATCCTCGAGACCTACGACGCGCTCGCCAAGTCGATGGATGGCGGGATCCCGTACGCGGGCGTGCTCGACCTTCCATCCCTCACCCACGGACGAGACGGATCGGATGTCACCCATTGACCCTCTGGTCGAGCTGGCCAGCCGGATCTCACCGTCGTGGTCGTTCGCCAGCCTCTCGAGCGGACCCGAGGCGAGGGTGACCTCGGGTATGGAGGAGGCATGAACGAAGGTCTGTACGAGCGCGTCGTCGAGCGGCTGGACCGGGATCCGCGCGCCTCGGACATCGCGGAGCTGGTCCTCGCGGCATGCGAGGGCCCGGAGGTGCTCGAGGCGTTCCTCCACGGGACGGGGGCGCGCCGGAGCACCGCCCAGGAAGCCACGGCGGCCGAGCCCATCCAGGCGTACCTCCGCTCCGTCACGGTCGAGGGCTTCCGCGGCATCGGTCCGCGGGCCACCCTCGAACTCGTCCCCGCTCCGGGACTCACGCTCGTGGTGGGCCGCAACGGGTCCGGCAAGTCGAGCTTCGCCGAGGGCCTGGAGGTGCTGTTCACGGGCGACAGCTACCGGTGGAAGGACCGAGTGAAGGTCTGGCGCGACGGCTGGAGGAACCTCCACCACCAGGGCGCGGTGTCCATCACGGCCGAGATCCTCACGAGAGGGGGCGGCGGGTCGGTCACGGTCAGCCGGATCTGGCCCGAGGCAGCGACAGATGTTGCGGAGTCGCAGGCCTGGATGCAGCCGAAGGGCGCCGCGCGGCAGGGCCTGGAGGCGCTCGGGTGGGAGGATGCGCTCGAGACCTTCCGTCCGTTCCTCACCTACAGCGAACTCGGATCCATGCTCGAGGAGGGTCCCTCCAAGCTCTACGACGCGCTGTCCTCGATCCTGGGTCTGGGGGACCTGGTGGAGATCGGAGAGACGCTGCGCCGGGCGCGCCTGACGCGCGAGCGACGCGACCGGGGGGTGACGGAGCGGCTCGCCGCGATCGTCGCGCAGCTGCGGGATCTCGAGGACGAGCGGGCGGAGGCGTGCGCGCGAGCCCTCGGCGCCCGGCCATGGAACCTCGACGAGGTCGAACGTCTGGCGCTCGGCCAGGAGCCAGTGGTCAGGCACGGCGACCTGCAACTCCTCCAGGCGATCTCGACGCTCGCGATCCCATCCGAGGAGGCCGTCACCGCCGCCGCGGCCGAGCTGGAAGCGGCCGCGGATCGCCTGGACGAACTCGCCGGGACCGACGCCGACCGAGCGGCGTCCACGGCCGACCTGTTGGAGGCCGCGCTGCGGTTCCACGAGCGGCACGGGGATGGCGACTGCCCGGTCTGCGGTCGAGCACAGGCGCTCGATGAGGGATGGCGGCAGGGTGCCCAGCGAGAGGTCGCCCGGCTCCGGAGCGACGCGGAAGCCGTGGCGCGGGCCAGGGAGGCCGCGGAACGCGCGCGGCGGAGCGCGAGGTCGCTCCTCACGGGCCCACCGTCGTTCCTCCTGGAGAGCGAACGGGTGGGGATCCCCTCTCGCCCCCTGAGGGAGAGCTGGGGCGCGTGGGCGGAGGGGAGCGGGATGGACGATCTCCGGGCCCTGGCGCAGCACCTCCTGGAGCGGTGGGAGGAGCTGGACGCCGCGGCTCGGGAGGTGCGCGAGCGCGCCGCTGCCATCCTGAAGGAACGGGAGGACCGTTGGCGCCCCATCGCCCAACAGCTGGCAGCCCTGCTCCCCGACGCGAGGGAGGCGCAGGAAGGGTCCCGTCACACCAGGGCCCTCAAGAAGGCCGAGGAGTGGGTCAAGGACTTCCAGTCGGAGATCCGGGACGAGCGGTTCCAGCCGATCGCGCAACAGGCCCTGGAGATCTGGGGCCTGCTCCGAACACGCTCCAACGTCGAGCTCGCGACGCCGTCCCTCGAGGGGACCGGGACGAGGCGACGGGTCCGGCTGGAAATCACCGTGGACGGCGTCGGGGGAGCGGCGCTCGGCGTGATGAGCCAGGGGGAACTGCATTCGCTGGCCCTGAGCCTGTTCCTGCCGCGGGTCACGATGCCCGAGAGCCCGTTCCGGTTCATCGTGATCGACGACCCCGTCCAGTCCATGGATCCGGCCAGGGTGGATGGTCTCGCTCGCGTGATCGAGCGGACGGGGCGGACCCATCAGGTGATCGTGTTCACCCACGACGATCGTCTGCCCGCCTCCGTCCGCCGGCTGGGGATCGAGGCCCGGGTCATCCACGTCTCCCGTGGGACGGGCTCCGTGGTCGAGCTCCGCGAGGTGCTCGACCCCGTCACGCGGTACTTCGACGATGCCCGCGCGCTCCTCCGCACGCAGGACGTTCCGGACAAGGTGAAGCGGCGCGTCCTCGCGGGGCTCTGCCGATCAGGGATCGAGGCGGCCTGCATGGAGACGATCCGTCGGAGGAGGATCGCCGCCGGCGTGCCGCACGAGGAGGTCGAGGATCTCCTCGCCGACGCCAAGACGACGACGCTCGCCTCCCTCGCCCTCTTCGACACGGCGGACCGCGGAGGTGACGTCCTCGCCACGATCAACCGTCGCTTCGGGTGGAGGGAGGGGGATGCTTTCAGGGCCACCCAGAAGGGCGCGCACCGCGGGGTCGATGGCGACCTCCACGACCTCGTGCGGTACGCGGAGTCACTCGCCAAGGGGCTCCGTGACCTCAGGTGAGCGGGACCGCGACCCTCACGGATGAGCTGCTCGCGATGGCCCGAGTCGTCCTCGACTCGCGACCGATCGTGGGCGCGTGGACCCGTGCCGCGGCTCTCCTCGCGCGCCAGGCTCTCGAGGAAGCGCTGGGCGACCTCTGGAGACGACTCGCTCCCGGGGTGGAGGAGGCCCCGTTCCGAGCCCAGTTGATCTGCCTGCGCGGGTCCGTGGACGAGCGGGAGCTGGCGGCGCGCGCCGAGTACCTCTGGTGGGCCCTATCTCGCGCCTGCCACCACCACCCCTACGAGCTGGACCCCACGGCGGACGAGGTGGCCGGGTGGACCGATGAGGTCGCGACCGTCGTCGCCCGGCTCCGCGACGTGCCGGGCCACCCCGGCTCCGCCCCGGCGCCGCCCTGACCATGTCCTCCAGACAGGCCCAAGGGCTACGCTATGCGGCATCGGGTGCAGCGAGTATGGGCAGGCCCTCGGGGAGTCATCGATGAGGCGTGGCAGGGCCAACGCCGTCCTCACAGGGATCGAACACCATGACCAAGGGCAGTGACCCCCGGAGCGCGGCCACGCCGGTCCCCGGCCTGGAAGAAGGCGCCTTCGTCACGCTCTCCGGCAAGGTCGGCTCCCGGCTGACCCGGCGCAGGAAGACCGGCGAGCTCTTCGTCAAGGCCGACCTCACGACCGACGACGGGAATAGCATCCCCTGCGTTTGGTGGGAAGCCCGTCGGGCGCCTCGGGAGGGCGCACGGGTCCTGGTACGCGGTGACGTCCGTAGGTACGGCGAGGCCATCGAGGTCCATGTCAGGGAGACCCGACCGATCGGTGAGGAAGCCCCCAAGAGCTTCGAGCACCGCCTGCTCCGCTACTTCGTCGCATGCGTCGAGGCCGAGCAGATGCGTGAGGTCGAGTTCAAGCCCGGCGACGCTGGCCGGAGATTCGTACTGCTGACGGAGGGGCCCGAACGCATCGTGACCGGAGACCAGCCGAGGGTCGAGCTGCCTCGGGACGAACCGATCACGCGCTGGTGCCGGACGCGGGCGATGGCCGGGCCAGCGGAGCAATCCTACGCCGGCTTCCCGCTCGTCATCGGAGATCGGAGGCAGGACGATCGTGAGATCCGCGTACTCGGACCGCTGTTCTTCGTCCCGATCTCCCTCCGGCGGGCCGGGGAGGGATACGAGGTGGTGCTCGAAGCTTCCTCTCCAGAGCTGAACGTCTATGCCCTCGATCTGCTCGGTGTGGATCGAGAGGAACGGGAGGGGTTGGTGAGCGCCCTCGAGCAGCTCGAGGAGTTGAGTGAGACCGACGCGCCCCTCGATCGCATCAGGGCCTGGCTCGACGTGCTCAAGACCGAGGCGCTGGTGCCTCACGACTTCGAGGTCGTGCCCGACGCCCTGGAACCTCTGCGGGATGGCCCCGGGCTGTCAAACACCGCGATCCTCTACGGCGGTGAGCGGGGCGCGATCATCCATCACCTGGTGCAGGATCTGGAGGAGCTCTGCGCCCTGGACGCCGACCAGCTCCGCAAGGGTCCACTCGGTCTCCTCCTGGGAGCCGAGCCGGCCCCGGCGATGCTCCCGGCCCAGCCGCAACCCTGCGTCCTGCCGACCAACCTCTCCCAGGACGAGGCGATCACGAACGCACTCGAGCGTCCACTGACCGTGGTGACCGGGCCCCCGGGAACAGGCAAGTCCCAGGTGCTCGTGAACGCGGTCGCGGCCGCGATGGCGAGAGGGGAGTCGGTCCTCTTCGCCTCGAAGAACAACCAGGCGGTGGACGTGGTCTTCGAACGTGTCGCGCAGGTGGCCGACCGCGCGGCTCCCATCCGAGCTGGGGCGGCTCGGCTGCGTGGCGACGTGGCGCGGCGGATGCAAACGGCCCTGGCGCGCCCGCCGGAACCCGCAGACTTCGCGGGGGCCCTCGAGGAGTGGCGGGGGACGGCGAGAGGGCTGTCGCCGATCTACGAGCAGGCGTCTCTGCGGGCCTCGCTCGAGCGGGAGTTCGCGGAGCGGGACGCGGTCTACGCGGAAGCCCTGCGCACCGCCCCCAGCGACACGGAGAGGATAGAGCGGCCCTCGGACCTCCTGAGCGCGCTCGAGGAGATCCAGGCCTCGCTCCCTCGGGTGCGACGGCGACCACGCGTGCTCCCATGGGTGAAGAGGCGCTGGCAGCGCACGATCGAGCGGGTCGACCTCCTGTGGAAGGAGATCCGTGAAGGCGCCGCGCCCGCCATCGAGCTACCAGCCGCGTTGGACGAGGCGGTGATCCCTCGGGCGCGAGAGGTCCTGCGCATCGCGGCGGAACTCGCCGAACTCCGCGCGTCTCGGGACACCGTGGCCGAGCGCCTCCGCGAAATCCCGGAGCGGTGGGAACTTCAGGAGCGCCTCGCCGAGGCCGGGGCTCACCGGACGAACGTCGCGCGCCGCCTGTTCCGGGCAGCGTGGGCGCGGTGCCTCGTTCAAGCCCCGACGTCCGCGCGCGTCGCCGGCGAGCGGTTCGCCGAGGGCCTCGCGCAGCTGGGACGGGGAGAACGGACGGCCGTGGGCCGCCTCCTGGGGTTGGTCCCCAACGTGCTCAAGATCTTCCCCGTCTGGGGTGTGACGAACCTCTCCGCCCGGGCGAACTTCCCGCTCCAGGCGGAGCTCTTCGACCTCGTGGTGATCGACGAGGCCTCGCAGTGCGATCTCCCCTCCGCGATCCCGCTGCTCTACCGCGCGAAGCGCGCCTTGATCATCGGCGACCCGAAGCAGCTCACCCACGTGACCTCGCTCCGGCCGGCGGCGGACCTCGCCCTGGCGCGCCGCTGGGGCCTGTCAGAGGAGGAGTGGGACCGGTTCTCCTACGCGCGGACCAGCCTCTTCGCCCTCGCTTCCGAGCGCGCGGGGGGCATGCCCATCTTCCTCGACCAGCACTTCCGCTCCCGGCTCGCGATCATCACCTTCTCCAACGACCACTTCTACGGATCGAGGCTCGAGGTGCTCACCGAGGAGCCGGAGCGCGGAGGCCCAGCGGTGGAGTGGATCGATGTCCGAGGCAGGTTCACCCGGGGACCGGGCGGGCGCAGCATCGTTAACCCTCCCGAGGTTTCGGCGGTGGTCGAGGAGCTCCAGCGCCTCGCCGCGGACGGTGAGCTCGATGATGCCAGTATCGGCGTCGTGACCCCGTACCGTGCCCAGGCCGAGGCCATCCGCGAGCGGATCGCCAGGTCCTCTCCCGATCTCGCGGATCGCCTGACCGTGGCCTCGGCCCACCGCTTCCAGGGCGACGAACGTGACGTCATCCTCTTCTCGCCGGCGGTGAGCCAGGAGATGCCCGGGTACCACCTCGCCTTCGCCGCGCAGCCCAACCTCGTGAACGTCGCCATCACCCGGGCGCGGCGGCGACTCATCGTGATAGGTGATCGCGAGGCGTGTCTCGCCTCGGGCACGGTCCTCGCCGAGCTGGCTCGCTACATCGACGACCTCACGAGTGGCGGCTTCCGCTCGCCCTGCGAGCGCGACCTGTACGACGCGCTGGTCCGAGCCGCGATCCCCGCCCGAGTGGCGGTCGAGGTGGGCGGGCGGATACTCGATCTCGCCGTCGAGATGAACGGTCGGAAGGTGGACATCGAGGTCGACGGGGCCGCCTACCACCGGGACACCCGATCCGACGCGATCCGCGACCTCGAGCTACGGGAGGCAGGTTGGGACGTCTTGAGGTTCAGCGCACGCGAGGTGCGAGCCGATCCCGATGCCTGTGCGCGACGCGTGATCGAGTTCCTGGATCCTTCCAGGAGCATGTGACCCCAAGGGTCGCGTCGATACGCGCCGACCCCTGCCGTTGCACGCGTGCGTCGACGGCCCTTAGGGAACGGCAGATCGGGTCACTCCTGCGGCCCTGATCATCCTCGGTCGGGTCGCGAGGCGGCGCCGACGGGGCACTTCAGCGCGATCGGGTCCTCGGCGGATGCTAACCGGGCAGCATCTGGCGCAGGGCGGGACCCAGCGCGTGGAGCGGATAGTAGCGCCCTCGGACCGTGTTCTTCTTCCAGTCGGATGGCTGCGGCAGGAACGCCCCGTCCGCCAGGAACACGCAATCGCGCAGGATCACGCATCTGACCTCCCATGAGCCGGGCTCTCCGGGAACGGCTCGCCTGTTCCGACGGTTCGCGTCTCCGATGAAGGAGATCGATCGAGGTTCTCCTCACCTTTCCGTGGGTAGCGTGACGGTGATCCCGCCGCAGCAGAGGTAGATCATCGCGATGACGGCGGCCGCGGAGTGGTGCCCGTAGCCGCGGTGGTTGATGAGCCGGATCTTCGAGTTGAGCCCCTCCATCTTCGAGTTCGATAGCCCGAGCTCGACCGCTGCCAAGATCCGCTGCTGGTTTCCCCGGATGGTCCTCGAGAGCTTGACGAACGCCGGGATCCGCGATCGGCACGCCCAGGCGAGCCACCACCTCAGGTGGGCCGGTGCATCCTCGGGCCGGCGGAGCCGGTAGGGGTCGCGAAGCGCCTCCTTCAGCTGCCAGCATCGGTAGAGCACCGAGCGGGATCGCCGAAGCGTGTGCAGCAGGCCGAGCTGGGCATCGGAGAGGTCGCCCGGGTCCTTCAGCAGGGCCCAGCGCGTGTGCTTGACCCACCGGGAGCCCCTCGTCGCCCGACCGGTCCGCTCGGCCGTCCGCTCGAGGTTCCACGCCCACCGCCTGACCTCGTCGACGGCCCGGTTCGCGAGCGCCACGACGTGGAACGGATCGATGCACTGGGTGGCCGTGGGCAGCGCCTCGGTCGTGGCCTTCGCGTAGGCCGGCGACATGTCCATCGAGACCGCTTCGATCGTCCGGCGACCTTCCTCGCCCAGGTCCTGGCAGAAGGCCGAGAGCGTCGCCGCGCCCTTGCCCTCACCGGCCCACACGACGGCGTCACCTCGATCGTGATCGGCCACGACGGTGAGGTAGCGATGCCCTTTGCGATAGCTCACCTCGTCGATGCCGATCCGGTAGAGCCCCTGCAGGCGGGAGACGTCGAGATGATCTACCTCTGCTGCGGCGGGATCACCGTCACGCTACCCACGGAAAGGTGAGGAGAACCAGTTTTCAAGCGTTGCCGAGGGGTCAGTTTTCACGCGTCGCCGACAGCCCCGTGTGGCTGAGCGCCGCGCCCCGGCCCGGGGCGTCCCGCGTAGAACCGGATCTCAACGATTTCCCGTTGGTGCCACCCGGTCGACGCCGGCGAGCAGACTTCACCGACGCGACGGACCGGCGCTGTCTGGCCGCATGCTGCTTCTGCGGTTCTCTCCATCAAGGGCCTGCGCCGATCCAGGACCGAGGCGGTCCCCCGACCCCAGGGCATCCAGGCCACACCCGGCCCGACCGCGCCGACCCGGCTGCACGTTGGACACGCCGCACCCCCGGCGCTCGGCGTGCGATCGTCCCATCGTGCGGCAGTTCGCGCCGTGTCGGTCCCCGGAACTATCCTTCTGCGCAACATGGTCCCCCTCGATCGGGCGTCCGAGGGCGTCACGCCGCGCGAACTTGAGAAGGAGCTGCGTGGACAGCTCGCCAGGTGTCGCCTCGTGTGCGAACTCGGCCTCGAAGGCGAGCTGTACAGAGAGATCGTGCGGGCGATGGCCCTACTGGCCTCGCGGGGCCGGACGGAGATAGACCGACTCAGCACCTCCCACCCAGCCTTGCTCGTTGCGTACTTGGTCGCGGAGGGCATCCACAGCTACACGGCGGGTACCTACTGGCCGAACCTCACGATCCCACCACTCCGACGCTACCATGCGTCGCTCGGGCCACAGTTCGAAGAGGCCCTGGCGTCTCTGGACCTCGAGGACTTCGACGAGTTGGTCGAGGCGGGGGCCACTCGGTACGTGAGTCGGATCCTCATCCACGGAGGCATACCCCGTTACTCGCTCCGGGACTTCTTCAGCCTCCTCCTTTCGTCGCTGAAGGGCGGTTCGACGGAGGCGGCTGACCTGGTCGCGGCATGGCGCTCCCAGAAGACGAGGTTCCAGGGGATCGACAAACCGGTGGAGCGATTCCTCCTGCGCGGCGGGGAGGTTGCGCTCGACCTGTTGAACCGGTGCATCGAGATGGTGTTCGAGGAGGCCCGGACCGGAGCGGTCCCGAACGCCGATGAACTAGGCCTCCCGGGCTACGTGGTCCAGGAATACAAGGCCATGCCGGTCGCCGAGCGCAGCACCGGGCGGGTACGCACCGGCGCGCCGAGACCCCGGGTTGAGCTCGATCCGTGGGACCCGTTCGGACCGCGCATGTATCTGCCCCCGGTCCCAGAGGATGTGGTCGACGCCGAGTGGCGCATCAGCGATGCAGCCCGTGTGACGAGCATCCCGGCACATCGGGACCGGGCGGATCGGGCGATGCTCCAACCTGCCTTCGCATGGACCGTGGGCCTGTGGGATGGGTACCAACGGCTCCGCGAAGTCACGTTCGAAGCACTCGAAGAGATGCCCTTGCTCTTGTTCGATCCAGCCTCAGGGCGGCTGGTCTCGAGCCGTCACGTGGTGCGCCTCGAGAGCGTGTGGGCTCTGCATCCGAGCACCGACGTTCGATTGACCTGCGACCGGGAGGGGCTCATCGTCCTCCCGGTACGCGAGGAGTTCCCGGACCCGAGCGGAGCCTGGCATGGGTACGTTCGGCGACACTACGACTTGTCGGGTGCCTCCGCCATCTTCGTGCACCAGAGCGGGCGCGAGCCATCGATGATCAGGGTCATCAGGCCGAGCCAACGACCGCGCCTGGTCGGGTCCGCCGTCGCGGGAGTCACCACGCTTGAAGGTCATCCCGTGTGCTCCACGGCTCCCGTCCTCGAGGTTCCTCCGCTCGAAGGCATCAAGGCAGCCGACTGGCGACTCAGTCTACGCTCTGACATCGAGTCGGTGAGGATTACGCTGGAACACCTCCCTGAGATCGACAGGGGCCGCTACGACCTCGGAACGGTGTTGGAGGGCGGCGAAGCGGCTGCCGCCTACGCCCTCACGCTTCGCGGACCGCTCGGCTCCGACCTCCACGAGGAGTTCGCTCTCATCCCTGGGCTGTCGATCGAGCGACCGGCGGGCCCGCTGCTCCCCTCCGATGGTCCGGTTGAGGTTCGACTGACCGCGCCTGTGCCCGGCACGGATGAGCTTTGGGAGCGTCTCGTGGTCGTTCCGAGTGACGCCGACGAGGCGGTCGTTTCCCTCCCCACTGACGGAGATGGCGGGCTCAGCGTGCGGGTAGCGATCCCAAGGGTGCTCTGGAGCCTCGATCGGATCGACGACCCCCGCAGCCTCTTCGCCAACCGCATCGTCAACACCGGAGCTGAGGAGATCGTCGAAGGGGTGGTTAGCGCGGTCTCGGTACGAACACGAGTACCCGGAACCCGACTCACGCTCATGCTCACCGAGAACTCTCGTCTTCTCCAGGCCACCGACACCGCGCAAGCATCCGGTAGCGAGGGGCGGTGGACCTTCGAGCTCGCCCCGTTCGTCGGGACCATCCGAACCTCCTCCTCTCCCATCCTCGACCTCGTTCTCGGCGTAGACGAGCGCAGACAGCCTGTTGCGCGGATCGTCACACGGCTGATGGTTCGTGACATCGTTGCCACCTGGCATCAGGGGGAGAACCAAGGCGTAGATGTGCGGCTCGTCTTCGAGGAGAACCGCCAACTGCGTGGCAGGGTCGCCCGTCTCTGGCCGCTAGATCGTCCTTGGTCGGACCCCTACAGCGCCACGATACCTGACGACGTGGCAGGGATCGCAGAATTCCAAGACGTCGCGGTCGGTCGCTACCTCGCGGAGATCGCGGTCAACGATGAGTGGATGCGGCCCGGGCGGCCGCCTCTGTGGTCTGACAACACGCAGATCGTCACGATCGGCAGCCCGAGCGACCTGGCTGCTCACGCCGCGGGTCTCGACCTCGCCTCGCCGTTCTCCGTGCTGGAGGCTGCCGCCTCCTCGGATCGGCCGCTCCGCCCCCTGACGTTCGATGAGTTGCGGCAGATCGCCCCCGCTGGCACAGAGATACTCATCCTCCGGCTCGAGGAGCTCGGCCACCATGCCATGGCCACCCGTGCGTTCACTCGCGTCACCGACCTCCTGACGGAGCTTCCTGCGGCCCTGGTTGAGTCACTCGCCGTGTCCCGTGGATCGCCGGAACTGACCCTGAAGGCGGGGATCTGCCTGCTTCGACGGATCAAAGAAGCGGCGCCTGAGCTCGACGGCGCCGTGGTCAGCCAACTGTGGTCCACGTGTCCACCGCTCGCCGCCATCTTGGACTGCCCAAAGGTCTGGGACGATGACAAGGCCGCGTCCCGTTCCGAGCGGAATCTCGGGTGGCCTTCGGTGGGTGAGCAGCTGGAGATCCACCCTGGCGGCCCCGTGGATCTCCCGTTCGCACAAATCGACCCGGATACGATCCAAGAGATCAGGCGCCAGATGAATCTGATCCCGAGGCGCTGGCTGGATGCTGACGTGCTCGTCACCGCGTACCTCGAATGGCTGGAGGTTCGATACGTACGCACCGGCGAGGTCAACGGATGGTGCGCTGACTACGCGCACCTCCTGGACGCGAGTGAGCTGCCACGACCTCTGCGCGAGGCCATCGACAGGCGCCGACCGCTCCCGCAAGCGCCTTCGTGGTTCATCTTTCCCGCATTGACCCTCAGTGCCGCGATGCATCTGGTGCATGGAACCGGAAGAGCCGATCAAGCAACCGCTGCGCTCGTGGATGCCGTGACCTACGCGAGAAAACTCGTCGTCCGAGATCTCCTGCTGGCATGTGTGCTGAACGAGGTCTGGAAGAGGAGGGTTGAGCGATAGAGCCCTTCGACCCGCTCGCAACCTGTTCCGCGATCGAAGACAGCTACCGCCGGTATCTCCGCTCGACCTTCTCGCCTCGCCGGTCTTGGCTGCGGGAGGAATTCGACCACGCGCTCCGGCACGACCTCGCTCTCGTCAAGGGGCCCTTCCTCCAGGCTTCCGCCCCATTCGCGACCGGGAAGTCACTGCGGGATCTCATCGACGAAGGGCTGCTCTCTCCGGCGCTCTCGGCCCTCGACGATGCAGCGCTGCCGGTGGACCGCCCCCTCTACGCGCACCAGGAAGCCGCGATCCGCAAGGCTGTCGGAGCGAGGCGGAACCTCGTGATCGCGACGGGGACCGGATCTGGCAAGACGGAGTGCTTCCTGGTCCCCATCCTGCAGCATCTGGTCCGTGAGCAGGAGACCGGAACGCTTGAGCAGCCTGGCGTCCGGGCGATGCTCATGTACCCCATGAACGCGCTGGCGAACGACCAGGTCAAGCGGCTCCGCAGGCTGCTGACGCCGTTCCCCGACATCACCTTCGGGCGGTACGTCGGCGACACGCCGCAGCGCTCGGCGGACGCCGAGAACCTGTTCCGTCAACGCTACCCGAGCGAGCCACGTCTCCCGAACGAGTTGATCTCCCGCGAGCAGATGCAATCCTCGCCACCGCACATCCTGCTCACGAACTTCGCGATGCTTGAGTACCTCCTCCTGCGCCCCTCCGACAGCCCGCTCTTCGACGGGCCCACCGGTGGATCGTGGCGGTTCATCGTGCTCGATGAGGTGCATGTCTACGACGGGGCCAAGGGGACTGAGATCGCGATGCTGATGCGCCGCCTGCGCGACCGCGTCGTTGGGAGTCAGACTGGGAGGCTCCAATGCTTCGCGACGAGCGCCACCCTGGGGCGCGGGGAGAAGGACCATCCAGCTCTCGCGCGATTCGCGACCGATCTGTTCGCCGAGCCATTCGAGTGGAACCCGGACGATCCGACTCGCCAGGACATCGTCTCCTCCACCAACGTGGGGCTGCGCCGGGGCAACTCGGGCAGCTACAGGATCCCTCCGTCGAGTTACCGCTCACTCCTGTCTGCGCTTCGCGATCCGCGCGTGAGCCCGGAGGCGTTCGCCGCTGAGCTATCAGCATTGCTCCAACGGCAGCCCTCCGGGGAGACCAAGGAGCAGATGCTGGCCGACGCTCTGGAGGGGGATGAGACCGTCCTGTCGATCCAGGCGGCGCTGGAATCAGGCGCGAGGGATGTGCGGGAGTTGGCGTCGGAAGCGCTGCCAGGCGCCTCGCTTGCGGATCTCGTTTCCCTGGTGGAGCTCTGCGCCCTCGCCAAACGTGGGGTCGAGGATGCCCCGCTCATACCCGCCCGCTACCACTTCTTCGTGCGCGCACTCGAGGGCGCCTTCGTGTGCCTCCACGCGCGGCATCCGTCCAAGGCCCCTCGCATCAGACTCACGCGCCACCGTTGGTGCCCCTCCTGTGCCGAGGAGGACACGACGGCGGTGATGTTCGAGCTTGGGGTCTGCCGGTTCTGCGGGGCCGAGTACCTCCTCGGGCAGATCATGCAGAAGGAAGGACGCCGCCTCTTCTCCCCGGTGGGAGCCAGCTCGACCTCCTACGACCGCTTGCTCTGGGGCGAATCGGCCCCCGAGGATGACGAGGACGAGTCGGCCGGCGTGTCCGATGCACCCGAGCAGGAAGTGCATGGGTACCTGTGTCCCAGCTGCGGAGCCCTGACGGCAGATGCATCGATTGGCTGCACGTGCGCGGACCCCCCACCACGCGTTCCTGTCGTCGCCGTGGTCCTCCCGGCCGAAGTCGAGGCGCAGAGACGATGCCTCGCCTGCGCGGGTAGAGCGAATTCCGAGATCGTGTACCGGTTCGTCACCGGTACCGATGCGCCTGCGTCGGTCATCGCAACGGATCTCTACCAGGGGTTGCCGGCATCGCCTGACGTGGATCGCGCACGGCTCGTGGGGGAGGGACGGAAGCTGCTCACGTTCGCGGACAGCCGACAGGATGCGGCCTTCTTCGCCCCGTACCTCGAACGGACGTACCAGCGCGCCGTCCAGCGGAGGTTGATCGCGGATGCGATCTTCGGGTTCCACGGCGCTCCACCGAGGACCTCGGATCTCGAACTCCCCGTGCGCCAGGCGGCCGAGCGCGCGCGGGTCCTCGACCCAGATGAAGGTGTCCAGACGAACACAGCCCAGGTGCGAAGCTGGCTACTGCGCGAGATCCTGGCCGTGGACCGACGGCAGAGCTTGTCCGGCACCGGGGTGGCGGAGATCCGCGTGGCCATCCCGGCCGATCACGAGACACCCCCCGCGCTGCTCAACCTGGGGCTCAGCGAGGCTCAGGCTCAGGCTTTGCTCTGGGTCCTGCTCGACTCCATCCGACTGCAGGGCGCCGTCGACCTTCCCCAAGGGGTCGACATCAACGATCCCATCTTCGCTCCGCGGAACGTGGTGACCGTCCTTCGCGATCGACGGTCGGAGCCTGGCGTCCTGTCATGGCTCCCTGGCGTCGGACTGAACCGACGGATGGACTTCGTCCGCAAGGTGCTCGAGAGACTCGGAGCTAGCGAGGACCCGGAGGGCATCCTGGAGGGCGTGTGGGCGCGGGTCCTGACACGACCCAACGGGCCGTGGTCGAGGACCCTCCTAGCGCGTTCCGACCCCAGGCGCGGCGTGACATGGCACCTGTCGCATCAGCGCTTCGAGTTCCTCCCGCTGAGCGAGGAGCACATGCCGTTCAGATGCGACACGTGCAGACAGCTGTGGTGGTGGAACGTTCTCGGCGTCTGTCCCACGTTCGGTTGCCCCGGATCCGTGGTCCAGGTTCAGGATCCGGACGAACCGTTCCAGGATCACTACGCGCGACTGTACCAGCATCTCCGACCGATCGGGATGTCGGTCGAAGAACACACGGCTCACTGGACCTCGAGCGAAGCGAGTCGGATCCAGGATCAGTTCACGCAGGGCATCGTGAACGTCCTGAGTTGCTCCACCACCTTCGAACTCGGGGTTGACATCGGTGAGATCCAGGCCGTGTTCCTACGTAACGTGCCCCCCACACCCGCGAACTACATCCAGCGGGCGGGTCGCGCAGGCCGGAGAACCGGCTCTCCGGCGCTGGTCGTGACCTTCGCCCAGCGTCGCAGCCACGACCTCTCATTCTTCGACGACCCTTCGCCGATGATCAACGGCACGATCACGCCGCCCAGGATCACGCTCGACAACGTCCCCATCGCCCGTCGGCATGTGCATTCGGTGGCCCTGGCCGCTTACGAGCGCGCGAATCGCGAGCATCGAACCGTGGGGGACTTCTTCGTGGATACCGGGGACGGAGGGGCGGACGCTGAACTGCTGCGGTGGCTCCGGACGAAACCGGAGGGCCTCGGCGCGGCCCTCGATCGCATCTGCCCGCCATCGGTCAAGGGCGCGTTGGACCTTGCCGGATGGGGATGGGTGGAAGCGCTCGCGGAGACTTCGGAAGCCGACCCGAGCTACGGATGGCTGCGAAGGGCGGGGGACGATGTGCGAGATGACCTGGCCACGATGGAGGACCGGATCTCCTCCCTCGTCGAAGAGCGCAAGTTCGGTCAAGCCCAGGCGTATGAGCGCCTACGAAGAACGCTCGCTTCACGACCTCTCCTCGGGTACCTGGCGAGCCGCAATGTGCTTCCGAAATACGGCTTCCCGGTCGACGTCGTCGAATTGGACGTCCGCACGGCGGGGGATGGGGAGGCGAGTCGGGTCGAGCTCACCCGAGACTTGAAGCTGGCGATCAGCGAGTACGCCCCAGGGGCGAAGGTCGTGGCTGGCAAGTGGCTGTGGGAGAGCACCGGCCTCCGCGTCCTGCCCAATCATGCGCTCCCCAGGTACCGGTGGGCGGTGTGCGACGAGTGTGGAGCCTTCCGGCGCGCCCTAGAGGAACTCCCCCCCTGCAGCGTCTGCGGAAGTGAGCGGTCCCGTCCTGGGCACTCCGGGACCTATGTCCAGCCTCTGTTCGGCTTCGTCGGTCGACGTAGTGCCCAGAAGCCTGGCGATGCCCGCCCTCGTCCCGTTTCGCTCACCGAAACCTACTTCGGGCAGTATCAGGACAAGACCCCACCGAAGCTCAGTCTCGTCGAGTCCCTCAACGGCGCGTTCGACGTGGAGGTCAGGACAAGCCGTCAGGGCCTCATCGCGATCATCAACCGCGGGCCGGGAGGACGACCATTCCGGATCTGTCAGGACTGCGGCTACGCGGAGCTCACACAGCCAGGACGCAGGCGGCGAGCGGCCGGCGCCACCCACGAGGACCCGAAGCGCAGCGGCCGCCACTGCCGGGGGACGCTGACGGCTGTGCAACTCGGGCACGAGTACCTAACCGACGTCACCGAAATCAGGATCCACACCGCGTTCCCAGAGATCCCCACGGGCATCAGCACGCTGTATGCTCTGCTCGAAGCGGCCCCGGCGGTGGACATCGACCGTGACGAGATCGATGGGACGCTCTACCACCACTCGATCCACGAGTCACCCGCGATCGTGCTGTTCGACAGCGTTCCCGGCGGTGCCGGGCATGCCCGCCGGCTGGCTGAGCCCGGCGTACTCGTGCGGCTCTTCCAGGCCGCCTACGAGCGGGCAGCGAACTGCTCTTGCGGCGAGGAAACGTCCTGCTACGCCTGCTTGCGCAGCTACGGTAACCAGCTGGTGCACGACCAACTGGAGCGTGGTTCAGCCGCGGATCTGATTGGACGGATGATCGGCGCGGTCACGCCCCTTTGAGGAGGTGATAGGCCGGTAGCAGGGGCTGGCGCGATCGCGCGCCATGTGAGGCCGCGTGAAACGGCTTGAACCAGAAGTGCCTTCACCAGAAGGTTGTCAACCCAGATGAGCTTGTTGCGCGCCCCTTCCCTGAAGGTCTCGCCCTCGTCGCCCCTCCAGACGTCGAACAGCGTCCGCTCGTGCTTCTTCTCCGCCCCGCGCGTCGCCCGGCCCTCGTTGACACGCTCGATCCCTGAACGGGAGCGATATGCGCGGTGGTTGACGGAGCTTCCCATCCTCGTCGTACTTGCCCGGCCACACCAGCTCGGTCCTCGTGATCTCGAACGGCATCGTGTCCCTTCCCCTCAACCTGCCCTGTGTCGGCACAGGGGCTTGACATCGCACCGGCGACAGCGCTCCCCGGGACTCGGGTCGAAGCGCCGTCCCCGAAGATCCCCCACCAGCCCACGCACACGGCTCTCCGCTTGTGTGATCGCCTCCGGCGAGACGTCCACGGGCTTGCGCTCGCCGGTCTTGAGCTCGTGCACGTAGGCGCCCTCCACCGAGAGTCCCTCCCGACGCCCGGCGTCCGTGTAGACCTGGAGCTGGAAGTCGAACGCCCAGTCCTCCTGGGACGCGGTCTTGTAATCCACGATCTCGAGCTGGTCCGCCGCGCCGCCGGACCGATCGATGATGACGTCGGCCCTGCCTGAGATCGTCGCCGGGCCGAGGTGCAGCTCGAACGGCCGCTCGACCTCCCAGACCTTGTGGAGCTCGTCGGGATGCTTCGTCAGGTACTCGCCCACCAGCGCCCTAGCGTCCTCCCGCATCTCCCGATAGCCGGCCCAGTTCGCGGCCGGCAGGTAGAACTCGCGCTCAAGGATCGAGGTCAGCTCGGCGTCGTTCGGGACGCGCCCCTTCGACCGAACGAACTCGGCCACGTGGCGCATCACGTGGTGGATGGCCTTCCCGAACCCCAGCTCCGGCACCAGGGGCGGCTGGAATCCGAGTAGCCGGCGGAGCCGGTAGGCGAGTCCGCAATCCGCGTACGCTGCCAGATCCGAGAAGGTGAGCTCGACCACGACCTCCTCGTCGTGAGATATCGCAGGTGGTGGCGGATCCGGCAGCCTCTTGAGGGTCGGGAGTTCGCCTTCCGACACCTCGGTCAGGAACGGTGAGGCGGCCTGGAACTGCTTCTGTGTGCGCGCGAACGCCGACAGTGAGAGGTAGTCGCGTGCGCGGGTCATCGCGACGTAGAACAGCCGTCGCTCATCGTTGACCGATCCTTCGTATCGAGCGGCGGAGAAGAGTTGCCCAGGGATACGCCAGTCGCCCTTCGTTCCCGTCCTGCTGGACGGGAAGCGGCGGGAGGTGAGGGAAGGGACGAACACGATTGGCCACTCCAGGCCCTTGGCCTGGTGGATCGTCGTGAGGTCCACGGCGTCGAGGTCGACGTTCTCCTCGCCCTCGAACCCCTCGTATGCCCCTCGCGCCCAGTTCACGATGTAGATGGCGAGCATCTTGTAGTACCACTCGCCGCGATCCTGCCCCCCGCGCATCCTGGCCGGGTCGTCGGGGTCTGGTCGCGACCTCCGCTTCGTGGCCTCGTAGTCCACGAGGACCTGTGAGCATCGCGCGAGGGTGCCGAGCCGGTTCACGAGCCAGGGATCGGAGAGATCCCACTCATCGACCCCGAGATCACCCAGCAGAGCGTAGTAATCACGGATCAGGCTCGCCGGACCTGAGGTATCGGACACCGCGTCCTTCCAGGTCAGGAGCCGTTGCCGCACGCGACGAGCCCGTCGGTCGTCCAGGCCGTAGAGCGCCCGGTACCGGGCGAGCAGATCGCCGAGGTCGACCTCCTCCTCACCACCCCAG
>FWWL01005796.1_pt1 | contig 18719 bp, 18 predicted proteins | sample 2228331 | NCBI WGS metagenome assembly FWWL01 (sample SAMEA103939775, study PRJEB20133) | metagenome
ACATAAGTGCCCTACCAATTGCGAGCATCTGTTGTTCACCACCAGATAATGTACCAGCTCTTTGATTTATTCTTTCTTGAAGTCTGGGGAAGAGTCCAAAGATATATTCAATATCTTTTTTTATTTCTTCCTTGTCATTTCTTAGATAAGCGCCTGCAAGGAGATTTTCGTAAACTGTTAGATTCGAAAATACTCTTCTTCCTTCAGGAACCATCGTAATTCCACTTTTCACAATCTCACTTGTATCAAGTTTTGTTATATCTTTTCCATTGTACAAGATCTTTCCTCTGCTAGCTTCTTTCAGACCACATATAGTTCTGAGCGTCGTCGATTTTCCAGCACCGTTTGCGCCTATAAGTGAAACGATTTGTCCTTCTGAGACTTTAAGACTTATTCCTTTAATAGCATGTATACCACCATAGTGAACATGTAAGTCTATGATCTCAAGCATTTTCATCACCTGACTTTTTCTCAGTTTCTTCAATCTCTTCTAAATCTTCAGTACCTAAGTATGCTTTAATAACCTCAGGATTTTTTTGAATTTGCTGTGGGGTACCTTCAGCAATTGTAATACCGTGGTCTATAACTATTATTCTTTCACAAATGTTCATTATAACTTTCATATCATGTTCAATAACTATAACTGTAAGATTGTACTTTTCTTTTATCCTAAGAATCAACTTATTTAGCTCCAAGGTTTCATCAGGATTCATACCTGCTGCAGGTTCGTCAAGCAACAATATCTTAGGACTCGTAGCTAAAGCTCTCGCTATCTCCAACTTTCTTTGTAAACCGTATGGAAGTCCTGAAGCTTTAAATTCTGCTACATCCTTTAATCCCATATCTTCAATGAGTTCCCTAGATTTTTCTTCAATGTATCTCTCCTCTTTGAGATACCCAGGAAGAGCAATAACAGCAGAAAAAATATTAGATTTTAACCTAAGATGGAAAGCAGTACGGACATTATCCAAAACGGTCATGCTGTTAAAAAGTCTGATGTTCTGGAACGTTCGAACGATTCCAAGTTTCGCTATTTTATCAGGTGTCATTCTCGTTATATCAATCCCGTTGAAAACGACCTTACCTTCCGTTGCAGGTGCAACTCCGGTTATTACATTGTATATCGTCGTTTTCCCAGCACCATTTGGACCTATAAGTCCTAACAGTTCACCTTCTCTTAAATCCAAGTTAAAATCTGAAACCGCGACCAAACCACCGAATCTTTTTGTAACATGTTCGAGTTTGAGTATGCCCATGATATCACCTCTTCTTCCTTACAAAGATATTCCAGCTGAATTCTCTTTCTCCGAATACTCCCTTTCTAAAGAAGAGAATCGTTATCATCAGTAATACTGAGAATATGAGCATTCTCATTCCTGGAATACCTTTGATAGTAACACCGAAGATATTCATGGGCAGTTCAACAAATCTAAGCCATTCCATAAGAAACGCGAAAAAGATTGCCATTACAATACTTCCAGTAAGGTTCCCAAGACCACCTAAAAGAATTATCATTATTATCTGGTATGTGAAAAGAATACTGAAAGAATTCGGGTCTATAGTCATAAGCAAGCTTCCTAACAACCCACCACCTATACCAGCAAAAAACGCACCTATAACGAAAGCCAAAACTTTATGTTTAAATAGATTTATTCCAACACTTTCAGCAGCTACTTCGTCATCTCTAACAGCTTTTAGAGCTCGTCCGTAGCTACTCTCGACGATTCTCTTAACCACCAAAACTGTTACAATTGCCCAACTTAAAGTCCACCAAAGATTAGTGTATGTTGGTAATCCTTTTAGTCCAAGCGGTCCGTTCGTTATATTTTGTAAGTTGTTGAAAAGTGATCTGATAATCTCTGAGAAACCATACGTAACAATCGCCAAGTAATCTCCTTTAACTCTAAGACACGGTGCACCAACAATGAAACCTGCAAGTGCTGCCATCAATCCACCAATTATTAAGGCAAAAAAGAACGGCAACTGAATTCTGTCAAGTGGTGAAATAAGCGGCACCATAAAGAAATTCATAGCTTTTGTCTCTGGAGACATGTACAGCAAAGCGGAAGTATATGCACCGATCGCCATAAAACCAGCATGTCCCAGTGAGAATTGGCCTGTAAAACCATTTATCAAGTTAAGACTAACAGCTAAAATAACGTAGATCAAACCCGTATTTAGAACTCTTTTTAAGAATGCATCCAAGTTATTTTCGAAGAAATAAGTAATCACGTAGAGCAAAACAATGAAGAGTAATGTTAAGATCACACTCGTTCGTTTCCTCATGCTTTCTCACCCGTTTCTTGCCCAAATAATCCGTTTGGTTTGAATATTAGAACTATAACTAAAAGAACAAAAATAAGAGCTTCTCTGTATCCTGAATATTCCGGGAAAAATGCCGGAAGCAGAACTGTCAACAATCCTAAAACGAACCCGCCTATTAGTGCTCCTTTTAAGCTACCAATACCACCGACAACGGCAGCTATAAATGCTCTACTTCCAGGATACTGACCCATAAATGGGAATATCTGAGGATATCTCAAAGCCCAAAAGAGAGCACTTACAGCAGCAAGTGCAGAACCAAGCGCAAAGGTAATAGATATAGTTTTGTTGACATTTATTCCCATGAGTCTTGCTGTATCGAAATCCCTTGAAAGCGCTCTCATTGCTAATCCAACTTTTGTCTTTTGAATAATATAAGTCAGAATCCCAACCGCAATTATTGAAACAATAATTGTGACCAGAGATATTAGTTGAATTCTAAGCTCACCCAAAACAATTGTCTTAGAAAGACTCTTCGGAACTGGGAATGATCTTTGAAGTCCACCAAATATAACAACTGCTAAGTTTTGAAGTAAAAATGAGACACCAATTGAAGAAACGAGGGAATTTATCCTTGGATATTTTCTCAAAGGTGCATAGGCAACTTTTTCAATGCTAACTCCTAAGATGGAAGTAAGAGCTATACCTAATATCACCGCTCCTAGCCAAGGTACACCGAAAACAATAGATGAATAGAACATAAAGTAAGCTGACATCATGAAAACGTCGCCGTGTGCAAAGTTAACAAGTTTAACAACTCCATAGACCAAAGCGTATCCAACAGCCACAAGTCCAAAGACAAATCCCAAAGAAACTGCGTTGATCAAATGCTGGAGAAACAGATCCCAAGTCATTGTTGCACCTCCTAAGACATAATAAAAGGTGAGATGGAGCATCTTCCATCTCACCCGTTAAAAGATTATTCTCCCTTGATAACAGTGACAAACTTAAACTTTCCATCTTTTATTGTTTTTACAACCGCATCTTTTATAGCATCTCTATTTTGATCAAACCTTATCCTTCCAGAAACTCCAACGTAATCAGTTGTGAGAAGTGCTTGCCTTATTTTTTCAGGATTATCAGAACCAGCACGCTTTATTGCATCAACCAAAACCATATAAGCATCATATCCAAGTGCAGGCAAGTAACTTGGTTCGGCATTAAACTTTTTTCTATACTTTTCAACAAATGGCTTTGTCTTCGGAGACATTTCTGCTTCTGCATCGAACATTGTACTGAAATATCCACCTTCGACCGCACTTCCTCCAACTTTAATTATTTCAGGTACATCCCAAGTATCTCCTCCGAGAAATGCTGATTTAATACCAAGTTCTCTTGCTTGTTTCATTATCATAGCAGCATCTCCGTAAATACCTGCTGGTATGAAAATAACATCCGGATTCTTCGACTTTACAGCTGTAAGTTGTGCGGTAAAGTCTTGGTCTCCACCTTGGTAAGCAATATAAGTGGTAATAGCCTTACTGTTGTTAGTATATTTGATAAACCAATCTCTAAAATAGAATGCAAGTCCCACAGAGTAGTCATTTGAAACATCGTATATAACTGCAGCGGTTTTTGCTTTTAGAACATCAACAGCGAATTTAGCCATAACTTTTCCTTGGAATGGATCGATAAAGCAGACTCTGAAAGCATATGGCTTTCCTTGTGTAACGAGAGGATTTGTATTTGACGGTGCTATGTACGGTATCTTAGATTTGTTTGCAACCTCTGTTGCTGGAATTCCCAAAGCGCTTGAATAAGTACCTATTATTGCAACAACTTTGAATTGTTCTATAAGTCTTGCGGTAACGTTTGCTGACTCGATCTTGTCGCTCTTGTTGTCCATAATAACTAATTCTATCTTTCTTCCTAAAACCTCTGGAACTTCTTCATTTGCCATCTGAACTCCCTGGAGTCCAAGTTGCCCTCCCATTGCGTAATTACCTGTTAGAGGCTGTATAACGCCGATTCTTATGGGTTCGGATGAAAACGCAAAAACAAAAATTGAGAGTAATAACAATGCAAATATTTTCTTCATCAAATATCACTCCTTATTAAGGTTTTACAACCTTGACAAATTTGAACTGACCTTTTTCAATCCTTTTGACAATAGCGTCTTTTATCGCATCACCATTTTCATCGAGTGTTATAAAACCGGTTGCTCCTTCAAAGTTCTTTGTTTCCGCCAGTGCTTCTTTAATCTTGATTGGATCTGAGGAATTCGCTCTCTTAATAGCGTCAAGTATCAGCATATAAGCATCAAACCCAAGGGCCGCAAAAGCACTTGGTTCTTTTCTGTATCTCTTTTTGAACTCGTCGATAAATTTCTTAGTCATATTTGTTGCCATAGCTGCAGTATCAAAGTGTGTGCTGAAATAAGCTCCTTCAGCTGCATCGCCTGCAACTTCGATAATTTCAGGAACTTCCCAAGTGTCGCCACCTAAAAATACCGCTTTTATACCCATCTCTCGAGCTTGTTTCATAATAAGTGCTGCATCTCCATATGATCCTGCAGGTATAAATAGAACATCCGGATTAAGTTGTTTTGCGTACGTGAGTTGTGCTGTGAAATCTTGGTCACCTCCTTGATATGAAGCAACACCTTTAACTGATTTGGGATCTCCAGTGAACTTCCTGAAAGCATCCCTGAAATAATGAGCTAAACCAACAGAATAGTCAGAGGAGATGTCTTGAATAATAACAGCCGTTTTTGCTTTAAGTTCTTCAGCAGCGAATTTTGCCATAACTGTACCTTGGAATGGGTCTATGAAGCAGACTCTGAAAACGAACTCTTTTCCAAGTGTCACAAGTGGATTTGTTGGGGAACACCCAACCATAGGAACTTTCAGTTTGTTTGCTACTTCACTACCAGGAATAGCAAGCGAGCTACCGTAGCTTCCTATGATAGCTGAAACCTTGTATACTTGAATCAACCTTGTCACAGCGTTTGCAGCTTCAATCTTGTCAGTTTTATTGTCCAAAATAACTAGTTTGACGTCTCTTCCTAAAACTTTAGGATATAGCTGATTTGCAAGACGGATCCCTTCAAGAGTAAGTTGTCCTCCAGCTGCGTACGCCCCCGTCAGTGGTTCAAAAACACCGATGTAAATCGTCTGAGCAAAAACAAGTGTCGCTAAAACTAACAACCACAAAAATACCAACCTTTTCACCTTGTCCCCCCCTTTCCAGAGTGTTTTGAGAAATTATATCATATTAATACTTTTTCACACAAACATAATAAAAGTTATAAAATTATCAATATTTTAAAATAGGCGTCAATAACCCGCCTTAATAATTAATTTATGATTAAATTGATGTAAATTCAAAAAAGCTAACAGAACATTATATTTTTGCTTACAATTCCTTTCTCATAGAGATTTTTTGCGCTTAATACGTTGGAAGTTGAATTTATGAAATTTATGATATAATAATATCTCTAAGCAACTTACACGATAGGGTGTTTAACATGTTATTACTCATCATTCTTTTATCACTTTCAATAATTTTAGGAATAATACTAGGTGCCAATGATGCTGGGAATTTAATAGGTCTTCACGTCTCTTCTGGTGCTGTTAAATACAAAACAGCAAGTTTTGTTGCTGGTTTAAGTGTAGTAGTTGGGGCAGTATTCTCAGGCAGAAATGGGTTAACAACTATGTCTGCTTTGTCTACGGTTGATAATTTTTTTATTCCATTAATCTATATCTCAACAATAATATCTGCTCTGATATTTTTAAGAAACTCACTCCCTGTCTCAATTACTCAAACTGTAACTGGTGCAATAGTTGGTTTGGGAATTTATTTCAAATCTGTTGATACAATCGTTTTGTTAAAACTTGTGACAAGCTGGTTCGTTACACCACTCTCAGGATTTGTGATAGGATTTCTTACCTACAAATTTGTTGAGCTGATATTCAGAAGGATTAAAAAGATTCAGATTCGAAACTTTATCCTCAAGATTTTGATATGGTCTTTCGTAATCTACGGTTCATATTCTTTAGGTGCAAACAACGTTGGAGTCATCGTTGGAGTACTTTCTGGTAAAATCCTTAACGATATTGTTCTTTCCCTGATCGGTGGTTTAGCAATTGGATTAGGTATATATAAATTTGGAAATGTATCCGTGAGAACTATTGGAAGTAGAATTGCTATATTAGATTCTCTATCATCTACTTCTGCTATTATGGCAAGTACATTAACTGTTTTCATATTCGCAAACCTTGGAACACCCGTAAGTTTTTCGCATGCGATAATAGGTAGTATAATTGGATGTGGTCGAGCTTCCGGCGTTAGAATTAGTGACGTTAGGATAGTCAAAAGAATCACCTTTGGCTGGGTTGTGTCTCCTGTCATTGGAGGTCTATTTTCATTGATTTTAGCGTCTCTCTTTTGATATATTCAAAACAGAATTTTTGTGGTAAAATATGAAGGTAAAAAACTCTCTTGGAGGTGTGCACCGTGGAACTAAAAAATTACATAAGAGATATCCCAGATTTTCCACAAAAGGGGATCATTTTCAGAGACATAACGCCACTTTTGAAAGCCCCACAAGCTTTTTCTTACGCTATCAACAAGTTAGCAGAAGAACTAAATAAGTACGATTTTGACTTAATCGTTTGTCCAGAAGCACGTGGATTTATGTTCGGCGGAGCTTTGGCTTACAAGCTTGGGAAAGGGTTTGTACCTGTCAGAAAACCTGGGAAACTTCCTTACGAAACCGAAAGTATTCTGTACGAACTTGAATACGGAAAAGCTGAGCTCCATATCCATAAAGATGCTATTGAAAAAGGGCAAAAAGTATTGATTTTAGATGATGTTTTAGCAACCGGAGGAACTGCTATGGCGATAAGAGAACTCGTAGAAAAAGTTGGTGGCATTCCAGTTGCAACAGCGTTCTTAATTGAACTTACATATTTGCAACCAAGAAATATACTCAAAGACATACCAATAGTCAGCCTTATTAAGTACTGAGAAAACGTTTATTAAAGGAGGGAACCGCTTTGCTCAAGTATGATCTTACTTATGCACTTAAAGAAAATGTAGATCATGGAATAGACCGAAACGAAATCAGTTCTTTTGAAAGCAAAATTAAAGATTTCCTGACCAATTTTGACAAAAACAAACCAGGTTTTGTACAAGCTGTCCTAACAAGGGAATGGATTGATTCTGTTAACAACATAAGTGATTTCCTCTACAGTTTTGAAAATTTAGTTGTTATAGGAATCGGTGGCTCTGCTCTTGGAAATATCGCGCTGCAGAACGCTCTTAGACCTGCAAACTGGAACTACATGACAAACGAAGAAAGAAAAGGATTTCTAAGAATCTTTGTAGTTGACAACGTAGATCCTGAACTTTTGGCTTCGGTTTTGGATTCAATAGATATAAAAAGAACAGTTTTCAATATTATTTCAAAATCTGGGACAACTGCAGAACCAATGGCTAATTATTTAGTCATAAGAGGAATATTGGAAAGCTATGGACTTGATCCTAAAAACCATCTCATTTTTACAACTGATCCTGAAAAAGGTGTTCTGAGAAGAATTGGTAACGAAGAAGGAATAAGAATGCTTTCTATTCCTTCAAACGTTGGTGGAAGATTCAGTGTTTTGACACCAGTTGGACTACTTTCAGCAAAAGCATCTGGTATCGACATTGAAGAACTTGTTATAGGTGCTCGTGAAACTTACGAAAGGATAATTTCCGCACCTCTTTGGGAAAATCCAGCTGCACTGATAGCAGTTCTTCACTACTTGGGTTATCAAAAAGGTATGAACATGTCAGTTATGATGGCATACTCTAACAAATTGTATTACTTAGCTGACTGGTATAGACAGCTCTGGGCAGAAAGCCTTGGAAAAGCTGTTGATAATAATGGAAAAATCGTTAATGTTGGGCAAACCCCTATTAAAGCTTTAGGAGCTGTTGATCAGCACTCTCAAGTTCAACTTTACAACGAAGGTCCGTTTGACAAATTAATTACTTTCCTAAGAGTTGAAAATTTCGAAAGAGATATCAAACTTCCCGTCGCTCACGAAAATGAGCCCGAATTGAAATATTTGTGTAGTAGAAAGCTTTCAGAACTTCTTAACAAAGAACAAGAAGGAACACAACTTGCACTTGCAAAGAACGGGAGACCTTCTTTGACAATTTCGTTCCCTGAAATATGTGAATATTCAATCGGAGAATTTTTCATGACGTACGAAATGGCAACTGCAATAGCCGGTATGCTTTTCAATATAAATCCTTACGACCAACCAGGCGTTGAGCTTGGAAAGAAGATCACTTACGCTCTTATGGGTAGAGAAGGCTTCAGTGAGTATAACTACTCCAACTTTGGAAAGAAGGTAATCATATGAAAGATGAAAAAATCATAAATATATTAGAAGCTCTTTTTAATCCTGTCTCACTTTTCTACAAAGATGAAGAATTCATAGTTGTGGTAAGGGACGAAAAAGTTATCCAAGAAAATATTGAAAAAATTCACAATTACATCGAAGATGAAGTCAGCCTTATGGTCTTAACTAAAGAAGAGTACGAAAAGCTTAAGGAAAAAGACTTGGGGGAAAGGCTGCTTTGATAGTGTGTGTTACCGGAAAAATAGGAACTGGAAAGAGCACAGTATCAAAATTCTTTGAATCGAAAGGATTCAAATATATTGATGTAGATAAAGTTGGCCATCTAGCTCTGGAATTGTTATCAAAAAAAATAGAAGAAGAATTCGGAACTTGCGATAGAAAAAAACTTGGACAGATAGTTTTCTCTGATTCCGAAAAGCTAAAAAAGTTGGAAAGCATTGTACATCCTTTAATGCATCAGATTATTGAAAAAGAAATACAAAGTTCTCAAGGGAACGTAGTAGTAGAAGCTGCGATTTTACGAAGACTGTGCATCGAATGTGATTTAATAATTACAGTTACTGCACCAGAAAGCATTATAATTGAACGACTGAAAGAAAGATACACCCCTGAGCACGCGAAAAGAATCCTATCTATGCAAGAAGACATTTTGGAAGAAGGAATAGTTGTAGAAAACACCGGTAGCGTTGAGAAACTGCATAAAACACTTGAAAAAATCTATGAAAGCTCAATAAAAAAATAGCAGAATCTCAAAAAAGCGGGGAAATATGGAACCCCGCTTTTTGTTTTCAAATTTTTTCTGGTAAAATATATATAAGTAGAAGCACAATGTGGGAGTGATTCATATTCTGACAGATGAAACTGCGAAGAAAGAAATAGATTCGATTATCACAAAGATAAATAAATTCATCAGCACAAGAGAATATTCTGGTGTTGTTCTTGGAGTAAGTGGTGGAATCGATTCCGCTGTGGTTTTGGCATTGCTGGTGAAAAGCATTCCAAAAGAAAATATTCTTGCACTGATTCTTCCGGAACGTGACAGTTCTAAAGAAAGTGTAAAAGATGCAATATTAGTTTGTAATCATTTTGGCGTAGAATACAAAATAGAGTCAGTAACTAAGGTTTTAAAAGCTTTGGGAACTTATTCTCTCTTTCCACCATCGTGGCTTTTTCCAAGGAAAATAGTTGAAAGTTACAGTAAAAGCCGTTGGAATAGATACGAAGATCCGTACATTTTAGACCTCCAAAACAAAGGTGATGAGCTCTTTTTCAAAGGTATGGCTTACTACAGATCGAAGCATAGAGCGAGAATGCTGAAAATGTATTTTGAAGCTGAAAAGAGAAATTACTGTGTTTTTGGAACAACTAACAAAACCGAAGATATGTTAGGACTTTACGTAAAATGGGGAGACAACGCTGTAGATTTTGAACCGATTGTACATCTTTACAAATCAGAGGTCTACACGATTGCAAAATATCTCGATATTCCTGAGAAAATCCTAAAAAAACCACCAACTCCAGACCTCGTTCCCGGCATAAACGATGAAGATGCGTTCAAAATGAGCTATTTGGAAATTGATGAAGTACTTGAGAAAATAGAAAACGGTACCGTCGAAGATAATGAAAAATTTCAAAGGATTCTAAAAATAATCGAACTTTCGAAAAAGTATAGGCTTATGTACACATCTAAGGATCTTTAAGCTATGGAAAATAAAAAACCAAAATTTGTTTGTGACTGGACAGTCTTAAAACTTGCAAGAAAACTAAGAATATACGGTTTTGATACGCTTCAATGCGTAAATGAAAAAAGCTGTTTAGAATTACTTAACGAAGGTAGAATCCTTCTTACCCGCAACACGAAATTGTACAAAAAATTTGAAAATGTTATCGTTTTTAAGTCAAATCGCGCAGATGAACAACTTGAAGAAATTTTAAAAATTTTTGGGAAATATATTTCATTACCGAGATGTCCTGTATGCAACGGTGAACTTGAATTTGTTGATAAAAAAGTTGTTGAGGGACTTGTACCAAGCTATATATTTTCAACAATAGAAAAATTCAAAGTTTGCAAAACTTGTGGGAAGATTTATTGGAAGGGGAGCCATATGATAGAAGAGAGAAAGTGTGGTGATGAGAATGACTCTTAACTGCGAAGAATTTATAGATGCGTTCATAAAATACTTTTCTAACACGCGATACGTAGATCAGTTTGAAGGTATTTGCAAAACGATTGCAAAAACTTTTGATTCCAAATCTTGCCTTTTATTCATTAACGAACCTTCAAAAAAAAGGTTCAAGGTAATACACGACTACACTCACAAAACAGAAAAGATATCTAACATTTATTACGATTCCATCGACCACAACGTTTACAACTTCGATGGTAGAAAAATATACCTTTATTTCTCATCGTTTCGTGACAACGTAGTTGGTGGAATTGGACTTGAGAAAGATGTCGAAAGCGTTGAAAAAAATCCCAATTATGACACCTTTACTTCAATATTGGGCTTACTTGGATATTTAATTTACTTTTTCCCTAAATACAATGATGAAAAACTTGGGCTTGAAAAGTTCAGAAAACTTTGGAACCTTACGAAAAGTTTTGAAGCATCCCGGACAAAAGAGGAGTTACTAAAAAACTTCGTTACACTCAGTACCGATATATTAGGAGCGGAAATAGGTTTCCATTGTCAACACTTAGAAAAAGACGAAGAGTGTTTGTACATTGACTACTCAACAAATGAAGAATTATCTTCGAAGAAGTTTTGTAATCCAAAACTGCTGATGTACTTCAAAGGGAGTGCAAAAATTTTTTATAGGCCAAAAGAACTTGACGGTACTTTTGCAGACAAAGTTCTTTCAATGATGATAATTACGGAAAAAAATAACGGATACTTTGTCTACGTAAATAAGAACGATATTGAGATGTACGTGCCCGAAAAAGGGTTCAACAACATGGATTTAGATGTTGCTATAGATTCGGCAAAGAGATATCTTTTAGCAAGTTCTCGGTTGGATATGCAAAAACTTTTGGAAAAAGAAATTAACGAATTAAAAGAACTGAAAAACAATTACGAAGGTCTTATAGAACTTCAAAAAGAACAACTCAAAAAAATGAACGCTGTTCATTACATAAGCCAGGCTATGAGAACTATGTACAGTGTAAAAAACGTTTACTCTGTTCTACTGATAGGACTAACTTCGGGAAGATTGCTTGGCTACAACAGAGCTTTACTTTTGGTGAAAGATTCAGATAAAGATGTCTTAATCGGGAAAGCTTGGATAGGACCTGATGATGACGAAGTCGAGGATGTCTGGAAAAAAGCAAATCAGCGAGCTATGAGGTTTACAGATGTTATTCAATATCTACGAGAAGAAGCAGTGACTTTAGATTTATCTAACAAACTAACAAAAATGATAGAAGGGAGGTTTTTCCCTTACAGATCTCATTTCATACTTGAACGCGCGATGATAAGAAAGAAAAGTCTTTTAGTGAACGAAAGAATATTAAAATCGATGGGTACCGACATCTCAGATTTAAAAAGCCTTTTACAGGTTGACGAATTTGCAGTGATTCCTTTAGTAGGTAGAGAATCTACATTTGGTGTTGTAATTGTGGACAATAAAGTTACACATAAACCAATAACAGAATCGGATCTTGAAATTCTGAAGAGTCTTGCAGACAGTGCAGGACTTGCAATCGAATCAGCTATGAGTTACGAAGAGCTCAGAAACAAAACAATTTCTCTTGAAAGACAAAAAAGTATGACCGAATACTTAAGAGAATTTTCCGAATCGATTTTACAGAACTTGTCAGCGGCAATAATAGTTTTGGACAAAGAGGGTAACATAACGGAATGGAACAAGAAAGCGGAGATTTATTTCGGGAGAACTAAGGAACAGGTAATAGGAAAAAAGATTGAATCGCTAACACAAGAAATGGAAGATATTCAAGAAACTGCCTTCCAAGCTATGAGACTTAAGGAGGAAATATCTTTGTCAAGTTACTTAATCAACCTTTCAGGATACGAAAAATATTTTGATGTAAAAATATCTCCATTTTGGGATTCAGAAAGACTAATGTTGAGAGGTGTTATCATAACCCTTGAAGATGTTACCGACAGAGTCCTTATGGAAATGGAACGTAAAAAGCAAGAAAAGCTTGCAGCACTTGGTGAGATGGCAGCAAGAGTTGCTCACGAGTTAAGAAATCCTATCACGGTTTTAGGTGGATTCATTAAGAGACTTGAAAAAAATATTGAAATCCCTGAAGCAAGAACCAAATACATTAGTATAATTGCAAATGAAATCCACAGACTTGAAGAAATAGTTAACGAGATTTTAGACTTTAGTAGGGAACCGAGGAGTTTGGAATTTGTTGATTTCAACATAAACAAGCTAATAACAGAAGTTTACTTATTACTCGAAGAAAAAATAAAAGAAAAAAACATACTTTTTTCATTCTACACTGACAATGAAGATTTAGAAGTGAACGCTGAAAGGTCGAGAATAAAACAAGTTCTGATAAATCTAATACAAAATGCGGTTGAAGCTACCGAAAATGGTGGTAAAATTGATGTGCGTGTGGAACAACTTCTTGATGAAGTAAGAGTTAGTGTCTGGAACAGCGGAAAACCGATCGCAAGAGATGTTGTTCAAAAATTATTTGTTCCGTTCTTCACAACAAAAGTTCATGGAACTGGTCTTGGATTGGCTATATGTAAAAAGATAATCGAAGACGAACACAAAGGAAAAATCTGGGTTGAGACTGACGAAGATGGCAATAAGTTTATATTCTCATTACCATTGAAGAGGAGTGATAAAGATGCAGGAAATTATGCTTAAATCTAAGATTCATATGGCTACTGTTACAAGTAAAGAGATAGAATATGAAGGAAGTATTGGAATAGACGAGGAATTATTAGAATTGAGTGGCATAAAAGTTAATGAACTCGTATTGGTTTCAGATGTGAACAACGGAAATAGATTGGTTACTTACGTTATTCCCGAACCAAGAGGAAGTAGAGCTATCACAATAAATGGAGCCGCTGCAAGACTTGTTGAAAAAGGAGACAGAATAATAATTATGTCCTTTGGAATTTTTTCAGCTGACGAATATAAGGGCCCAAAAGTTTTGATAATGAACCCAGATAACACTGTCAAAGAGATTAGATAAAACCTTTGGGGTGATGGGGAATGGATATAACTGTATCAATTAGTCCAGATAAAATGTCAGCAAGCATTGTAATAAAGAATAAGCCACCTGATGAGAAGATCACACATGAAAAAATACTTGAAGCATTGAAAAATGCCGGAGTAGTTCATGGCACTATATATGATGCTATAGGTTCTATTGTGGAGAGCCAGATTGTTGAACAAGAAATAATACTTGCCAAAGGTACAGAACCAATCCACGGGCTCGATGGCAGAATATTAATGAAGGTTGAACAAAAAAAAGGAACGGCCGTTGGAAAGAATATCGACTTCCGTGAATTTCCGACAACAAAAAGAATAATCGTTAGAAAAGGACAGGAAATAGCTGAAATCTTACCACCAACTGAAGGAACACCCGGAAGAAACGTTCTTGGAGAAGAAATCCCCGCAAAACCAGGAAAAGAAGCAAAGGTAAATTTAGTTAAAAACGTTTCTATATCTGGTGATGGGAAAACAATTGTGGCAACCGCTGATGGAATATTGAAAATTGATTTGCAAAATAACTCAATAGAAGTGAGTGAATATTTAGAGATCGAAGGGAATGTAGATTATTCATCAGGAAACATTGATTTTCCAGGCGTTGTTTTAGTAAAAGGCGATGTAAAACCGGGTTTTATCGTTAGGGCAAAAGGTGATATTGAAATCCAAGGTGTTGCAGAAGCTGCAACGTTAGTTTCTTTGGAAGGAAGCGTTAAAGTAAGCGGTGTAAAAGGAAGGGAGAAAGGACTTGTAAAAGCAAAAAAAGATATTCATTGCAAATACGCTGAATCAGCAACTTTGGAAGCTGAAAATGTTTTATTTGAGAATCAGTTAGTAAACTGCAACGTTAGGGCTAACAATTCTGTTATTGGAAGTGGAAGAAATTCTACAATTGTTGGTGGAGAAATCGTAGCTTCTTTTGTTATTGAAGCTGAAGTTATAGGTTCTGATTTGGGGGTTAACACATACTTGGAAGTTGGTACAAATCCGTTCATACGTGAAGAATTAAAACTTCTGCAAACACAGATAGAAATTGACAAAAACAGTGTTTCTAAGCTTTTGAGCATAGTGAAACAATATAAAGAACTTAAAGAAAAAGGTGTGAAAATCCCTCCGGAAAGGGAAGAACAGTTTAGTAAAGCTGCAAGGACACTTATATCAGTAAGAGAACAACTGGAAAGAAATATCAACAGACTAAATGAACTGGAAAAAAAGATACGAGAGATGCAATTCGACGCTAAAATAATCGCAAGAAAAATAGTCTTTTCAGGGGTTGAAATAGTAATTAATAGAACGCGTTACTACGTAGATAGAGAAATACCTAAAGCAGTTTTCAAATCAGATGGTGAAAAGATATTATTAGGAGGATACGGAGCACAAATATGAGAATATCACCGCAATTTAAGACAGTTGTATGGGGAAATCCAGAATTAAACAAAAAGTTCAACTTGGACTTAAAAGATCCTGTTGGTGAAGTGTGGCTTCTTTCTGGAACTGAACCTTTCGTTTCCATGGTTAACAACTTAGATATCAACGTATTTTGGAACTCTTTGTACCCAAATCAGAATAAGTTTCCAATTCTATTAAAACTTATTTCAACAAAACAATGGCTCTCCGTTCAGGTGCATCCAGACGATGAATTAGCTTTGGAACTTGAAGGCCAACCAAACGGAAAGACAGAAGCTTGGTATTTTTTAGAAGATGGACAGATAGCTATTTTGGAAGATTCGTCTAAGCTTAAGTACCTTATCAAGGAAAAAGATACTAAATTATGGGAAAAAGAACTAACTTTTCTCAAAGTCAAAACTGGAACTTTCGTGTATCTTCCTGCAGGTGTTGTTCACGCTCTTGGTGCTGATAGTACAGTTTTAGAAATCCAACAAGCGTCAAATATAACTTACAGAATATACGATTGGGGAAGAGATAGAGAGACACACATAGAAAAAGCCCTTAAATGTGCGAAAAGTTTTAAATTAAGCGAACTTGTTTTTCATTCTAAGACACTTGAAACACCATACTTTAAAATTGAAATAATCGACAATGCTGTTTTACAAAACATCCCTGCTGTAAGTGTACTTATCAAAAAAGATTGTGAAATTGCTGCAAAGTTACATTTTGAACCTGTAACGTTAAAAAATTCCCTTGTTGTTACAAACTTTCTAACAAATAACGAGGCTTAGAAGCCTCGTTATTTTTATTTATTCTTCCTCACCGAGTTTTTCTTCTAAAAGTTCTACTATATCTCCAACTGTCTGAAGTTTTTCAATCTCATCATCTTCGATCTTTATTCCAAACTCGTCTTCGAAAACCATCACAAGGTCAAAAGCATCCAAAGAATCTGCACCCAAATCTTCGATAAGATTCGAACTTTCGTCAATATCTTCGATAGGAACATTCAGTTTTTCAGAAATTATTTCGGCAACTTTCTTGAAGAGCTCTTTTTTCTCCACAACAATCCGCCTCCATTTCAAAGTTTTTGAACTACTTAAGATATGTTATATCAAAACCTTCTCATTTGTCAACACCTTTTCCCATTTTCCTCATACCTTTCGATTGTCTCCCTTTACTTTCCATTTCCTTCCATCAACTCCCTTCCCATCTCTCTCACAAACTCAAACGCACCTTTCCAAAACTCGGAATCTTTCGGATCAATACCAACTTCTGAAAGTATTACCTCAGGTTTTTCATTTCCACCTGACTCAAGAATTTTGATATATTTTGGCAAGAACTCTTTTCCTTCTTTTAGGTACTTCATGTAAAGTCCCAAAACAAGACCATTTGCAAAATTGTAAGAATAAACGTAGAAAGGTGTTTCAAAAAGATGTGGAATTGAAGACCATTCGATTTTGTATTCTTCTGGTATTGTCACTGAATCACCGAATGTTTTTTGTAGGAGTTCCTTGTAAATATTAGAGAGTTCTTCAAAACTTGTGTAGTTGTTTTTCTCGACAAGTTCAAATGCTTTCATTTCAAATTCGTAGAACGTATTTTGCCTGAACATCGTTGCAAAAGTTTCTTCGAGTTTTGAAGCGGTTAATAACATTCTATCTTCTTCAGAAAGAATTTGTTTGAGCTTATTGTATGTCAAAAATTCTGCAAAAACGGAAGCTACTTCTGCTAAATTTAAGGAAGAATGATAGTTAAAATACGTCTGTTTCTGTGATAAAATCCCGTGTATTCCGTGACCAAGTTCGTGTGCGAGTGTCATAACGTTTGAGATGTTGCCGTTAAAGTTCAGCAGAATATAAGGCTTCATCTTTGTTGAATTATAAATACAGTAAGCTCCTGAGACCTTTCTCTCACGTGGATATACGTCTATTCGCACTTCATCAAAAAACAGCTGAGCTATTTTTCTAAACTCTTCTGAAAATTCACCGAAAGCACTCAAAACAATTTCTTTCGCCTCTTCGAATGTGAATTTTCTTTGCACTGGTTTGAGTGGTGCGTAAATATCAGCTAATGTAAGTTCTTCACCCATGAATTTAGATTTCCAGCGGTAGTAATCCTGCAAAATATCAACGTTTTCATCTGTTATTTTGGACACTAATTTAACAGTTTCATCTTCAACTTCTTTATGAAAGTTCGCCATTGAAACAGGTTTTTCAAATTTTCTTAACTTTGATTCTATTATGTAATCTTTAACTATTGTGTTATAAAGCTCTTCAATAATTCCAGAATCTTCTTGGAATTTCTCAAAGTATACTTTCATAGCTTTCCTTCTAAGTTCTTTTTCTGGTCTAAGTCTAAGGTCTCTAATCTGACTGTTTGTAAGTTTTTTTACCTCGCCATCTACTTCCAGTTCAAAAGTATAGCTTGAAATCAACCTTATGTAAGTCTTCGCTGCTGCTTCACGCCTTGTAGGATTTGTGAGCGCCAAAACTTTTTCCGCTTCTTCGTTCAGAAGATGTGGTTTTTCTTCTAAGATGTTTGTAATAAAATGCTTGTAATTTGGTTCGATTTCCATCATCTGTTTCAAAACGTCTTGGTCTAAAGAATTCAAGTAAATTTTAAAGCTACTGAAAATTTCAGATAACCTAGATTCGCTTTGTTGAATTTGTGCCAAGAATTTTTGGTTCTCGCTCGAGGCTGTATCAACTGAATATCTCATATACGCAACTTGACTGAATTTACCAAATTCGTCAACTAAATCTTCGATTCTTTTTATTCTTTTTAGAATGCTATTAGGATCTTTTTCACTTCTAAGCAAATAATATTCTTTTTGAATTTCTTTAACCAACTTTTCAGGATTTCCAAGTTCAAAGTCGAACTTCCATTCCATGTCCCTATTCCCCCTTCCTTTTTACTCTTCTTCTTCGTCAATTCTAAGCATCGCAAGGAAAGCTTCTTGTGGTATTGAAACATTTCCTATTTCTCTGAGTTTTTTCTTACCTTCTTTTTGTTTTTCAAGAAGTTTCATCTTTCTTGTGACGTCTCCACCGTAACATTTTGCTAAAACGTCTTTCCTAAGAGCTCGAACGGTTGACCTGGCTATAAATCGCCCACCAGCTTTCGCCTGTATGGGTATTTCAAATTGGTGTTCTGGAATGAGTTCAGCTAATTTATCGACTAATTTTCTCGCAACAGTGTAAGCTTTATCTTTATGGGCTATGAAAGATAGTGCATCAACCGGTTCTCTGTTAACGTATATTGCGATCTTCACGAGATCGCTTTTTCTGTATTCCAAAAATTCATAGTCCATCGATGCAAAACCCCTACTGACAGCTTTCATCTTATCAAAAAAGTCGAAAATTATCTCCGCAAGTGGAACTTCAAAGTTGAGAACAACTCTTTCGTGCCCAGCATTTTCTGTTGTCTTCAGCTCACCACGTTTTTCGTTTTGAACCAAGT